>WNFG01000022.1_pt1 | contig 196708 bp, 173 predicted proteins | sample 5400431 | NCBI WGS metagenome assembly WNFG01 (sample SAMN13153346, study PRJNA577476) | soil metagenome | isolation source: 120 cm saprolite under Douglas fir tree site 2 hole 3 replicate 2 | place: USA:California | collected 2015-04-18
CTGTCACCTTCCCGGTTGGTAGCTCCGTGATCGAGCCGGGTCTTACTCCTGGCGAATCAATAACCCTCTATTGGGCGACTTTCACAGATGCGGCTAACCAGGCGGGAATTTCTCGACGGTATGGCGGCATTCACTTTGAAACGGGGGACCTAGTTGGGCGAGTCACAGGCAGGCTGGTTGGTACCCAAGCATGGAGGAAGGCAGTGTCGTATTTCAGGGGAGCTGCACCCAAGGATTCTGAGCCGTAAACGTCTGGAGGTTTAGGCTTTCGTCTCACTCGAATTGGGAGGCCGGATCTTTCTACTTGGCCTTGACAGTGTTAAAGAATCCAGTTAAAGAATCCAGAGTTGACTTTCACTCCCTTCGGGCGCACAATCCGCCCGACTAGCCTCTCCGAAGAGCAATTCCAGAACGTAGTGCCCACCCCCTGAGGCAATCAGATACTCACGCTGGCCTTAAAGTAAAACCTCCTCCAAGACCCAGCCCCGTTCGTAGGCCGAACGAACCCAATCGGGAACGACTAAAGAGATAGCGCCGCGAAGGCGTTGATGAACCGCTTTGATCTCAACAAACACGAAACAACTGGAGGACATCATAATGAAACGCCGACGCTGCTACGCATCTCTCATAGTTGCCACATTCCTCGTCTTCACCGTTGCAGCAGTTCCTGGGGCATTCGCCCATAGGCGATGCTCCAATGCCAGCGTAAGAGGAAGTTACGGTTTTCTCTTCAATGGAACCATCCTCGGGGGACCCTTTGCTGGTCCAGCCACCATAGTCGGCATAGCAAAGTTTGATGGTGCGGGAAACTGGACAAGAACCGAAATCGCTAACGTCAACGGGCACCCGTTGCCATTGGAGACAGTCACAGCAACCTACAGCATCAATGAGGATTGCACCGGATCAACCTCCGACGACCAGGGGCACACATCGTTTCTCGTGCTCGTTAACAATGGTAAAGAGATCCTCTCCGAAGGAACAGACACGGGATCAATTGCTACGATCACCTTGAAGAAGCAATTCAGTGAATCTGGCGGAGATTAGGCGCCTCGGTTCCACCGCCAATTCGAAAAGACGCCGAGCGTGCCACCAGGGGAATGGCACATTGCGTCTTTTTACGAACGAGGCCACAGCAAGCGGCGTCACCGATCAGACCGCGGTGCCCGGGAGAACAAGAGACCATGACGACCATCCGCCTTGTCACACCGTTCACCGCCGAATCGACCGCCGCGGAGGTGGTGGCCGGCATCGACCTCAGCGGCCGTCGCGCCATCGTCACGGGCGGGGCGTCAGGCATCGGCATTGAGACTGCCCGGGCCCTAGCCGGGGCGGGCGCACAAGTGACCATCGCCGTTCGCAACGTCGAGGCAGGCAACCGCACCGCCGAGGACATCGCCGCCACGACCGGCAACGACAGGGTCCGGGTCGCCCCGCTGGACTTGGCTGATCGAGCTTCGGTGGCATCGGATCTCTCCGGTCGTGTTTGACGACATCCACTTTCGCGTCCGTACCTATGAACCGTGGCCGGCGTATGGGCAATCCAAGACGGCGAATGCACTTTTCGCGGTCGAGGCCACCAAGCGATGGGCCGACGACGGCATCACCGTCAATGCGCTGATGCCCGGCACAATCCGGTCGAACCTGCAGCGCCATCTCGATGAGGTAGAACTTGACCGGATGGAGGCGCGGATGAATCAATCGACGGACTTCGAATGGAAGACTCCCGAGCAAGGCGAATCCACCTCCGTGCTACTGGCCGCGTCACCTCTGCTCGACGGCGTCGGCGGCCGCTACTTCGAGGACTGCAACGAGGCCGAGCCCAACCGGCCAGGAAGTCGCCGCGGCGTGGCCACCTACGCGCTGGACCCCGAGGCGGCCGCGCGTCTTTGGCAGGTTTCGTTGGACATGCTGGCCTCGTGATTGGGGCAATGACGGCGGACGGAAACGCGGAAAGGAAATTGGTTGCGGAGGCCCGATACGTATCGAATACACAATTATTGAGCATACCGTTCCGCAGCGAATTGATCCGTGAGGGAGCCTACGTCATCTGTATTTGTAAGCACATTCCACTATTCCGGGCAGGGAGAAACAAACACAAACAAAGGTCGTTGGGCGATGAACCACAGGGCGCAGGTCAGGGTAACCCATCCCGCCGCGAAACATCCATGAAGACCGTGTTAGGCGCAGCGCCAGTGCGTACCCGAATCCATCCCGAGAAGATCGTTGATGTCGGATTAGGCAAAACCACCGTTGACGCGAATAACTTGACCATTGACCCAGCCGCCCTGCGGACTCACGAGAAATGCAACCACGCCAGCTATGTCTTCTGGTGTGCCTAAGCGGTTCAATGGCGATAGATTGGCGATGGTTTGCAGCAGTTCCTCCGATTTGCCTTTGAGCCATTGCTCCGTCGCCGTTGCGCCAGGCGCAACGCAGTTAACCGTGATGTTCCGGCCCTTGAGCTCTTTGCAGAGGACCCGAGTGAAGACTTCGACGGCGCTTTTTGCCGCGCTGTAAATCGCGTATCCGGGATGTGCACTGAATACGCCCGTCGACGACAGATTGACGATTCGTCCACCACTACGCATTAGCTTGGCTGCCTCACGAAGACAGAGAAATGTCCCCTTCGTATTAACCGCAAACGTCCAGTCGTAAATCTCGTCCGTCGCATCGGCGATTGGCATGGGACGGATGTGCGTAGCGCCTGCGTTGTTGATGAGCATGTCCAATCCCTCGAACCGTTCGGCTACCTCTTTAAATAAAAGACGGACGTCCTCGGTCTTCGAGACATCGGCTTTAAATAAAAGACGGACGTCCTCGGTCTTCGAGACATCGGCTTGGATAGCGATGGCTTTTCCGCCAGCTTGCACGATCTTTTGGACCACATCGTTAGCCTCCGCCTGATGGCTCGCATAGTTCACGGCGACGGAGGCACCATCGGCGGCCAGCCGAGTTGCGATGGCGGCGCCAATTCCACGCGATCCGCCGGTGACGACTGCGATCTTGCCTGACAGGAAACTCATAACTGTGCCTCCTCGAAGCGAACTTTCTGTCCCGCGTCAAACCGTCGCGTTTGACTCCATAGACAACGGACTGTTCCGATTCGATTGGAAGCTCGGCGCATCCACGCAGCACCGAGCAACCCCGCACCGCATCCGGCAGCTAGAGCGCCCAGCGAGCCGGGCAAGTCGGGTTTCGCAGTCATCAGGAATACGATTCCCAGGCCCAGTCCCGCGCGTAATCCATACGAGATCAAGAGTGCATTATCTTTCGTCTTAGCTGATATCGCTTTAATGGGCAAATCAATCTCATCGCTGGAAAGCGCATTCCTCAGGCGAGCAATCCGTTTTCCCGTTACGAGTCCTCCTATCAGCATGATGAGTAGCGTCGCGCCCAGAGCGAACGGAATCCAGAAGGTGCCTCTACCCCACTTCGACGCTAAGTACAGGCCGCCAACCAGAATGCCGAGAAAGGAGGGAATAGCGACTATGCGAAGGCGTTGAAATGCACCAACGAAGAATCGCGTTTCGTCGACGCTCTGCGCAGTGCGAATGCGAAATAAAATCGCTCCTTCCGCTGCGAGTGCAATGAACAGTCCGATCACGGAAACTACATGGATGAATAGAACGGTGTAATAGATTGTCATGGTCTAAGACCTCTCTTCTGCTACACAATCGGGCGACTGAGTCGTCGGACGAACCTTCGGAACATGGATCCGTTTGTAATCTGAGACACTACCCGCCGCTTTCCCTTTGGAACGGACCAATTACTTACGTGCGACAATCATTTATACTATAAACGATTATAATATGCAATTGTGATTGCCATGAAAAATCCCAGTGGAACTCAACAACCCTCTTCTGCGGCTTTCCTGCTCGCCCAAGTAGGGTCACACGCTGCTCGCAAATTCGCGGAGCGCCTCGCTCCTTTGCGTCTTTCGCCGCCGCATGCGGGCATTCTCGGGGTGCTCCGCAAATCCGAAGGGCTGAGCCAACAAGGACTGGCTGAGGCCCTCCATATGCACCCGAGCGGCTTGGTGGCGATCATCGACGAGTTGGAGGAGCGCGGGCTTGTGAAGCGACAAAATAGCCTAGAAGATCGGCGCACCTATGAGCTCCACCTGACCGATAAGGGGCAGGCGGCACTCCGCGACATCGGTCGCGTCGAACAGGAACACAACGAATCACTCTGCGTAGCGCTGTCTCAGCGCGAGCGTGAGCAGCTGACCGGATTTCTTCAGCGCATTGCCGATGAGCAAGGCCTTACTCCCGGCGTTCATCCAGGCTTCAGCGGATTGGGCCGCCGTCAGAAAAGATCAGGGTAACGGGTTGAGGAAAGTAGCCGCTCCGCTATCGTTGCTATTACAGGCTTGTTCGCTAGCCTCAGTTGCGGCGGCCTGCAACCATCCGAATTTGTTAGTCCTCCCTTTTCGCATGGAGCTCGTTCGGCCCGCCGCTTAGCGCTATCCGTTAGACAATAACTTACGCGAAATGCGGAGGTTTTCGTCTCTGTAAACCAGACTCCATCTGAGCCGGGTGAGCCCAAAGCCTAAGAGCGGTTCCCTCAAACCCGGTTCGAGGTAGTCGTGCCACGCTTCAACGCGAAGGCGCAGCGGGCTGGTTGGCGTCCTCGGGTTTGCATTTGTGCCTATCAAACTGCTCTTGGAGGTTTGCCTGGGCATCCGAAGTCCTTGTGAGGGCACTCATGGGAACTTTTAATTCCCGGCTGCGAAAGGTGCATGCTCCGATTGCGGGAGTAGCCCGCCGATCACATGGCGCGGATGCTTCAATACTTGCAAGAGAAGATCCTGCCCGCCCCAACACGTCATCCCCCTTTTGCGCCGTCCGCCCCAGACGAGAACTTTTCAAATTGTTCTCGATTCCCGACCTTGACAATCCCTTCAAAAGGACCCAGGTAGTCACCAATACACCCGAATAGCCTGCGGTGAATCGAGGTTCACACTCAGCGCATTACTGCCCTGGCTGATACCGTATATGGGCTCTCCTTCCCGGTTCCAACGATTGCCAGCCCACCAGCCCTTTTCCACGTGAATATCTTTTATATGTGCCCATTCAAGCGGAGGATCACCAAGCGTTACGTTGCAACGGAACCCTACAAGCACGAATTCATGTGCGGAGGGGTGAATAACAATGGCTTGTCCGTTCTCTTCTCCGGTCACGGTAACTTTGAATCCAGAAAGATACTGAGTTTGTGAAAACTCTTGTCCTGGCAATTCGGACATGAACACTTTTAACTTTTCCGTTCCGCCGTAATACGAAAGTTGCGGAAGTGCCTTGGAGAGCGATGAATAGGTATCATGGAGTGCACCCGCTCCATGCGCTGCATGGCCATCTTGCAAAATGTAAGGCTCGTTGTTTTCGGGGTACGAAACAGTCAGTGCCCAAGGGGCGAAGATGGGTACTCCAAACTCTCCCAGGGCAATATAGGCGAGACGTGATGTAACCGGCGTGGCCCCGCTGTTTACTTCGGTGATCGCCGGCACGTTGCGCCCGACCCGGTAGCGCAACAGCGGCTCCTTTAACTCCTCGATGCTGGCCAGGGAAGGGCGTGCGCACGAGTTGTCAGGACGCCACTCAGCGCAGAAGTACGAGTTAACGCCGATGAAAGAGATGTTGGGGCAGTTATTCAGGTAAGTTTCTACATCCTCCCCTGGCGCGCCCCCAATCATCCAATCGGCGAGTTTGCCTCCCACATAATTATGGAAGAAAGGAATAGGGTACGCTTCCGCGCCAGCATCGGTGATGCGCCGAATCCAATTGTAGCTCATGTTCCACGCGCTGAATTTGAGATCGTCGGTGAATCCTTTGTCGTGAAATAACTGGTCCGATGCCGGTGAATGATCGCGCCACAGCTTAGAATTCTTCCGGTTCGCCCCAAAGATGGCGATCTCGTTCTCTACCTGAATCATTATTATGGTGTGGTTAACGGCATCAACTTTTTTGATGTGCTGCATGAAGGCGCGAAACGCGGCGATTTCGCGTACAAGAATAGGTTCGTAATTGTAGGAGATCGCATTAGGATGAACATTGCCATCCGCATCCACAGCCCGCGGGTATGTCTTTTCATCCTTAACGATGTACATCGGAACGAACAATTCGCCAGTGAGGTCTCTATAGATAGTGCCGTCGCCTGAAGCGTAGTGACCAAACCAGTTCAACACCAGCTTTAAGTGATGTTTCTGTGCCATGCTCTTGGCGTGGTCGACGTAAGAGAAGTCATATACGCCTTGCTTAGGTTCAATCATGGACCACTTAATCGGGACTTTTAGCGTGTTCACTTTCAACTGCTCGGCAGCTGGATACAGATTGTCGTATGCTCTTTCCGTTTCCTCGTATCTCCCGTAGATCAAATCCCACCAGGGAATCTCAACCGCAAGTGCCGTGAACGGGTGCCCGTCAACATACAGCACTTTACGTCCGTTTACATTCTCAAAATGTGGCACTAGGTTCCGACTGGCCGGGACCCTCCGAACCTCGGCACTGGGTGAGACAACTCCGGTCGAGGTCCGCAACCGCATGGCGCTGCTGATGCAGTGCAGGAGTAAAATCAGTGACACAGTGGAAGAAAGTCTCAACGCGCTCAAAAAGATTTTCAATAACATGGTCGTTGTCCACGGTTCAGCTTTGCGGGATTTATGTGGCCCGACGCCCCGGTAAGCGGGATATTTGAACCTCCGCGTGCCCGAGCAAGATGGGGAATTTATCCCCAGCAACTTACTACGAACGCATCGCTGCAAAACGCTCGTTTGAAACTCGCCAAAGGTGGGGGCGTCGCCCAATGTCACAAGGCCTCTTATTGCTTTATTGATCCTCGACAATCGCGAGGTCCCACGGATTAAGCTTGAGCGCGTTGCCCCGTGAAACCGAGTTACTTGTCAGTAGATCGGTGCCATTACCGTATGAGTACGAGACTGAGAAGTCTCCATCGGGGGGCTCCCAACTGCTCCAAGTTGACTCGCCGACACGGACGACGGTGATACCCGCCTTCTGTATCAGATCTACATCCTTATCGAGCCGGTCAGAGGGCATGTACTCAGGGTACTAAGCGACCCCGTAGAGGACGGTGTCCATCTTGTCGGGGGCAAACGTCTTGTTGCCTTCCGCCTTGTTGCTTTGCGCCATTGCAGCTACTGAGAAGACGACAGCGACTGTGATCGCATGGATACTTCGCCCCAGAATGCGCTTGCCCAATTTGCTCATCGTGGCAGTTCTCGCTTTGCGGGCCTAGTAACATCGGGGGCCTCACCAAAACGGGGAAACTTCATTTCGAAGCCACCAGGCACTTCTTCCCGACAAGAGAAACACCGGCATCATGAGTGCGAGCGGGCCGTAGCGTTTCATCTCGGCGGACATTGGATTTGATTCTCCTGATTAAGGTTTGTGATCTCGTGTCTTGTTTGCGCACTAAGAACCGCCTTAAATGGGAGCCGGGGCCCGAAGGCACCCCGGCTCTTCATGACGTTTGGATCGGGCGGTTAACGGCGCTTATCCGATCTGAACCACGGTCACCGATACCGGATCCAGCGTGATACTGAACTGGTTGCCAGTGATCGAGACCGACGGCTTGGAGATCAAAGTGGGGGACGTGTTTGTCGAGTCGGTGCCCCCTAAGCGGTTGACCAGTCCTGTGCTAGGCGAGATATAGTTCTGCAGAGTCACCGTCGTGGCCGTCGCTGTGGTGTTCTTGTTGACCAAGAACACGTTCAGCTTGTTGGTGACCGGGTCGAAGCTGGCGAACGCGAACACCTTCCCCGTCTGAGGGGTGGCCGACACCATCTCGGACAATGTGTAGTTGCCAATAAGATTCAAGGCCAAGCCTTGCGGGGTCATGCTGTTATCGGTCTTGAGGATGTCGTACTCGGACTCAGGGTAATTGGGCCAGGCGATTCCTGACGTATTTTGATTAATCCAACGCGTGTTCCAGACTTGGGTGAACTGCACGCGGCTGTCCTGTACAGATCGCGCCATGAGCTCGAACGTCATCAAGGCGTGGCCCAGGTCACCCTGGGTCCAACTGCCTCGGATCCCGAAGGTTATGCCTCCTGTCTCCGTAATCATGATCTGGATGCGGTTCTTGTCGTTGGGGTAGCCCTGCAACGCGTTGTACGCGTTATTGACGTCAGGCGCGGTGGTGAGGGAAGACGCTTTTGCGTAGCTGCTGAAGTCGCGATAACTCCAGGCCGGGTAGGAATGGACCACTAGGAAATCGGTATCGGCCGCCGCGATCGAGAGCAGGGTATTGAAGTCGCCCTGGGTGTTGGCGTTGGTCCCGATCTTAATCGTCGGATCGACCGCCTTCATCGCGCGAGAGAAGGTGATGAGGTCGTTGGCCTGTTGCGTCCGGCCGGGATCTGCACCCATATAGGTGTTGTTCCACGTCTCGTTACCGATCTCCCAGTACTTGACGTTGTAGCCCTTGTTCTTCGAGTAGTTGACCCAAGCCGTGGCCGTGTCCAGGGCCTGCTGGAAAGTCAGAGACACGCCACCCGGATACGGCGGCTTATAGATGCCGTCGTAGGCGACGACCACGATCGGCGTGCACCCGGCCGCCTGGCAGTCCGCCATGAACTGGTCGAAGGTGTAGACCGGGTGGGCCCAGTTGCCGGTGAGGCTGCCGGGGGGTGTCCAATAGACGGGGTCGTTGGAAGGCCAGTCTTGAGAGCTGATCCGGGCCAAGATCGGGGCCGCCGTGGTGTAAGGAGGCGTGGACCAGAGATGCCCGTCGGCCTTCTCGCCGCCCGGGAACCGCCAAACCTTCATTTTCATGCCACTGAGTGCGGAGGACAACGTGGCCGCCCCGGCCACACGATTGGCTTGGTTGTCCCACCAGTACTCCGTGTTGATGCCCGCCTTGGCACCGGCAGTGGCTCCCGTGTTTAGCACGGTCGCTGCATTGACAACGACCGCCACGCTCGCCGCGTAGGTGGGGCGAGGGACAGCGCCCAGGATGAGCGCCAACCAAAGGGTAGCCATCGGCAGAGCTACCCTTCGCTTTTTGAGCAGGACCCTGGATCGAGAAGCCATCATGGTTCTCTCCTTTGATTTCAAAGTGTTCCCAAAGCGAAGATTTCCAATTGAAAAGGCGGTGGTGCCCCAACTCGAGCACTACCACGTCGTTAGGCTCAGAAATACAGGTGTAATCCGAGCTGTATGGTCCGATTATTAAGAGCGGTCCGCCCAATGTTTCCGAAGCTTGGATTCAGCGGATCCGCAATTGCCTCGGCAAACTGTGGATGATTGGGCAAATTGAAGAAATCTGCCGAGAAGGTAAGACGCGTTTGTTCCCCGATTGGAATCCTGAAATCCTTCTGCACCGAGAGATCAAGATTATTAACAGCAGGATTTCTCAGATTCGAAAAGTAACGCGGGGCGTCCCCAAAGGCCTTGCTGACATCGAACGGACCAGTGAGGTTCGGCAACCCTGCTGCCGGACAGGTCCCGGAGAAGTCAAGGGCCTGCGTGTTAAACCAGTGGGCCGGCGACTGTTGGAAGCCCGCGGGAAGCAGATTGCCGATAATGTTTGGACGATCCTCCAGCACACCTGCGCCGTTGCAGAATCCGTAAGCGTTATCCGTGATACCGAATGGAGTACCGGCGCTGATCGTATAGATGGCGCTGGTTCGCCAACCGCCAAGCACTTGACTGGCTACACCGGTGTTTAACCACCTCTTCCCTTGGCCAAAAGGAAGTTCCACAATCGGTGCAATTGTGAATCTGGCGGGTATATCGCCGCCGCTTATGGAGCGCTCCGCCTTGCGGTTGTAGAAATCCTGGCCGAGAACATCAAGCGACCAGAACCCACCCCAATCTGAGGAAGAATCGTCGATCAGCTTGCTCCAGGTAAAGTTTGCCAGTAGGGAAAACCCTCGCGAGAAGCGGTGATCCACTTTTGCCTGCAGGGAATGGTACAGAGAGCTCGAAAGCCCCCACCATCCGGGGTTTACTGTCAGACAGCAATAGACCGATGCGCCCGAAGCGACCAAAGCCGCGGCCGCGTTGGGACAATACGGACTAGTTGTCGCACCAAAAGCATTGGGCAACGCCGCAGTGCTAGCTGGAGTCTGTTGGCAAATATTGTATGCGTAATTGATGGGCAGGTGGGTGCCGTGGCTGCCGACATATCCGACTTCAGCAACGGTATTGCCACCAAATTGCTTCTCAACCGTAAAATTCCACAGCTGCGTGTAAGTTGGGTACTGTTTGCGCGGTGCCCAGAAAGAAAACGAAATATTACTGTTCACGGGGATAGGGGCGGTAATGGCGGACGAGTCAGGACTCGTAATCGGGGGAAGGCTAGCCCAACTTGTGCCGGCGGCAAAGCCCGTGCTGGCAAGAAGATTTGGTCCAGGCTGGCCATCGCCGGCACGGCCATGACCGACAGTACCCGGATGCATGATGCCGTAGCCTCCGCGAATAACCAGCCCATCGCGCGGATTCCACGCAAACCCCACTCTCGGTTCAAATTTCTTGAATGAGGGATCGAACGGGGTATCAGGCGCGTTCACACCGAACTGTTCCCATTTCGCCGCGTACGGGTTGAAAAAGGCGTCGCCGTGGTGAGTTTCGCGGAACGACTGATCGTACTGCCAACGTAGCCCGAGGTTCAGCGTCAGCCGCGAAGTAAACTTGAAGTCGTCCTGGACGAACAATGAATACGACCACGCACGCGATGAAACCAATGTATTTTGGACCTGCACGCTGCCGGAATTCATGACACCAAACAGAAAGTCAGCAAAGCCATTTCCCGTCTGCGCACCGTTAAATCCGAAGCTGCCATTCACACCATTTGGTTGGTAGTTGTCTATAGAATAGCGGCGACCCTCACCGCCAAATTTCAAGTTGTGGCGTCCCCAAACCTTGGTCACCGCATCGTTGAACTGAAAAGTCGAGGCTGGCTCGTAAAGGGTCGAGCCTCCGGAAAGACCGCTAAATCCGCTTATCGTTACTCCCGGGGTGCCGCACTTCGTTCCACCCGCAGTCTCTGGAGCACTCGACAAGCATTGGGGAATTCCGCTGATTCCAAACGTCGATGGCGAGGTAGCCCCTTGCCCATAGCCGCCCCGATCCCCGATCCGATGCATGTACCCGAAACGGAAATCGTTGACTAAAGTCGCAGTGATAGAGCGCGTCCATCCTATGGTCGTGGCGTAGTCGTTGGTCAGGCTGATCTGCTGACCTGCGGGTCCGACGATCAAGTCGTAGGCGAGCGAACGACCTGTCTCTCTGTGAAACACACCGAATATGTGATTAGATTGAGAAGGGTTGAAGTCGATACGAGGATTAAATCGATTAAGGTGAGTGCTGGTTGGAGAACTCAGGGTCAGTAAGTCTGTTCCGGGAGCGGAGCCGGGAGTCGAAGATGTGGGCCACACTGAGAGCAGATTCGTCGAAATGGCGCTGATTTGGCCGGAGGGGATCGTATTAAAAGGCACTGGCGTCGTAGTGCCAGGAAAATTGATTTGTTGGCTAGGATCCGCGCAGTTGCCCGCACCGTCAAATCCGGCTGTGCACAAGGCGGAAAGATCGCCGCTTCGGAAGGCGGCATTGGGCACCGCGTTCTTTGCTAACGCGCCGCTTCCATGCGAACGAATTGCCTGGTAGTCGACGAAGAAGAACAGCTTGTTCTTGATGATCGGGCCACCGATGGTCCCGCCGAACTCATCGTAGGTGAAAGGGTTCTTCCTTTGGGTGGGATCCTCAAAGTAGTTTCTGGCATCCAGGTTTTGGTTGCGGTTGTATTCGTAGCCTGAGCCGTGAAATTTGTTCGTCCCCGTCTTACTGAGCGCAATCAGGATGGCGCCGCCTGCCTGCCCATATTCAGCGGACATACTGTTCTGTTCGACCCGGAACTCTTGAATCGAATCCACCGAAGGGCTCAGCGACTGTCCACCGAAAACTGGCTGCGTGATCGTGGTACCGTCAAGAACGTAGTCCTCATTTCGGGGGCGACTGCCACTTATGCGGAGATTGCCGTTAGTGCCACAGCCGTCGCACCCAGTCTGCTGGGACACGCCGGCAGCTAACGGAAGCAAGCTGTAGACATTTCTGCCGCTGGGACTGAAGGTCGGCAACTGCTCTAATTGTTGTTGGTTTACAGTCTGACCGGCATCTGACTGTTGTGCTTGCAATAACGGTGCATTTTCGGCAGTGACCTCAACGGTCTCGGAAACTTGCCCGACAGGGAGCGTTAGATTTATTTTCGGGCTCGCATTTACTTCAAGGCTAATGTTTTTCGCTATCGCTGCCTTGAACCCCTTGGCTTCCGCTGCAACGTTGTACACGCCAGGATTGAGACTCGTGGCACTGTAAGCCCCTGCACCGTTAGTGCTCAGGGTCGTAATTACATTAGTGTTTACGTTCGTCACCTTAACCGTCGCGCCGGTAATCGCAGCTCCACTGGAATCCGTTACGATTCCGCTGATGGTTCCAAATAATCCTTGCGCGCACACTTCGCGGAGAGAGACGGTACAGATGAAAATAACCAAAAACGCGACCACTCCAGCCACATTGATTCGGCTCACGACGCCTCCATGAAGAACGTTCTTCTACGCTCTGGCTACGCTGCCAGATTCGTAATACACCAATTCCGTCGGGGACTGGCCTGCGGACGAAATGTATGCGGAGTCCAAGCACAACGCATCTATCGAAAGTTATAGGCGCATGGTCTTCTTGATTACGGGTATCTGCCATTGGAATAACGCCCGATCACGTGCTGAGGGGCGAACAACGGCGAATTCGGGATCTAATTAGCCGGCGGTCCACAACTTTCCGGAGGGGTCGAAATGCATGATCCCTCTTTGCAGGGCCGCTACTGCGGCTTGGGTGCGGTCACTGACCCCGAGGCGCTCCAGAATTACATTCACATGGCATTTGACCGTTCCCTCTGTAATGCCGAGCAGTCCGGATATTTCCTTATTACTTTTTCCATTTACGATCAGCGCTAAGACCTGACGCTCTCGCGGGGTCAGGTCGGAATTCGGGGTCCGGGCGGCCAACCGCCGAACGACAGGCTCGGGAATAAACTTCCTTCCGGAGTGCACCTTGCAAATCGCTTCAATCAGCGCCTGGTGCGGCATCGCTTTGATCACATACCCTTGCGCACCCGCCTCCAGGGCACGATGGATATCTTCCTCCCCGTCATAAGTAGTCAGCACGACCACGCGTGCCATGGGGTGTTCCCGCAGAATGGCGCGGATTGCATCCAGCCCGCTCATTCTCGGCAACTGGAGATCGATGAGCGCCACATCAGGCTTCTCGCGCCGGTACAGTTCAACCGCCTGGATCCCGTCTTCCGCCTCAGCGATCACTGTCATGTTCGGCTGGGCATCGACGATGGCTACCAGCCCGAACCGAACCACGGCATGGTCGTCCACTACCAGAACACGAATCTTCTCAGATTTGTTCATTCTCCCAATCCCTCATTTGCCCTCAAGTCTGGAATGGTGCCCGGACGCAGTGCAATCCCAGCCGTAAGTCGTGGAACCGCGCTCTTCCGGAATTTACGGACCTTCACTAAAACACCTTCTCCGCGGCTCTGGTCTTTCGATAAAGCGGCACTCGCACTCGGACTATTGTGCCCTTGCCCGGATCACTGGTGATCTCAAACTCGCCACCGATGCTATTCGCTCTTTCGCGCATGCCGGCAAGGCCGTAGTGCTCTCCGTCCGGCGGCTGCGGCTCACTAAAACCATCTCCATCATCCGCGATATCCAAGCACAGGGTAGCGTCTCGAAACCAAAGCACAACGGAAATGCCTTGAGGTGAGGCGTGGCGCACCGCATTGTGAAGAGCCTCACGGGCAATCAGCAGAATATTGCGATGTACCTCGTTTCCAATCGGCATCGGAGAACCAAAGTGCTCAAATCTGACCGCGGTGGCGCTTTCCGCACTAACATGCTGGGCCAGTTGAGAAAGAGTGCCCACGAGACTGGCTCCCAACTCCGATTCGTGTCGCAGATTCCAGACGGCGCGGCGAGCCTCCTCCACTGTCAACTGGGCTTGCATCCTCGCCCGATCAAGCAGGTCGCGGCTCGAGGGGGACGAGGAATCTTTCAAGACAGAAGCCGCCTCCAGCAACGTTGAAATACCCACGCATCCCTGAATCAAGGTGTCGTGCATTTCGCGAGCCAGGCGACCGCGTTCGTGGAGTACGGCCGCAAACTCCTGTCGCATGCGGCGCACGTGAAGCAGATAACCGCAACTGGCTAACGATATCGCGGCAAGCAAGCAAAACGCCGCGAACCCTGCCGTCTTATAAAACCGCGGTTCACAGCGGAGTTTGATGCTGGCCTCGGATAATTCTTCCGGAACAGAAACGTCATAAGCGACCACGCGGAACCGGTATTCCCCGGCGGGCAAATTGGTGTAGTAGGCAATGCGACGATCGCCAGCCTCGGCCCAACTCTGCTCGAAGCCCTCGAGCTTATATCGGAAATGAACTCGTTCGGGTGAGCGCAGCGTAATCGCACCGTAGCGAATTTCTATTTTTTCGTGACCCGGACCAAGCACCAAGTGACCTGAAAGGGGGATATCTTGGCCGTCCGCTGACACTTGCTCGATGAGAACTGGCATCGGCTTTCCGGCATGCAAACTGCTGGGGAGCATCCTGACTGCTCCGCTGCTGCTGGCAAACCACAGCTCGCCTGCCTGCGTAATAATGCCAGCGGACTGCACTCCGCCATTCATCTGCTTTGTCCCCAGCCCCTCTGATCTGCCATAGATCCGAATGGCGATCTGGGAATGTCCGTTTCTGGCAGAATTTTCGAGATTTTTCCGATCAACGGAGAACACGCCCGTCGAACTACTCATCCAAAGAGCCGCATGATCGTCCTCCGTGATGCTAAAAATATTGTTGCTCGGGAAGCCCTGGGCTGTGCTGTAATTGCTAATCTTTCCTTCCCGCAGCACGAAGAGTCCCCGGCCCCGCGTACCGAACCACATGCCACCATCTACATCCTCATGGATCGCCCAAATCTTTTCTTGCCGCAACCGCTCCAACCCTGGTTCGGACACTACCGCGCCTGCGTGGAATCGGGTAACTCCTCTCTCGGTCCCTACCCACACGTCACCGCCGCGATCAATCAGGATCGAGCGCACGCTCTCGTGCGTGAGCCCATTCTCGGTGCGAAAAGTTCGAAAGCGGCCGTTCCGAAAATGGCTTAATCCTCCATCTGTTCCAACCCACAAACTACCGTCTCGATCTTCGCAAAAAGCACGAATGAACGGGTTTGCTAGACCCTCACCGGTGTTATAGAGTCGGACCCCTGTCTTAGAGATTTGGATAACTCCCTGCCCCGCCGTGCCGATCCAGAAATCGCCGTTCCTCGTTTGAAAAACCGTGCGTGCGGATAGTTCACCCAGCTTCGCGGGTAGCGCTGCCGGAACCAAAGCTCTTCCGGAAAACTTGAATAGCTGCCCGCCATAGCTGGCGGCCCACAGCATCCGCTGAGAGTCCTCGTAAACGGTGCTGATGTTGACGGGGGCTCCATCTTGCGTCCTGGCCGTCTGGGCCAGACTCTGATTCAGGCGAACCAGACCGTTCTGCGTTCCAATCCAGATATTTCCCTCTGAATCCTCGATAACAGCCGACACGTTGTTGTCGGGCAGGAAACCGGGCGCCCGAAATTCGCGGACGTTGCCGTTCTGGAACTGAAGCACACCTTGTCCATTCGTGCCTATCCACAAACTGCCGTCGCGACTCTCAGCGATCGCGCTAACCGAAACTCCGGTCACGACCTCACGGGGAGCTATTAATCTGTCGTCACTAGCAACCGCGTGAACCAACGTGCCTTTGATGAAGGGGTTTCCCCTCGCGCCTGGTGCGAGCCTCCGAACTCTAGCAAGAGTACCTAGCCAAAGTGCACCGTCTGGGCTGGCCTGAATTGCATCGATTCTGCTGTCTGCTTCACCTTCGTCGGAACTGTAGAAACCTACTTCGTCGCCACTCAAGGTCATCAACCCGGACCTTCCACCAGAATCCGTACATCCAATCATCAGCCTTTCGCGTGTGTCTTCACCGATCGCATAGACATTCACATTTGGAATAGGAGGACGGTTGTCCACCCGTTCGAACTTATCTCCAATACGTCGGAAAAGGCCTCGGTCGGTGCCCACCCAAAGCACCGAACGTCTGTCTTCGAAGATGGCTCGAATAAATCCATTCGTGAGGCCATCATCAACACTGAACGAGCGAAACACCCCAGAGCGATAACGAAGCAAGCCGCCTCCTTCGGTTCCCACCCACAGGGTGCCATCCCTACTTGCCCTCAATGACCAGACGCTGTCGTCGAGAAATACGGGGGTGTTATCGCGCGTGTAGATCACGAACCGCGTGCCATCGAAACGAATTAGTCCTCCGCTCGTGCCAATCCACAGGTAACCGTCCGGTGTCTGAGCAAGGGCCTGGATGGTATCTTGCGGGAGGCCGTCCTGCGCTTGCCACACGCGGGAGTTGTACATGGTTAAGGTCAAGTGCGGGAACGACCGGGCGGTCAGTCGCAGCGGGAGCAGTGCTAGGACAAAGAGCGCGCCGAGCACGATCCATTCGCGTCTCTGACGATTCATCCGGCACCTCGTGGTTCCCAAACCACTTGATCAGCAATCGAGAGACATGTGACCATGTGCGAATTCTTCTTCGACCACTCTGACCACCGAGACTACCTTGCAACAGCATGGAATCATGGAATTTCTTGAGAGTACACGCCTTCTCGAATGCTGAATCTAGTTGCCATAGTCCCTGCAAGGTCTGGGTTAATGTTACCTGACAATGCCCCCGTGCTGTTCATGGGTGAACTCTCAGCCAGGGATCCGGTCGAACTCTTCAACGAGCCGGTGCCGTCGAACGCCTCAGAATCAAAGTCGTGGTCAACTGGTACTCAATTCCGCGATCACTTTCTGATTGCTGGGTGGTGGCTTTCATCAACGCTCGAAATGCTATTCGGGCCAAGTCCGTTTGCGACATTTCTACGGTTGTCAAAGGGGGGGTTACAAATTCCGACAGCTTAATATTGTCGAAACCAACGACCGAAAGGTCGTCTGGAATCCTAACGCCTATCTCAAATGCTTCTCGCAAGACTCCGATCGCCGTCACATCGTTAGAACAAAGCACAGCCGTGGGTCGCTCGCGCAAGCTCATGAGTGCCCTAATGGCTCTCATTCCGCCATTAATCGTATGATCTCCGAGGACAATCAGTTCCGGTGCTACCTCCAGTCCAATCTCGGCCATCGACCTCTGGAAAGCTTCTTTCCTGGCGAGGGCAGACTTCAACGTTGACGGCCCGGCTACGAAGGAAATCCGTGTGTGACAGAGGTCCGCCAGGTGCCGGACCGCCAGTCGGATACCATTCAGATAATCGATGCGGATGTTGCTCACACTGGCGGCATCTGGTCCCACGTCGACAAAGACCAGCGGCACCTTACGAATGCGAAGGTCACCAAAAAGACACTCTTCCATTCCAAAGGTAAGAATGGCAATACCATCCACCCGCTGCTCAATCATTCGCCGAACTGACGACTTTATCCTCTTGGTGTCATGCACGGTCGAGGTGAGAAGAACCTCGTAGTCGTTCTGAACGGCCAGTTCTTCGAAGGTCTGAACAATCTCCGGAAAGAATGGATTCGTAATCTCGGAAACAACCAGACCAAGGATGCGGCTTTTCCCGGACACCAGAGCGCGTGCATGGGTGTTGGGATAGTATCCAACCTCATCGACTATCTTCCAAACGCGCTTTGCAAGCTGTGAGTCAACGGTGGGAACATGGTTGATCGCTCGAGACACCGTGGCAGTTGAAACCTTCGCCAGCCTGGCGATTTCCCATAAATTCATTCGCGGAGTAGACGAGGAGAAAAAGGGCATAGACGAGAATACGTTTGCCGGCGTTTACCAAACCCGCTTCAACACCCCAGGGTAAAATCCGGACACGAATCTACAAGATCACCGCGTAAAAGCCATCTAACTAAAGTTAGATGCCTACACAGGGAGCTTCCAGTCGGTGAGCAATGACGCAGTCGCGAATGTGTCCTTGCCATCGTGCTGTCGCTAATACCCCGCCAAAGTGGTTCGCCGTTTCGGTCAGTTTACGACGCACCATGCTGCCTTCATCCAGCTCCGAAGATTTCGACCTTTGGGGCGACTATTTTTCGAGGCTACTTTGCGTTTACATTCGTTACGGCCCGATGACTTGCTCACCATCCTGAAGATGGCTTTGTCAATAGACTTAAGAGATTCGGTTTCCCTCCTGCCCTCTATCCAAGCTACGAGGTTCTGACTCTTGCCTCGGTGGGCTTACCTCCCACTGAACACATCAGCTTTTCTCTTTCTTTTTTTTTCTGGACATGCCGGAGCTGAATACCCACCCCGCCTATCCTCTGTCTACGCTTCGCTGTGTACCTCGCGATACCCAGCGCAAGACTCGAGGCCGAGTGGTTCGCTGTAGGGTCGGAGGAGGCGCGCTTGCGCGCTGGCCTCCGTCCGCCGCCCAAACTGCCCGTACACATTTCGCGTAGGCAGCTTTCACGAAGATTCAAGGCGTCCGAGACGCCAACGAAGGGATTAACCTGACTAGGTTGACAAGCCCGTGCTCGCGGTAGAGCACCCGGGCAGGCCACCGCTTCCAGCCGGCGTTACGCCAGTGCTTGAGACGATGCGACCAGATGCGTCGGATTATCCAACGGTCGAGTCGGTTGAAGAGTAACCGGACGTGGGCGCGCTTGTAGTATTCGCCCCATCCCCGCAGTAACGGGTTGAGTTCCTCGATCAGCTCCTTGGTCTTCAAGGGCACGGTCCGCTTGGTCCGCTGTCGCACCTGGTCCATGAAACGACGGATCGACTTCTCCCGCGGATACGCATACAGCGCCCCCGGACGGATCCCGCTACGAATCTTGCTCTCGGGGAGATAGTGCTTCTTCTGCCCGCGCTTGATTTTGTAGCCAAGGAACTCGAAGCCGTGCTGGACATGGACAATCCGCGTCTTCTGCGGATGTAATTCCACGCCCAGTTGTTTCAGGATTCGGCGGGCCGCGTCTACTGCGGCTCGTGCCTCCGCTGCCGATTTACAGGTGACCACCCAATCGTCGGCATACCTCGTGAGCCGGTATCCCTTCAGCCGCATCTCCCGATCAAACGGCGTCAGAAGTATGTTACTGAGCAGGGGAGAAACCGTCAGAAGTATGTTACTGAGCAGGGGAGAAACTACTCCCCCTTGGGGAGTCCCGCGTTCGGTCGGAAAGAGCCGCCCTTTGCTGTAGCTTCCTGCTTTGAGCATCGCCTCGATGAGGCGAAGCACTCGGCCATCCGCTACGCGCTGGGCGACCAGCGTGAGAAGTTTCTCGTGATCCACGGACCCGAAAAAATCTCGGAGATCCGCGTCCACGATCCATTCCGACCCACCCTGGATCTCATTCCACACCTTGCGCAGTGCGTCCTTCGTCGATCGCCCTCGCCGATACCCAAAGCTGGCATCATCGAATACCGGTTCGAAAATGGGCTCCAACCGATTGAGCAACGCCTGCTGGCACACGCGATCATAGATCGTGGGTATGCCAAGCATTCGATACTCGCCGGGTTTGTCCCTCTTCGGGATCGGGTGTTGTCGCACCGACAGAGGCTGATAGGTGTCCGCTTTCAGCTCTCGCTGCAACCGGTCCAACTGCTGTTCCAGCTGCGCTTCGAAGGCCTCCAGATTCTGCCCATCCACTCCTCCACTTCCCCGGTTCGCTTTCACTCTCTCCCAGGCTATCTCCAGATTCTTCCGCTTGTACACCTTGTCGATTAATGAATGGACCTTCTTGGCACCCGTCAGGTTGATCCAATCCACCAGTCTCCTCAGACGAGAGCGTACGGGTTTTTCACTTAAGGAACTGTTCCAGCCTCTCTCCTCTTTACTCATCTGGTTTCCTTTCTCTTCCTGACCATCTTCGCCGGCTGCCTTCCCCGACCCAGTTCCGTCGCCAGTTGCCCGGTCGCGTGGCTTTCGCCATGCTTCATAGGTAATATTCAGCCGTCCGACTACTGACAGGGCGTCGCTCGCCACTTCGCTTTCGCTTATAGGTCCGCTTACTCCGGTGCCACCCGGAGACTCTGCCAGTTCTCCTGAGGTCACGCGCTGTTCTTCCGTACCGTGCTGCCCGCAAACACCTTGGTGCGGTGGGTGAATGAGAATGCCTTCGTCTAAGGAATGCAGACTCGACCTTGCCCCACCTTTGGCCGACCGGTTCATCTTGGGTCTCCCCATCGATTACGGCCCGGTACTTCTCCTCATGCCCTTCGGATTCCATCTTGCGATGCTCACTTGATGGACACCCTGCCCTCCAGAGTACTGCCAGCAGTGGCTCTAGCTCGGCCTTGGCTGTATCCAGCTTTCGCCTTCGTGCCCGTTTAGACGTCTGCATACCTTCAGCTTTCTCCGGCCAGCGAGGTTTTATCCCCACTTGTTGGATATGGCACCCCTCATTCGAGCGCCAGAGGGACTTTAACCCTCCTGAACAACGTGTTGCTCAGCGCGCACTCCTTTCTCGTAAGGCTCTTTCATCCTGTTGGGATAGAGCCCGCGCGCGCCAGCCTTAGGCTACGTTTCGCGGGGCCCCCCGATAATCCCGGACAGCCGGTTTTCCCAGGTCCGGTTCGGAACTTTGGCATTTCTTCCCTGGGCCTTCCCAGCTTGGCGAGGTTTAAGCGCTGATTCGCATACGCCCCAACTTCCGTGGTTTGCCCCGGGCCTAGTTCCCTCTCATGCGCAAGGCTCAACTCGGCTCTGTGTCCGAACGCCTCGCTGACGATGGAACCGCCAAGTGTCCAGAGTCCCTTTGCCCGATGTCGGCGTTACCTCCATCGGGGAGGCGTGTTCCGCCTCCTCTGAGGGCGTTACCCCTCATTCATCGCTCCTACGGACTCATGCGCCCGTCCCCTCTGGCTCTCCTCTCCTTCGGCCTCAGCCTCGTTCGAGGAGTCTTTGCAGGTTGCGATCAGCCCCTGCTGCCAGCGGGATGTTCCCGACGTTATCTCTGCGAATCTTTCTTCAGGTGCCTGATCCCATGCCACGGCGGTCCCACGAAGTGCATTTACCTGTTTCTTCCTTCGTGTCATCGGCCTCCCCCAGAAGTAGAGTGGGTCGGCTTCCCGCTTCTAACCCGCAAACACGACTTTTTGCGGACCGGCTTTTCGAGGCTGCAGATATTCCATAATGTTCAGGCCCCCGAATTTGCTCGCCTCCCAGATCGTTCCCACCGCTGCGCATACAGCCACAGGGCGGCCGAGACTTTTACATCCGGGCAGAACGTGCTTCGTTACCTCCGCACGCACCGGATATACTAACCGTCCGAATACAGGCAATTGACGGTACGAGGACTTTCGCCTCGCAAGATTCGCAGCCTTGTCGGCTGCTCCCTTCGGCTGCTCCCTACTTCAAGCCGGTTTATCCCGGCGCACTGTAATGGCGATTTTTCGCCAATGACCCGGTTTTGATTCAGCAGGTGCTCTAAAATATCGTTCATGGCAGCTCAGACATTTGACACCGTCTGGTATCTTCCGCACGAGAACAGATGGCGCGACTTGAATGTTCTTGCTTACCGCGACGTGGGAAAACTCACAGTCTCCGACAACTTGATTGAATTTAGGGGCAAGAACGAAACCGTGACTATTTCAAACCCTCTGCGTGTCTCGTACGGAAAGCAAGGAAGAGACTTCGTCAACAACTGGGTGAAAGTTGAATACGGCGATAGCGCGACACCCTCGGCAGCGTTCTTTGCAGACGGAAGTTTGCGTGGCTGGGGAGGCATTTTTGGTGGGACGAAGAGAATCCTGCAGGCAGTAAGACAGCTCCTGCCGTGAATATGCATCTCCCGTAAAAGCGTAAAAGGGCGATTGGGCGATGGCTGGCGCAGACCCAGCGTTTGCAGCAGGTCTTTTTCCCGCATGGGGTACAGTTTGAAGATGGCGCTTATCGAACCGCCAAAACCAGTATGATCTTCTATGAGTTAGAGGAAATCTCCGGCCAAAAAGAAGGTTTGGTAGCGCTACCGGGAATCGAACCCGGGTTTGAAGATTGAGAATCTTCCGTCCTAACCCCTAGACGATAGCGCCCCTGGGAAGCAGTAATTATAGCAAAGCCTCTTGACAACCTTTCCCTGGTAGAGCTAAGTTTATTTAGCGAATAAAAAGCGAAAGTTCTCCGGATTCGCATCGAGGCCCTACCGCCCCGACGTTCCCTGAAATTTTGAGGTCTCTATGTCTTCCCCACTCTTTTCCGTCCAGGCGGGCTGCGCCGTTGCCTTTGCTCCCAGGAAGGACCCGGCACTGGTTCTAAAACGCCTGGCGGCATTGCCCAAGCTTGCGGGCGTAACTCCGGCATCGCAGCTCGAAGTGCGGCCCTCGCCGGAGATGGTCTCCAGCGGAATCCGTGAGATCGATGCGCTCACCGGCGGTCTGCCGCGGGGATGTTTGAGCGAGATATGGGGATCAGCCTCTTCCGGACGCACCAGCGTGCTGCTGGCCGCCCTGGCGGCAGCTACACGCCGCGAAGAAGTTTGCGCCCTGGTGGATGCCACCGATGCGCTCGATGCGGTATCGGCGGCGGCGGCCGGAGTCGATCTGGAAAGATTGCTCTGGATACGCTGCGGGAAAACGGGCGTCGGACCTCGGGCATCAGGCGTCGGACCACAAATCTCGGACTCTAGGCCTCAGATCTCGGATTTAAAGTCCGAGGTCCGACGCCCGAAGTCCGAGGTTCGATCTCTCGAGCAGACTCTGCGCGTCACCGATCTGCTTTTGCAAAGTGGAGGCTTTGGCCTGGTGGCGATTGATCTCGGTGATGTACCTCACTCTGCGGCACGGCGAATGCCGCTGGCTTCCTGGTTTCGTTTCCAGCGTGCCGTCGAGCCCACACCCACAGTGCTTTTGGTGGTGGCCCAGGAGCCCTGCGCGCAGACTTGCGCTTCTCTGCTGATCAGGCTTCAGTCTTCCATTGTTGGTCGTCAGTCAGCAGGGAAAAGGCTGTCCGCTTTACATCTGCTGCCGGGAAAGGACAAAACCTGGCTAACTCACGCGCAACTTCTGGATGGACTGCATATTGAAGGAGAGCTGCTGCGTTCGCGCATGCAACGTAAACCAGCACAATCGGTGACCACCGCATTCGCAACCAACGCGGTAAGAATTTCGTAGCGCTGGCCTTCGACTTCGCTCAGGACAAGCCTTGCCCTGTGTAGCGAGGGGGGGACGTCGGCGCTACAAAGCTGGTAACTGATAGCTGGCAGCTTCCCTGACAACTGACAACCGAAGACTGACGACTTAATGCCCTTTGCCTGCATCTTCGTCCCTGATTTCCCGGTGGAAGCGTTGCTTCGCGCCGAACCTGAGTTGCGTTCGCAATTTGTAGCCGTTCTTGAAGGCAAAGCTCCGCTGCAAAAAATTTTTGCCGTAAACGAAAAGGCCCAGCGTGCCGGAGTATCGCCGGGCATGACGAAACTTCAGGTGGAGGCCTGCCCTGATCTTGTGCTGCGTGCCCGCTCTTCATTACAGGAAGCGGCCGCGCACGCCGCGCTCCTGGACTGCGCGCAATCATTCTCGCCACGTGTGGAAGATGCGGCCTGTGACACTGCCCTTCTGGATCTCGCCGGTCTGGAACTGCTTTTTGGTTCGCTGCCGAAAATCGCGCGCGATCTGGCGCGCCGCGCTTGCGATCTCGGCCTTGAAGCCAACGTTGCCGTGGCCTCCAATCCGGACACGGCCGTACTCGCCGCTCACGGCTTTTCCGGCGTGATCGTGATTCCCGACGGGAAGGAAGCCGAGCAATTGGGCAATCTTCCGCTGGAAGTACTGTTTACGGGAGGTCTCGATCTCCGAACCCTGGAAAAACTCGAGCGCTGGGGCATTCGAAATCTTTGCGCTCTGGCCGCTTTGCCCGATATCGCGCTGAGCGAACGTCTGGGGCAGGAAGGCATTCGCCTGCAACAGTTGGCGCGTGGCGACACTTCCCGAACCCTGGTTCCGATCGAAACGCCTCTTATTTTTGAAGAAGCCATCGAATTGGAATATCCCCTGGTGCTGCTCGAGCCGCTGGCGTTTCTCCTGGGCAGATTATTGGAACAATTGTGTGCCCGGCTAGGCGCGCGGGCACTGGCAACCCAGGAACTGCATCTGGGTTTGACGTTAGAACAAACTACGAATCATGTGAGGACGGGCACTCTTGCCCGTCCAGGTCGAGCGCAAGCTCGACAGCATTTCCAGCGTACTCTCCGCCTCCCTGTTCCCCTGCTTGATCCCAAAATTTTTCTCAAGCTGCTGCAGCTTGATTTGAATGCGCACCCACCTGGCGCTCCCATCGTGAAGATTCATTTATCGGCCGAGCCGGTGCGGCCGCGCGCGACGCAAAGCGGATTATTTCTCCCGCCGTCCCCGGAGCCGGAAAAACTCGAACTCACATTGGCCAGGATTGCGGGCATTGTCGGGGAAAATAAAGTCGGATCGCTGCGATTGCTGGACACACACCGTCCCGAAGGATTCCTTATGCAGCACTTTGCACCCAACTGCGGCCCCAACGGCGGTAAAGATAAGGACCAGCGCAGCGCGAGACCGGTTACCCGTGGGCAAAAGCCTGATCGGAATGAAAACAACAATGGACACGCTCCAGGCCAGCCATTCTCGAAACCGAACCCTCAGGCTGAAAACGCCGTCACCGCGTTGCGTATCTTTCGCCCCCCGGTGCGCGCCGCGGTCACCTTGCTCGAAGGCAAGCCTACGCGCGTCGCTTGCCCAAAGCGCAAAGAAATATGTGGGGAAATCCTCTGGGCGGCCGGTCCCTGGCGCACCTCGGGAGACTGGTGGGAGCAGGAGGGATGGGTGCGCGATGAGTGGGACATCGCTTTACAGGAAGCGACCAGCATCACGCTCTATCGTCTGGTCCGGGATTTGCTCAGCGGACAGTGGCAGGTGGCGGGAAGTTATGACTGACAACCCGCTCATGATGTGTGCCATATCGCACACTGGTCCATACAGTGTTCACTGTATTTTTAGCCCTTGCTAGTGTGGATAACCTGTTCAAACTGTGCGATTTAGCTCGGGCATTGAACCAATCCGGCTATTTCTTGATCACTCCACAGGCGATGCGGTCTCCCGCGTTTCCCGCCGGGTCGGTCTTCAGGTCATCGGCTTTGGCATGAATGACCAAGGCGGTACCGCCGTTGCTGAATAGCGAGTGGCTGTCATCCCCAAGGGTTACATCCTTGTTCATCACCCTGAGCTTGGCATGGCTTTTGGCGTTCACGGTGAAATTGTTCATATCACCGGCGTGGTGGCCTTCAGGATTCTCCAGGCCATGCTTCTTCCCATCAGGATTGAAGTGCGGACCGGCTGACTTGAAATCCGGTGGATCGCACTGCGCCTTCCCGTGAAAGTGCAGCGCGTGCTCACCCGGTGGCAGGTCGTGGAGATCAAGTTTTATGAACACACCTGGCTTGGCGTTCTTGCCAGCTTCACTCCAGAGCAGCGCCGTTCCTACGCTCTTGCCTTGAGAGTCTTTCAACTCGACTGTGGTCTTGGCGCCAGCCTTGGCCGCAGCCGCGATTGTCAGAGCGAAAATAGGAAGGAACAACGCAATGGCAAATGAAATTGTTGGTTTCATGTCGGCCATTATAGCGCGATCATCTTCAAGCGGCGTCATCCGAATCGGGCCTGAGCCCGGTGGGGGTCTTGCGCGCAGCTTGGCTCACCCGATTCTCCGCGAGTGACAGAGCGTCGCGAGGATGGCGTAGGCCTCGCGCTACCGCATCGAGACATAGAAGGCGTTGTTCCCTGACCGCAGATCTTTACCATAAGAAAAAGTCACTCCAATTCCAAACACTCGCACTTTCGCTTGCGCGCCCAAATCCCAGAGCCATTGATGCGAGCCTAATCCGGTAGACGGGTCAGTAATTTTGCCGGTGTCCAGAAAGGGTCCGATCTTCACTGTGAAGATTCCATTGTGATAGACGTTCTTGTCCGCTTCCCAATTGGACAGGAAATGGTTACGCCCCAGGGGCGCGCTGCCCTTCCTCCCATCACGAGTCCCAATATGTCCCCGCATCCATAAATCGTTGTCCCGCTCCAGCCCCAGCATGAAGAGTTCGTCGAAGGGAACGTCCCCAAATGTCTTGCCCGCCCTGATCCAGTGCTGCACTTCATAGTCGTCGCCCTGAGCCTTGGGGAACCAGTGGAAGCGCGCGGAGCCTTGCAGCTTCTCGAACGAAAGTGAAGATTGCGACCACAGGCGTCCCGCCTGCGAGGATAGACCGCCTTCGAGCGTTAGTCTCCTCTCGGGCAAACGCCAAAGCACGACCTCCAGTTGCGCGACCTGTTTGAGCTGATAGCCCTTGGCCAGCAGGCTTGGAGTGAGCGCCACTCCGGGAATCACGCTGCGGAAGTCGCGGTGCGAAACTTCAGCTCCGGCAGCCCAGCGCCAGCGTCCAGTTTCAAAAGACGCAAAGCTTGCGCCTACGGCTTCCCGCCGCAGATTCAGGCTCCCCAGCAGCGGCGCCGGCCCCTGAAACGAGTTCCTGATGTCCCAGTTTTCATTGCGCAAGTCAGCGATCAACCCATAGCGAAATTTCGGACTTGCCTTGAAGGGAGCAGAGAATTCAGCCGTAATCCGGCGCTTCTGGGCGTCCCAGCGATACATGGAAACGAAATTGATGGCCTGATGCCGCAGGTTGTAAACCTCGGGATTGATGCTCAGGAAGGGTAGCCCGCGAAGCAGGAGAAACAGCTTTTCCAGTTTGGTTTGGCCCCACCCATCCCGCTCGCGGTTGCGGAAAACAACGGCAAACTTGCCGTCGTCGCGCGCCTGCAGATCAAACTGATAGCTGGGAAAGATCCCCAGTCCCCGGATTCGAGCATCGGTAGTCAGCAGATCAGGCAGGCGCAACACGCTGGCCGGAGCGAACGCAAGCGCCCGATCGAGGAGCGCAGCATTTACTTGCGGACTGGGCTGGTTTCGCACCGCGACGATTTGCGGCTTGTCCACGCGGTTCCAATACTTCAACGCGGCCTCAATGCTTCCCTGCAAGAAATAGACAGTGCCGAGAAAGTCATTTCCGTAGGAATCCTGGGGATCCAGACGGAGGGCCCGCCGCAAGTAGCGAGCCGCCTGCGGATAATCCTTCTGCCTGAATGCAACTCCGGCCAGTTCCAGCGGAAACCGCTTGTCGTGCGGCTGCAGCCGGGCTCCGGCCGCAAACGCTTGCTGCGCATCCGCCAGGCGTCCCAGTTGGGCCAGGGCCGTTCCGTAGTAGAAATCGAAATCTGGGGAAGAATGTTGTGTGTACCCGCCCAGGTGCACAATTTCCAGCCAACGCTGTTCGGCAAAGAGTTCTTTGGCCCGGCCGGCCAGTTCAGTGTCGGAGAAATTGCTTTGAGCGCAGCCCAGGACTCCACCACCGAACAAAAGGAATATGAGAAAAGCGGTTCGGATTAGCGAGGTGGGGTTTGAGGTAGTGCCAGCAGCGTCCATCTTCCGGCCGCGCTCCATTCCCGCTCGAAACCTGACCGGTTCTGTTTGAGCAGTTTGCGTTGAGCCGGATCGTTGACCATCACAATTTCCTGCTCCTGATCTATGCCGGTCACGACCACGTAATGTAGAGGCGAGCCGCCACCTGCCGGCTTGAGCGCCACCAGCAAAGGACGTCCTTTGTCCAGGTGCTGCTTCAGGTCTTCCCACTCTCCGCGAATTGTAAACGTACGGAATCCCTTTTCCCTGAAGTACCGTTCCATGTCGGAAGCGTAGATGCCATGTGCTCTAGCGGAATAGAGCGCGTGCTGGATCCGGGCCGCATCGGAGTCCTGGCCGGCGGGCTCGCCCTTTTGGTGCTGCCAGTACTGCATCACCATGGCAATACTGGCAGCCCCGCAGCCGTCTTTCTCCTGTTTTACGAAAGGAACATCCAGCCAGACGCCGTGAAGGTCTGCGGCGACCAGTGCTCCGCAGACTCCCAGCAATACCAGGGTCGTCCTGACCAAGCGACCAGACATGGGAGGCCTTATCGAACCGCAACAATGATCAAGATCAGCGCGGCAATGGCCACGAGAATAATAATCAGGTCCCGGTCGCTGAGGGTGCCAGCGGACAAATCGGCCTGCGCCTTGTGCACCCGCGAAGTCAGTTGCGCCAGTTCAGCATCGTCCAGCGTAGAAACGGCGGTCTTTACCTGCTCCGGGTTTATGTGCGCCGATTTCAGCGCTTTCTGCGCCGTCTCCGATGAGAGGAATTGCTGAACTTCATCCCGATTTTGCTGCCTTGTGGTCGAGGCCTTTATTGCCGCCTGTTGAAACTCGGAAGGACTTACGACGTGGCTTGCCGCTTGCGCCACAAGATTTTGGGGGAGAGCGAAAACCGCGGCAAGAACAAAAGCCATCGTCACTCGGGATGACTGCCTTAGATCGAATTGCATGTTTTGCGACCTCCGCTGGATTTTACTGCTACCGAATCGTGTGTGCTGTAACCGACGATAGCCTTGGGAAAATATTACACGCCGAAGCTTCGATGCGCGGCTTGTTCTGAGGTTTGCTCAGGAGGGGTAACAAGATCAATAAACACGGGTCTGCAATGCATCCGACGCCGGGGAAAAGAATAGCCGGAGGAAAGTCAATCCGGAACGGCTCCGATTCATAACTGCTCCACCTTCGTCTGTAGCTCGCGGGCAATCCATTCGGGATTGCTGTCACGCGGAAATTGCACGGGCGGTCCGATCTTTACCTGTATCTGCCGCGGCCGGGCAAATTTTTTCCCGGCCTGCTTCAACTCGAACAGGCCGCTGATCCGCAGGGGCACGACTGGTACGGCTAGATTATTTGCCAGCATGCCAGCCCCGGCGCGAAATGGACGAATCTTGCCGTCGCTAGTGTGGTGCCCTTCGGGAAAAACCAGAATGCTATAGCCACGATCCACTGACTCTCCTGCATAAGCAAAGCTTTCCCGGAAGCCGGCCTGCCTCGGCAAGGGAAACAGGTTGAGCAACGACACTCCCAGAAACCACTTGACCCAGTCATAAGCCTTGCCCGGCAAACCTCGCCCTGGTGGCGGCGTGCGCAACGCCTCCAGCGCCTCCCCGCCGGTAGCGGTCGCCAGACGGTGGCGAAATCGGGCTGGAAGCGCGGTCAGCACAAGACCGACATCCACATCGTCAATGTGGTTACAGACCACCAGGACCGGGCCTCGAACGCCGCGCAGGTTTTCCCGCCCGTCGATGCGCGGCCAGCCCAGTAGAAAAACCGCTGGACGCAAGAGCAGATAATGAATAACCAGTCGATTCCATGTGGTAGGCCAGCGCTGCACCCAGGCGGGATAGTGATACTTCGCCGGTGACGGAAGCTTGCCGTGCAGCATGTTCTCGAGATCGCCGACCGTCGTCACCGCTGCGAATCCGGTCTCGCTCAAGTCCACCTGGTAACGGTCTTCGAGCACGCCCATCAACTCCACCCGATCGAGTGAGGTGAGGTTCAAGTCGGTTTCCAGGCTGGCCTCTCGACCTGACTCCGCCGGCCGTCCCGTGACGCGCGAGATCAATTCTGCCAGCGAACCCGAAGAAGGTCCATCCGCTGGCTTGGTTCCAAGCCTGGCCTGCACGACTTGCTGGATTACATTGCTGCGCGGCTTCTGTGTGGAGGTGCGCGGGAAATCCTCGTCCGGCCACACGAACCAGTTCCGCACGCGCTGGTACTCAGCCAGAGTTTCGTTGGTGTGCCTTGCCGCCCGCTCGAGATCGGCATTGCGATCACGAAGTATCACCACCGCGCAGGGTTCGGCATTTCCATCTCGCGGCAGCCCGATTACGATGCAGTCTTTTATCTCGGGCTGTCGGCGCAATGCGACTTCGATATCCTGCGGATAGATATTCATGCCGGCAGGAGTGACGATCACATCTTTCTTCCGTCCCTTGAAGTATAAATTGCCCTCGGCGTCGAGTTCGCCGATGTCACCGGTCCCGTACCAGCCCTCTGCCCCCACCATTGGCTGAAATTCCTGCGCGGTCCAGTATCCGGCGGCAACGCCGCTGCCACGGACCAGAATTTCTCCATCCGGAGCCAGCTTGACCTCGCGTCCTGCCAGTACCTTGCCAATCGATCCTTTGCCCAGACGAAAGGGGTGATTGACGCTGATGATCGAGGTGGTTTCGGTGAGGCCGTAGCCTTGGATGACCGCGTAACCCAGCCTGCCCCAGAACTCTTCGGTCACACGGTCGAGCGCTGCTCCGCCACAAATAAACGCCCAGAATTTCCATCCCAACTGGCGATGAACGCGCCGGAAAATCCACCAGCGGTGAAAAAAGTTCTTGCCTTCTGCGATTTGAAACCGCCTGCGGAACTCTTCTAACCCGTTTACCTCTTCCTGATCGCGCTCAATTTTTTCCTTCAGCGATTGTAGCGTGCGTGGCACCGCAACCAGCAGAGACACTCGTTCTCGCCGTATCGTGCGAATCAACTCGGCGGGCTTAAGTGCATCCTGAAAAATCACCGTGCCACCCATCAGTGGAGGCAGAAAGATTCCCATAAATTGGCCGAAGACATGACTCAAAGGCAACAGGTTCAAGAAGCGGACAGGGTGCACCAGGCGTTCGTACTTGAGGTATCGCTGAATTTCAGTTTCCAGGGGCGCGATATTGCCAAGGATGTTGCCGTGACTGATCACAACGCCCTTGGGCTCGGCGGTCGTCCCGGAAGTGAAGACCACTTCGAGGGTATCCGCGGCGCAAATCCCAACCGCGTCGTAAGGTGCCGACGAATGGCCCGACAATGTTTCCCGCAGGTCTTCGAGAATCATAACCGGGGTCGAGGCAGGCGCGGACAAGACAGAACTGGACGACCGGGCATGCTGACGCGAACTCAGCAGAAGGCTGCCTCCCACCTGCTGATACACGCGCTGAGCGAAGTCGGCAACTCCGGCATCATCGATGGGAATGACGATGGTGCTGCGCAGCGCGCAGCCGAAAAACGCCACAACCCACTCGGCTGAATTCGGTCCCCACAGCAGGACCCGGTCGCCTTTGCCGATGGCCCGCTCTTGCAGTTCGCGGGCACACTGGAATGCAGCCTCGGCCACCTGCCGGTAGCTCCAGCGGACGGTGCGGTATCCCCGATGCTGAACGTAGGCGCACTCTCCACCTCGGCGCAAGAAGTTCTCAAGGTAATCGACAACGGAGCGGCGCGTCATACCCAGGATGGTATCGCTTTGGGGAGTCCGCTCACAGTATGGTTGGAACTGGCGTTATGCGGACATTCGCCGCGCGTTCTTGGGGCAGAAGTTCGACAACAAGTTCAGGAACTCGGCGAGAAAAGCAGGCGTGGGCTGGTTGCGCATCGTCACCGCGTGCCACTGACGCCGAAATCCGCGACCGCCCATGGGGCGAATCGCGATCTTGCCCGCTTCCACCGCCGGCGCCACCGCCCAGCGGGCAAGAAATCCGACCCCAGTCCCTGCGCCAGCTAACTCGACAATGGCTTCGGTGAGTGGGACTTCGATGACCCGATGGGCTTCCACTCCTGCCGGCTTCAGCAACTTGTTGATCAGCGTGCTCTCTTCTCGCGGAGGATAGATCAGCACAGTTTCAGTTTCCAGGTCCTTGGGCCGGACCTGGCTGGCCGCCGCAAGGCGGTGCTTCGGCGACATCACCAGAACCAGTTCGTCTTCAAACATGGGCGTGACCCGCAGGCTCTTGTTGCGCGGCGGACAACTGATGATAGCCACATCCAGCTTGCCTTCGAGCAACGCGGCCGCGGGATCCGAGGTGGCGCTGGCGACGATGTTTACCTCCACTTTCGAAAACTTAGTGTGAAATTTCTGCAACACAGGAGGCAGCCAGTGATAGCAGGTGTAGCATTCCGTACTCAGCCGGATCTCGCCCCGGGCGCCGCCATTCAGTCCCTCGATTTGCACTTCGGTATTGCTCAGTTCGTCGAGGACCCGCCGCGCGCATGCGATCAGCCGTTCGCCCGCGGGAGTCAATACCATCTTTCTTCCCAGGCGTAGAAATAACGCTGTGCCCAGCTTTTCTTCCGCATCCCGCAACTGGTGGCTCAGCGCGGATTGCGTCAGGTGCAGCCGTTTCCCCGCTTCTGTGACACTACCCTCTTCGGCCACGGTGACCAGCAGCTTGAGGTGGCGGACTTCCAGTTTCGGACTCATCCCACCATGAGTGTAGTTCATCGATTGGATGAAAACAAACAATAAATCTCATAAGTGATTCCGGGCGTCCAACCCCCAGGCGCCGGAAAAACAGATTGACGGCAAGAACCGGATAGCCAGCATGAACGCTTTGACGGCAGACTGCGGTTTAAGGATTCGTCAAGTCCACGAAGATCGTAAGCGTAAAAAACCGGCGGTCCTGACAGTCAGTCAATGACAGCAGTCCATAACAGCGATCCATAACAAAGTCGATAAATCGGGGAGGTTGTATGAAGAACTTGGTTGAACGAACCCTCACTTTACTTGTTCTGGGTGTCTTGACGCTCGGGTCCGTGGCCCATGCGCAACGCGCCCAGAGGATGATCAAGGCAAATATTCCATTCGAATTTGGCGTGGGTGATCAAGTTTTCCCCGCCGGGAATTACTCGTTGCTGAGCACGGCACCCGCGCTTCTGGAACTACGGGACGCCGAAGGCCACACTCTGGCCAAGGTGTTGACGAATTCGGTCGAAACGCTAAAGACACCGGCCTCGCCGACACTGCAGTTCAGTAGCGAGGGTGGCCGTTATTCGCTGGCACAGGTCTGGCAGGAGAACTATTCCATTGGCCAGCAACTACAGCCGCCGAAGTCGTGGGCGAAGACCGCGAAGCGGCATTCCAGCCACACTCAAATCGTCGCCGCCGGCAACTCGCAATAGACCTCAAACCAGCGCCATCACAGGGGAGGACTCGATGAATACGGGCATGAACGGAAGCAATGGGCAATCGCAAGCGGCTGAGCTCCACGTCCAGGAGGTCATCCGCTCTGCGGAGCGGGAACTCCATGAGTTGCTGCAACGCCGCGCGGAGCTCATGAAACGAATTGGCACCATCAAGCAGACCCTGGCCGGGTTGGCTAACATTTTCGGCGACTCGGTGCTCAGCGACCAGTTGCTCACCTTTCTCGATCGTAAATCCGCCAGTCGGCAGCCGGGTTTCACGCGAGCCTGTCGTGCGGTCCTCATGGAGTCGGGCAAACCGCTGGGGGCCCGCTTCGTCTGCCAGGCGCTGCAGCAGAAATTTCCGGATCTGATTGAGCGCCACAAGGATCCGATCGCCTCGGTGACTACGGTGCTGAACCGGCTGGTCGATTACACCGAAGCCCGATGCTCGCTGGATGTAAATGGGCGTCGGGTCTGGGAATGGATCGCGGAACCTGAGAACCCTGCGGCTCTGCTGCTCGGCGGAGATTCCACGTTCACGCCGCAGCGTCAGGCCGGCAAACAGCAATAAGGGAGGGAGCGGAGTAGCAGGCCTGAAGCTCTGCTACTCCCGCCCCAGGCCGAGCGCGTCTGAGGGCGAAGTTGACCCCACATCGAAAACGTCAGGTGGACCAGTACTTGAAGTGGGTTATTTGGGATTAGCTGGCAGATAATGACTGACGCCACTGAGTGACTTGCCGGGAAGCGTCTTCATCCCGTCCGTCACATCAACGGCTGTCTCCTCAAATCAGTCCGTCCTTCACATGGCGGAGAAAGTCTTCCGCGTCATCCCGAGCTTTTTTGGCAGCGGCTGGATTGCTGCGGTTTTCAAATATGATTTCCTGCAAAGTAATCTCAGCCGCATCCTTCGGCTTAAAGCCTCGGCTGACCAGTTTCCTCGCGCGCGCGGTGAAGCTTTCAGAATCCGCGACTCGGGCCGGTTGGCCATGCGCCGCGCAATCGTGAACCTGGAATTGAGCCGAAGCCAGCCGGTCGTAAGCGCTCTTGGCCTCCTGATTGGTTAGCAACGACGGAACCGGAAAAGTCCATCCACACTCGGAACACGCCCAGCCCGTCAAACGCTGGTGCGATACCCACGTAAGCCATCTGCCCATAGTCTTCCCCGCCGCCGCAGAATAGAAGGATGTCCTGGGCCGAACTGCGTTCCTTGTTTCCCGTAGGTATGAGCTGAAAGTCGCGAAACGAGATATTCTCCAAGGGTGCCCAACTCCGGCGCGCCCACCGTTGCTTGGGGGAAATATTACAAGAATCCGCACCTTAGCAGTAGTGGCTGCGTAGGACACCATTGCGGAAAGCCGCGCTGGCATGGCCTTCTCTGTTTCGCCATCCTTAAGTCTTGGAGAAGATAGACATGCCGGAACCTGATGGTTTTTGGGCCGAGCCCCCACCGCCCATGGTGTCGCCGGAAGCGTGTTTCAGCGCGAGTGCTTGTGCTGCTTCTGTTTAGCTGCCTGGTTCTGGTCTTAACTCGGTCGTACACTCCCTTTCGGTAACCCTTAGTAACCATACGATTCTTGGTAACCCGTCTTACAATGACCCTTGTCCGAAAGACCATCCCTCGTATGATCGGCAGACATGGCCGATCGGATGGCCAACCCGTCGGTCGAGCTTCCCAAGGAAGATGTTTTTCTGGCGGGAGGTGGACCGGAGCTGGAGTCAGCAAGCATATGGCGTTCGGTTTTGGTTTCAACAAACAGAAAGCTCTCAGTGCTGCGGAGAAGTTCGTCCAGCAGGGCAAACTGCAAAATGCCATCGCTGAGTACGAAAAGGTCCTCAAAGCTGACCCCAAGGAACTCACCGTCTCCAACACCATTGGGGACCTCTACGCCCGTCTCGGCCAGAGCGACAAGGCGATCGAATCTTTCAAGAGCGTTGGCGACGCCTATGCTGCTCAAGGCTTCACCGTCAAAGCCATCGCCATGTACAAGAAGCTCACCAAGCTGAAACCTACCTTGGAGATTGTGCTTCGCTTGGCCGAGCTTTATACCCAGCAGGGCCTCTTTAATGATGCCCGGGCACAATACCTTCAGGTCGCGGAAGAGTTTCTGCGTTCCGGCGAATTGGAGCAGGCAGTCCGGATTTTCCAGAAGACGTTGGAAATGGATCCGGAAAACGTCGCCATGCGCACCCGCCTGGCCGAGGTTTATATCCGGCTCAATAAAAAGACGGAAGCCTGGCAGCTCTTCGCCGCAGCCGCCGACAGCCTCCGTTCCCGGGGTCAACTGGCTCCCGCCGAAGAAATCCTGAACCGCATGCTGACTTTGGACCCGAGCAACAGCCAGGCCCTGCTGCTGCGCGGCCGCAACGCGTTCGATTCCGGCGACATGGCGGGCACGGTCAAGAACCTGGAGAAGGTAGCGGACCTCGACACCCATCCCGAGGGACTGCGCGCGCTGATGCAAGCCTACCTGCAGAGCGGACGCTTGCCCGAAGCGGGAACGCTGGCAGCAAAATTGTGCATGGTCCACAACGACACGGGCGCGACTACCGGCTACGCCGACGCGCTCATGGCTGCCGGACACTTCACGGAAGTTCTGCAGGTCTACCAACTCTATTGCGATCGTCTGGTGTCCACGGATTCGGCAAAAGTTCTCGAAACCTTGCATTCCCTCATTGGGCATATGCGCGAAAATGCGCCGGCGTTGGAGACGATCCTCGAGCTTTCCCAGAAAGCGGGCGATAGCACTCACATGACCGAGATTTACGAATTGCTCGGGCATGCTTGCGTGCATTCCGGAGATCTTGAGAAAGCCCGTGACTACTATCTGAAGCTGACACAGCTGGAGCCTCAGAATCAGTTACACGCCCGCAACTATCAGCAAGTGCTGGCCAAACTTGGCGTTGGCGCCACCGGCACAAGACTGATCACGGCGGAGGAGGGTGCGGTCCTGGTGGAGGAACTCGAAGCCACTGCGCCTTTTATCGACCAACGCTATGCCGACGACATCGCCCTGACTGTACGCGCCGCTTTGACCGATGCCGAACTATTCGTTTCCTATAACATGCCGGCAAAGGCACTGGGGCCGTTACTATCCGCTTTGCCCAAAGCCCCTCGCGACCTGCGCCTGAACCAGCGTTTAGCAGCCTTGCACACAAGGGCCGGCCGCTTCCACGAAGCCGCCGTTTGCTGCCGCAATCTGGAACAGCTTTACCACGACGCGGGACACCCGGACGAAGCCACGCGCTATAAAGAGCTGGCTGACAAATACGAAGAGCGCACTTCTAACAAGGCGGTCGAGGCGACACCGACGAAGACTACGTCAGCTGCGCCGATTGAGTCTACGGCGATTGAACAGGCGACACAGGCGACCTTCGATCCTGCCGCCGATTACGCTGATGCTGCCGACCCGGCTCCTGCGGCTGGACCTTCAGTCTCCGGACTCTTTTTTCACAAGGCGGCGGCCTCCACCATCCCGGAATCCAGCGAATTTGAAGTCCATACAGAACCGCCCGCAGCCGCGAGTGAAATCGACATTTCCGCAGAGTGGGAGGGCGAGGTCTCGGATCGACCGGCCGTGGCCTCGGTTGCCCGGGAATCTGCCGAAGGTGCCCAACTCCAAGATGAAGCCGTTACCGAGACTGTCGAAGAGGTTCGCTTTTATTTGGCGCACTCCATGGCCGAACAGGCTCGCGTGGTCTTCGCCAAGCTTGAGAAGCTAAGACCTGGGGCCGCGCAGCTGGCGTCGATCTGGCAGGAAATTGAGGCCGCCGACGCAAATGCCAACTCGAGGCAAGCTGACCCGGTAGAGGAAATTTCCGTCGAAGACACAGATGAGGTTCCAGCTGCGGAAGGAACCGGAATACCTTCCCTGGCGCAATCCGGGCCGGTAGTTGACAGGGAGTTTGTTTCTGATCTTCATCCCGCTCTTGACGCCACTGCGGGGAAAGAATTATTGCCCAGGATGCCCACTCGCACGATGATTCCCGCTCCCGAGCCGGCCCGGGCAGAGTATGCTCAAACCAAGCCGGTAGCGGAGCCCGCGGGCGTATTGGGCGGGTTCGTCTCCGACCTGGAGGCTTCGCTGGGCGACGGCTTCTTGCCGCCAGCGCCACCGCCACAGGGGACGGAATCGCAACCCCGAACTGGATCCCAGTCAGTTGTAGCAACCTCCGGACATGCGGGCGGAGCTGCCGCTCCGGCCCCGGCCATGGAGGCTGCAGCCGTCGCCGCCTCCCCGACCTTCACCTATCAACCGACCAAAAAGCGAACGCTTGCTCCCGAAGTCTCTCCCGCTACCCCTAAACTGGATGCCGCTAGCGTGGACCTGGCAGACATGTTTGGCGAGCTCAAGCAGGAACTTGAAGACGACGCGGCCAACACCCAGGAAGATCCCGAGACCCACTACAACCTGGGCGTGGCCTTCCGCGAAATGGGCTTACTGGACGAAGCGATCGGCGAGTTGCAGAAGGTCTGCCAGGCCGTGGACCGCGGCCATGATTTCCCACAACTGATGCAGACCTATACCTGGCTGGCCCAATGCTTCCTCGACAAAGGAGTGCCCGAGGCGGCCATCCGTTGGTATGAGCGCGCGCTAAAGTTGCCTGGCATTGATGAAGAAACCCGCACCGCCCTAAACTATGAGTTGGCCTCTTCCTATGAAGCCGCAGGCAACAAACCTGTGGCGCTGAATCATTTCATGGAAGTGTACGGCAGCAACATCGACTATCGGGATGTGGCTGAGCGCATTAAAGCCCTGAAGTCGTAGAATGACAGAATGGGTTTTATCTTGAGCTTGGCGGCGTGGGCGGAAAAGAACCATTCCTTGGCATGCGCGCCCCATGGGGGCGTAGCGTGACATCAAGCCCCAATTCTCCCATGGACAAAGTTTCCACCGATTCTCCGGAGGCGAAGCTGCCGCCGGAGGCGGTTCAGGACGGTGGTTCGAAGAACCCGCCCCTCGATGGTGAGCTCCTGCGTCATACACGTGTCCAGCTTTGGCTGCATCGCGTTCTGGTCCTGTTGTTAGTATTTGTTTGCGCGGCCATGGGAGTTCTTCTCCTTATCCTGCCCTGGAGGCCGGAATGGACAGATAACCACTTCCTGCTCGGCTCTCCCGGGTTGCGGACCTTCGTTTCCAACGGCTTTGTTCGCGGCCTGTGCAGCGGCCTGGGATTGCTGGATATCTGGATCGGATTTGGGGAAGCTGTTCACTACCACGAAGCAAATCGGCACTGACGGAAAGACAACCTCATGGGTGAAAGTAAACTCACACCTGCGCCTCTGGCGTATCAAAACGAACCCTTCGTGAACAGTCCGGATGGCCGTATTTTGCGCATCCTCTCCGAATACATGGAACCGCTCGCTCGCTTCCGGCGTGAACAGATCCAGGACACTGTCGTATTCTTCGGCTCGGCCCGATTTCGCAGCCACTCGGACGCCCACGAGAATCTCTCGGAACTGGAGAAAACATCTGGAGTACAGCCCTCGGACGAACGAAAAAAGGCGCTGGCCTCTGTGGACATGGCGCGCTATTACGAAGATTCGCGCCGTCTGGCATTCCTACTGACCCGGTGGTCAATCCAGATTCCAGCCCGCAGGCATCGCTTTGTCGTGACCACCGGCGGCGGACCCGGCATCATGGAGGCTGCGAATCTGGGCGCTCATGAAGCGGGCGGAAAAACCATTGGCCTCAACATCAATCTGCCTTTCGAGCAGAATCCGAATTCTTACATCACGCCCGCGCTCAACTTCGAGTTCCATTATTTCTTCATGCGCAAGTTCTGGTTCGCCTATCTGGCTAAAGCCCTGGTGATCTTTCCCGGCGGCTTCGGCACGCTGGACGAGCTTTTTGAAATCTTGACCCTGGCTCAGACCCAGAAACTGGCCAAGAAACTTTTGGTGGTCATCTATGGCAGCGAGTACTGGAAGCGCTTGATCAACTTCGAGGTCATGGTTGACGCGGGCACTATCTCCCCGGCAGACCTGGATCTGTTCCGCATGGTGGACTCGCCCGAAGAGGGCTTCGAATTTCTTCGCGACGGGCTGGCTAAATACCACCTTGCCCCCCCGCAACCGAAGCGAACCGGCGAGGTGGTCCCGGAAATCGCCAAGACGAACCCATAACAGTCTTCAGTCGTCAGCATGGACAGTGACTGAAGACTGAAGACCGACGACTGAAGACCGCGACTGAAGACCGCGACTGAAGACCGCGACTGAAGACCGCGACTGAATTTGCTTCTCTACTACATCACCGATCGCTCCCAATTTCCCGGTGACGATGGGTCTCGCCGCCGCTGCTTGCTCGAAAAAATTGCCCAGGCTCCCCGCTGCGGTGTGGACTATGTCCAACTACGTGAGAAAGACCTCTCCCCACGCAAACTCGAAATGCTCGCCCGTGAAGTCGTGGCGATCATCGGTGAACTGAGAACCGGGAACAAAAAACTAAAAACTGAACTTCTAATAAACTCCCGCACAGACATTGCCCTCGCCTGTGGCGCCAACGGCGTGCATCTGCGCGCTCACGACATTTCCTCCGCTGAAGTCAGAGAGATTTGGACTCAATGTGGCGCGGGCGCCTTCGCCCGCGTAACCGTTGGCGTCTCCTGTCACACGCCAACCGAAGTTGCCGGCGCCGCGGCCCATGGCGCCGATTTCGCTGTCTTTGGTCCGATTTTTGACAAGAAGGCCGCCCCGGATGCTCGCCCTGCTGGCCTCGACGCATTGCGCCAGGCGTGCCGCGAGAAGATTCCCGTCCTCGCTCTTGGTGGTATCACGGCACAGAACGCGGTGGCCTGCATGCAAGCGGGCGCGGCGGGGATCGCCGGAATAAGATTGTTCCAGGAGAGTGAAATGGGCCGGGTGGTGGGGGAACTGCGCGGACCAAACAGTCATCGGTTGTGAGTCTTCGGCCGTCAGCCAACAAAACCCACACCGACATCTCGATAAAGGTCGGGTAACTAGTGGTCAGCCTTGGTTTCGTAGCGCCGGGACCCCGGCGCTACGCTGAAATGGCTGACGACACAAGACTGATGACTGCTTCTCTAGCTCTTTATGCTCTTCGATTCCGCGTCCCAGGTCACTGCGCTCTTTCGGAAGTACGATTGATTCGACATATGACACGCCAGTGCTGCGTGATGACCGAACACTGCATCCTCCACCACCGTCTTTCGCGTCCGCACCGCCTGGAAGTAATTCCATAAGTGTGGTTTTTCCTCGTCCCAGGAAACGCTACGATAACTGAACCCCTCCATGGCCGGTTCCTTGCCCGGCGTGGCATCGTGTTCCTGGTGCCATTTCTTGAAATACTCCTCGCGCATGGCACGCGGAAAACCCGAGGCGTAATAGCTGGGACCCGTATCCACGCCTGCTTGCGGAGTGTAGGTGAGATTGAATTCGGTCAGTTCCAGGATGCCTTTCGAACCCTGAAAGCGGTAGGTTTCCGGAGTCTCCGTGCCCAGACTCAGCCGCATGTAAACCGGAACCTCGCCGTACTCAAACAATGTGCAGTGCACGTCCGGCATGTTCCGGCCATCCTTCCAGCGCAGGATTCCTCCCATGGCCATCGCTCGCTTGGGCGGCTCATTGATACCAAGCACATATTGCATGCCACTCACCAGATGCACCAGCAGATCTCCGGCCACGCCGGTCCCATATTCCTTCCAGCAACGCCAGCGCGCGAAGATCAAGGGATCGAAGTCCCGCTTGGGTACGGTTCCCTGCCAGGTATCCCAATCCAGCGTCTGCGGCGAGAGATCAGTCGGCGGCGGATATTCCCAGGCCCCGGTTGGATCGTTACGCCCGAGCGATCCCTCCACCAGCATCAGATCGCCGAGCACTCCCTGCGTCACCAATTCCTTGGCTTTGGCGCAGATGACCGAACTTACGCGCTGCGAGCCGACCTGTACGATGCGTCCGCTTTTCATTGCTGCCGCAGCCATCTCCACGCCCTCGGCGGCGGTATGGGACATCGGTTTTTCGATGTAGATATCCTTGCCCGCGCTGACCGCGTCCACCACAATCTGTTTGTGCCAGTGGTCCGGAACGGCGGCGACGATGCAATCAATGTCCTTGTTCTCCAGCAATTCGTGATAGCGCCGGGTGGTAGGTAGATTGGGGCGGACAATCTCCTTGGCCAGGGTATGACGTCCGTCATAAAGATCGCAGGCCGCGGCGCATTCCACTCCCGGCAGTTCGATCGAGTTGGTAAGCAGTCCCGATCCCTGCATTCCGATCCCGATCATGCCAAAGCGCACCCGATCGCTGGGTGCCATGGCTTGCGGCAGGGACCAGAGCGGGTCGGGATCAAGCAGGATGGTCTTCAGGCCAAGCGACGCCCCGGCGGCAGCCGCGCCGATTCCAATGAATTCACGACGGGAGAAGCGATTCCTATTCATCTTCGTCCAGCCTCCAGACTGAATTGCAGGATTTGAATATTTAAAGGCTTGAACTGCGGAACTTGCAACCACCTATTTCTTCAGCATCTTGATCGCGACTTCCTTGAAGAATACGACGTCATTGTCGCTATGATTCTGCAGGCCGATGTAGCCCTCCTGCGGACGCGGCCCACGTTCCGGCTCGAAATCGAACTTCTTGGCCGGCACTGGATTGCCCTCGGTAAACTCGGTCACCTTCACCCCGTTCACTACCACGGTTGTGTGCGGACCGTCCAGGGTAATCTCCATGATGTTCCACTCCGGCCCGGGCTTGCCGGGGCGGGCCAGCGGCTTGGTCAGCGAATACAGCGTGCCGGTCACGTGATAATCGTCCTCATTCGATTTCTCTGGCTCATTGTCGATCTGCACTTCGTAACCGTAGTGCACCGGCATCCAGGCCTCGCGGGGCTCGATGGGAATGCGGATGTAGACTCCGGAGTTATCGTTCTGATCGCGCATCTTGAACACCACACGGATCACGCAATCGCCCAGCTTTCCTCCCGTCCAGTAGAGCAACCCCATCCCGCCATGCGTGTGGATCAACCCATCTTCGACGGTCATCTCGCCGGGGCCAACGTGCTTCCACCCCACCAGATCTTTCCCATCAAACAGCTGTTTCCACTCGCCCGACTGAGCTGGCGCGGCCGGAACCATGGCCGCCAGCACCGCGGCCGTGGCCACGACGACTAATGCCCAACGCAATCGCATGATGGCTACCTTTCGAAACCGGAGAAATATACACCAAACCGCTATGAACCAGGGCGTAAGGCTAAGTCCTTATTATCCGAGTGCCTACCGCCGGCGATGCGCAGAGCCGGAACGCGCCTTACGCATTACCGAAGGTCATTAATGCCGGAGCAAACAACGGGAAACCTGCATCAAATGAAGATATAATATTCCGGTAGCCGCTAGAGCAGGGATTAATTCCTCTTCCAAAGAAGATCAAAACCGATGTCGATAAAGACCAAGGCCGCAATTGTGATTTCCTCCGCCGCTGTTCTGCTGTTCATGGCGGTGGGTGGTTTGGATGGCGTTCGCGCCTCCAACAACGATGGCTCGTACCGGCAGCTGCAAGTGTATAGCGAGGTGCTTTCGCGAGTGCGCAGCGAGTATGTCGAGGAGCCCAACATTCCCGCTGTGACTGACGGGGCACTGCACGGTCTGCTCGAATCGCTAGACTCGAATTCCAGCTATCTGACAGCCGCTGAGTTCAAGGAGTTCAAGTCCAATCAAACCGAAGCCAAGGGCGAAATCGGAGCGGCGGTTTCCAAACGCTTCGGCTACGCCGCCGTCATCTCGGTCATTCCCGGAGGTCCGGCCGATAAAGCCGGCATTCAAGCCAGCGATATCTTTGAAGCCATCGAGGGCAAGAGTACGCGCGAAATGTCGCTCGCGGAAATCCACAATCTTCTGCAGGGTCAACCTGGCTCGAACCTGAACGTAGCCGTGGTTCGGGCCCGTCGCGCAGAACCGCAGAAGACAGTGATCACGCGGGATATCGTCAACGTGCCGGCGGTGACCGACAAAATGGTCGAGGATGGCATCGCGTACATCCACGTGGACGCTTTCAACAAGGGCAAGGCGCAGGAAGTCGCGGCCAAAGTCCGCGCGTTGCAGAAGTCGGGGGCCAAGAAGCTGATCCTCGACCTGCGTAACTGCGCCGAGGGTGACGAATCGGAAGGCATCGCTGTCGCCAACTTGTTTCTCAATCACGGCACCATCACTTATCTGCAAGGCCAGAAGTATCCTCGAGAAGCATTCAACGCGGACGCCACCAAGGCCATCACCAATCTGCCCCTGGCGGTGCTGGTGAACAAGGGGACGGCCGGAGCGGCCGAGCTCGTGGCCGCGGCGGTTATGGAAAATGCCCGCGGCGACGTTGTGGGGGATAAAACCTTCGGCGACGGCTCGGTTCAGAAGACAATCCCGCTTCCCGATGGCTCGGCACTGATCTTGTCAGTGGCCAAGTACTACTCGCCCAGCGGCAAGGCGATTCAGGATAGTGCGGTGACTCCGAATATCGTGGTCGCCGATAGCGACGATGACGCAGCGCTTCCCGACGACGATGACAACGCCGTTCCAGCTGACGAGGAAAAGAAGCAGCCTCCACAGCAGGACGAACAACTGCACAAAGCCATTCAGGTGCTTAAAAGTAAGGCGAGTTAGACATGGGTCGTTGGTCGTTGGTCTGAATCGCGCGCCTCAGGCGCGCGATTCTGTTTGGCTCCTAAGGCGTCCGATAATAACCTCGTGTGTCGGCTAGAGACCAAAGAGTATTGGCCAACAACGGGCGACCAACGACGATTCATTCCTAGTGAAATTTCCGCTACAAGAATCAGCCGCGGCGAAAACTCCCGAAAGCAGGATGGTGGGCCGCCTGCTGATCGGCCTGATGGTGCTGGTGTCAGCTCTGGTTGGCGCCACCGCTGGGCTTCTACTGGTCTACTCGACCGATCTCCCACAGGTGGACCAACTCGAGCACTACCGCCCCAGTTCCATCACCGAGCTTTACGACGATCAGGGACGCACCATAGGCTCCTTCGCGCTGCAGCGCCGGGTGGTCGCTGCCTACGACGACTATCCCCAGATCCTGCGCCAGGCGCTGATTTCCATCGAAGACAAGGATTTCTACCGGCACTGGGGCATCAACGTTTGGCGGATCGCGGGAGCGGCCTATCGCGATATCCGTTCGGGCGGCCGGGTGCAAGGCGCTTCCACCCTCACCATGCAGTTGGCGCGCAATCTTTTCCTCTCACCCGACCGCTCCTTTCATCGAAAGATTCAGGAAGCTCTGCTGGCAGTCCAAATCGAACGCCGCTTCACCAAGCCGCAAATCTTCACTCTTTACGCCAACCAGATCTACCTCGGTCACGGAGTGTACGGGTTCGAAGCCGCTTCCCAGTTTTATTTCAGCAAGCCTGCCAAGCAACTGAGCCTCGATGAAGCCGCCCTGCTCGCGGGTCTGCCTAAATCACCGTCCTACTACTCGCCGATCACTCATCCTGAGCACGCCCTCAAGCGCCGCAATCTGGTGATCAATTCCATGCTCGAGGATGGCATGATCACGGCGCAGCAGGCGGCAGGGGCTCGTGATCTGCCCCTCCGCCTGGAAGTGGCCCACGATCCCGATTCCCTGGCTCCATATTTCGTCGAGGAAATTCGGCGCTATCTCGAAGGCAAGTATGGCAGTGACCAGGTGCATGAAGGCGGCCTAAAGGTCTACACATCGCTGAACATGGATCTGCAACGTGCCGCTAACCGAGCCGTGTTCGAGGGCCTGGCCGCTTACGAACGGCGCCACGGCTGGAAGGGCCATCTCCAGAATGTTCTAACCCGAGAGGTGACACTGGCCAATTACCAGCACCCGGACTGGGATAGCGGACCCGAGGTCAACAGCTATGTCCACGCTGTGGTGGTAGCGGTCTCGCCAACATTAGCCACGATTAAATTCGGCCGCTACTCAGCCATCCTGGCGCCTGCAGACGTGGCCTGGACCCATGGCAAGCTGCAGAACATCCTGCAACGCGGCGACATCGTTTACGTGAAGGCGCTTTCGTTGAACCCCGATGGCAAGGCGCGGGTCAGCCTGGAAGAGGACTCCGGCGCGCAAGGCGCGCTGGTTGCGATTGACAATGCCACCGGCGAGATCAAGGCCATGGTCGGCGGACGCGATTTCAATCTTTCCAAATTCAACCGTACTACCCAGGCACTTCGTCAAGTGGGGTCGTCCTTCAAACCCTATGTCTACACTGCCGCCATCGACCGCGGCGCCACTCCGGACGACACCATCGTCGACGCGCCAGTCACGTTTCCAACGCCTTCCGGCCCTCCGTACGAGCCGCACAATTACGACGAAAAGTTCGAGGGAACGATTACCCTTCGCCGCGCTCTGGCGCAGTCGCGCAACATCCCCGCGCTGAAGCTGGCTGATAGCGTCGGGATCAAGACCGTCATCGACTACGCCCATCGCTTCGGCATTACCTCCAACATCCCGCCTTACCTGCCCATCGCCCTGGGTGCAGTCGAAGTCACCCCCATCGAGCAGACTTCGGCTTTCAGCGTCTTTCCCAACGATGGTGTGCACATCAGCCCGCGTTACATCACCAAAGTGACAGACTATGAAGGCCGCACCCTGGAGGAAAATTTTCCCGACGTGAAGGATGTGGTCAGCGCCCGCACTGCGCGCACCATGACTTCCATGCTGCGGGAAGTGGTGCTGCACGGCACGGCGATCGCTGCGGCCAGCTTGAAATATCCGCTGGCAGGAAAAACCGGGACCACCAATAACTTTACAGACGCCTGGTTCGTCGGCTTCTCGCCGTCCCTAACCTGCGGGGTGTGGATTGGCTACGACGAGAAAAAATTTCTCGGCGCAAAAGAAAGTGGGGCCCGTGCCGCCTTGCCCATTTGGATGGATTTCATGAAGGTGGCGCTGGAGGGAAAAGACTCAGGAGAGTTCCAGCCGCCAGAGCCCACACCAAATTCAGCCCCGCGCGCAGTGGACACGCCAGATACAGCACCGCCGGAAGAAGAGACCCATTAGTCATCCCAGTCCGCGGGGGGCGAGTGGGAGCCGGCCTGGAGCGAAGTCGAAGGGACCCGTCCATGCCGAGCGAAAGCTCGGCCGTTTTACTTCTGCTTTAGCGCCGCAAAACTCTCATCCAGAATCCCGGCGGCCTCATCCACATCCGCATTCGAAATGTTCAGAGGCGGCGACATGCGGATCACATTGCCGTAAAATCCTCCCTTCCCCACCAGCAAGCCACGCTTACGCGCCTCTTCCATCAATGCGTTGGTGCCGGCGGAGGCCGGCTTCTTGGTCGTGCGGTCTTCCACCAGTTCCAGAGCCTGCATCAGCCCCATGCCGCGCACGTCGCCGATGATCGCGTGCTTCGCTTGCAGTTCCTCGAGCTTCTGCCGGAAATACGCGCCCACGACCGCGGCATTCTCCCGCAAATCATCTTCCTCGATGATGTCAATCACGGCTTTGGCGGTGACGCTGGTGACGGGATTGCCTCCGAACGTCGAGATCGTCAGTCCCTGGAAAGAGTCTGCGATTTCGGGCTTGGCCACTGTCAGTCCGATCGGCACGCCATTGCCCAGTCCCTTGGCCGCGGTAATCATGTCGGGCTCAACTTCCCAATGCTCGATGCCGAACCACTTGCGGCCCGTGCGCCCCCAAGCGGTCTGTACTTCATCGGAGATGAAATCGCCACCGTATTGCTTCACGATACTGAAAGCCAGCTTGAAATACTCCTTCGGTGGCGTGATGAAACCGCCCACACCCTGAATCGGCTCCGCGAGAAACGCGGCAATACGACCCGAGGTTGAGAACTGAATCACGTTCTCAATATCTTTTGCACACGCGACTTCGCACTCGGGATATTTCAGTCCCAGCGGACAGCGATAGCAATACGGATTCATCGCGTGTACAAGTCCAACTTCAATCGTGCCCTTGCGCCAGGTGTTCATGCCGGTGAGTCCGCGGGTGAGCGACGAGCGACCGCTATAGCCGTGCCGCAGTGCCACCACTTCCAAGTTCCCGGTGTGCATGCGCGCCACCTGGATCGCGGTTTCATTGGCTTCCGTGCCGCTGTTAGTGAAATACGACTTTTTCAGCGCTCCGGGCGTGATCTGGGCCAGCTTTTCCGCCAGGTTGACCATCGGCTCATTGGGGAAACACGTCGACACGTGCTGCATACGGTCGATCTGCGCCTTGGTTTGCGAGATTACGCGCGGATTGCAGTGCCCCACGCTGATGGTGACAATGCCGCCGAAAAAGTCGAGGTACTTCTTGCCCCCCACATCCCACACGTGCTGCATAAGCGCGTGATCCATGGGAAGCGGATCGGAGTAGTAAGTCGACACCGAAGGGAAGATGTATTCCTTCTGCTTGCGATTGATTTCCTCGCGGCTCAAGCGCAACTTCTCAGCGGGAACAAAAGTAGTGCTCATGCTGGCACCTCGGGCGAACCTCTCATGGAGATTGCGACTGGCAACGTGATTCTTATTTGAGACTCACCATCATAAACCACTTCCCCCCCGGGCCCGGCGTGGCATTGTCTCCGGAAGCGCCTGGGCTCGGGCGCGGCTGCGAAATCGTTTCAGGACGGCGAAAATCTGTTCTCCATACAGCTGGGCCTTGTACTCGCCAAAACCTGAAATGCGCAGCAACTCGGGGATCGAACCCGGACGCTTGCGGCAGACCTCATCAAGCGAGCTATCGTGCATCACGACAAAAGCTGGGACGCCCTGCTGCTTGGCCGCCGCCTGCCGCCATTCTCGGAGGTACTCGCGCAATTCGGAGTCAAAATCTGGAATTGCGGCCTTGGCCGCAGGCGCAGCCGGCGCCATCAACGCAGGCTGAGACCGCTGCGCCGTCTTGATCGACTTCACCAACCACTCGGACTCACACCCACAGGAGTCGCACCCGCCGCAGGTCTGCCACTTCGGATTCTCGCCAAAGTGCAAACAAATCTGCCGATGGCGGCAGCCCTTCGACTCGGCAAACCCGCGGATGGCATGGTAGCGCTGCCAGGCTCGCTGTTTCTCGGCCGGATCAACAATCTGATCGGCAAAGTAGGCCAGCAGCGCCGCATCCCGCTTCTGCCACAGCAGGATGCAATCGGCAGGGTGGCTGTCGCGCCCGGCGCGTCCCGCTTCCTGGTAGTACTGCTCGATAGATTTGGGCAGCGCGAGATGCACCACCGCCCGCACCGAAGCCTTGTTGATGCCCAGGCCAAAGGCGATCGTGCCTACCAGCACTCGCACTTCGTCCGACATCCAGCGTTCCTGGTTTTTCCTTCTCTCCGTGGCGTCCATCTTTCCGTGGTAGCCGATGGCGGAAATCTGCTGATCCTCGAGAAAATCAATCGTGTCTTTCACCTTGGCGATGGTCGGCGCGTAGACAATGACGCTACGGTCCTGGTAATTGCGCAAGGTGCGGAGCAGGAGGCTCGGTTGCTCGCCCGCCTTGCACTCCTTCACCAGATACCGCAAATTCGACCGGTGAAAACTGGCAATGTACTTGTGCGGATCACGCAGTTGCAGCTGGTGAAGAATGTCGTGACGCACCCGCTTGGTTGCGCTGGCCGTGAAGGCCGCGATAGGGTGGTCAGGAAAATGCGCGCGCAGCCGGCTCAGTTGCCGGTATTCGGGACGGAACTCATGCCCCCACTCCGAGATGCAATGGGCCTCGTCAATCGCGAAGAACGCGATCGGGACACTCCCCAGCCAGCTAATGGTGTCGGCACGCGCCAGCCGTTCCGGGGAAAGATACAGCAAGCGGATATCACCGTGTGATGCCCGGCGCATCACCTGGGCTTGGATTTCGTTGGGCAAAGAACTATTCAACACCCCGGCCGGAATTCCCATCTGTGCCAGTTGCGCGGATTGGTCCTGCATTAGCGCGATCAACGGCGATACCACGACTGCCGTGCGTCCCAACATTACTGCTGGCAACTGGTAGCACAGAGATTTCCCGCCGCCGGTCGGCATCACCACGCAGGTGTCGCGTCCGCTTAGCAGGCTGCCCACAATGCTCTGCTGCAAAGGCCGAAACGTACCGTACCCCCAGTAACGCCGGAGCGCGGTAAGAAGGTCAGTCTCCGAGGGCGCGTTTACCGGAGCGATGTCGGTCTGGTGCATGGGGTACCTGAACCAGTATAGGTCGTCCGCACTACAAGAGAGCGTGCTCGAGCGGAGTTGGTCCCGAAGCGGATCAGATGACAGAGCATCAGTAGTTTATGCCCGCAGCTTGCGGAGCTTGACCGGCAACTCAAGTGACCCAAGTCTATAATCGCGATTGATGAAGTCCTTTTTCCGCCTGATTCTGCTGGCACTGGTATTGCTGGTTGTGGCTCTGGTCTCGGCGCTTACCGCCATGCGCCTGGCCATCCACGGCCATGAAGTCGTCGTCCCGGACCTGGTGGGCAAGAGCCCTGCGGCCGCTCGGATGATGGCTGAACAAAGCGGATTAGAAATCAACGTCGAACGCCAGTACTACAGTCCCATGGTGCCGGAGGGGAAAATTCTCTCCCAAGTTCCCCGCGCCGGGAGCCAGGTTCGGCGTGGCTGGCAGGTTCGCGTGGCCGAAAGCCTGGGCCCACAGCGCGTCGAAATCCCCAACGTAATGGGCCAGAGCCAACGCATCGCCAACATCAACATCCGCCGTCGTGGCTTGGACGTCGGCGCAATAGCGCAAATGCGATTGCCTGACGCCCCCGAGGGCCTGATCTTGTCGCAGGCGCCGCCACCCAACGCCAGCGGCGTCTCCGCTCCGAAAATCAGTTTGCTGGTCGCCGAACCCCCGCTACCGGAGGCTCTCCTGATGCCCAGCTTCGTCGGACAACCCCTGGGCAGCGTGACGCTGGCATTGCAGGAAGCCGGGCTGCGTCTGGGAACGGTGACAGCTGCCCCGGCGTCGCCCGAGAGTCCTCCGTCGGCGACGCCACCTGTGTCGCCAGCCTCTGCCCCATCGCCCGGCAGCATGATTGTCTCGCAAAATCCCGCCCCCGGAGAAAAAGTAACTGTTGGCGCCGCGGTGAACTTCGGGGTTCGGTAGCGGCAGCCTCCCGCCTGCCCGATGGGCGGGCGAGAACGCTCCTGACGCAGTCGCGGTGGTTCTCTGTCTTGGGTCGAGGCTATCGGTGGAAGCCGTGGCCTAGCTTTTTTGCAGGATGGCCACAAAGAATCCATCACACGCATGCAACCCGGGAATTGTTCTCACGAACGGCCCGCTCACCAGCGTATCAAGTTCCTTCCACGCCAATTCGCCCTCCGCCCGCAGTCGCTCCAGTTCAATCCGACCGTCGAGCGCATGGAATGAGGGTTCAGCGCCCAGCGCTTTTTCCACGACCGCCTCGTCCTCTTCTCGCTCCAGCGAACATGTGGAATACACCAGTCTTGCTCCAGCTCCGGCATGCTGCATGGCAGACTGCAGAATCGCCAGCTGACGCGCTTGCAGTTCGACGAGGTCCTGCGGCTTCCGTCGCCATTTGATTTCGGGATTGTGCGCCAAAGTGCCAGTGCCGGAGCAGGGCACGTCGGTCAGGATGCGATCAAAGGTTCCCACCGCCGTGAACTCGCGTACGTCTGAGTGGATGACTTCCACATTTCTTGCGGGCACCAATTTTCGTAGCAGTCGCGCGCGGTGCGGATACAACTCGAGCGCAACGATGTTGGCCTCGGGATTTCGCTCGGCAAGGATCCGCGTCTTGCTCCCAGGGGCGGCGCAACAGTCCAGGATTCTCGAGCCCCTACCCACAAGCAGTCCGACCAGCTGCGAGGCTTCATCCTGAATTGCGACTCGCCCCTGGGCGAAAGCACGAGTCGCGCTAACATTGCCGGACCGAACCCGCCGTGCCGAAGTCAACAACTGGCCAGGAGCGAGATCGATGCCGTTCTGCTTCAATTCGGCTACCGTTTTAGAATCAGCCAGACGAACCGTGGTCTCCGGAGCCTGCTGGTCGTAGCGGCAGACTTCCCGCGCACGATCAAGGCCGAACTCGCGCACCCAGCGCTCTACCAACCAAAGCGGATGCGCCAATTCCTGCGACAGCTCCGCGGCGCTTTCAGGCGCTATCGTCTCAATTTTGTGATCTGGAGTCGCGCCGTTCGCCGCACAAGCCGCCGCCAGCTTGCGCAGCACGGCATTTGCAAAGGGCACCGCTGATTTCTTACGAGCTCGCTTCACCAGTTCGACACTCTCGTGCACCGCGGCACGCTGCGGTATGCGATCCAAAAACATCAGCTGATATCCACCCAGGCGCAGTGCCGTCAGCACTTCCAGATCGAGTTTCTCCACTCCCTTGGCTGAAAAGCGCTCGATTTCTTGATCCAGTCGTGACCGCCACCGCAGCACTCCCATCACCAGTTCGGTGACCAGCCCATGATCAGCGGCCGAGAGTCTTGCGTATTGGCTGGAGTGCAACAGTTCAGACGCGTACGCGTCTTGCTGCTCGATGCAAAGCAGGACGTCAAAGGCTGCAGTACGAGCGGGGGAAGTGGACATGGATTCTAAGCAACTCAGTTATCTTTAATTAGTAGTTGTTATTAGTATTAGTTCTCGGTTGCCAGTTGCGAAAAGCTTAGGGCACAATGCCAAGCTTCTCGCCTGGGCGTGGTTGATGGCCGTGGACGAAGTCAGACGCTGGCATCCGCTTCTTTCCCTCCATTTGCACTTCGAGCAGTTGAAGCGCACTTCCGCCGCCACACCCCACGAGCACCTCGCCGCCATCGACCGCGATTTCCCCTTCGGCCAGCGGGCGTTCCACCGCCCGCGCAACCCAGATGTGCAAATTCTTCCCGCGCCAGCTGGTGTACGCGCCCGGCCACGGCTGGAAGCCCCGCAGGCGGTTCAGGATCTCTTTGGCGGTAAGGCGAAAATCAATCCGCCCATCTTCCTTTTTCAGCATGGGAGCCAACGTCGCATGGCCATGATCCTGTGGCCGCGGATGAATCGTGCCGGCCTGCAACCCGCGGACGGTTTCAACCATGAGGCCGGCTCCGATGGCGGCCATTCGCGGAGCCAACGTTTCGGCATTTTCTTGCTGCGCGATGGTGATTTCTTCCTGCAGCAAAATATCTCCGGTGTCGAGGCCGGCATCGATCCGCATGGTCGTCACACCGGTTACGCTTTCGCCGCGCGCGATGGTCCACTGAACTGGCGCCGCGCCCCGATACTTGGGTAGCAATGACGCGTGCAGATTGAGGTTGCCCAGCGGAGGCAGATCGATCATCCACAGTGGAATGATGCGTCCGTATCCCACGACAATAATGGCGTCGGGCTTGATCGCAGCGAGCTGAGCACGAAATTCTTCGTTGTTCTTGATCTTGTCCGGCTGGCTGACCGGCAATCCCAACTGCAGAGCCCGCTGCTTCACCGGTGAAGGTGCAAGCTCCATGCCCCGGCCTTTGGGTCTATCTGGCTGGGTCACCACCAGGCGCACAGCAAGGCCAGCCTCCACCAGTTTTTCCAGAGTGGGCACGGCAAACGCCGGCGTGCCGCAGAAAACGAGACCGGAAAGTTCGGGCATCAGACCTCGGGCGTCAAACCTCGGACCTTAGAGCTACGACCCTGATTCCAATAGCCGCGCGGTTGTACCCTGGACCTGACGTCCGAGGTCCGGCGCACGCCCGAGCTCCTCACCATTCTCCCGCCTTCATCAGCTTGCGGATCTTGCGCTTCATAAAGTCGCGCTTGAGGACGCTAATGTGGGTGATGTAGAGCTTGCCGTTCAGATGATCGGTTTCGTGCAGGAAAGCGCGGGCCAACAAGTCTTCGCCAGTCTTCTCAAACCACTTTCCGCTAACGTCCTGGGCCCGGATGGTCACTTTGCGCGCTCGTGCGACCGGCTCGCGAAATTCGGGAATACTCAGGCAACCTTCGTTCTGAGTGTGGCGACCCTCGGTGCGAACGATCTCAGGATTTGCAATCACCAGTTTCGCGTTGGGATCTTCCTTGAAGGTCACGTCGATGACGGCCAGGCGCTTCGAAATTCCGATCTGTGGCGCGGCGAGTCCAACCCCGTGCGCCGCGTACATGGATTCGAACATGTCCTCGACCAGCTTTTCCAGGTCGCCGTCAAAAACGGTAACCGGTTCGGCAGTTTTTTCCAGCACCGGATTTCCATACTTCACGATGGGGTAGATCATGCAGGTTCAGTGGCCAGTCGTTCGTCGTCGGTAGTAAGCAATCAGTAACTCTTCACTTGGTCGAGATATCCCTTAAAGTTTCGCAGGGTTTCTGGCATGGAATCGCCGCCGAATTTTTCGAGCGCGCAGCGCGCCAAAGTCAGCGCCACCATTGCTTCTGCCGCCACCCCTGCGGCCGGCACTACGCACACATCAGAACGCTCGTAAGCGGCTTTGACCGGCTCCCGGCTGGTGAAATCCACCGACTGCAAAGGACGTCGCAAAGTAGAGATCGGCTTCAGATATCCGCGCACAATGATGTCTTCGCCGTTTGACACTCCCCCCTCGATTCCCCCTGCGTTGTTTCTGCTTCGGGTAAATCCAGTGAAGCCGGCCGACCCGCCATATCCTATTTCATCGTGCACGGCGGAACCGGCGGCGGACGCCGCGGTAACTCCGGCGCCAATCTCGACTGCCTTGACTGCCTGTAACGACATGACCGCACCGGCCAGCAGTCCATCGAGGCGCTCATCCCATTGCGCATACGTGCCCAGCCCGGGCGGAACTTTATGCGCGACCACTTCAAAAATACCGCCGACGGAATCTCCTGTCCGCAGTACCTTATCTACTTCCTCCTTCATTTGTTGCTCGGCGTCAGCATCAGCGCAATTCAGCAGAACCTCGTTCAGTTCTGAGAGTCCACGAATTTGTTCCCAGGAAATCTCTTTTTTTAGTGTGGCGCCACCCACGGCCACAACGTGGCTGAGCACTTCGATCCCGAGTTCGCGCAGAAGCAACTTGGCCAGGCCGCCGACCGCGACGCGCGCCGCCGATTCGCGCGCCGAAGCTCGTTCGAGCACATAACGCGCTTCGGAAAAATTGTACTTCAGAGCCCCGGCCAGATCGGCGTGCCCCGGACGCGGCGACGCCACCCGCTTATGTTTGGCGGGATCCCCCTCTTCGACCGGAAGCGACTCCTGCCAGTTCTTCCAATCCTTGTTCTCCAGCACAATGGCGATTGGCGAACCGATAGTCGCCCCGTTACGCACACCCGAAAGAATGCGGACGATGTCGGTCTCGATCTTCATCCGTCCACCGCGACCGAAGCCCTGCTGCCGTCGCCACAGTTCACGATTCAGGAACACCTGGTCCACCGCTAATCCCGCGGGCAGGCCTGAAAGAAAGGCGACCAGACCCTCCCCATGAGACTCCCCGGCGGTGAAGTAACGAAGCATCGTTTTGGAATTGTATCCGATGTAAGCGCAAACCCCGGAACCAGCCCGCTCATCGGAGGGTGTGAAATTCGCTGAGGGCTGATAGCTAAAGCTACTGCGTCCCGTTCGGATAAACCAGAATCTTACTGGCCTCGCCGGTCTTCAACCGCTCCATGCCCTTGGCGAAGTCTCTCATCCCGATGCGATCAGTGATCACGGGATGCAGGTCCAGCTTCCCCGCTTTCAGCAGAGCTGTCATCTGATACCAGGTTTGGTACATGCGCCGGCCGCTGATGCCCTGAACCGTTATGCCCTTGAAAATAATGTCCTCGGAAAAGTTCAGCGAGATTGGCTTGGAAGTCAGACCGAGAAGAGAAACTCGCCCGCCGCGCCGCACAATATCAAACGCGGTCCGTATGGCGCTGGGATGCCCTGCCATCTCGAGCACTACATCCGCGCCCAAGCCGTCAGTCTGCTCCATGACGATGGCACGCACGTCATTCTTGGATGGATCGAGCGCGAAATCCGCCTTCATGTCGCGGGCAATCCGGCGCCGGTGTTCGTTTACTTCGATAGCAAGAATCGTCGTCGCGCCTACCGCCCGCGCCACTGCAATTGAGAACAGCCCAATCGGTCCGCAACCGGTAATCGCCACTGTCTTGGCTGCAATCTCACCCGCCAGCACGCTGTGCACCGCATTTCCCAGCGGGTCGAGGATCGACGCGTACTCCTGCGGAATGGCCGGATCGAGCTTCCAGATGTTCGACTCCGGAATCACAACGTACTCGGCGAAGGCGCCGTCGGCATCCACTCCAATGATTTTTACGTTCTGGCAGATATGGGCCTCGCCGGTGCGGCACAGCAGGCACTTGCCACATGCCACGTGCATCTCGGCGGAAACGAAGTCGCCCTCTTTCACGCTGGTGACTTCGTCGCCGTAAGCGGCCACCTCGCCGCAGAACTCATGTCCGGGGATCAGTGGCGGATGAATCCGATTCTGCGCCCAGCGGTCCCACTCGTAGATATGCAGGTCAGTTCCGCAGATGGATGCGACTTTAACCTTGACCAGCACGTCGTTCCGGCCGAAGCCCGGAACCTTGACTTCACGAATCTCCGCGCCCGGTGCGGCTTTCGGCTTAACGACAGCGAGCATGGTCTTTGCCATGATGGAGATTTCGAGCGATGGGTCGAACTGCGATTTTAACACTGGCCTCCCGGTTTCACGGGATTGGACACTTCCCGGAGTTGAATATTTCCCGGATCGCGTGCCAGTCCGGCAGCATTACGCGAGCGACATTACCTGATCACACGCTTCAGACCTCCCCCCACCCACCGCCGCCTGGACTCTCAATCCTGATGCGCTCGCCCTTACGCAGGCGGACATTGGTTTTTCCGGGCAATTGTTCCACCGACCCGTCTCGCCGGGTTGCGGATGTATTCCCTGGCAAGCCATCCGCGCCTCCGCTCAATCCCCAGGGCCCGCGCGTCCGACGGTCGGCCAGCAGGGTCACTTCGGCGTCCGTCAATACTTCTATTTCGCGTACGATACCGTCCCCGCCGCGGTGTTTGCCGGCGCCACCGCTTCCGCGTCGCAGCGAATATTGCCACACTCGTAGCGGATACGAATACTCCAACGCCTCCGCAGGAGTGTTCAGCGAATTCGTCATATGGGTATGCACACCCGAGACCCCGGCCTTGGTCGGACGGGCGCCCATCCCGCCTGCGATGGTTTCGTAGTAGGCAAATGGCTCGCCAGTGCGCGGATCAATCCCCCCGATGGTGAGATTGTTCATTGTCCCTGACGCCGCCGCGGGAATTCGCTCCGGAAGGGCCTGCGCCAGCGCTCGCAACAACACGTCCACGATGCGCTGCGACGTTTCCACATTTCCGCCCGCCACCGCCGCCGGGGAATGCGCATTCACCACTGTCCCTGAGGGCGCGATCACCCGGATCGGGCGCATCAACCCGGCGGTTGCCGGCGCATCTTCCATCAGCAGACATCGAAACACATAAAAACAGGCAGAGTAGGTGATCGCCTCGACCGCGTTGACGCTTCCTTCAACCTGCAGATCCGTGCCAGTAAAATCCACCATCACCGCGTGGCCTCGGGTCCCCCTCCCGCGCTCTGCGCTGCCCGCAAACTTCACCGCGACTGCGATCTTCACTGGCTTTTCGCTGATTCCATCGCTATCCATGAAGTCTTCGGCTCGATACGTTCCCTTGGGCACAGGCATCAAAAACGCTCTCATCACCTGCTCGGAGTAATCCTGCAGTGCTCCTGCGGCTTTCGTCGCCCGTTCCAAGCCATACCGTTGGCAAATTTCGTGCAACCGTTCAGCCCCGGTGTGGCAAGCTGCAATCTGTGCGCCCAGATCGCCCTCGCGCTCATCCGGTGTACGTACGTTAGTCAACAGCAGCGCCAGAACGTCGCGTTCCATTCTTCCGGCGCGCATGATCCGAACCGGCGGTATGCGCAGCCCCTCTTGATAAATCTCGCGGCACAGGCCCATCGACCCGGGATAAGTCCCGCCCACGTCCGCGTGATGAGCCCGCGAAGCCACATAGAAATCCGGACGGGCACCGCTGTTTCGCCGACGGAGACGACGCCCCACAGCGCCCGCGTCCTCGCCGGCTGTCGCGAGGGCATCTTGCCCTCGCTGTTTGCTCCCTATATACACCGGCGCCACCAGGGTGATATCCGGCAGATGCGTCCCGCCGCGAAACGGATCGTTCAGCATCGCCACGTCGCCAGGCCCAAGTTCGAAGCTCTCGATGGCCGCTCGCACCGACATTGGCATGGAGCCCAGGTGCACGGGCATGTGATCGCCCATGGCAATGACGTTGCCGCCAGAATCAAAAATCGCGCAGGAGTAATCCCGCCGCTCCTTGATATTGGGAGAAAATGCGGTGCGACGCAGAGCCGCTCCCATCTCCTCCGCAATGGAGTGATAGATGTTCTTAAAGATTTCCAGTTCGATGGGATCGCGTCGCATAACTCAAGACCAATGTCGATCTAGCGGAGGGCGACCTCTGCCGTCCAGTCCGACTCCTGGAAAAACGGCCGAGAGACTGCCCCGAGCGAGACGAGCCGCCTTTCGCTACATGGGCTCCCGGCCATCGACTGCCAGTGTACGACAACGTCCGCGTGCACCATCATCGGGGCAAGCCCGGCTTTTTGCTTGGATTTCGCCCCGATGCTACCTGCAGGAAGGCTGGTTGCTCTAGAATGCGGCTCTAGAATATGGTTGTTCCTAAGGCGCGGTCGTGCTAGAAACGCGCATGGGCAACAAATGCGCCCAGCGCGTTCCTGAAAATCGCGTTCCAGAAAATTAAGATGAGCCCACGAGCCCGCGCCACTGCCAAGTCAGTCACCGCCGATATATTGATTCCGGAAAAACTCTATTTCCGCATCGGAGAGGTTTCCCGCCTGTGCCATCTGCCCGCCTACGTTCTGCGCTTCTGGGAAACTGAGTTCCCTCAGCTCAAGCCAGTTAAGAGCAGCACCGGCCAGCGCATGTATCGGCGCAAGGACGTCGAAAGCGTTCTGCGCATCAAGCAACTGCTGTACGAAGAAGGATTCACCATCCCCGGTGCGCGTCAACACCTGCGGTCTGAGGTCAAGGGCGACAAGAAGCAGACTCCGCTACCCTTCCCAGCGCGCCCGACTTCCGATCTCAAGTACGTTCGCCAGGGATTGCGCGACATTCTCACCATGCTTTCGGCGCGGCGCTAGTTGCGGCTGAAGGTGCCGGTAAAGTTATTACGCCCCATCCTCCCGTTCATGCTGATCACCTCAACCTCGTTTCGGTCGCGGTTGAGCCTGACATCCGCACGCCCTTGTGCATGTCCCCGATCGGAGCCGGTAATCCGCATGCTGAATTCCCGGTTGCCATCGGAGCGCTCGACCACTCCATAGAACGTAATCATGAAGTTGCTGCCCCTGAGCGAAACTGACGGGCGCCCGGTGCTATCCACGAAGCCACGGGTAATTCTGACATTCGCGGCAGCCCCGCTGTTGAAGCTGCCTCGTCCCGATGTATCTACCCTCACCCGGGGGTAGTTGCCCACGCCGGGTCCGCCAGCTCCAGGTCCGCCGGGCCTACTACCGCCGCTGCTTGCACGCGGGCTGTAAGTCGCGCGCTCCACCCGATTCTGGCCAACGTTCACAACGCAATCGTAGGTCGCGGCCCTCCAGCTATTCGGGCCTCCGATGCCATAGCGGAACCTTCCGCGAAGACCCTGACGTCCGTTAGCCGCGGAATAAGGATTCTGGGAATCCAGGTTGAGGGTCACACGCCGACCCGCGTCGGCGCTAACCTGGTCCAGCAGCGCGTTTTGGCATTGAGAGGCTACTGGCTGAGGTCGATTCGGCGGGTACTGACCGGGAGGATATTGTCCCGGAGGAGCTTGTATCTGGGGGTTCTGAGCCCATAACACCAGCATGGCTGATTTTGCAGTGAAAATCAGCCCGCAGGCGGCCAACACAATCAACCTTGCCAAGTTTCGCGACCGACCGTTGCCGAGCATGACAGGACCTCCTTAAGCGCTTTGAGCGCAACCAATTCGCTGAGAGGCCGCACTATACATTGCCGTGCCAAAACCTACGAGAAAATTGCAACAAATTTATTCGAACTACCGAGGGCCGGGTCGCGAATTGTGTCCCCTATCGACTGCGCAAGCAAGCATCGCCGCCTTGGCAAGCACGGGTGAATATCGCAGCTTGCTTGCGTCGATGAAGGGATAGGGATACCAGCCAACCGCCGCTCCGCGAATCAAGGACTAACAAAAATAGGCTAGCGGATAGGGCAACCAGAAGAGAGCACCTTCCAGCGCAATGAACCGTTGGGAATAAAAATCAGCCAGTATCCCAGGTACATCACCGGCACAACATCGTGCAGAAGAATGTCGGCGATCTTCTGTGCTCCCTGCGGGTTTCACAAGTGCCGCAGCAGTAGGGAATAGCTTACACCCACGATCGCGATGTAAACCGTCGTGCCGGACGCGGCTACGGGTCGGGAGAAAACCTCTCCCCAACTGGAATGGGTACCGCCAACGATGAGGTGCTCCCCAAGGCAACAAGAAAATTGGTTAGGATGGCAAAAAAACTGAAGTAGTTAACCAAAAGGACCTCGCCACTGCGAAGTGCCGACCGGGGGGGCGATCACGGAGGACTCTTAGAGGGTCTCAACTATCGCAAGCCGAAGACCGCGACCCCATAGGTCGTCCCCACGTACACCCTGCCATTGGCGATTGTAGGCGTGATGAATTTGTTGCCGGGGCCGACCTGGTCTTGTACAAAAGGGACCTGATTGCTGTTGTAGAGTTCTCTTGACAGATCTGTGGCATCGTAAGCGTGCAGCGTGGCTGAGTAGCCATTCTCTACCGCCCACAGGATCGCATCGTTCGTGCCGTTCGCAGAAATGCTCGGCGTAGCCCCAGGATAAAAGAATACTGTGGTGGTGTGGCTGGTCGGGGCGGACGGGAAGTGCGCGTTGTTGAGTGTGAAGGCCTTGATCTGGTCGCCGATCGCACCATAGTAGACGGTGCCGTTGAAGTATGCGGGTGTAGAGAATACGGGTCCGGGAAACAATTGGCTGATTTCCTGGAAGACGGCGTCGGCCACGGGATTGAATTTTCCCATAGCGTCCCGATTTACCAGGTAGAGGTTTGCATCCTTACCGGCGCCGACCGCCAGATGCCAGACCTTTCCTGAAGCGTCAGTCAGGTCTGGCAGCACCACGGTCCCGCCCGAACCGAGATCCTGGTCCGTGTCGTTTTCTCCCTGATCGACGGTCTCAAAATAATCAGCTACCGCCAAAGCTCCGCTTTGGGTTGACAACTTGAGAAAACCATTTCCAAAATCGCCCAGGCTTGGAAACCCATTGGCATCAAGTGTTGTATCGAATGTCCCGTTGCCATCGAGCAAGTAGATGTTCCCCTGACTGTCGGCGGCGGGGCCGCCTCCGCTCATCCAGATACCGCCTTCATTGCCGTTCGGGGTGATATTCAACACACCGGTTTGGTTTAGTGTGGATGCGTCAAAGCCAATGATCCACCCGGTATAGGGCCGCAGATCGCAATGAGATGCCCAGGTTGTATAGACGACTCCGTTCAGCAGAAGCAGCGCCGCTCGGTCCTTGTACTGTTTCGGATCGAAAACTACGGAGCCTCCAGAGCTGTTGTCGCCTGCGCCCGGATACGACGCGGTGATGTTCTTCGGCCCTCCAAACAGTTCGGCGCCGCTAGTAGCGTCCAACGCGTGCAATCGCTGAAAATAATTGCCTGATGTGTCTCTCGACATGGCCACCACATAAATTGCGCCATTAGGACCCTGGCCGCGATCAATCACGGGTGTTGCTGTGATCCCGATTTCTGGATTAACCGCCTCATCGCAATCGCGGGAATCGCTGGTAGACTCTCCGGCCCCCAACAGGGAAACGTGCCACAGCTCTTGACCGTTACTTGCGTCAAAGGCATAGACGGTGGCGTGTTCCGTGGCCACGTAGAGCACGGAATGTGCACCCTGGTCGGGAACATTCACATTGGAAAGATAGAGGGGCTGAGCGTCGACTTTGCCATCCACTATAAAAAATGCGACTTTACCGAAAGTCGGAGTGTGGACATTGTTAGGGGTCAAGACGGTTTCATTCAGACTTTGCCCCGTGCGTGCATTGTCGTTGTGAAACGTCACCACGTCGCTCGCGATTGTCACTGAACCCGAAGATGTGGTTTGCGACGACGTGCAAGAGCTTAGTCTAAATACGAGGAAACCTAGGCACAGCCCAACCGCGACAGTTCGGAACGCCCCAGACGCAGTCATCATGAGTTGAGCATCTAACCAACGACTGGCCATGGATTATGGCAAGTTCACAATCATCCTGACAAGCATGATTGATTTTCTTTACGCACCTTTACAAATCGGAAGGCCAGCGCCGGACCTGATGGCAGTGCTGAGGCCATTACGGACTGCAATTACGAGGGCACATGGTCGGCACGTGGAAGAGGGCTCCGGAGGATCACCACAAGCGGCCGAATGAGCTGGTTCAAACTCGATGGGGATGCCTGAAAGCCTTTGAAACATTGGTCGATACGGGCAGATTTGAACTGCCGACCCCTCACACCCCAAGCAGTTGAGGATCATACGACGTCCGAAACGGAGCCTTCGCCCCATCTTCGCCACTCGGTTTGTTATTCTACCGCGCGATGGCATTCCAACCCACGCCTAACTGTCAAATCGAATACGTCTCCAGCGATAGTGATGTTGGCATGCCTTGCAGCAAACCGGCCGTGGCTAAGTGTGCCGACTGCGGAGCCTCGATTTGTTCTGATTGCTGTGTCGAATGCTGCGGAAGTTCATTCTGCGGTCAGTGCTACGATTACCACGTCACCCATTCATGCGCAAGAAAACCTGTTCAGAACGAACGCCATACATTTCCCAGCGGCGGTTATTGGTTCTTGACCCGACCAAGCTAGTCAATACCACTTGGCAACGCCGCCATGATGTGCACACGTCCCACTCCTGTGCTTGCTGAAACTGTAGGTTCCATCGCGACACTGCGCCGTCGCACCCTGCGGTGCACTTGAGCAAGTCTCGGGGCGCAAGACAACTTGTCCCTGCTTGTTTACGTAGCTGCCATTGTTGGTGCAATTCGGTTTGGGTTGCGGGCTGCGGGTTCTCTCCGTGCTCGAACCGGATTGTGATGACGGTTGAGCTTGCGGCGTCACTGCGGCCACGGTTAGCAAAAACAACGCGACAATCCAGAGAGTCCGCCTCAGAAAACGTACCGGAATCAAAGTGTTCTCTCCAACGTAGGGATGAGCAGCCTGCCGACAGCATAGGGTGCGTCAACCTCCTTAGTGTGTCGCTTTTTTCGTTCCTCTCTTTCCGGTGTACGGGTTGACATTCCCCTGTGTTGAAAAATTATCTCGTTGCGTACGGTTCTCATGTGAGCGGTAGTGGGGATGAACAACGGTTCCGTTCTTCTGGTATAGCCGTAGACATGCACGTCGCTTCGGCTTCTGGAGCAGCAGGCAGTGCCGCCTCTTGTGCCTCTGGTGGAATAGTGAGAATGGCTGCCCCGCCCGAATACGGGCAGCGTAGTCAACAGGAGCAGCAATGTTAGTCCCATCACTCTTTTCATGGATTTCTCCGCTGTCGGACATGCTCGGCTTGAGACAACCAACGTGCAATGGCACTAAAGTGCGAGACCACTGAGAAAGTACTCGAAACCTGCGACACATCTCCCCAAGACTTTCCGCAGTTCAAAGCTGAACGGAACCCTCCCTTGTTTCGAACCCTTCCCGTCAAGTTCACCAGAAGATCGTCGAGGTCGCAGTCAGAAACGTGCAGTCCTAGGATTTCTGAGACTGGGGCGACCGTGTCGAACAGCACACAGACCAGGAGATGTAGCCGCCGCTTGTAAAAGCCTTTCGTTTCCCAAGAGACGAGCAGCTTGACTTCCGGCAGAGAGAACGTGGGCAAGATAATCTGTGGCTCTTTCAACTGAGGAATTTTGAGAGGCGACCCGCTCCACTTTAGGAGTTAGGCGTTAATGGCTCGAATCGCTGAGTTGAACCCCTTGGCTTTCAGCCCCTTCCTCGTATCCGGCACACGGCCTCGTTCAGGTCATTCTGGGAAGCAGACTCGGTGTTCAACCACATCAGGCTGTATTTCTATCAACTCAGAGTTGCGGGTGAGGCGCCCATCAACATCTGGCGCTCTCTGCTGAGCTGCTGAAATCGAGCGGGCATAATCCTCCAAGGCGAGAAGACCCGCACATATCCCTGTATGTTGTTGATTGGTCGGCCATAGCAGACGATTTTCGAACTTTTCTGCTTAACCCCGATATTTTTGAACTAAGCCTTTCAGCGGTTTAAGACTGAATTATGCCGAATGGTTACACTCTGGCAGACGATTTCCGAACCCGGGCCAAGTCTTAACTTCCGGGTTGACAATCCGCCCGGAAGGCATTTTGTCCCCACTTCTGCCACACGCAGGAGCCAATGCGAGCACGGTTCGGCGCACGGGTCAAAACTTACACACCACTTTGCTATAACAGACCAATGCGCCTGCACGATTACGCACCCCGGCCCGCGCACCTCAAATGGCTCCTCGCTTCGGACCCGGCCATCCGTTGGCAGGTCATGAGGGACCTCACCGGTGAAGCCCCCAACGCGATTGCAGCCGAGCGGTCTCGCGTCGCAACCGAAGGCTGGGGAGCCCAACTTCTCGCCCGCCAATCTCCTGCAGGCAACTGGGGCCGGAGCCCCCGCGGGTGGAGAGACGATTTGCCGAAGGAGGACCGAGGCTTGCTTATTACCCTCTACAGTCTCGTCGTCTTGATGGACCTCGGTCTCGACCCCGCCAGCAAGGAGGCTCGCAAAATGATCGACCGGGTCGACCAGCGGCTCGTGTTTAAGCCGCTTAACAACCGGCCTTTCCTTCACGGCGAAACGGAGCCCTGCATCAACGGCAGAATCCTCGCCATCGGCTCGTATTTCAAAGAAGCGAACGACGAACTGGCCCATCAACTCCTGGGCGAGCAGCTCGAAGATGGCGGCTGGAACTGCGAAGCACCCAAAAGCCGGCGCTCCTCGTTCCATACCACCATCTGCGTGCTCGAAGGATTGCTCGAATACGAACGAGCAAGGCGCAAATCGGCGGCCGTCACTAACGCCCGCAGGAGGGCCGAAAACTATCTGCTCGAGCGCCGCATGTTCCGCTCGCTTCGAACCGGCGAAGTCATCAACAAACGCTGGCTCCGCTTCTCGTTGCCGACGTTTTGGCACTACGACGTCTTGCGCGGACTCGATTATCTGCGGAATGCAGGAATCAAACCCGACAGCCGCGTCAGTGACGCCATCGAAACCGTGATTGAGCGCCGCCACCAGAACGGGCGCTGGCCGCTCAACCTCCTTCATCCCGAACATATTCCATTGGAGATGGAAACCGGTGTCGGCAGGGCAAGCCGCTGGAACACACTGCGCGCTCTCCGAGTTCTGCGTTGGTACAAAAACTCAACGTGGTAGTTGTGACTTGGGTCCGCTATGGCTTGGGTCAGAAAGTTGCCGCGAATTTGCTATTCGGAGCGGATCACGGGCAAACCGGAAGTAATCGGGTGTTTGGTCGGGACGGGCAGATTTGAACTGCCGACCCCTCGCACCCCAAGCGAGTGCTCTACCAGGCTGAGCCACGTCCCGACTGGAAGGAACCATCCGCAGTCCTAAAGCGGCGGTGGGGTTGACTCAAGGATTTTACACCGCCTTAGCGATTCTTGCGCTTTGGAGCGGGCTTTTCCTCCAACACCGCAAACTGGATTTTCTTCTCTACCGGATCGATCCGGTCCACCAGCACTCGAACTCGCTGCCCTAGGCTGTATATCTTGTGGCTGCGCTGGCCGATGATCTCGCGGGTATTCTCGTGATAACTGTAACGGTCGTCGGTTAGGGTCCCCAGCGGGACCAGGCCCTCAACGAAGAGATTGGTCAACTCCACAAAAAACCCGTATTTGGTCACGCTGATAATCAGCCCGTCGAAGTCTTCCCCCACCCGGTCCTGCATAAACTTGACCTTCTTCCACTCCATTAGTTCGCGCTCAGCTTCGTCAGCGCGTCGCTCTGACTGACTGGATTCTTCCGCGATATCGTGCAGTTCGTCCAGCGGGATCGGTCCGCCGGCGGGCTGGACTGATTCGTGATGAGCGCCATGGTCACGGCGCTTCGACCAGGGCGAAGGTTGGCCGGTGTGGCTGGTGTTCCGCGCGCCCCCCGCCCGCGTGTCCGTGGCTGGTACTGGCTCGCGAGAGACCGTGCCCCCAGGTCTTTTCACACTGCCAGTTTGACCCACATACCGCCCAATCGGGACGTCTCCCTCCCAAAGCTCAGCCGTGTCACGCAAAACGTCCTTCAAGATCCGATGCACGATCAAGTCGGGATAACGTCGGATGGGCGAAGTGAAATGTGTATAGGAGGTCGCGGCCAGGGCGAAGTGGCCCAGGTTTTCCTCAGAGTAACGCGCCTGTTTCAGCGAGCGTAGCATGAGGAAAGAAAGAATGCGCTCTTCCGGCTTGCCCGCAATCTTCTCCGTCAGCTTCTGGTACATGCGCGGCGTGATGTGTACTTCTTTCGGAATCTCAATCGCCCGGACGTGCTTGCCAGTACCATAGTTCGCGCGGCGATCGCTTTTAGGCTGTACCCGCTGAATGGGCAATGGACCGACCCCCAGCGAGTAACCGAACGTCGCGGCAATCACTTCAAAGTCATACACCCGCTTGGCGTCGGGTTTCTCGTGGATGCGATAGAGCGAAGCGATACGCTTGTTCTCCAGATAGGAGGCCACGCATTCGTTGGCCGAAAGCATGAATTCCTCGATCAAGCGATGCGCAATATTGCGCTCCGAGCGGGTAATGCTCTTCATCAATCCCAATTCGTCGAACTCGATCACAGGCTCGGGCAGATCGAAATCAATCGAACCTCTGCGCTCGCGCTTGCGGTTCAGGATCAGAGCGAGATCACGCATCAATTCGAATCCGGACACCAGTTCGGCATAGCGCTGGCGCGCGCCGGAGTCACCTTCAAGAACTGCATTCACTCCGGTGTACGTCATGCGTTCAGCGGAGCGAATGATGCCTTCGCTCAGTTCGCTGCTGACCATCTCTCCGCGATGGTCTATTTCCATCACACAGGACACGACCAGCCGATCCACCTGCGGGCGCAGGCTGCAGATATCGGTCGAGAGATCCAGCGGAAGCATGGGCACCGCGCGATCGGGGAAATAAACGCTGGTGCCGCGCAGGCGAGCCTCCTGGTCGAGCGCCGAGTCCAGGGTAACGTAGTGGGCCACGTCGGCGATATGCACCTGAAGCTCAAAGTTACCGTTTTCCAGACGCCGAACGGCAACCGCATCGTCGAAATCCCGCGCCGTTTCTCCGTCAATCGTGACAATCGGGAACGCGCGAAAGTCGCGCCGCTTCCGGGCTTCGCCGGCGGGAATAATGGGTTCGGCATTCTGCGCTGCTTCCAGCACCGCCGGCGGAAAACGGTGCGGCAAGTGAAACTTGCGGATCATGATTTCCACGTCCACCCCAAAATCGTCTTCGTAGCCGAGAATCTCCACAACGCGCCCACGAGGATTCTGCGTGGCGGTAGGCCAGTCGGTGATCTCGACGTCTACGACAGCGTTTTCCAGGTCGCCCCAATCGACACGACGGGCGGCTTCCTGTCCCAGCACCCGGTCTGGATTTTTCTTGCCCTTGCGAGACGCCTCCGCTGCAGTCACCGAAGAGGGTGGCGCTGCGAGTTCACCCGGAATTTCCAATTCCGGCGGGATCACAATTTCCTGCGTAATTTTCTGGTCGATCGGAGTGACGTAGTTGCGAGGGCTGCCGTAGTGAAACTTTCCCACTACGGTCGCGTGGGCGCGGCCGATCAAACGCACGATGCGCCCTTCGGCGCGCCCGTCCGGACGAATATTGCTGATCTCCACCAGCACCCGGTCGCCGTGCATGGCCGAACCCACCGCCGGAGGCGGAATAAAAATGTCTCCCGAGAGCCGCGCCTTCAGGCGCTCATCGAGCGAACTGGCTTCGGGAATGACAAACCCGAAGCCATCCCGGTGCATGCTCAACCGCCCGACTGCCATGTTCTTCCCCGCGGCGGCCTGCGGAAGGGCAAAGCGGTCGGAGTCGAGCTGCACCAGCCGGCCGTTGGCCACCAACTGTTTCAGCCGCTGGGAAAGCTCGCGGCGGGCGTCCCCGCGCACGCCCAGTTCTCGCACCATCTGCTTGAAGCCGGCCGTGTGTTTGGGCTGGCGCTCGATCTTCTTTAGGATGTCGGAATCAGAAAGCATGGGCGTTGCCGGCTCGGAAAGTTCGCTGCGGAAAAAAGCTTGCTTCGAGCAAAATTGGGAGGGCACCAGTTTACTCGTGCCGCGAAGTCCTTCTAATTTTTGCATTCCGAGCGGGCTTCCGCTCGTGAGAAATCTGCTTTTAGCTTTTCCGCGAGCCCCTAGACTCGCGCCTGGACGAAATACTTTTCTTGCAGGATTCTCCTATGATGCAGCTCATGACCGGCAATGATATAAGCGATGGCCCGCACGCTCACTTGGTTCTTGTTGGCTACACCGCGGCGCGCCCATGCCACCTCATCCAGTCCCTGGAAAAGTGACAGGGTCGCCCGCCGGACAGACTTAAACTCCTCCACCAGAGCAGCCAAGGTGCATTCGCCGAACGGTCCATACTTCACGTAGTCATCCTGCTCGAAGCCTTCGATTGGAGTCTTGTCGTTGCGTGCAATTCGCAGCGCCCGGTAGCTGAAAACGCGCTCGCTGTCGATCACATGGCCGAGCACTTCCTTCACGCTCCATTTCCCCGGGAGATAGCAAAGGTCTCCTTCTGCCTCTTTGCGGGCGGAAAGCAGCCCGGCCGTTTCCGGCGACTGCTTTTCCAACGCGGCCAGGATGTCGCCGTCCGGGATCAGGGCAATGTAATTTTCGTAGTAGGGTACATACTCGTCAGACTGGGGCCTGCCTATGACTGGTGTTTTTGCGTTCATTGCTCCAGCTCTCAGGATTGGTTTGTAGTTTCAGGATACCTGAAGTGGAATCTAAGGGCGAGTTGTAGTCTCATCAGGCTGCCAATGAGGTACAGGCCGGCGATTCCCACCCGCGGGCGCGTTCCTAATTCAATCCAAGCTGAGTCAGCTTGACGGCACAGTGAATATTACCGATACAGCCGCCGGTGTTGACGTTGGTGCCTAGCGTGCTGAAGTAAACACTTGACGCCTGAGCCTGAGTACTGGTGTTGTCCCAGACGACTCCGCTGGTGCCCCCCGGATAATTGAGGCCGCTAAGAGTTCCGGTAATTGCACCGGTGCTGATGTCATCGGTGCGTAGCAATCCATTCGCACCCGCCCCCACCAGGCTGCTGATGATGATGTCGTGATCGCCATTCCCAAAGTCAACATTGGGATTGAATATCTCGGTGATCGGACTGCAGGGGACTCCGGCCGAAGTACCGCGGGTGATGCGGCCTGTGTAACTGGAGTTCATAGTTGGATAGGCGGTGAATCCAATCCAATAGAGAAAAGAAGTGGTGTCGGTGCCACTTGTGCCGCACAGGTAAAGCTGCCCGTTGGCCGGGGTCGCTCCGAAGAAATCGTTGTCGAAGGCGCCGCTGTAGAGGTTTGCATTCGTGGTGATGTTGCCTCGGCTTCCGAAACCGACGTGGGTTCTTACCAGACCCGTGAGATCTTCATTCAGTTGCGCCACCACAGCACTATTGTTATTGGTGCCATCATTGCCGGAGAAAGCAAAAACTTTCGCGCTTGAGCCATCCAGAAGCACGGGGTCGGGTATCCCGTAGGAACTGCCGTTGCCGATGCAATTTGTTCCGGTACCCGTACGCCCGGGGGGATGGGCCGTAGTACACGCTCCTCCTCCCACCATCGACGGCCCGGCGAAGACTAGGGGAGGATTCACGTTAATGTTGAGCACCCAAAGCTCGCCTAGCTGGTCCCCCACAATGAGGCGGCCTGTCTGAAAGTCCAGCACGGGACCATTCGGGGTCGCCGATGCGCCACCCGTGCCGGCAACCGGCAGAGTGAATGTCCAGTCAACGGTGGGATTGGTATTGAGCGCACAATTGAAAACACAACTGATCCGATAAATCTTGCCGTCATCGCTGCCGACAAAAGCCTTGTCATTGGCGTAGTCCACCCAGGGCGAAGACAGGGTATTTGTGGCGCTCGCGGAATAAGTCACCGACTTCAGGCACGAACTGGCCGGCGCGCCGCTCGTACAGCTGCCGTTGGTCGTCGGAGCGGCCGCAGTCGTCGCCGAGGTTCCTTCCCCGGCCTTCCAGGTCAGCACGTGGAATACGGCAGAACTGGCCGCGCTTTCTACATACGCGACCTTGCTGCCATCCAGGGAAATCACGGTAGAGGTCAGAATCTTCCCCCCCGCCACCGTGGTTCCGTTATATGCCCAATTTACGCTTGGCGTGGCTCCGCAGAGACCGCCCGTACCGCTGTAGAGATTGGTTATCCCCACCAGATTGGCTTGGCCTGCGGTGACACCGGCAACATTCAGTCCGAAGACGGCATAGTCAGAGGCGCAGTTCGCGCTCACGACCGTGCCATCGGGATTAAAGCCGAATTTTGCGGGAAACATGTTGGGAGCCACGCTCCCCGCGCCCAGGGAAACGCTCCAGTCCCTGGCTAAAACATTGCGTTTCCTAACTGGAAAGCGGGGATGGTCCCCACTCCGGGTAGGCTCGGGACGGAATTGCATGCGACTGCGATCGGCCTCACTGGCGGTTGGCGGCCCGAAAGAGCGGACTGCAGCCGGAAGATTGCGCTCCACGAGATGAAAAAGAATTCTAGGCTCCCGCGCCGCGCGATCCAGATTCTCGGTACTAAGAGGGCCACTGACAACAAGGTGGTGGTAGCTCCAATCGACTACCCGTCCGACGTGCGGCTCGGGAGCCGTCTGGGACTGCCCCGCCAGCCTAAGGCCGCCAACAAGCGACAGGCACAGCACTGCGTAGCGGCAAACGAATTTCATGTGGCGCTCCCAGATCATGGACAGGTATGTACTTAACGATCGCACTCTTGTTCAAGATTAAAGGAATCTAATCGGATGTTGCCCTTGTTCTCGGCTTACGCGCATTACATTAGTAACGTCTCGCTGTGACCATCCTATGCCGCCATCGGCTCGTAAGTGGCATGATGGTGACCGGGAAAAACGCCGCAGTTTGCATTGTCTACAAGGGGTCGCGGCAACGAGGTGGGAGAAACACACAACTGATCACCTTCCGATCCAGTCTTTGCATGGCCCGCGATATCAACAAAAAGGGTGTTTTTCACAGGTTCGGTTTTCAGTTTGCTGGAGTAAAATACCGATTGGTCAATGAAGTGCAGCCTTTGACGCAGAATCCATACGAGGAAAGGACTTTGTCACATGTGGAAACCCACGAATCAGCCCACGACTCCAGGCCGGCCCGGTGAGCCGGAGCGTCCTGCTACGCCCGCCACCTCATCAGCCGTGAGCGAACCCACTCCGGCGGCCCCGCGTCCCGTTGCCACCAGCACGGCGGATCAGGCGACGATCGGCAAGTCGCTGGTGATCAAAGGTGAGGTGACGGGTTCTGAGTCGCTCTACATTGACGGCCGGGTGGAAGGCTCCATTAATCTATCGGGCAACCGTGTGACAGTGGGCCGCAATGGCGTGGTCTCGGCCAACATCAATGCCCGCGAAATCGTGGTTCTGGGTAAAGTGCGTGGTAACCTCACGGCCAGCGACCGGGTCGATATCCGCAGCGATGGCTCGCTCACCGGCGACGTAGTGGCTGCCCGCATCTCCATTGAAGACGGCGCATTCTTCAAGGGCGGAATTGACATCCGCAAGGCCGGCCAGAAGCCGAACGGCGAAGAAGTCAAGACTTCGGTATCGGCCGAAGCGGCAACCGCAGCCAGGGTATAGGCTTTCCCCGGACAAAATCACAGCGGGCGCTCTTAGTCGGTCTACGAGCGCCCGTTTTATTTTGCTGCGGCGCCCCCAGATTTCCGGCACGAGGTGAGGTTCTGAGCCGATCCCAGGCGGGGAATGGCTGAAAGCGCCTTCTTACGGCTCGATCCCCCCGCTCAGGTCTGCCGCTTGCACTTCTGCCACCCGGGGATAGGAAGTTGGTTTGCGGCGGCGAAGGTCGCCTGGCAATGAAGATCGGGTCAGCCAAAGGCCTGCCGCTATCGCTCCAGCCCAGGTAATCGTGATCAAGCCCAGGGCTTTAAGGTCCGCCATGCGGCTATTGCTTACCAGCACCACACGGGCAACTTGATAGCTCAACAACCCCGCCACCACCGCCGTGATCCCTGCCTTCCCGATCTCCCCCCAGTGCAACTCACTCACCCGGACCAACTGGCGACGATGGAGCAGGAATGCGAGGGCCAGGGTGTTTGCGACAATCCCCAGGTCGGAGGCCATGGCAAGTCCCACCGTCGAAAAATGGCGATGTAGCGCGGAATATATGGGGATCGACGCCAGCGTAATCAGGCTGCTGGCCACCATGGGGGTGAGGGTGTTCCCTGCGGCATAGAAGGCGCGAGAGTAAAGACCTTGCGCCGCCCAGAAACAAAGCGAAAGCGAGAACCAGAAAAAGTACCGGGCTGTTTCCTGAGAATCAGAAAACGTGAAGTGTCCGCGGCGGTAGACCAAATCGATCAGCGGTGTGGCCGCCACCATCATGAAGCTGCTCGCCAGCAGGGACGTGGCCAAGATGCGATAGATCGACCCGTTTACCGTATCGGCGAACTCGCGCAGCCGCCTTTCTCCAAACAGCTTGGCGAAAAAAGGCAAGGAGGCCTGGCTTGTGGCCTGCCCCAATACGGCGATGGGCACCGCGAATAGGCGCTTGGCGTAGTTCAAACGGGTGATATCTCCCACGGCTCCAGAAGCAAAGTAACGCAGGATCCAGTCGTCAGCGGTAACCAGCGACACGCCAAGCATCAGCGGAATGGAGAGCCGTACCCACTCGCGAAACGCGGAGTTGCGCACGTCGAATGAAATACTGTAGCCGGTTCCGACGCGAGCCGCGCCAATCGCGTTTATCAGGAATGGTCCCAGAAAGCTCCCCACTACCGCGCCATAGGCGAGCGAGGCGATGCCCAGCCGGCGCGAAAGCAGGACACCCCCCACAATGATCGCAGCGTTGTAGAGCAGCGGCCCGAAGGCGGGAAACAGGAACAGCCGGCGCGAAAGCAATACCGCCGAAACCACGCCGCCCACGTAAAAGAACAGTTGTGCCGGAAGCAGAATGCGGGTCAGATGAACGCAAAGCTGCATTTGTTCGGAGCTGAATTTGGGGAAGAGCTGATGCGAGATCTGAGGCGTGAAGATTTCCGCCAGGAGAATACCCACTCCCAGCACCGCGGTCATGACCGTGATGATGACCGAGAACGTCTTCTGCGCCTCCGCTTCTTTGTCCTCCGCAAGAAAACGCGTGTAGATCGAAACGAAAGTGATGGAAGCAGTTCCGCCCGCCACCAGGTAATTGAGCCAGTCGGGAATGGTGAAGCCGGCGACGTAGGCGTCGGTCGCAGGCCCGGCGCCGAACGCGTAAGCAATGTAGGCCTCGCGCACATAGCCGATCACCCGCGACACCATGACAGCCGACATCAGCAGCAGCGTGGCAGAGAAGGCGCTGTGCTGGTGCGAGGGACGAAGTAGGCGAAGGAGCCTGTTCATTTCAGCCGCAGATTACGCAGATAAACGCAGATTCCTATTCTTTGGCATTCCCGAAGACTAGACGCTCTGTAAGGATTCTTAGAGCGTAACAGACCAGCCCTAAATCATCAGCGTTTATCTGCGTGATTCAGCGGCGCAAACCGCGGCAAAAAGCTATAATGCTCGCCCATGGCCGTAGTCGCGGGACAGAAAATCGGTCCGTATGAAGTTGCAGGGCAGATTGGCGCGGGCGGCATGGGCGAAGTGTACAAGGCGCGCGACCCGCGCCTCGGACGCGATGTCGCAATCAAGGTGCTGCCTGCGATATTCTCTTCCGACCCTGACCGCCTGCAGCGTTTTGCTCAGGAAGCACGGGCCGCAGCCGCGCTGAACCATCCCAACATTCTCGCCATTTTTGATATCGGCGAAGACAAAGGCGCGCCCTATGTGGTCTCCGAGTTGCTCGAGGGCGAAACCTTGCGCGAGCGCCTGCGCAGCGGAGCCCTGTCCACCCGAAAGGCCATCGACTTCGCGCTTCAGATCGCGCATGGGCTGGCTGCGGCGCATGAAAAGGGAATCGTTCATCGCGACCTCAAACCTGAGAACCTTTTCATCACCCACGACAATCGAGTGAAGATTCTGGATTTCGGACTGGCCAAGCTCACTCGCCCTGAGGAACACTCCAGCGCCGGTGATGCGCCTACCATGCAGGTCGCGACTGACCCTGGGGTGGTCATGGGCACGGTCGGCTATATGTCCCCTGAGCAAGTTCGCGGGAAGCCAGCCGACCATCGTTCCGATATTTTTTCCTTCGGCTCCATCCTCTACGAAATGCTTTCTGGAAAGCGCGCCTTCCACGGGGATTCGCCCGCCGACACGATGAGCGCGATCCTGAAGGACGATCCGCCGGAGCTTTCCGAGACAGCACGCGACATTCCGCCAGCCCTGCAGCGGATCGTGAACCATTGCCTGGAGAAGAATCCGAGCCAGCGTTTTCAGTCCGCCGGCGATGTGGCGTTTAACCTGGAATCACTGACAGAAACCTCCTCGCCCAGTAAAGGCGGGCTGCGTGCTGTGGCCACTCCTCCCCGCCGGCGCTGGTTGCTTCCGTCATTGGCCGCGCTTATGATCGCGGCTTCTTATGCGGGAATTTACTTCCTTGCCAGGCGGTCTGCAACGTTCGCCGCCCCTACCTTCCATCGCCTGACTTTCCGCCGCGGCACTATCCTCGCTGCGCGCTTTTCACCCGACGGGCAGACCATTGTTTACGGCGCAGCCCTGGAGGGCAGGCCCGTAGAACTGCTCACCACCCGCTTTGACAGCACTGATTCGCGACCCTTGGGGATGCAAAAAACAGATATTTTGTCCATCTCCAGCAACGGGGAAATGGCCGTACTTAAGGATGCGCACCCGACCGGCAGCTTTTACGAAACCGGGACTCTCGCGAGGGTTACGCTGGCCGGAGGAGCTCCCCGCGAAGTTCTGGATCATGTTGAAGGCGCGGACTGGACGCCCGACGGCTCAGATCTTGCAGTGATCCACTCGCGTGGCATATTTCTCGAAAATGGTCTCGAGTTTCCTACTGGCAGAATCATTTACCGACCGCAGGGATGGGTAAGTCACGTGCGCTTCTCCCGCCGCGGTGATTTGCTGGCTTTCGCCGACCACGTACCTACAGGCGACGATGGCCGCGTCGTCATCACAGATCGTGATGGTAACCGCAAGGCAGCTTCCAGTTTCTGCACCTCGGTGGAGGGCGTCGCCTGGTCGAGCGACGGAAAAGAAGTATGGTTCACCGCCTCCCCCGGCGGGACTGCACGCGCCGTTTACGCGCTCAGCATGGGGGGGAAAGAACGGCTGGTAATGCGGGTGCCCGCGACGCTGTCGGTGCAGGACATCACCCGCGATGGTCGGGTGCTGCTCACTGAGGACAATGCGCAAGCGGGCATCATCGCTATGCCGCCGGGTGAAAGCAAGGAAAGGAACCTTTCCTGGTTCGACTGGTCCACCAGTTCGGACTTTTCTCCCGATGGCCGGACTGTGATTTTTTCCGAGACCGGGGAAGCCACGGGCGGAAAATACGGGACTTTCAGCCGCGGGACCGATGGATCGCCCGCTATTCGGCTGGGCGACGGGGCAGGATACGGTGTTTTGTCACCGAACGGAAAGTGGGTGGCCACAACCGACCTCAGTTCACCGGGCCAGGTCCAGCTTCTTCCCACCGGAGCGGGGCAGGCGCGTCGTTTAACCAACGACGGCATGGATCATCAAGTTATCGCCTGGGTGCCGGACGGCACCGGCTTGATCTTCAGCGCCACCGAGCCGAATAAGCAAGGGCGCTGCTATTGGATGGACTTGAACGGGAAGAGTCGGGCCATCGCCCCGCCGGGAACCACCGGACTTGCAGTCACCCTGGACAACAGATTCCTCCTCGGGCGCGACTCCGAGGGCAATTATCTCTACTATCCGCTTGCAGGTGGCGATCCCAAGCCCTTCCCGGTCAAGCTTGATAGTGATGATCGCTTCATGAAGTTTGTGCCGGATGGCAAGAGCATACTCGCCTACCAGCGCGGTGTTCCTGCCAGGGTCTTTCGCCTCTCCATCGACACCAGTCGCCGGGAAGAAGTTCGCCAGATTGCACCTTCCGATCCGGCAGGCGTGGAGTCGGTCTCAGGTATCTATTTCAGCGCCGACGGCAAGTCTTACGCCTATTCGTACTATCGGGTTCTCTCTGATCTCTGGGTAGTAGACGGCCTCAAATAGGCGCGTGCGAGGGGTGCATAATCCTCACTTCCCATACTCATTCTTCACCACTTCTCCGCCCTTCATCACAAATTTCACCCGCTCAAGCGTGGTCACGTCCTGCAGCGGGTCGCCGTCCACGGCGATAATATCCGCCCACTTGCCGGATTCGACGGCGCCGATCTTGTCTGACCAGCCCAGCAGGTCGGCGGCGTCAATCGTGGCCGCCTGAATAGATTGCAGCGGGGTCAGTCCCAGCTTCACCATCACGGCAAATTCGTGGGCATTGAGTCCGTGGGGATAGACGGCTGCATCCGTGCCAAAAGCCACTTTCACTCCGCTGCTAAAGGCGTGGGCGATATTCTTGCGGGCTGCGGGCATTACTTCCTTACCTTTTGCCAGCAGTTCCGGGGGAACGCGCAGCCGCTCCGCGTTCGCCATAAACCAGTCAGCCAGATACAGGGTGGGCACCAGATAGGTGCCGTTCTTCTTCATCTCGGCGATGGCAGCATCGTCGATGTAGGAGCCATGCTCAATGGAATCGACGCCCGCCAGCGAGGCCCATAGGATGCCCTGGGCTCCGTGAGCGTGAGCGGCAACCTTCCGCCCCAGGCGGTGCGCGTCCATCACGATCGCCTTCAGCTCCTCGAGCGTGTATGCCGAAGCCTGCGGATTGTCGCCGTGGGAAAGGACGCCGCCCGTTGCACAAATCTTGATCAGATCAGCGCCGTACTTGATGACCTCTCGAACCTTGTGCTGCACGCCTTCCACGCCGTCAGCCACGCCTTCCGCCGTAAAGTGGTACTCAAAGGGCAGCAGGTTCTCGTCGCAGTGACCTCCCGTGATCCCGAGCGCCGGCCCGCTCACCAACATGCGCGGCCCAGGGACGTCCCCGGCGTTAATGGCATCCCGCAGGGCCACGTCGCCATAACCCTCCGCTCCCACGTTGCGCACGGTAGTGAACCCAGCCTCCAGGGTGAGCCGCGCATTGCGAGCGCCGCTCAGGGTTGCGCGTGGAATTGAAATCGAGAGGGCCTGGGGTCCGACATCTTGCGGATTGCCGGTCAGATGCGTGTGCGCATCCGTCAGCCCCGGGAGGACCGTGGCGTTCGGAAGATCGATGAGGCGATCGCCGGACGAGCGATTCGTCTGCCCCATCGGGCCGACCCGAACAATTTTGCCTTCCTCGATCACGATGGCCTGATCGGTGAGAGCTTTCCCGGTGCGCACATCCAGCAACTTTCCCGCATGCACGATGACCCGCTGCGACGCCGCTCCAGCTTCCGGGGCCCGCCCCAGGGCACACAATGCCAACGACAACAGAATGATCGTGGGAAAAACCTGTTTGGCTGTTTTCTTCATGCGCTCCTCGTTAAGTTTGGTTCGACGACGCGGAAATGGCGTCCGTGCACGAACCCATGTACGACCACAGACGCTCTGTCCAGGACTTCAACTCTAATGCTATTTTTCTCTTTACCCGCGCTTGCGTCCGTCTAGTCCCCACTCCTGCCCGGCGTCGGCGACGAAGAAGATGATGAACAGAAATAACAGCGGCAGGTGGTCGAGTTCCGCACCAAAGTAGCGCCACACCGGCATGCCGGGACCGGGTCCCCACCAGGTTGCGAGCATCAGGCTTACCATGTGCACCGCCCCCAGCACCGAAGCCGGACGCACCCAGATCCCTAGCAACAGGCACACCCCGACAAACATTTCCAGTACTCCCACCAGGTAACCGAAAAACACCGCGTGGGGTAGAATCAGGTCGTTAAGAATCGGCTGGTAGAAGCTCACAGCGCTGCTTTGGACAAAGCTCTGAAGATACTGCTGAAAACCGCCATGGGTAAACTCGGGACCGAAAATCTTATACTGCCCGAAAAGCAAGAAGAAGACAGACGTGGCAATGCGAACCGCAGCGATGGTCTTGGGAAGGGCGCCGGAAATTTTGCGCATCAGGTCCTGTACGGGTCCGAGTGAAGAAGGAGATTCCCTAACCTTCTCGCCCCGAGAGCGCGGCTCCGAAGGGCTCGGAATGGCTATGGACAGCGGGCAACATTCTCCCACAGCGCGGTGGAGAAATCATCACCGGCGCCGCTAGCCGCCGGGTCCATCGTTGGTGACGTATTGCTCGAGCGAGTCCAGTTCCTGGCTGAGATCACCGATCCGCTGTTCCAGCAGGTTGCGAATGGAAAGCATGCCCAGCAGCTTGCCGGAATTGTCCACCACCGGCAGGTGGCGAAAATGGCGTTCCAGCATGATGGCCAACGCCTCGCCCGGCCCCGTCGACATGGTCGCCAGTTCCACCGGAGTGGTCATCAATTCTCGCACCGGCGTAGTCGAAGGGTCGCGCCCAGTAAGGGACAGCTTGCGCAGCACGTCGCGTTCGGTAAATATGCCCGCCACCAGGCCTTCACTGTCGACCACGCCTACAGCTCCGACATGCCGGTCGAGCATTAGTCGGATGGCGGCGGCGGCGCTGACTTCAACTCCCACCGCAGCCACATCTGAATCACAAAGTTCCAGAATGCCCATAAGCTCTCCTCGCCTGCCCGGGTAGGGGAAGCTTGCTCCTAGATCGGGCCTGCAGGATCAAAGAGATTCCGGCATTATGCCCTGTGCGCAGCCGGTGTCAAGGAGATTTAGTCACAGGCGGTCCAGACCCTACCCTGATCCCGATCACTTGACGTCGTTTCTAAATACCCCACCGTCTTTCATAACAAACGTCACATCGCCCAGCACCTTGATGTCGCGCAACGGGTCGCCGTTGACGGCGATCACATCGGCATATGCCCCAGCCACGATCACGCCAATTTGGCCCGCCATGTCGAGCATCTCGGCCGCACGCGAGGTGGCGCTCTTGATGGTATCCATCGGCGACATGCCGAACTCCGTCATGCGGGGAAATTCCTGCGCCATCGGCTCCGTCCAGGGAATGCCGCCCATATCAGTGCCGAAAACAATCTTCACTCCCGCCTTTACAGCTTTCTGCAAAGAAACTCCATGCTCCGAGACGCGCTTGCGGTCACGCCGTCCGCTCGGCGTGTCGGCCGGAGCCCAGTCGTGATAGTAGGCGGCAAGCGTGGGGCAATACCACGTGCCCTGCTTCACCATTTGCGCGATTTGTGCATCCGTGATTTCCAGACCATGCTCGATGGAGTCGCAACCGCCGTCCAGGGCGCGTTGCAAGCCGATGCCATTGTAAGCGTGACACGCCACCTTCTTGCCCCAGCCATGGGTTTCGTCCACGATTGCCCTGAGCTCTTCCACCGTGAGTGTCGGCTGTGAAACCAGCTCGCCATTCTTTCCCACCCAGGAACGGTGCGTCATGTAAACCTTGATCCAATCCGCGCCGTGGTCAAGCTGTTCGCGAGCCGCCTTCCGCGCCTCCACCGGTCCGTCGATGATCTGCGCTCCCTTGGGCATGTCGAGTTCGGGCGCATAGCCTTCAAGGTTGTAGCCGCCGGTCGTAGAAATCGCCCGAGTCGCGACAGACAGGCGCGGCCCGGGAATGTAGCCGCCTTCAATCGCCATCTTGATGCCAACGTCGCCATAGCCCGCACCTTCGGTTTCCACGTCGCGCAGTGTGGTAAAACCCTGCTCCAGCGCCCGCCGGGCGGCAACCGTGGCCCGCGCCGCCCGCAAGGCCAACGGATATTTCAGGATGTTGGCGTCGTAACCTCCCTGTGCTAGTTCTTCTCCCTGTAGAAAGATGTGCGTATGGGAATCGATCAGTCCAGGTAACACGGTGGCGTGAGACAGGTCGATGGTGCTGACGCCCGCGGGAATCTTGGCGTTCGCAGCGTCGGAAACGCTTTCGATGCGGTTGCCGCGAATCACGATGACTTGATCTCGGCGAGGCTGGTCAGAATTGCCGTCGATGAGCACCCCGGCGCGGATGACAATCACCGCCGGGGGCATGGTTTGGGAAAGGACTGGTACAACGACAGTAACCGCAACGATAAAGTTGACCAGATAGCGCATGTCCACCTCTTTAGTTCGGGTGGGCATGATACATCATGGTCCTGAGTTTTTGTCGATTTCGGATCTGGCCGTGCGGGGCGGGTCGGAGCCTGCCCGGGAGAGCGAAGTCGAAGGGACCGGCCGAGCCGAGCGAAGCTCGGCGGCTGTATTCTCTAGATCGTTGCGGCTATGCCATCATCGTGTAATCACCGCATCGGCCTCGATCTCCACCAGCATTTCCGGCGATATGAGTGCGCTCACCTGCAGCATGGCCGTTGCCGGCCTGATATCGCGGAAGAACTCTCCGTGGGCCTTGCCGATTTTTTCCCAGTCGGCAATATTGATGACGAATATCCGCGTACGTACCACGTCCTTCAGGCCGGCGCCAGCCTTCTGCAGTGCCGACTCGATGTTCTTCAAGACCTGAATGGTTTGGGCATAGGGATCGCCCACTCCAACGACTTTGCCGTCTGAGCCCGTGGCTGTGGTTCCGGCCACATAAACCTGTGAACCAACTTTGACAGCCCGAGAGTAACCCACAATCGGCTCCCACGGTGTGCCGCTGGAGATGTTCCTGCGCTCCATGATTGCCTCCATAACTCATTGTAGCGGGTTGCAAAATGCTGGAATTGGCAGCCAACCGTGAAGTCTGCCAACAAACGCGGGGTAAAACCTTTCGATCGGTTCGATCTTCTAACCGAATAGGAAATACTGATTTGGGTGACTTACAAAAGTCACTTGCCTTGGCGGTTCAGCTGAGGTTAAGTAGACCGATAGAGTGGTGGCATTACAGATCCCGTGCCACTCGGGGTTTCTGGAGGAGGTGAGCACCACGATGATTCCGGAATCGCATCCCTTGCAGCAGCTCTTCATCGAGCTTGTGGGCCGGCATTATGCCGAAGAAATCGGCCTCCGCGATCCCCAGATCGTAAATTATGTCGCCCACCTCATGGCCGAGTTTTGCCATACGAAACAGCTATTCAAGATCAGCAATGCCGGAGGCAGGCCGCTGACCGATGTCGGCGAGATGCTGGTGGAATCGAATCCCGTGTTCGGACCCGCGCCCTCTTTCGACCGCGAACGCCAGGTGCGCAAACATATCGGCGATTACACGCTCTTCTTCACCGGAATGTTTCCCGAGAGCATCAATCACTTCCGCCTCCGCCGCCACCGTCTGGAGAATTTCGTGGATTGGATCAAAGCCGGCAAGGAGAGCTACTACGTCGTTTCAAAGTTTGAACATTTCGAATACGCCAAGGTTGCGCCCCTGTTCGCCAGCCTTTCGCAGCACTTCGAGCAGTGTGTTTACGGGCTCAATCTGGTGAAGAACGATCTGCAGGAAATGCAGCATCCGTTGGCGCAGCGCGCCAATGAACTCCTGATGTAATGACCTGCTGGCGTAGTGATTCGTGAATCTCGCTATAGGTACTTGCGTATTTCAAGCCGATCGACTGCAGCGGTTCAAACTCCAGCCGCTTTTCCCTTGCTCAACTTCTGCTCTGCCTTCACCGCGTACATCTCGTGGTCTGCACTATCGAGAAGAGCGGCCACCGTCTTGCCTTCCGCCCATTCCGCAACACCAATACTCAGGCTTAATTCGAAATGCTCAAGATGCCCCGCCCGATTCCATTCGGCCAGTCCTACTCTGATTCTGTCCACTACATGCCTGGCATCGACGCTTGATGTGTCCGCCAGAATTACCAGAAACTCATCCCCGCCATACCGGAAGACCGCGTCCGACCCACGCACAGAATGTTTCAGCAGGGCCGCCGTATTGGCCAATACCACGTCGCCGGTCAGGTGGCCGAATTTGGTGTTGACCTGTTTGAATTGGTCCACGTCAATCAGCATGAAGGTGAGCGGCTTCTTCGAACGCCTGGCCTGACTCATGAACCGGCCCGCCATATCCTCAAGGGAGTGCCGGTTGTAGATCTCAGTCAGGGGATCGGTAAAGGATTGCTGCTGGATAAGTTCCTGTTGAATGGTGCGGGAGATCAACTCTTCCCGTAACCGGCGGATTTCCAAACGCCTGGTTAACAGGTAGGTGTTCAGCAGGGCCAGTAGAGCCACCAGTCCGAGTACCAGCGGCCGGGATACCGTTATTTCAAAATGAATGTTGCCTTGCTTGAGAAAGGCGGCAGGATACAGGACGGCCAACAGCCCGGCGCCGACCAGCAGCCCGGCGAGAGACACAATCAGCCACAGCTCTCCATCTCGCTTTTCGAGTTGCGAGAGTTGTTGGCTAACCTGCGCCAAAACCCCTTCAGTTTGCCGATGCATCGCACGCCCAGTTCCAAGAGATTCAGTTCAGCGGGCCTAAGTTTAGCTCCTTACAATCTTCTGCCATACGGTACAAAGGTAACGCGCTTCGGGCGTCGGTGTCAGACCTCGGACTCTCGATCAAACTCGAGTATTGTGGGCTCCGCTGGGCTCTGGCCCTGCATTGGTCGATCATTTCGTGGTTTCGAAGTCTGAGGTCCGAGGTCCGAATTTCGCTAGAGCCTTCCCTTCCGGCGGAGCAAGGCAGCGCCCAGTGCGCCGCCCAGGCCGGAGAAAATCACAAAAGCCACCATTGTCCCAACCAAAGCCGACGTTACCAGCAAGGCGATGCCTTGCTCAGTCTTGAGAAATTCCAGGGCCTGCAGTGCTTGCGGATCTGGATTCCGAGCCGCTGCCTGCTCGACCAGTTCGATGACCTTCTGGCGGATCTGACCCCATTCATGGAGCATGATCGTGCGGGCAGAGAGCAACACGGTGAAAATGCAGCCGCCCAGTATTCCACTTGCCATCCCCAGACGCGAGCCCATTCGCGGAGTAATGTTGGCGACCGGGTTCCGGCGGCGGTAAAAGACCACCGACAGGCTCCCGCCGATCAGCATTCCCAGGCCGAAGACTACAAACGGGGTCATCATAAGAACCGCCGCAATCAGGCCAGCCAGAGCGGTCGCCGGCAACGCCTGCGACCAGTCAATTCTGGTGGCCAGCGGAGAAATGAAATACGGGTAGGACGGCGAGGTTGCTCCCTGATCGGAGGTCGCTACGGGAGGGGTTAGAGGCTCCGCCACCGCGACCCGGATTTGCGGCGCGTTGCACTGCGGGCAGAAAGCGATGCCTTCTTGCACCGTACCGCCACATTGATAACAGGGATACTCCACTAAGTTTCAAGTTACAGCAGTGCGGCGAGCAGAGGCAAGGAAGCCAGGTCTCGGCTCGCCTGAAGGAGGAACTAAAGATTGACGGATTGACGGATTTTTAAATTGTTGGATTTGCAACCTACACAATACTTGAGGAGGGGAATCGTCTTTGAAACTCGTCAATCCTTAAATTCGACAATTCCTAAATTCAGATCGTGTCCTTGCCACCTCGCACCTGCACATACACCAGACCAAAATCTGACCCTTTGCCGGAGTCCGCGGGGCGGATAGAGACGATGTGCTGGCTCTGCCTGGTTCCAACCTTCAGTTCGACAATCTTGCCTCCATTGTCACCCTCACACTTGAGTTGTTTGGCTGGGCTGGAATCGTCGCTGGAGTCCATCGTGGCGCCGGCGTGATTCTTGTTGGTATGGCACTCGAGCACGCTTCCGTATTTCTTCAATTGATCTGTATAGTAGGCGATCAGCTTTTCCGGCGAATCATTGGACAGGTATTCGACGGCCACCACTCTCAGGCCGAACAGGCTGCTGGAGATGTTGACGTTGGCGCTGTTGCTATCGCCGTCATCGTCCTGGTCTTTTTCCTTCATCCGCGCACCCGGGTAAACGGGAAGGCCGGTGTCGCGGACATTGGCAGCCTTGCTGACGTGCAGTCCGCCGATGGGAGTCTCGATGTCCACCTTCTTGTCCTGCCCCTCACTGCCCTTCTTCACATTGACGTTGCAGCCGGGCAGCACCAGGGCGCTGAACGCAACGGCAGCGGTCAAAATTAGTAGCGAACTAGCGTCCCGCCATCTGAGCATGCGCATGTTGCGATCCCTCCTCTGCCGCCTGGGGCGCCCTCTCAATGCCGGCGCCACGCTGAGCGATGTTGGGAATGCTGACCGGCAAGTGGCCATGAATGGCCATTTCTCCAAAGAGCGCTTTGACCGCGCTGGTTTCCGAGACGCTAGCGTTGGAAAATGTGCAAAGGTAATTCTGGATGGCCGGGAAATCCTGCGCCACGTAGGGATTTCCCATGGCCAGAACCGCGGTTTTTTCCGCGGCATGGTCCAGAATCGCCTGCAAAAGCGTACCACTAGCGTCGTTCAGGGCAACCGAGTTGGTCAAACCGTTCGCGCCTTGCATTGCCTTACCGGCAGTCGGCACCACATACACCGCCGCAATCACGGCCTGGGCCTGGTCAACCGCCTTCAGTATGTCTGCTGACATGGCAGCGGCGATGCGTGGATCGACGTAAATTACATTGGCATCGGGCACGCGAACCTTGATGGCGCGTTCCAAAACGCGGCCCACGTCGGTGCGCACGTCTTCGGAAAGCACCACCACCACCGTACCGTTGCGCGCTTCTTCCACTTGTTGATACGGAAGCCCGGTCTGAACAGTTCCCGATTGTTTCAGCGGCAGCAGTTTGCCGTTATCGCGCACCAGGGTGACGGCGTCGTCGGAAATCTGTTGGCCGATGGCCAGGTTCTCAGGTCTGCCAACCATGTCAGGCAGGGCGTTCACATCCACCAGGCGGGCCTTGTGCAATCCCATTGACGCCTTTGCCTTCAACAGCTTGAGTACTGATGCGTCGAGCTGGGCAGAGGGAATTTCCCCACTGCGAGCGGCCTCGAGAACGGCTTTGTAGGAAGCATCCAAATCAGCGGGAATCAGCAGCAGGTCGCTACCCGCCTTGAATGCGTCCACCGCCGCCCGTCCGGTATTGGCCGAGTAAAGACGAGTCAGGCCGGCCATGTCGAGCGCGTCGGTCACCACAATTCCCTGAAATCCGAGCTGCCTTTTGAGCAGGTCCTTGACGATCACCGGGGAAGTTGTGGCCACGCGATTGACATCCGGCTCAAGCGCCGGAACCGTGACGTGCGCCACCATCACCGAATCGACTCCGGCCTCGATGGCCTTGCGGAAGGGTGCCAGTTCGACAGAATCTAACCGCGCCCGATCCCCGGTGACCTGGGCCACACTGAGATGCGAATCGGTTGCGGTATCGCCGTGGCCAGGGAAGTGTTTCGCGGTGGTCATCATCCCGTTGGCGCGCGCCCCGCGTATGTAGGCGGCGACCAGATCTCCCACCTGCTGCGGATCCTCTCCAAAAGAGCGCGTGTTGATGATGGGATTCGCCGGGTTCGAGTTGACGTCAGCATCCGGGAAAAAATTCCATTGGATTCCGAGGGCGCGAGACTCCTGGGCGGTAATGCGGCCGAAGGCTTCGGCGTAGTCCACCTTCCCGGCCGCTCCAAATGACATGGCATGAGGAAAAGTTGTGGCTCCATGCAGACGCATGGTCACTCCGCGCTCAAAATCGGCGGCCACAAGCAGCGGCAAACTGGACTGTTCCTGCAAACGATTGAGCAGTTCGGCGGCCTCGTATGGTTCGCTACGATAGAGAAAAGGTGGCTCCCAGCGCACCGTCATGGCGAATGCGCCGATGTGATATTTGTGCATGCTGTCCAGCAACTGGAGATAGGTGCTGCTATTGGCATTCAGGAAGTCCGCCCGCACCCAGATCATGAAAATCTGGCCGACTTTCTCTTCCAGCGAGAGCTTGCGCAGTGTCTTTTCCGCCCATTTCCCGCCGTCGCGGTCAAGATGAATGGGACCCGCGTGCTGATATTTTTCTTTGGCCAGGCCGGACCCGCTGGCAGCCAAGAGAAGTAGCACAACCACCAAAGACCGAATCATGGAAGGACGATAGCACGAGGGATACCGGGTGTCAGCTACCACGGAGCCAATTAATTCTTACTGCCCCGCGCCCTGCCGAATTCTTCCACCCGCTCGCGCACGCTGAGCACATGCTTCGGCAGATTTAGCCGGCTGCCGGCTTCGAGGATGGGAATCAGTTTGTCGAATTCCGGTCCGGAATGTGATCCGGTAACAATCAGCCGAACGGGGTGAAATAATTCTTTTCCTTTTGCTCCGGTCTCTGCCTTCACCTCGTTGACCAGCAGTTTGAAGCATTCGGGCGTGAGTTTCCCAGCTTTCGCCGATTCGTCTTCAAGTATTTTAACCGTGAATCTGTCGAAAACCGCATCGGTGTTAGGCCAGGCAAGTACTTCGGCGTTGTCGGGGGCCGCTAGCGCCGCTTTCGCATCGTAGTTGAAGATGAGCGACGCGCGTTCGGGCAGCTGATCAAGGCGATCCACGGATGGTGTAAGCAGTTCTGCGACTTGGGAAAACCAATCGAACGTTGCTTGCTCGACAAAGATGCCATGTTCCCAGTCTGGCGGGGAAATAAGACTCGGGCTAAGAGTGCCGGACCTCGCCAGAAATTCCAAAACGAGAAATGTGAGTCGAGGGGGACGACACTCTTTAATGTAATGCCGGTTCAGCCAGTACAGTTTCTCCATGTCGAACACGGCGGCCGAGGGTGTCACTCGCTCCAGCGAAAATTCCTCCACCAGTTCCTCGCGGCTGAAAATTTCCCGCGTACCTCCCGGCGGCGCCCAGCCGAGCAAAACCAAATAGTTCACCAGCGCCTCGGGCAGCACGCCCATTTCGCGGAAATTCGCAATCGACGTCGCCCCGTGCCGCTTGGAGAGCCGTTCGCGGTCGCTGCCCAGAATGGTCGAAAGGTGAGCAAACTCCGGCACCGGCCAGCCCAGAGCCTCGTACAGCACCACCTGCTTGGGCGTATTCGAGAGATGATCGTCGCCGCGGATTACGTGCGTGATCTTCATCAGCGCGTCATCAATCACCACTACGTAGTTGTAAACCGGCATCCCGTTCGAACGCAGGATGATGGGGTCGCTTACCACCTCGTTCGAGAACTCCACGTCTCGATGCACGATGTCGTGAAAGCGTATGGGGTGCTCTGGAATCCGCAGCCGGATCGCACAAGACTCCCCACCTTTCCGCCGCTGCCGGGTTTCCGCCGGATCGATCGCCCGGCACTTGCCCGAATAGATGGGCTGGCGATGCTCAGCCTGCGCCCGTTCGCGCTCCTTCTGCAACTCGGCTTCGGTGCAGAAGCACAAATATGCTTTGCCTTCATTCACCAGGCGCTCGGCGTGCTCCCGGTAGATTCCCAGACGGTCGGACTGGCGATAGGGCGCGTATGGCCCGCCCAGATCCGGGCCTTCGTCCCAGTCCAAACCAAGCCACTTGAGATCGGCAATGAGCTGATCTTCAAAACGAGCTTCGCTGCGTTCGACATCAGTGTCTTCGATGCGCAGCACCACGGTGCCGCCCTGCCCCCGAGCGAAAAGCAAGTTGAATAGAGCGGTACGCGCATTGCCCACGTGGAGATGCCCAGTCGGAGAGGGCGCAAAACGAACCCGGACAAAAGAATTTGAAGTCACGAAAAGATGTTAGCAGACAGGGGAGGAGGCCCAAACTCGTAGCGCCGGGGCTCCAACTGCCGAGCAACGCTCGGCCCAGGCCAGTGAGAGACCCGTCCCCACAATGGTCTTTGCTGAAGGCTGAAGGCTGACGGCTGACGGCTGACGGCTTATTTTCTCGGCGCCATGTACGTTCTTGTGATTCGATCGTGCCAGCAGAGTTCGTCCTCGTCGAGCAGACACCAGGCATATCCCAGGCCCAGCGATATCCCGGAAAGCACGGACGCCAGCACGCGCCAGCGCCGCATAACCCGCGGCACCGGATCGCCGTCAAACCGTTGCAACTCCAGCTTGGCTAGCTTCAAGCCCGGCGTGGCGCCACTGTAAACCAGCAAGAGGTACTGGTAGGCGCACCAGAACGCGCCGGCAGGAAAAAATGCGGGTCCGGCCAGTTTGGCAAGTGACGGCATCTCAGCCGTGATCTTGAAAAAAATGTAAGTAAAAGCCGCGATGGCCCCCATCACGAGCGTGGCATCAATCCCGGCAGCAGCCAAGCGCCGTCCCATGGGCGCAGTTCGCAGCGGAATCTCGAATCCGGGTCGGCGCTCATTCGCCGGTTCTTCCACCCGTTCAATCGAGATGCCCCCTAGCGCCGGCGGAGGAGGCACAAGTTCAGGGGCCTCGATAATACGCGGGCGGTCGAACACCGGCTCGGCCAGTTCGTCGAACGGCCGGGGCGGCACGCTATAGCTGGCGAATTCAATCACTTTGGCCGTGGCTTCGTTCGTGGCCGCAAACAGGGCGCGTCGGTAGTCCGCCGGTTCAGCCAGTCTTATTCGGGGAACGGCGGCAGGCTGCACCCTCTCCAACACGCGCTGCGCAGTGGGCGTGGACGGGAGCGGTTCATCAACGCCGGCTGGAGCATGCCAAGGCGCTGCATCCACAACTGGATCACTCCATACCGGCTCAGTGTCAAACTTAAGTTGCAGAGAGGGATAGCGAGGCTCTCGCGGACGCCTGCGCGCGCGATAATGACTTAATCGGGCCGCCACTTCGCGCCGCCACGACTCCGGATCCGGGGCGGCCTGGACGTCGGCCGCCGAAGGCGTCGCCGCTCCCGCTTCTTGAGTTTCCGCAACCCGCGCTTCTTGTTCCTGTAATTGGCTCTCAGGTACGGTCTCCGCGGGGACTTCGGAGGCTTCTTCTTCCACCACAAATCTCGTCGGCCGGCTCAAAACAGTTCGTTCCAGACTGGCAGCGAATGTCTGTTCGCTGGCATCGTAGGCTTCGGGATCGATCAGGGTGGGCGAAAGCCGGTCGTTTACGCCGCTCTGATTATCGGGTTCGAATCTTGGCTTCATGAAGGAAATGATCGGCGCTGCATGGACCGCCAGCGGGACGGCGGCCGAGCGACGGCAAAGCGGCAGAACAGGAACTGGTCCTGCAGGAAAAAAGCCGGAGCTCAAACGACAATCCGTGGAAACCCTTCGCGCTTTGCCACTCGGGCTGGCGCCGTGCTAACGTCACCTTACCCCAGCGTGGATGGTCTCACCAGGGGTTTCGTCCGCTTGCGATGACATCCCGCACTCGATTCCTTATCACGGCGGCGTTTGTTTGTCATCTGCTACTCGCGCCCTCCATAGGCTTCATCTCTACCTCCGCCCTCCGCGCCTTCCGCCGTCAATACGCAGGAGGTCACCATCCGCGCTCTGCAGCAGGAAAAAGATGGGCCCGTATTCAAACTGCGTGGCCGGGCAGAGATTCACTACGGCACCTACGTCCTCTATGCCGACGCGGTCGACTACAACTCCGACACCGGCGGTGTAACCGCGGATGGCCACGTGGTTCTCGATGGCGGGCCCAACGACGAGCACGTCGAAGCCACTCATGGCAACTACAATGTCCGGGCCGAAGCCGGACGCTTCGAACACGTGTCCGGCACCGCGGGCCTGCGCCTTCGAGGTAAGCGGCTGGTCCTGACTTCTCCGAACCCCTTTGCTTTTACTGGCAAGGTGGTGGAAAAGACCGGCCCCGACCACTACCTCGTCTATGACGGAACCATCACCACCTGCGAACTGCCCCACCCCAAGTGGGAGTTCAACGCCCACAAGATTGTGGTGGAAGTCGGAGGAAACGCCACCATTTACCGCAGCACTTTCCGGATCCGGGGCGTTCCAGTTTTTTATTTTCCTTTCGCCACCCATCCCGTGGAGCGTCTGCCCCGCCAGACCGGGTTTCTCATCCCCAGCGTTGGGAATTCCTCGATCAAGGGCACAATTGTTGGAGACTCTGTGTTCTGGGCCATCAGTCGCAGCATGGACCTCACCGCGGGAGCTGAATATTTCACTCGCCGTGGTTGGGCTCCCCAAGCCGAGTTTCGCGCCCAGCCGAGCGAAGGCTCCTACGTGGACCTCAAATACTTTGGTGTTTTCGACCGCGGCGTCGGACAGCCGCCTGTGAACCAGGGCGGGCACGAGGTACACCTCAACGCGGAAGACACTTTCGGACATAACCTCCGCGGGGTCGCCAGCATCGACTACTTAAGTTCGTTTGTCTTTCGCCTCGCCTTCAACGACGTCTTCAGCCAGGCCGTAAACTCGGAAGTCAAATCTGAGGCTTTTTTGTCCAATGCCACCCGCGGCTTTTTCTACAACGCGTCCACCCAGCGCTATCAGAACTTTGAAAGCACGACTCCCGGCGACGTAATCACCATTCTGCACGCTCCCAGCTTGGAATCCTCGAGCGTGGATCGGGCAATCGGGCGCTCACCCTTTTACTGGTCCTATGATGCCGCCGCGGAGGGACTCTCCCGCAGCGAGCCTGGATTTCGCACGGGCACGCTGGTGGGGCGCTTTGATCTAAGCCCCACTCTGTCCCTGCCGCTGGTGCTGCACGGCTGGTCGGTGCGTCCGGAGATTTCGCTGCGCGAGACTTTCTACACCCAGCAACTGGCGCCCTCCAGCGGAGTTGGTGTGGCCCGGAGCGAACTCATCAACCGCAAGGCCGTGGAAGGAGCGATGGACCTTCGCCCCCCCACTCTGGATCGCGTCTTCGACCGCGAATTTCTGGGACGCAAGTGGAAACACGTCATTGAACCCCGCGCGACTTACCGCTACGTCACCGGAGTCGACAATTTCGCCCAGATTCTACGCTTTGACGAACGCGACATCTTGAGCAATACCAACGAGGTTGAATACGGAGTGGTGAATCGCCTGTACGCCAAGCGCACCGGGGCAAAACCCGAAGACTGCACCGCACCCGGCATGTCTTCTCTCATCATTGGCCGTCCCGCCGCGGAGAGCCGCGTGCCCTGGGAGCGACAGCCCGAACCGGGAGCCGTTTCCTGTCAGAACGAGCCGCAAGTGCGCGAAGTCATTACCTGGGAACTGGCCCAGAAATACTTCCTCGATCCGACCTTCGGAGGAGCACTAGTGCCGGGGCAGCGCAACGTCTTTACCACCACTGCGGATTTTACCGGCATTGCATTCCTGAACGAGGCTCGCCGGCTTTCGCCGCTGATCTCCCGGCTTCGCTTCCAGGCCACGAGCCGGACGGAGGCCGAATGGGATATCGACTACGACTTCAAAAACAGTCGAATCAACGCGAGCACGGCATTCGTTAACTATCGCTTCGGTCCCTACACCATCGGCGGCGGCGACGCCTTCCTGCAAGCCCCCAGTGCCACAGTCTCTTCCACGGTGCAACAGGCTTTCAATCAGTTCCGCTTGCTGTTCGGCTACGGACACCCCAACCGGCGCGGATTCAGCGGGGCCACCAATCTCGGATTCGACGCCAATCTGGGCTTTCTGCAGTATTCGGCCGTGCAGCTGGCCTACAACTGGGATTGCTGTGGCCTGAGCGTTGAATACCGGCGCTTTGCCCTGGGCTCGGTTCGCAACGAAAACCAGTTCCGCTTTAACTTTGCCCTGGCGAACATTGGCTCATTCGGAAATCTGCGGCGGCAGGAGAAGCTGTTCTGATGTTTTACGCTCTCAAGGTAGCGACGGCAGCCCCCGTCCCCCCCAATTCGCAATAACGCTTAAAACCATCGTAAGATAACCCTGTGCAACCGGACCCGAATCTCGCCGCCAAGCGCGCCTTGCTGGACCAGCATCTCCGCGCTCTGGGACGAACTCTGATCGCCTATTCGGGCGGCGTGGATTCCGCCTTTCTCGCCTGGGCTGCGCATCAATCATTAAGCAGCGATATGCTGGCCGTCATAGCCGATTCTCCCAGCCTGGCCCGCGCCCAGTTGGCGGATGCGACCGCCTTTGCCGGCGAACAGGGAATCCCGCTGGAAATCATTGTGACCGATGAACTGGATCGCCCCGAATATGCTCGCAATGACTCTTCCCGCTGTTTTCACTGCAAGGACGAACTGTTCAGCGCCATGGAGGAATTCCGCGCCCGGCGGGGCTTCGAGTCCATCGCTTACGGCGTGAACCTTGATGACCAGGGCGACTTCCGTCCCGGCCAACGCGCCGCAGAACAGCACCGAGTCGCCGCCCCACTCCGCCAAGCCGGATTAACCAAGCAGGAAATCCGAGAACTATCCCGTGCCGCTGGCCTTCGCATATGGGACAAGCCCGCATCCGCCTGCCTGTCTTCTCGCATCGAGTATGGACGCGAGGTTACCCGTGAGGCTCTCGGCATTGTCGAACAAGGCGAAGACGCTCTCCGCGTCCTCGGGTTCCGCCAGTTTCGGGTGCGGCACCATGGGGAAATTGTGCGTATCGAGATCGCGCCGGAAGAATTGGCGCGGGCGCTCACTGCCGAAATGGCCGCCGAGTTCACTCGCATCTTCAAGGCGCTCGGTTTCCAGTTCGTGACTCTCGACCTTGAAGGCTTCCGCTCCGGTTCGATGAACGCTCTGCTCGCAGCCGACGTGCTGACCCGCCGACCCTGACCGCACGGCGGAGCTTGTTTTTTATTTCGGCCCGCTCTTCTTTCCCCTTTTCGCGAAGTTGTTTGCGGTCTTTGCGGCCAACTTTGACCGCGGGGTAACGTGCGTATCCAACCCCAAACGGCACCGCTCGATGCCCTTCAACCGACTCTCAGCTCTCTCCCGCGTGTGAGATAATCTTGCTTTACCCCAATGTACAGGCGGTTTTTAGTGACGTTTCTGCGGCGTGCCACACTTGTGCTGCTGCTCGTTTGTCTGGGCTGTTCGGCCCAATCAGCGCCTCCCGAAGTCGCCCGGCGTATCGAGCAGCAGGTGCGAGCGTTTTACACCATTCCATCCGGCGTCAAGATAGTTCTTGGAGATCTCAAGCCGAGCGAATTCGCCAACTACGACGCTTTGACCATCACTTTCGATGGTGGCGAGAAGAAGCAGCACTATGAATTTCTTCTTTCCAAGGACGGTAAGACCCTGCTCCGCGTGACCAAGCTCGACCTCAGCAAAGATCCGTTTGCCGAGGTCATGAAAAAGATCGACATCAGCAATCGCCCCGCTCGCGGCGATAGGACCGCAAAAGTTGTCGCGGTCAACTACGACGATTTCGAATGTCCTTACTGCTCCCGCATGCACCAAACCCTGTTCCCGCAATTATTGAAGGAATATGGCGACCGTGTGATCTTCATCTACAAGGACTTCCCTTTGGCGGAGATTCACCCCTGGGCCACCCACGCCGCGGTGAATGCCAACTGCCTGGCGGCCCAGAACAAGGATGCGTATTGGGATTTCGCCGACTACATCCACGCCAACCAGGCGGAAGTAAATACGGAAAAGAGTCACGACGGTCAGTTCGCGGCTCTCGATCGCATAGCCGTCGCACAGGGGCAAAAACGTAGTCTGGATGGAACCAAACTCCAGGCCTGCATCAAAGCCCAGCAGGACGACACCGTCAAGGCTTCCGTGCGAGAAGGCGAAGCGCTGGGTGTGGAAGCTACTCCTACCATGTTCATCAACGGTGAGAAGGTGGATGGAGCGCTACCCATCGGCGAGCTTCGATCTGTCCTGGACCGCGCCCTGGTCCAGGCAGGTGTGCCTGCGCCAGCGCACGCCGCCTCGGTTCCAGCCGAAGCCTCACCACCGGCGACTAGGCAACCGGCGACTAAGTGACCGATGCACCCGAAGCATGCATCCTCAGCGCGTCAACGTATAATCCCCCTGGCCCTGCGGAGGACCTGATTTGAAAACCTACCCGCGTTCGCGTCGCAGCATGATTCGTCGCCAGCTGGTTCCTCGCAGTCTGTTCGCGCTGTTCGTTGCCTCGCTCCTGCTCCTTGCTGCCGGTTGCACTTCCAAACGCCCCGGCGATGATGTATCCGCCACCGTGGACGGCCGCAAGATCTACCGCGCCGACGTGGAAAAGTACTACCAGAACCAGACTGCCGGCTCCGACCAGCAACCAGTGGGCGAGCAGGCCACCAGCCTTCGCCTTAGCATTTTGAAGGAGTTGATAGACAACGAAATCCTCATGCGTCGCGCCGAGAAGCTGGGGCTGCTGGCCACCGACGAGGAAGTCGAGGGCAAGCTGAGCGCAATCAAGTCACCCTACAATAACGAACAGTTTGGAGCCCGCCTCAAAGAGAAAAAGATCACGATCGACGATTTCAAGCGCGACCTGCGCCGTTCGCTCACCGTGGACAAGGTGCTGAACAAGGAAATCACTTCCAAGATCAACGTTTCCGATCAGGACGTCACCAACTATTACAACGCGCACAAATCCGAATTTAACCTGATCGAGCCACAGTATCACCTGGCCCGCATCCTGGTCACGGCCACGCCCAACCCTCAGGTCCACAATCTGAAGAACGACAAAGCGCAAAATGAAGCCGACGCACGCAAGAAAATTCAGACGATCATAAATCATCTCGACAGCGGCGACGACTTCGCCACCCTCGCCATGAACTATTCGGAAGATCCCGAGACTTCCGGCAACGGCGGTGACTTGGGCTTCGCGCCTGAATCTTCCCTGCGCAACACTGACGCCGGCACCCGCGACGCGGTAACCAAATTGAAACCTGGCCAGTACAGCGTCATGATCCCGCTCGCCAACCCGATGAACAAGCAGGTCGCGGGATTCCAGGTGGTAAAGCTGATTTCCAAGGAACCGGCAGGACAGCGCGAGTTGGCCGATCCACGTGTGCAGCAGGCCATCCGCACCCAGCTCCGCGACCGGCGCGAGCAACTGCTCAAAGCTGCGTATTACGAGGTTCTTCGCGATCAAGCTCGCGTGGAAAACTACTACGCCCAGAAAGTACTCGACGGCAGCGGCACGGCTCAGTAGGAAGAAACAGGTGGCCCGGACGCCCTTATCCGGATGGGCAAGCGCGGCTCGCCGGATCTCAGTAGCGGTTAAGCCTGCCGGTCTTTGCCCGGCCCGGTGGGGCACCCGCCCCTACGTGGACCTTGGCGTCCCATACAGATCGAGCGAACCCCGAGGAGTGCTTCTACTCTACGATCGCTAAAACATCTCCGGCATTGACCGCAGCACCCTCGGCGACCGCCAATTTCAACACAATCCCCCTTTTGGGCGACTTGATTTCATTCTGCATTTTCATCGCCTCCACTACCACCACGCCCTGTCCAGCCTCAACCGCCGAGTTCTCGCCGACAAGAAACCGGACCACCTTCCCGGGCATTGGAGCCACCAGGTGCCGCGCTCCATTGCCATGGTCAGCCCGGAGCTTACGGCCGCGTAACGATCGCGGGTCTCGCACTTCCACTGTATAAGGTCGATCGCCAACCCAGATTCGCAAGTCGGCCTCAATCCGCTCGCGCTTGATCTCGTAAGAGTTGCCTTCCATCACGACTGACAGGACGTCAGGCCGCGCCAATACTGCGTCCATCTCGACTTCACGTCCATCTAGCAGGCAACGCCATTTCCCGGCCGCAAGATCCAGTTCGAGCCGGTATTCCGTTCCCTCAATGGTGACGTTGTAGATCATCGGAGATTCCGAAATACTCGATGTAGCGACGGGCGTCCCTTCGCTACATCAGTCCCTCAACCCTTGCGGTCCTCTTCCAGCTCGAAGCGCCTGCGCCTGCACCAGCGTCCGCCGGACCGCTTCCATTGCTAGAGGCTTTGGAGGTCGCATCCAGCACGGCAAACACAGCCGCAGCGACAGCGGCAACATTCGCTGCCTCTGATTTCCCTCCACCACGTTCGGTACTAGCAACTTCGCAACCAACCTCCGCTCCCAGCAATCGCTCTAAATATCCAGTGTCAATCTTGCCGGAGCGGAAATCTCCATCCCCCAGAATCCGCCGGAACAGTCCAACGTTGGTCTTGATGCCAGCCACGAAAAGTTCCTCGAGCGCTCGCACCAGCCGGGAAACCGCCTGGGCCCGGTCTTGGCCGTACCCCACCAGCTTGGCCAGCAAGGGATCGTAGTCGATGGACACCGTCCAGCCTTCGTACACGCCGCTGTCCAAACGGATTCCCGGCCCTGCCGGGGTGAGCAGCATGGTGATCGTCCCCGGACTGGGAAAATAATTGTTGTCCGGGTCTTCCGCGTAGATACGGCATTCGATAGCATGCCCCCGGATCAAGACATCTTCCTGCCGGAATGGAAGCCTCTCTCCGGCGGCGATTCGAATCTGCAATTCCACCAGGTCCAGTCCCGTGATCAATTCCGTTACCGGGTGCTCCACCTGCAACCGCGTGTTCATTTCCAGGAAATAGAAATTTTTCTCCTGATCGACAAGAAATTCGATGGTCCCGGCGTTCCAGTACCTGGCGGCTTTGGCCACCCGCACCGCAACTTCTCCCATGCGCCTGCGCATGTCCAGATCGACCAGCGGCGACGGCGCCTCCTCGAGCACTTTCTGATGCCGCCGCTGGATCGAGCACTCGCGTTCCCCGAGATAGACGGTGTTGCCATGCTCATCCGCCAGCACCTGCATTTCAATGTGCCGCGGATTGAGAATCGCCTTCTCCAGGTAAAGCTCGCCGTCCCCGAAGGCCCGCTGCGCCTCGCCCTGTGCCGCTTCCAGCGCGGCTTGCAGCTCTTTAGCGGCACCCACCCGCCGCATCCCTTTTCCACCACCCCCCGCTGCCGCTTTCAGCATCACGGGATAGCCAATCTTGGCCGCCACATCCTTCGCCTGCTGGACCGACTCCAGCCCGCGGGAAGTTCCCGGCACGACTGGCACTCCGGCCTTTTCCATCTCTTGTCGGGCCCGTGTCTTTGATCCCAGCATTTCCATGGAAGGGGGGCTCGGTCCGATGAACTTTATTCTTGCGTCCGCGCAGGCCTGGGCAAACTTCGCATTTTCCGAAAGAAATCCGTAGCCGGGATGGATCGCATCGGCGCCGCAGCGTTTCGCAACATTAAGAATCTTTTCGAGGTTGAGATAGGACTCGGCCGCGGCGGCTCCCCCGATCGGATAGGCCTCATCGGCCTTCAGGACGTGCAGCGCTACGCGGTCCGCATCCGAATACACCGCAACCGAAGGAATTTCCAGCTCGCGGCAGGCACGGATGACCCGCACCGCGATTTCTCCTCGATTGGCGATAAGAATCTTCTTGAACATGAGCGTGGCGCTTCAGCCCTGAGGACTGACAACTGGAAAATCAAAAGCCCCTTCCGTGCGGGAAGGGGCTTTCGTTTGCTAAAGAGTTGACAGCATCCCTACTTGCTTGGCATGGTAATGCCCTGATTGCCAGGCTGCCTCTCGGCCTTGATCTTCTTGGTGGCCATGGTCTTGTCCACCCACTCGTCGGCCGTCTTAAGATCCGCTGCCCGAGCTGCAGGATCGTCGCACTCCAAGTCGCCCTTTTCCCGGTAAAGCAGGTTCAGGTAAGCCATGGCGTCGTCGTAATCCGGCCGTAGCTCCAAAGCCTTTTGCAGCATCGCGATCCCGTCCTGGATGACGCCCGAGTTCTTCTCCCGCAGCATCTCGCAAACCTTCTTGTTGCCCTTCTCTTTCATGATCCACTCGTCCGGCTTCAGGCCCACCTTAGCGCGTTCTTCCATGCGGGGCTGGTAGCTCTGCGTCCAATCAATGACCGCAACCGAGTAGTAGGGCTCGGGATCATTAGGGTCGAGGTCGATCGCCTTGCGGTAGAACGTCTTGGCATCATCAAATTTCTTGATTTGCAAGTACAGGTAGGCGATGCCTTTGACGCTGTTGATGTTCTTGGGATCGCGTTCCAGCACCTCCTTGTACTGATCAATCGCCTGTTGAGCGTTTTGAAGATTTTCAGGGGTATCGACACCCTGAATGACTTGCTGGGCGTACGCGGTAGCCAGATAAAGGCGGGCATTGACCAGACTGGGATCAAGCGATACTGCCTGCTGGAAATGATTAATCGCCTCTTCATACTTGGCGTTCTTGTAGGATTGCACGCCCTTGTTCAGCTGGTCACGCGCCCTCAGTTTGCTGCAGCCCGTGGTGGCCAGCAACACCAACCCGAGGGCCATCATCGCCAGCGTTCGTATGCTTGTTTTCATTGCGCTGTAAGTCTCCTTGCCAGAAAATCGTCAGGCTTGTGTTGAGCCAATGGACCAACAGCACGCCGCGGTATGAGCGCGAGCGCGGATGAGAATGGGCGGACCGGAACATCCGCCCCACGACGGTGTGTCACAAACTTCCGCGGGCCTAGCCGCCAGCTTCAATCTTGGCTGTGATCAGGCCTACTTTGTCCACGCCCGCCGCATGCGCGATGTCAATCACGTTGGCCACGTCGGCAAACGGAACCGCGTCGTCGCCCTTCACGAACATCACTTTTTCCGCGCGGGTTTTGAAAACGTCGGTCAAGCGCCCCTGCAGATTCTCCCAGGTGGTTTCTTCCTGGTTGATCTTCAGCGCCGGCGCCTGGCCGGCGCCACGATCAATCAACTGCACCACAATGGTGCGATCGGGCGTGTTGTTTTTAGGCGCATTCGGCGGTGGTGGTTGAGGCACCAGCGCGTCCAGTCCCTTGGGGGTTAACGGCGTGATCACCATGAAGATGATGATCAGCACCAGCAGGACGTCAATCAGGGGCGTAACGTTCATGTCCGCGCTCTGACCACCGCCCGATCCCATTGCCATTCCCATAACTGTTCTCCTCGAATGTCTAGGCGCTGAGTATCCAAGCTATGAATAAATCAGGGCTCTGAAAATCCAAGCCCTGAAAGATCTCAGGGTTATTGCCCGCCGGCTGGCGTAGTCGGGGCTGCTGGGGCCGGGGTCGTAGGTGCCTTGCGCTGGTCAGTCAGCAAGCCGAGTTGGTCGACTCCCGCCGCGCGCACGTTGTCCACGACTTCAACCACCGATCCAAACCGGGCGCGCGCGTCCGCCTTTACGAAAACACGCTTGTCCACGCGATTCGTCAGCCGGTCTCTGACCTTGCCGGTTAGCTGGTCCGCCGGGAGCTTGTCAGTCCCGAAATAGACCGTCCCGTCGCGCATGACCGAGACCAGTAAAGCGTCTTCCTTGTCCGCGTCCGGCATGGACTCCGGATTGTTAACCTTCGCCATGTCCACGCTCACGCCGTGCTGCAACATAGGCGTGATCACCATGAAGATGATCAACAGCACCAGCATCACATCCACCATGGGCGTCACGTTGATGTTGGAGTTTACCTTGACTCCTTCGTTCCGTTTTGCCAATGCCATAAGCTCACATCTCCTGGGCGGTCTCTTGCTGCCACCCGAGCCGAGGACGATTCTCAGCGTCTCCTGTTTTGAATCCGGCGCCGGACCGTTTGCCCGGCGCCCGATCAGCAACTCGGAGGTTGTAGCCCTGCCTTACAGTAACGCCGCGGTAAAGCTCAAAAGCTTAGGTGCGGCGCATTCCCCGGCGCTTCAGGAAGTAATCGATCAGTTCGCTCGACGAGTTATCCATCTCCACGTCGAACGCTTCCACGCGGCCGGTCAGGTAGTTGAACATCATCACGGCCGGGATGGCCACGAACAGTCCAATCGCGGTGGTCACCAGCGCCTCCGAGATACCGCCCGCGACAGCCGCCAGACCAGTAGCCTTTTCGGACTGAATACCTTTAAACGCGTTGATGATGCCGACCACCGTGCCGAGCAGCCCCACGAATGGGGCCGTCGATCCGATGGTTGCCAGACCACCCAGGCCGCGCTTCAGTTCGGCGTGGACAATAGCTTCGGTGCGCTCGAGCGCACGCTTGGAGGCTTCGATGGTCTCACCCGGAATCTCTCCGCTTTCCTGGTGAGCCCGGAATTCCATCAGCCCCGAAGTTACAACCTTGGCGAGGTGGCTTTTCTTGTTGCGCTCCGCTACCTTGATGGCTTCTTCGATCTTGCCATCGCGCAGTGCGCCGGCCACCGCCGGAGCGAATGAGCGCGACTGCTTGCGGGCCGCGCTGAACGCCATGGCCCGGTCAATCATTACCCCGATCGACCAGCCTGACATGATGAACAGAATGATGACCACTGCCTTCGCTGGAATACCCATCTGGTGCCACAGCGAAATCGGGTCCCAACCCACTGCCGCCTGTTCCTGGAAAAACCAGGCCGCCGCAGTAGACATGTATGTGTGAGTAAGTGCTGCTAGATTGGCTACGAACATGAGTTGCTTTCCTCCTCAGAGCTTGTCAGATTGCGAAAATTGCTTGTGCACGAATCCCGCGTTCCCGCTACAGCACGTCCCCTCGGCGACCGAAGCCTAACCCCCGGCCAGCGTAAAGTTGACCGTAATCTGGGTTTCGACTTCCACCGGCTCGCCATTCAGAATGTACGGTCTGTACTTCCACTGCTTCACCGCTTCGATGGCGGCCGGAGCCAGCATCGGATGACCGCTGATCAGGCGCAAGTTCTGAATCGAACCATCCTTGCTAATCTCGGCCTGTAGCAATACTGAGCCTTGGATGCGCGCTTGCCGCGCCAGGGGTGGATAGTTGGGCTGAATCTTGCGGAGTAGCAAACCCTGGGTCACGCCTTGCGACACCCGCACTCGCTGCGGCGTGGCCACCTTGGGCACCGCGACAGGGGTCGAATTGATGATGCCGCCAATCACTCCACCCATGGCCCCGCCCGCACCCGGAACCCCGCCCACGACGCCAGCCATCGAAGAAACTGGAGGCGGCGCCTCTTCTTCCTTGATCATTTGGACTTTCTCGGGGATCTTGGTGGGCGTACGCAACTGCCCGTTTATGATATCGGTCTGAATCTGCTTGACAACTTTAACCGGAGCGGCGGCTGGTGGCGGAGGCGGAGGTGGTGGCGGCGGCGGTGCCACCAGGAAGGTCATCAACTGTGTTTTTGGCAATGCTTCCGTGAACAGCAGTGGCAGCAATACCAGCACTCCGATCAGCACCACCTGAAAGCAAAAAGAGATGATGGTGGTCATGCCCCGCTTGGTTCTTAGCTTTCCACCCGATTCAATGAGGCTGTCTTCAAACATAAGGATTCTCCCGGCACAACCCTACGTATTCTTAGACACCGCCTGTTTCCTGTTTGCTCCCAAACCCGGCTTGCATCCTACACGGCAATTCGACAAATTCAAACTATTGAAAAAAGGGGGCATTCGCAGCGGTTCGCGCAAATATGTCGTTGCTTTGCGGCCCTCGCCTTGACTTCGCGAGCTTTGCGGTCAAAGTCTTGAATCGCAAGGGCATCGAGGGCCCCCGATCAAGCCAGCACTACTAGACCACGTCCCAAGAACCAAGCTGCGTATCGAACTGAGAAAGAACCCTATAAGCCGCTATAAGCCGCTCGCCACCCGGCCCTTGCCGGCCGCAGCCTTACCCTTGCTGCCTGCGACCACTACCGGAGCCTGCTTTCCCCGGCTTCCCCGCCAATCCTGGTAAGCGACCAGGATGGGAGCCGCAATGGCGATCGAAGAATAGGTCCCGATCAGGATTCCGATGACCAGTGCGAACGAGAAGCCATGCAATACCTCTCCGCCGAACAGGTAAAGCGCCAGAACGGTTAGAAATGTTAACCCGGCGGTCAAGATCGTCCGGCTCAGGGTCTGATTAATACTCCGGTTTACGATTTCTGACAACTTCTCCCGCCGCATCATCTTCAGGTTTTCCCGGATGCGGTCAAAGATCACGATGGTGTCGTTGTTCGAATACCCGATAAGAGTCAGGATCGCGGCGATAACTGTCAGCGAAATTTCCTTGTTGGCCAGGGAAAACGCGCCCACCGTGATCAGCGTGTCGTGAAAAACGGTGATCACGGCCGCCACCCCGTAAATCCACTCGAAGCGGAAGCCCAGATAGACCAGCATGCCGGCTAGCGAATAAACCACCGCCCATTTGGCTTGGCTCTGCAACTGCTTACCCACCTGCGGTCCAACGATCTCTACCTGATAGACACCGAAATCAGAAAGAAAGAACCCCTCCTGCAAAGCCGTCACCACGGCGGGATCGGCGACAGCCTTGAGTTCGTCAAAGGAACTCAAAACTCCGCCCTTGGTCTTGTCGCGATAGTCGACGATTGCCTTGGCCACAGCCGCATAGCGCTGGCTGGCATCAGTTCCGGCACGCAGGGGATCTTTTTCCAGCAGGTAGTTGGCTAATGTCAAAGAGCTGGTGTTGTTCAAGTCCAGTTTGCCCGCCGGAGCATTGGTCTCCAGCGCGTTGATGATCTGAACCTTACCCTGATCGAGTGCCTTCTCGCTGGTCTCCCGGACGTCGAGATCGATCAGCACTTCGTTGTTCGCGGGCACGCTCTGAATCCGCACCTGTCGCAAGCCCACTTTTTCCAGCGCCGCGCGGATGGCATTGTCATCCGGAGTGTGCGAGAACTTCACGTAGACGAGCGTCCCGCCCCGGAAGTCTACGCCTAGGGGGATGCCATGCCAAAACAGCATGGACAATATTCCCGCCACGCTGAACACCAGCGAAAAGGCGAGAAAATACCACTTCTTGCCGAGAAAGTCTATGTTGGGTTCTCTAAAAAATTCCACGCTGTCGTCAAACCCCTTCCGAGCCTAGGTCGCTGACCCTGCCGGGCTGGACGCTAGCCCGGCAGTTTCTTGCAAAGCTAGATGCTTAACGCCTCGCCGCGTTGCTTGCGGCTCAAAATCCAGTCAAAGATCATTCGCGAAACAAACACCGCCGTAAACAGGTTGGCTAGCAGACCAAAGGTCAGCGTGACCGCAAAACCCTTCACTGGACCTGTGCCAAACAAGAACAGGATCGCTGCCGAAACGATGGTAGTCACGTGAGTATCCACAATCGTGATCCAGGCATGGCCAAAGCCCTGCTCCACCGCCGAAGGCGGTGTCTTGCCGTTCCGCAGCTCCTCGCGAATACGCTCAAAAATCAGGACGTTCGAGTCCACGCCCATGCCCACGGTTAGGATTACGCCCGCGATTCCGGGTAGGGTCAGGGTCGCGCCAAAATATCCCATGAAACCCAATAGAATGACCAGGTTCAGAATCAGCGCCAGATCGGCATTGATGCCCGCGCCGCGATAGTACACCAGCATGAACACCAGCACGGCGAGCATGCCGATGATCGCCGCCCGTACGCCGGAGCGAATTGAATCCGAGCCTAACGAGGGCCCTACGGTACGCTCCTCCAGATACTTGATCCCAGCCGGCAGCGCCCCCGAGTTGAGCACCAGAGCCAGGTCTTTGGCGGCCTGATCACTCATCCCGCCACCGCTTATCCGGCCCTGATCATGGATCTGCTCGTTGATGGTCGCAACTTCCCGCACCCGGTTATCCAGAACGACCGCCAGCTTTTCCCCTACGTGCGACCCGGTGAAAGCGGCGAACTTTCTTCCCCCTTCGTTGGTCAGAACGAAGCCCACGTCGGGTGAATTGGTGTTCGAGTCCCGTCCTACAGTAGCCCCGCCCGACCGAAGGTCCGCGCCAGCCACCGCTGAGCTGCGCGTTACCAGATAGTATTGCTCGCCGGTATCATCAGTGGTCTGGCTTCCGACGCTGCGTCCCCTCAGCAAAAGGGAATCCGGAGGCAGCACTCCGCCGTGTTGCTGGAGCGCGTCCTGTTCGCTGGAATACGGCCCGCCCAGCACCTGCTTGATTTCCAGCATGGCGGTGGACTGCATGATTTCTTTCACCCGCGCGGGATCGTCCACCCCGGGAAGTTGCACCAGTATCTGATACTGCCCAAGTCCGTGCTCCTGAATTACCGGTTCACTCACGCCCAACTGGTCAATACGGTTGCGGATGGTCTCAATCGCCAGAGCTACCGCCCGGTTCTTCAGTTCGGCTAAGGCCTGCGGTTTCATGGAAAAAGTCCACGAATTGTCCGCGCCCGAGTTGAGGTCATACTCGGGCAGCCGTTCGCTCACGATGGAGCGCAACTCCGAAGAGGACGCCGGGGGAACGCCTTTCAAAACAATCTGGTCGGGGCGATTTACCGGGTCAGGCTTGGTGATTTCGGTGTAATTGATCTTGTGGGTGCGCAGGTCTTCCTTCAACCGTTCCACGGCGCGGTCGGAATCTCCGTTCACCGCGTCGTTGACCTGCACCTGCAAAATCAGGTGGGTGCCACCCTTGAGGTCAAGCCCCAGATGAATGTGCTCCTGCAGCGAGGTCAGCAGTCCGCTGCCCGAGAAGTCCTTCGGAAGGCCGAAGATGCCAAACAGGAACACCAACAGGGTCGCAACTACAAGTCCGAGCTTCCAACCTAAAGTCTTGTTCATGGCCTGAGGATCAAATTTCTTTTCCCTTCGTAGCGCCGGTAACTTGCCGGCTGTGTCGAGGGCGTCCCGCCCTCGGGGGTGCGAGTGGGACGCCCCCGCGACAGCCGTCGGGACGGGCTCTACTCTACAGCGGCACGGCTTTGCCTTTCATGATCCGCATTTCATGCCGCTTTATTGTTTTTGTCCTCGGGCGTTGTCACTGACGCAACCGACGCCCGGGTGACTTCGATGCGCAAATTGTCTGGCGGGACACGCAGCTGGATGTAATCATCGCGCAGCGCGATGATGGTTCCGCGCAGCCCACCGCTAGTCACGACTTTGTCCCCATTCTTCAGGTCATTCAGCATCTGCTGCCACTTCTTCTGGCGCCGCTGCTGGGGCATGATCAGGAGAAAGTAAAAAATAGCGAAGATGAAGATGAGCGGGGCGAAGCCCAGCCAGCCCCCGGCCCCAATTGTTTGCACCGCCAGTAAGTTTGCAATGCTCATAGAACCGGATCACCCAAAATAGATCAGGACTGCGCCCATCGGCGCTTCCTGGCCCTGTTTAATTTACCGCGGGATTTCTCGCTTCCTCAGGCCGGAGATGCTTCAGCTTCTGGCATGAACCGGGGACATCAGGCTAACGTTTCGCTCGCGACCGCTCCCCAGGAAGAATTTGGGCCTTATTCCCAAGCGCAATAGAATGACGCACCGCCCGCATGGTGTCAAGGTAGAAGCTGAGATTGTGGACGGTATTCAGAACCTGGGCCAAAACCTCGTTGGCCGCATAGAGATGCCGCAAATAAGCCCGCGAATAGCGCTGGCAGACTCGGCAGCCGCAATTTGGGTCCAGGGGACCCTGATCTCTGACGTATCGCGCCTGCTTGATCGAGACTCTGCCTTCGGAGGTGAACAGCAAACCATGCCGCGCCGCTCGGGTTGGCAGCACACAGTCCATCATGTCCACGCCCAAGCCGGCATACTCGACAATCTCCTCCGGTGTGCCCACTCCCATCAGGTAGCGTGGTCTGTCCACCGGAAGGTGCTGCAATGTGGCTTCCACGACTTCCCGAGTGAGAGCCCGCGGCTCACCCACACTCAAGCCACCAATCGCATAACCAGGAAACCCGATCTCGATGGTGCGCTCGACGGATTCCTTTCTGAACGCATGATCCATGCCGCCCTGCACGATGCCAAAGAGGCCCTGAGACTGCGTGGGGGACGCCTTCGTCCGGGCGGGCGAAGGTGGACTCGCCGGTACGGCCGAGCTGCGCTCGGCTGGGCGGACGAGGACGTCGGCCCCTACGTGGTCTATGGCCCACGGCACTTCCTGCTTATGGGCCTCAAAATAACTCTTGCTCCGCTCCGCCCATCGCAAGGTCAGTTCCATCGACTGCCGCGTACGTTCCCGATCCGCGGGATGCTCGGTGCATTCGTCAAACGCCATAATCACATCAGCGCCTAGCCCGATCTGTGCTTCCATGGAGCTCTCTGGCGTAAAAAAATGGGACGAGCCGTCCAGGTGAGAACGAAAGGTGACGCCTTCATCCGTCACCTGGCGCAGCTCGTTCAAACTGAAAACCTGGAACCCGCCTGAGTCGGTGAGAATCGCGCGCGGCCAAGACATGAAACGATGCAACCCGCCCAGCTGGCGCACTTGCTCCACCCCGGGCCGCAAGTAAAGATGGTAGGTATTCCCCAGAAGCAGCTGTACATCGAGTTCCTCCAGAATGTCCTGCGAAACGCCCTTCACCGACGCCAATGTTCCCACCGGCATGAATACCGGCGTTTCCACCACGCCATGGGGCGTAGTCAGGCGCCCCAACCGGGCGGCGCCGTTGGTGGCTTCGATTTCAAAGGAAATTGACACCGAGGAGGATTGTAGCAACCGGGTGGCTCTGGCCACCTGGCGGATGGCGGTCAGCGGCCGGTGATCGGTTGGCCAGTCGTAGGCTTATTCACTGACCAGATTTCATTTCTTGTCCATGATAGTAGCGGTCCAGAGCGTGGTGCCACGAAACTCCCAAATCAGTCCCACTAATCCCAGGAGGACCAGAATTAGGATTAGTTTCTTCATCTGCACAATTTCTCGTTTGTGGCTGAAAAGTTTCCTGTGCTCTTAACCCGCCGTAAGCAGAATCGGCTCCCCCCGGGTGATCACCAATGTGTGCTCGTAGTGCGCCGAAGCCCGGCGGTCAGCGGTTCGCACCGTCCAGCCATCCTTCGCGACCACCGCTCGTCCGGATCCAGCCGCGATAATCGGCTCCACCGTGATCACCAGGCCTTCGCGCAGAATCTCGTTGGCTTCCGGGTCGGCGTAATTGGGCACGCGGGGCTCTTCGTGGATGGTGCGTCCAATACCGTGTCCGCCCAGATCGCGAATTACCGAGAAACCGCTGCGCCGCACTTCGCGCTCGACCACGCGTCCAATCTCGGATACGCGGAAACCGGCACGAGCCACCAGCATGGCTTTTGTGAAAGCGCGCTCGGCGCAGGCAATCAGGCGTTGGTTCTCTTCAGAAACCTCGCCGGCGGCCACAGTCTCCGCGGCGTCGGCCATGAAACCGTCTTTTTCGATGGTGACATCGAGCTTGACCAGATCGCCTTCGCGTACGGTGCGATCTCCGGGAATGCCGTGTACGGCTTCCTCGTTAAGGCTGATGCAGTTCACGCCGGGAAACTTGTACACTAGTTGCGGAGCGGATTGCGCTCCGCGCTCGCGCATGACGGTGGCTCCCACTTCATCGAGCTCGCTAGTAGTCACGCCGGGACGGACAGCTTTTTTCATGGCCTCCAGCATGCACCGCACGATCGCGCCCGCGACCCGCATGCCGGCAAGTTCTTCCGGACCGTTAATGGACATAAGGTCCTCCGTGACCCATTCGGCTTCTAGCCTATCGCATTGGATGGGCGGCGCGGGCCGAAAAACAGCATCAGGATGAAACCCGCGACGTAAGACGTAAAAAGGGACCACTTGCGAGGACCCGTATCCGGAAAAACGCAGGAGCGAAGCCATACAGCGCCACCGCCTCACTAAGCGCGTAGGTAGCAATGTAGCCGGCACGCCAGCGATTCAGTGCACCTATATCCTCAGGAGTCGCCGCCAGAACGCTCTCAGCTCGGAATACTATTGGTTCGGCGTACAACGAAAATCGCCCCAATCATAAAAACGGGCAGATCCGCGACCGCGCAGAAAAAGACCGGAGTCATTTCCTTGGGCGCGGGACCGAGTCTCTCAGGGAGAAACGCATTGAACAAAATACTTGCCAGCATTGCCACTGGGACGGCCCGCAAGAGCTTGAGCGAATTCTCCATTTCCATGGATTCTGCCTAAGTTTCTTTCGGAACGCAGGAGAAATGGCAACGGGTGCCGGGAATAGCCACTCTGAGGCCGCAGGGAGCGGGGAACCGGTACTCTTACGATCCGGTAATTTTCAGGCGTAATTCTTCCGGCAGACGCTCGCGAATCTCAGCGGGTAGGCGGTCATGCACGCGGCGCGCTCCGACTTTTGCGGCATCCACCATGGTCATCGGCGCCGGTGTGGCAACTGCTACCGCGACCCAGATCAAGGCAGAAAGCGCGAAACCAACCAGCGCCGCCAGTTCTAGCCAAAAGGCATGCCGGGGACCAAGATGACGGATCACGCCAAACGCCAACAGGAAGACCGCTGCAGAAAGCGAAGCCAAGGTAATTAAGGAGAGATCAATGGTGCGGTGCAGACGCTGCCGGGACCGGCAGCGCTCGCAGGCGTCAAAGTGTTCTTCGTAGTCGGCTCGCATCTCGGGCGCGATGCCGGAGATATCGTAACGCCAGCCGGCTAGAATCTTGCCTACGATGGGATCGACGCATTCGCTCATACTGACTACAGCAGCAGACTACAGCTGGATCGCTTCCATCGGCTCCGACTGCCTTGCCAGCAGCACCCGGTTGTGCAGCAATGTCTGGCGAAGTCCCAGGGCCTTTTCCGCCGTTCCCCGAGCGATTTCGGGATGGTTGTTAAGCTCGGAGAGATGCGCCAGCACTAGATAGGATGCATCGCCGTCATATTCGGTGCATAAGAATTTCGCCAGCTTCTCGTTCGATAGGTGCCCGGTCGGGCTTCCGACGCGTTGTTTGACTGACCAGGGATAGGGCCCGACCCGCAGCATCTCCAGATCATAATTGGACTCAATCACCAGCACGTCGCAACCACGCAACTCGTGGCAAACGTTGGGTGGTGTGTATCCCAGATCGGTGGCAATTGCCACCTTGATTCCATCCGCGCGGAACGTCACTCCGACCGGATCGACGGCATCGTGGGGAATAGTGAACGGAGTAATCTCGATATCGCCCACCTGAAATCTTCGGCCGGCGGAGAACAGTTCCAACCGCGCCAGGTGCGGGAGTTCACCTGCGTCGTCGCGCAGTGATCGTGCCCAGGCCTGGTGAGTCGCACCCGTCATAAACACCGGAACCTGGAACTTTTTCGCCAGCCCAGCGAGGCCATAAACGTGATCGGAATGCTCGTGGGTGATCAGAATCGCGGAAAGCGTCCGCGGATCGTCGCCCGTGGAGCGCATGCGCTTCACCGTCTCGCGGCAGGAAATGCCCGCGTCCACGAGAATTTTCGTGCCCGAACTCGAAACAATCGTGCTGTTTCCCCGGCTGCCGCTGGCCAGCACCGACACCGAAACTGCCATGCCCGAAGGATACTCGCTGCGGCTGTGGAAACGCGAGTAACTATTGGGATGAGCTGTCAGCGGTCCAGCAATCAGCACTCAGCATTTGCCATTTGGCCACATCGACCCTGTCACCAGGTTCCTGAACAAGACAGACGAGGGGGGTTCGTTCATCGGAGGCGGGCGGTTTGCAGCCAAGGGTGAGGTCTTGGTTAAATGCCAATTGTTAAAGGACAAGTGCTAAATGCCAAGTGCTGGGCGCGCTACCTCTCTCTGAATAGTTCAACCAATCCCCTGCGCGCGGTCGATCCTCCATAGGCTCCGGCGATTCCGGTCAGGAACCCGAGAAACGATTCGTAGATTTGCGCGCGATAAGGTTTTTCGGTCAGGAGCAGATAGGCGACGCCTTGAACCAACGGCACGAAGACCGCCACCAGCAGTGTCCATCGCCAGGGCCGGCGGGGACGCAGCGCTCCCAGAAGCATGGTGGCTGTAAGCACGAACAGCGCGGTGAGAAGCAAGTCGCCAAATTTTACGTCGAGATATCCGGCGACGAGGCCCAGTAATAGGCCGAGCGTGTAGATGCGGCCGTCCTTGAACGTTCCCGATTGATTGAGCATTTGAAGCACAAGTCGAGCCGTCGTGCTGAGTGCCGTGTAGACCTTAATGGACTTCGACGTGCCGCCTAATTTGATAGCGGGCTGGATTGCCACAGGCAGTGAGGGCCGCATCAGCGCAGTCGCGTTCCAGCACTTCTACCGGGTTATCGATGGTAGCTGACACTATCGTTCCGTTCACCAGACTTACCCGAATTTGCACATCGAATGTTTCCTTGCCAATCGCGGCAGCATACTTGCGGTCAGAAGTCTTGCTTACTTGGACCCAGTTATTCTGGGTATCCCCTACCGGCGCGCGCATCCAGTCGGCAACTGTCTTGACTTCAGGCATGGCTGGGGGCACGTGCCGGACAACCAGCATGACAATGTGATCGGAAAGGTTGATGTCGGTCAAGGTAACTTCAAAATCAACCGAGTCTTCTCCGATCAGCACATAATTTCCATCTGCCCACGAAGCGGGGTGCCGCGCTTGAAGTAGAAATGATCTCCAGCATGAGGAAGCTGGCCTTGATGAGCAACCAGCATATCTGCATAGAGCGTTAGCAAGTCCGTATGGTCCGACAAGCGGGATTACCTGGCTGAGATCAGGGACTGACAGCGGGTAATCCGGCTCCAGCGAAAGGATCTGCCGGAAGCTTGCGGCTGCGGGAAAAAGACTGACTGCAGCATTGTCCCTGATCAGATTGGACCAGGCATACTCTTCCACGAATTGCCCAGCCGAGTCTTTTTTCACCATGCCATCGGCTTGTGCTTCGTAACTAGTCGTTGTCAGGCGGTCCCGGTTTGTCGCTTTCATGCGGTAGGTTAATTTTTCGCCCTCCAGATAGTGACGACCCGGCAAATTGAAACTCACTGGGGCGGCCTGGTTATGCCTTCGGTTTGTGAGTGCCCGAGACCCTGGCAATGTGGTGATCAAAACTCCAAAAACTAAAAGTGAGACGCTGGCCGCGCATAGCTGCGAGACTCGTGATCGCATAAAGCGCGTCTCCTTCCGAGCCTAAACGATCGAAATCAATATTTGTAGAACCCTCTTCCACTCTTCCTTCCCAGCCAGCCTGCATCCACCATCTTGATCAGCAGCGGGCATGGCCGGTACTTGGGATCGCCCAGGCCATCCTGCAGCACTCGCATGATGTCGAGGCAAACGTCGAGTCCGATAAAATCCGCCAGGGTGAGCGGGCCCATGGGATGCGCCATTCCCAGCTTGAAAACTTCGTCTACGGCTTCGGGAGAGGCGACCCCTTCCATCACCGCATACATGGATTCGTTCAGCAGCGGCATCAGTACGCGGTTGGAAACAAACCCGGGCGCGTCGTTGACCTCGACTGGAGTCTTGTCGAGCTTCAGTGCCAGATCGCGCACCGTCTCGAAAGTCTCCTGCGCCGTGGCCAGCCCGCGGATTACCTCCACCAGTTTCATCACCGGCACGGGATTAAAAAAGTGCATTCCGATAACTTTTCCCGGACGCCTGGTTACCGCCGCCAGCTTGGTAATCGAAATGGAAGAGGTATTCGAAGCCAGCAGAACTTCAGCCCGGCAGATGCGGTCGAGATCGCGAAAGACTTCCGCTTTGACTTCGAACTTTTCGGTTGCGGCTTCGATCACGAAGTCGCAGTTCGCGAGTTGGGTGCGTTGGAGCCCCGGCACAATCCGCTTCAGCGCGGCGGCCTTGCCCTCGGCGGTGGTTTTGCCCTTGGCAACTTCACGGTCAAGATTCTTGCTGATGGTCTCAAGCGCGCGATCGAGGTATCGCTGCTCCACATCGCACAGCGTCACCTGGTACCCGCTGCGCGCGAAAACCTGGGCAATGCCGTTGCCCATGGTCCCCGCTCCGATCACTCCAACGCGTTCAATTGGCATAGGAAATAGCCTCGCTTGAGGGCCCGAAGTCTGGCTCAGTCTACCACCCCCAAGTGATTGCATGACTTAGATTTAAGGTTCACTTAAGATTCAGAAAAATATCGCCGGGGAGCACCCTGTTTCATCTGCGCAGGCATCCGACGATTTAGAACCGGACCAGCGAGAACTGAAGAGCGGGCGTGATCGCAAGAAGGCCCTTCGGACGATGGCGCCGGGTGGGAGGAACTTATGCGAAGCATGCGGCTGGCAGCATTGGCAGTGGCCATGACGCTGGCATTCAGCGGTCTGGCTTTGGCCCGAGACCATGATGACGATCATCACCGGGACAAGCACGAAGACCGTCACCATGACCGGGATCATGACCGAGATCATCGTTGGAATCGAGATGGGAATCGAGATTGGAATCGAGATGGGAATCGAGATTGGAATCGGGATCGCGACCACGACCGGGATCACGACGGTTGGCGAGATCGCGACCACGACCGGGATCACGACCGCTGGCAACGTGAACATCGCGGCTGGTGGCGCGGAGACGGCGATCATGACCGTGACGACGGCTACTATCGCGGCGGCACCGTCTACAACCGCTATCCCCGCGGCTATCCCAGCGGCGGATACGGCTATCCAGGCAGCACAATTTATGGCCGCTCAGGTGGCGACGCGAATATAGCCTACAACACCGGCTATTCGGACGGCAGCTATCGGGCTCACGAAGACATTGCAGAGAACAAGCCGTTCAATCCCAATCCTCGCGGATCGTTCGGGAACCGCAATCACGGCTATCACAGCGCGTACGGGGACAAGGATTACTACCGCTCCCAATACACGGATGGCTATGCGGCGGGCTACCAGTCAAATTACCGGGGAGGCAGAGGCCGCGGCTGGGGATTCTAGAAGCAGCATTTGGCAACTAGCAATTGGCCTTAGCCATAAAAAAGGGCCGCCAGCAGATGGTGGCCTTTTTATTTTCCCGAGAAGACAGAAGCTCGGAGCTCAGTACTTAGCATTCAATCGCTGTGCAAGCCCATCATCTGGCCACAAGCCAAATGCTAATTGCCCAGCGCCAATTGCTGCGATTCACTCCCGCTCCAGATTCTCATCCATCGCAATCTTGCCGCCCTTTTGCACTTCGATGATGCGATGGACCCGCTTGTATCCCGACATGGTGACGTCCACCACGTACGTGCCCGGATTGAGATATAGATCAACCGGGGAAAATTTGTCCATGATGCGGTTGTTGATCGCGACCTGCGCGCCTTTGGGCTGGGTCTTTATGCTGACGGCGCCCATGCCGGCTGTCTCTCCGCCGCCGAACAGCTTCTTGAATTTTCCGCCGACCTTGATGTCATCGGTCGAGCCCAGCGCTTTAAGACTGGGCGCGAAGTGAAAGATCTGGCCGGGCTGTAGATTAGCGGTGGCGGTTTCTTCCAGATAGCCCTGCTTCCGGACCAGGAAGGTGTGCGTGCCCGGCTTGTCCACCAAAATCTGCGCCGGAGTTACTCGTCCCGTATCCCGGCCATCGATGAAAAGTTGTGCGCCGGCAGGCTCGGTGCTGGCGGCTATCATGGCCGTAACCTGCGCCAGTTGGACCACCAGAAAGGATTTGCTGCCGGACGCCACATCAATGGTACGGCTCTCTGTCGAGTATCCGGCGCGGGTGATGGTCACGCTATGCTGCCCGGGGACGAGTCCGGGCAGATTGAAAGGGGTCACCCAGCCGGGGTCGCTGCGCCCGTCAATGTGAACTTCAGCGCCTTCAGGAGTGGAGTTGATGGTCAATTGCCCGGGAATCGCCGCAATCGCGGAAACTGGCGCGGCCTTGGTCTTCTTCCGATTGTACTTGGGAACAACCGACACGGCGGCCGGTTCGCGCTGCGCAGTGATGCGTTCCAGCGCCGCCGCTGGTGCCGGTGTCGGAGCTGGCGGCTGCGCGGTATTCCACGCTGGCTTGGCGGCTGCGTCGGATGGCACCACCGCTGCCGGTTGTTCGGTCGAGCCATCGTCCGCGGAATTCTCCGAGTGGATGCGCCAGGCAATCGTGCTCACAATCAGCAAAATCACGCCTAGCGCTGCGGCAATCGAATACGCGAACAGCTTGGGCGGGGTTTTCTTGATTTCCGCTACCGCCTTCCGGGCCACTTCCCGCGGCTGCACCTTGGGCTTTTCCGGAACCTTGCTGCTCCGCGCTGCCAGCGCAGGCTCAGCTTCGGGCCCGGCCGGCGGTGGAGGTGGCGGCGGTGTGTAAATTTCTTTCAGCGGGGGTAGTTCACTGATTTCGGAAAAACTCGGGCCGAGCGACTCTTCTTTTTTCGCTGCTTCCACCATCGCGGGATCGACACTACGAGCCGGAGCCGGGGGGGCAGGAGCTTGACGTGCAGGAGTCCGGACAGCGGCTTCGTCGGCTTCGGCCACAACGCTGGCCCGCTCCTGAAATGAGCTTTGAGCCACGGCCTTCGGCGCAGCCTGCACTTCTTTCGGTGGCTTCGGGGATTCATCAACACTGAACCGGCTCGCACTCTCCCATCCTGCGGCAGCGGCAGCGGCCGCAGCCTTTGCCGGTGCAGGTGAGTCTCCGGTGCTGTGCACAGTCGGCGCCGACGGCACGGATTGTTTTTGTGCGGGCGCGGAGCCCGCCGATTTCGGTACCTGCGGCACATTCAGTCCCTGCGCGGGCGCCGCCGCTTTCTTGGCTTCCTTCTTGGGCGCACTCTCCTTACATCGCTCCAGATCGTTAACCAGTTCCTGCCCGCTCTGATAACGCTCTTCCGGCGCTTTCGCCAACGCCTTCATAATCACTTCACTTAACACGGGGTGAATCTTGGGATTGATCTGCTGCGGGGCCACCGGCGTGGCTTCATATATGGCATGCCGAACCTGATCTGCATCTTCACCCGCAAAAGCTTTGCGCTCAGTGACCATTTCGTACAAAATCGCGCCCAGGCTGAACATGTTGGAGCGGGCGTCGACTGGGTCTCCCCGCAATTGTTCCGGCGAAACATAGTGGAGAACTTCGGGCCCTTTACCGGACGCCTGGCAGGTAAATGCGCCCATGCTGGAAGCGCCGAAGCCTAAGACTTTGACGGTGCCGTCCCAGGTCACCATGATCTTGGCCGGCTCCAGACTGTAATGCACGACGTGATGAGAATGGGCGTGGTCCAGTCCCTGACAGGTCTGGCGCGCGATGTCCTGCAGGTCCCAGATGGAAAATCCCTCTTTGCGGGCCAGCATGGTACCAATGCTATTGCCCTGGACGTACTCCATGGCGGCACAGAACTGCCCGTCAATTTCTTCCAGACCGTAAAGCAGCGCGATGTTGTGGCTGTTGAGCGGTTTGGTGCCTTCGGCTTCCTGCAGAATGTGATCAACCAGCACGGACGCCTGATCTCCAAGCGTTTGCAGTTGGATGGTCTTCAGCGCAATTGTCTGCCCGCTCTCGGGATCGGCGGCTTTATAGACCGCACCGAACTCCGAATGCACGATCTCGCTGAGAATCTCGAAACGTCCAATCTTGTTGGCCATGGCTCGCTGAGCCCCGTCAAATAAAGAACCAGGCGTCTGCTGGAATTGGGCCAGGCGCTGTCTCTTAGGGGAAAAGGACGATTCAGGATATCCCGCCTGAATCAGGGATGGGAGTTACGAAGGTACTCGGAAAAAACTCAGACTTCTGTTTGTTTCCCAAGCCCATTAACCCCGGCGCTTTCGCGCCAGACATTGCCAGCAACATCTCTACACTCGACTGTAGAGACGCAGCTTTGCTGCGTCTGCCTGGAGGCTGAGCGAGTTCTGCTTACCGGATTGAGGTCAGCCAGGCCTGCAGCAGGTGCCGCACCTTGGCTCCTTCCATTTTCCGTCGCACCGCATCCATCACCGCAAACCGCGCCCGGGCGCCGCGGCCGCGAAATCCTACCCAGTATGGGATGTAGATTTCGCCAGCGACGGGCTCGGCGGAAATGCGCAAATTGCGGACCCGGAAAAAGCCGGTGCTGAAAAGTTGCCGCTGTACTTTGGCGGCCACAATTTTCTTCGCTTCGGCTTCGTCGAGCAGCGGTTCCGAACAGTTGCGAGTTTCCAGGTAGATTACCTCCCGCTCGTCCGGGAGTTGCTCGAAGTGATAAAGATCGAGCGACCCGTTGACAGCGTCCAGTCCGAATACCCGCTGGTCGCGCTTGCCGCGGTTGAAAATTTCAACCTGAAAAAGCCGGAAAGGGATATAGAAGTCGGCCACCGATTTCAAGGGACCGAACGCCGTTGTCCGCAGAATATCCCCCAGGCCGGAAGAAAACTGTTCTGTCGCTTCTTCGCGGGTGACGTTGGGTCTCAGGCTGCGGATGCGGGCCATTTCTGGTGTCCGGATTGGCCGACAATGGGCTACCGGAAATGGATCCAGAGTCCGAACACGGTGGCGATAAGCGCCAGGCTGAACACGACGTTGAGCCGGTGCTCAAACGCGGTCTCCGCCGCTGGGCTGTGCTCGAGCGTTCGCACCGGCACTGCGTCCATCTTGTCGTCCACGGTAGCAAACGTCAGCCCCGCCAGTTTCTTGCGGTCCGGAGCCGGGGTCATCAGGCTTACACCGATCAGCACCGCGCAGCAGATCACGAACATGAGGATCGAGTAGTGCAGAAAATTCATGTCCACCAATCCGCGCAGGAAGCCATTGTCGAAAGCGCGACCGCCGGCTGCCCGATCCATCAGCTCAAGGATGAAGCGAGCCGCCCCCATGACGAATCCGGTCAACAGCGAACTAATCGCGCCCTGCGCGTTCAGCCGCGGCCACAGAATCCCCAGGATGAAGCAAGCCGCAATCGGCGGGCTGATATATCCCTGCACGCTTTGCAGGTAAATGTAGAGCTGGCTGCTGATCAGGTGAATGAACGGAACCCAGGCTAGTCCGAGCACCACCATCACACCGGTCATCACTCGCCCAAAGCCGACCAGTTGCCGCTCGGTCGCGTCGGGCTTAATCTTCTTGTAGAAATCGAGAGTGACCAGCGTGGATGCCGAGTTGAACACCGAACTCATCGCACCCATCAGCGCGGCCAGCAGCGCCGCGATCATTACACCCACCAAGCCCGTGGGCAGCAGATTGATGATCAGGGTCGGATAGGCGATGTCACCGTTCAGCACTTGCCCGTTCGGTCCAAACTTGAACAGATCGCGGTAGAGGCCCACGGCAATCAGACCTGGCAACACCAACATGAACACGGGGAGGATCTTGAGAAAGCCCGCGAAGATGGTTGCGGCCTTGGCGTGTCCCTCATCCTTAGCCGATAGCACGCGCTGCACGATCACCTGATCGGTACACCAATACCAGATCCCGAGAATGGGCGCCCCGAAAAATATCCCGGTCCAGGGAAAGTCCGGATCGCTGGCAGACTTGACCATGTGGAAGTAGTCGGCGGGCAGTGCGGCGCGCAGGCCCTCGAATCCGCCCACGCGATGCAATCCGATCACGGTCAGGATGACCGCGCCGAAGATCAGGATCAGGGTTTGCACCAGGTCGGTGTAAATCACCGCTGCCAGTCCTCCGGCAATCGTATAAATACCGGTCGCAATCACCAGGATTACCGCAGCGGTCAGCGGGCTCCAGCCCACCACGCGCTCCAGCACAATCGCCGCCGCATACAGGTGGACTGAAATCTTGGTGAATACGTAAGCCAGAATGGAGATCCCGGCGAGATAGACGGCGCATGAACGGCTGAAGCGCCGCTCCAGAAACTCGGGCATGGTGAAAACGTTGGAGCGAAGGTAGAACGGAACGAAAACCCAACCCAATAGGAGCAGGATGAGACAGGCGAGCCATTCAAACGAGCCGACCGCTAAACCCGAACTGGCACCGGAACCAGCCAGTCCGATAAAGTGCTCGGTCGAGATGTTCGAAACGAACAGCGACGCCCCAATTGCAAACCATCCGACATTGCGGCTGGCGAGAAAGTAATCCGCCGAAGTGCGTTCCTTGCGTGCAAAGTAGAAGCCGATGGCGAAGATAATAACGAAGTAGACTGCAATGATCGCAATGTCGATCCCGGTGAGAGCCTTGTGGGTGAGATGCGTCGCCGTTTCGACCATACTCCTCCATTTGCCGCTTATTCGGGTTCAGTGCCGTGCGTCATGCTAGTGCATCCGGTCCACCCAGGCAACCTAAGAGATTGTTTTTCGGAATTATCACGGTTATAAACCAGAGTCACATAGCTTGCCGCTCTGGAGGAATGGGATAACGAGCGGCCAATTTCCTGAGGCGCTTGATGTGTTCGTGGATGGCGGCCCTGAGTTCTTTGAGAATGTTGTGTAACTCGGCGGAGTCGTTGGTCGTCACCGCCTGGGCGCACAGTTCGCGGATTCGGTCGTCCAATCGCTGGGGCATGAGGGTGGGGAGGTTATTGGTTAGAGTGCCACACACCCAAGCCATGGTTGAATACGGTACGTCCTGTAGTTCATGCTGTAGTTCATACACCTCATTATTGAGTGGCCTACGGCCGTAACTTTTTGAGCGGGTAAACCGTTATTTATCAGGAGAGTTAAGATAAGTTTCATTTTTAAGGGGCAGGTGGTTGCCTAGCCCAGACTTTTTCGTCTATCTTTACAGGAACTTGGGAACGGTCCTAGCCGTATCTCTATCCTGTTGACTCCCGGAGTTCGACATGACCCTGACTCGCTTTGTGACCAAGAACGCCTTCCGCAACAAGCGTCGCAGTGTTTTGACCGTGCTGAGTATCGGCGGCTCGCTGCTTCTGCTCACGTTCCTGATCACCATCTGGCGCAGCTTTTATGACAGCAAGCCCAGCGAACAGTCGGCGCAGCGCCTGATCGTTCGCCATAAGGTGTCCCTGGTCTTCAATTTGCCCAGCTATTACCGGCAGAAGATCCAAGCCATCCCGAACGTGAAGGAAGTGGTGAACCAGCAGTGGTTTGGGGGCCAATATAAGGACGATAAGCCAGGTAACTTCTTCGCCCAATTCGGCACCGATCCACAAGAGATCATGAAGGTGTACCCGGAATTCAAGATACCCAGCGACCAACTCGAAGCCTGGCAGCATGATCGGGCCGGCGCCATCGTGGACGTGGGTCTGGCCAACAAGTTTGGCTGGAAAATCGGCGACCGCCTGAATATTACCGGAAAGATTTTCCCGGTTAACCTGGAATTAACGATCCGGGGAATATTCACGCCGCCGGACCCGACTCAGGCGGTCTACTTCAACAAAGACTATATTGACGAAGGCTTTACGCGACTCAAAGGACAGGAGGGATTCTTCGCGGTTTTGGCCGACTCGCCCGAATCCGTTCCCAAGGTGGCGCAAGCCATTGACGAGGAGTTTCGCAACGCCGACCGTCCCACCAAGACCGAGACCGAGCATGCTTTCCAGCTGGGCTTTATCGGCATGCTGGGAAACATCAAGGCCTTCATCATGAGCATTTGCCTGGCGGTGGTTTTTACCATCCTGCTGGTATCGGCCAATACCATGGCGATGTCGATTCGTGAGCGAACGCGAGAAGTTGCGGTGCTGAAAACTCTGGGCTTTACCCGCAACAGCATTCTGGGATTGTTCGTCGGCGAGGCGGTTTCGCTGTCCGTTGTGGGAGGGCTGATCGGCTCGCTGCTATGCTTGCTGGTGGTGAGTGCGATGGCAAGCCAGGGCGGAATGTTCACAGGCATGAAGGTCACTCCGATCACCATCGCGGCGGCGCTGCTGATCGCGGCAGTGGTGGGGTTCGCCAGCTCCTTTATCCCTTCCTACCACGCGGCCAAGGTCAACATTGTGGATGGCTTGCGTCACATCGGGTGAGCTAAGGCCGAGCTAATCTAAGACCAGGCGCTACGAGGACAGGAATAGATATGGCAATCCCTCTCAGCTACAACGTGCGCAATCTCAGGCTGCGCAAGAGCCTCACCGTCATGACCGCGCTCGGAATCGCTCTAACGGTTGCCACTGCCGTGTTCATAATGGCGCTTCTGGCGGGCTTGGGACGTGCCTTTGCCACCACCGGCGATCCCCTGAATGTACTGATGCTGCGTAAAGGTTCAGACTCGGAGTTGGCCGCCGGCGGGGTATCGCGAGATGCCATGCAGGTGTTGAAGGACCTGCCCGGTGTTGCCAAGAACAGCAAAGGGGAGCCTCTAGTCTCCGGCGAAGACATCCTGGTGGTTGTGCTGCCGCGCAAGGGCGGGACGGGGGAAACCAACGTCACCACCCGCTTCCTCACTCCGCTTGGAATTGAGATGCGGCCTCAGATTCACCTGACCGCCGGGCGCTGGTTCACTCCGGGACAACGGGAAGTGGTGGTCAGCAGTTCGATCAACCGGCGTTTCGAGCACGCGAACCTGGGTGATATCGTCCACATCGGAAAAGGTGACTGGCCCGTGGTGGGCATCTTCGACGCCAGCGGCACCGCGCACGATTCCGAAATCTGGGGCGACATCAACCAGTTGGTCACCGACTTCGAGCGCACGGTGTACTCCTCGGTCCTGGTGCGGGCAACCGATCCGGTCGCGGCCCAGGCACTGAAAAACCGCGGCAACGACGATCAGCGGCTGGAACTCAATGGCCTGCTGGAACCCGACTACTATGCCTCGCAAACCAAGTCGGGAGGTCCCATCAAGGTGGTGGGGTGGATCGTGGCCTTTATCATGGCGGTCGGCTCCTGCTTCGCCGCCGCCAACACCATGTATGCGGCGGTGGCGTATCGTGGACGCGAAATTGCCACCCTGCGCGTGATTGGGTTTTCGCGTCCCAGCATTCTGACTTCATTCATGCTGGAATCGCTGCTGTTGTCCTTGCTGGGTGCGACGCTTGGCATCATCCTGATGTTGCCGTTCAACGGCATGACGACAGGAACGCAAAATCAGGTGACGTTCAGCGAAGTCGTGTTCAGCCTGCAAATGACGCCGGCCGTGGTTGTTAGCGCCATTCTGTTTGCTCTCATCATGGGAGTCGTGGGCGGGTTTGCTCCCGCCTGGCACGCATCGCGCCGCGACATTCTTAGTGCTCTGCGGGATTAGTAACGCCTCCGGGCCGATCGGCGAACGAGACGCCACGCCGGACAGCTGGCGAGCTGGTCGTGAGCGTAGTCGAAGGAACGCCGGCGCTGTTCTTAAAAGGAATTTGCATCAGCGATACGACGTGCATCATCTTTAAGCAAAATGCCCATTGACGCAAAGCACGAAGACCTGCAGAGTCTGCGAATCGATCGCACCGCCGGCGGTGACGGCGAACCTCCGGTCTGGGCACGCCGGTACATCCTTATTGGCATCGGGCTGCTGGTGCTGTTGGGCCTGGTGGCGATGGCATACCGTTTGTTCTCGCATGACGCTCCGGAAGTGGGGGTGGTTCGCGCCTCGGCACAGAACAGCGATGTGGGCGGAATCGTGCTCTCCGCCAGCGGCTACATCGTGGCCCACCACAAGATCAATCTGAATTCCAAGGTGACGGGCCGGGTGAAGTGGATCGGCGTGGAAAAGGGAGACAAGGTCAAAGAAGGCCAGATTCTGGTCCGCCTCGAAGATGACGAATTCCGCGCACAGTACGAACAAGCGAACGGTGCCGCCCAGAACGCCCGGGCCTACCTTCAGGAATTGCAGAACGGATCTCGTCCCGAGGAAATCCAGCAAGCGCAACATAACCTCGACGAAGCCAGAGCCACGTTGGTCAACGACAGACTTACTCTGGATCGAACTCGCAACCTGGTGGCACAAGGTGTGCTTTCGAAGCAGGCCCTTGATGACTCTACCGCGAAGTTCGAATCTGACCAGCAGCGGGTAAATTCGCTGGATAAGAGCTTCCAACTGGCCAAGATTGGTCCGCGGCAGGAGGAGATCGCGCGCGCCCGCGGCGCCCTCCAGCAGTCTCAGGGTCAGGCGGACTACGCCAAGTCCTTGCTCGACGCGACGGTGATCCGCGCCCCGGTGACGGGAACCATTCTCGAGCGTGCCGCGGAAAAAGGTGAGCTCGTGACTTCGGGATTTGCCAGTACGGCAGAGGGAGGTCCGCAAGGCTTGGTCGTGTCCCTGGCTGACCTGAACGATCTCCAGGTCGAACTGGATATCGCGCAGGACGATTTCGCCAAGCTGGGACCCAAACAGAAAGGCGCGATCACCGTGGATGCCTACCCTGATCGCAAGTGGGACGGCATGATCGCCGAAATTTCTCCCCAAGCCAACCGGGCCAAAGCAACCGTCCAGGTGAAAGTGCAAATCCTCAATCCGGACGCATATCTTCGCCCGGACATGAATGCCACCGTCAAATTTCTGGCGGACGAAGCCAAGCGCACGAGCTCACAGCCGCAAGGTGTTTTTGTGCCGACTCCTGCGATTCACGATCGAGATGGCAAGAAATTCGTCTTCCTGTCTTTTGATGGCAAAGCAATGGTGCGGGAAGTGAAAATTCTGTCGCAACGCAGCGGCGGCGCGCTGGTGCAAGGCCTCAACGGCGGCGAAGACGTCATTACCTCCGCACCCCAAGATTTGAAAGACGGCGAAAAAATCAAGATCAAAGGACAGTCATGAGCGCAGCTACCGTTCCCCATACCGCAATTCAAACCAAGGTGGTTCAGGCCCGCAACGTCAACAAGATCTTCAAGCGGGACGCTTTCGAGGTGAAGGCCCTGGACGACGTTTCCATCGAGATCGGCGGCGGTGAGTTCCTCGCCCTGATGGGTCCCTCCGGCTCGGGCAAGACCACTCTGCTGAATATGATCGCTGCCATCGACCGGCCCACCGCCGGTGAACTGCTGGTGCTGGGCGAAAACATTTTCCGCTTCAGCGATGCCCAGTCTGCCCGCTGGCGCAACGAGCACATTGGCTACGTCTTCCAGACTTTTAATCTGATACCCGTTCTCACCGCGTTCGAAAACGTCGAGCTGCCGCTTTTGCTAACCAAGCTCTCCGCGCAGCAGCGGCGCGATCACGTGATGACGGCTCTGAAACTGGTTGGCCTGGAGGAACGCGTCGGCCATCTACCCAAGCAGCTCTCCGGCGGACAGGAACAGCGCGTGGCCATTGCTCGCGCCATCGTCAGTGACCCCACTCTGTTGCTAGCGGACGAGCCCACCGGCGACCTCGACAGCCATTCGGCGACCGAGGTGCTGGAAATTCTGAAGCGTCTGAATGAAGATTTTCACAAGACCATCGTGATGGTGACTCACGATCCCCACGCGGCGTCCTACGCGCACGTGACTCGTCACCTGGAAAAGGGAATGCTCCTGCCCGGATAAAGGGATCGCGTAGAGGCGGTTTCCGGCTGCCCGCTCGAGCGAAGCTCGGCAGTTTTGTCGTTGGCATTGGCTTCGCCGAGTGTGCCCGCTCTAAACTGCCGAGCTTCGCTCGAGCGGGCGGGTCAGAGACCCGCCTCTACCTGATTCGGTTAGCTTCTTGTCACAACCCGGAAAGTGGAACGGTACCACGCACCGCTGCAAATCCGCTGTCCGCCGGATCCGCCACCCACTCCCATGCCCTGCGCCCGTTGTCCCGCAACACCGTCCGTGCTTCGCCGTATTCCACCAACCGATTCAGCACGGTAGTGACCGAGGCCAGCGGGTCCTTGTGGCGCAGCAAAACCGGCGGAATCCGCTGCTGAATCCTCTCGCATACGTCGCGAGCCCCCAGAGGACAATGCGATTCCATCAACACCATCCGGCAAGCCTTGGTGAATCCCGGCTGGCGGCCGCCGGTCTTGCGGTCCACCAACTCCAGCAGTTCTTCGCTAAGCACAGCATCGCCGAAAAGGTTGGCCAGGCCAACAATGGTTTGCTTCACCGTACCGATGCGCTTCATCACATCGGCCCGCTGGCGCATGAGCTGGCGCAGTTCCTCATGCGCCGCCCTCACTACTTCCTGCACATGTGGGTCCGTGCCGCCGGAAAGGTTCCTGTTTGCCGTGCCGTTGCTACCAATTCGCCCCATATCCATGACTTGACCTCCAGCGAGGGCCCACCCTATGGCTGCGTGCCGCCCAGAGCTCCGGTTCTGCGCAACACAACTCCTTACACTCTGATACGCGATCACTCCCTCGATTAGTTCCGTCAAAAGTGAATCGATCTTGCGGTCCGGGTTCCGCTCGATCGCGGCCCGCGCTCATCTTCTGCTGGCTTAGACGTGGAGATTCCTGAAAGGTTAAGGCGAAGATTTGTAAAATCAACGCCTGGTAGATTCCATGTTGACCACTCGAATGCCCCTACGGACGCTAAATTCGGCGGTTAATCCTGTCTGCGGATTTCCATATTTTCAGGCGTGAATTCACTTCCAAAGTTGGGATTTCGTAGTGTTATGTTTTGGCCATGAACCCGAGCGAGACTTCGCTGGTCAATCGAGCTTCGCAAGCGAGCTTATCCAAAAATCAGCTGCCATAGACTATTCGGTTGTGTGGTCGCAATTGCCACGATTGGTGCGGATTCCGATTCGGGCAAGATCCTTCGCAAGGTCAGGAGGACGCCTGGCGTTAAGCGGCTGAGGTTTCAAACTGCCCCATTCCCCGCGCTCTTACTCCTTGACAAAACCGAGACAACTGATAGAGTTCGACTTAATCGGTTCAATTTCTAACGAATTCCCGGGTGCTACGCATGAAGAATGTTTACGAAGTTCTGAGACAGAAAGAGCTTGAGCTCTCGCGGCTGGAAAAGGAAGTCGAGGCGTTACGGGTTGCCGCCCCTCTGCTGTCCGAAGACAAAGAAGGCGGTACTGACAACAAGCCGACGTTGACCCCGTCGGCGGCGCCGCAGCAGCCCATCCGGATTCCGCAGCCGGCGGTGAACGCCGCTCCCCAAGCTGCCCGGGCCGCGGGATGGGAAGACACCGCCAAGCGCTGGCCATAGCCGATTCGCGAGCCTCGACCACCTGTCTTGTGCGCTAGGAATGGATCTGGCCCGGAGCCTCGCTTCGGGCCGATGGCTTTATTGGAGTTAGACGAATCTGACCCAAATGCAGGAGTGAGCCTCCGCCTGCAGCTCAGATCGATAACTCGATTCAGGCAATCAGATTCAGGCAATCATGAGCGCTGCATCGGGACACACTTCGTCGGGACCCTCGACATCGGACCTCAGCAGAGCTCGCCGCCGCATTCCTCGTTATCCGGTTGCGGTCCCGGTGGACGTCACCGTACTGCGTTCGGGTTTGCCCAGCAGCATTCCCGGCCGCTCTCTCGATGTCGGCGAAGGCGGTGTCGCCGCCGTCCTCGCGGCCGAGCTTCAGACCGGAGAGTGGGTTGCCGTCGAATTCCAGTTGCCCAGCGCCGGCTATTCGCTCCAGACGAAAGCGGTGGTACGGCACCACAACCAGCTGCGCTGCGGCCTCGAATTTCTGGGGCTCTCCCGCGACCAGCGCTACATGATCCGGCGCTGGGCCGCAGGCGCCCACTTGGAACAATCCGCGCTCGAATCCCCGCTTGCATCCCCGATGCTCAGTTCTCCGCTCGCAAAACTACCCACCCCCGTGGCCGCCGGATTACCGGCACCAATTCTGGCCGAAGCCCCGGCGAAAGCACAGACGCAATCGCAAATGAGCAGACCGACGCGCCGGCTTCTGTGGCTGACGCTGGCATTATTTTTGGTTGTAGCTATTGTATCCGCCTGGCAATGGCATCGCGGGTGGCAGCAACTGGAAGCCCAGACGGCGAGAAGAGACGCGCACGCCCGGCCGCCATCCGCGCGGGTTCCCCCAGACGTGATGGAGAGGCTGCTGATCCGCAAGATTGACCCGGTCTATCCCGAAGCCGCCCGCCGGGGGAATATCCAGGGCGTCGTCGTGCTCGACGCGATCATCGCAGCGGACGGAACGGTCGTACACCTTCAGCCCATCAGTGGCTCGGAAGGACTGACCTCCGCCGCCATGGATGCGGTCCGCTGGTGGCGATTCCGTCCCTACCGCGTCCAGGGCGAAGTCGCGCCGGTAGAAACCTCGCTAGCCATCGAATTTCGCCCCTAGAGGACACTGCCAGAGTGCCAGTTAGCAGCCTTGCCTCTGCCTGTTTGTGCTTTGCTTCCTCAGCCCTTCATCTGCGACACTGAACGCGATCCAGCAAGCGCCGCACTCTTGTCATGGGCAGAATCCACGTCCTCTCCGAACATGTCGCCAACAAAATCGCCGCTGGCGAGATGGTGGAACGCCCAGCTTCGGTAGCCAAGGAACTCCTCGAAAATTCCCTCGACGCCGGTTCCACCCGCATTCGGATTCAGGTAGAGGCCGGCGGGAAAAAACTCATTCAGATCACCGACAACGGCTGGGGCATGGTGCGCGACGATGCTCTGCTCGCGTTCGAGCGTCACGCGACCTCCAAAATCAGGAATGCCGAAGACCTGCTCAGCGTGGCTACGCTGGGTTTCCGCGGTGAAGCTTTGCCCTCGATCGCTTCTGTCTCCCGCCTGCGCCTGGAAACCCGCGCCGCTGATGAGGACTCCGGCACGGTGGTTGAAATCAACGGCGGCAAAATCTTCACCGTAGAAGAAGCCGGCTTGCCCGCCGGGACCAGCATCACGGTTCGGGATCTGTTCTTCAATATTCCGGCGCGAAAAAAATTTCTGAAAGCCGAATCCACCGAGCTTTCCCACATCGCATCGCTAGTCACGCACTACGCGCTGGCCCATCCCGCCAAGCATTTCGAGTTGCACTCCGCCACTAACGCCATGTTGGTAGCTCCACCGGTAGCCGGATATAGCGAGCGCGTGTACCAGGTTTTCGGCAAAGAAGTCCTGGGCCAACTGATTCCCATCGCGGCGCTGCAGCCGCTGGAACGCATCGGCCTGCCCCAACCCCCACCCTGGCGCCGCAAGGAAGAGCAGAATGGCGCGGGCGCCCTCGCCCGCGAAAAGCCTGAGTCCGAAATAACAGCCGAAGCAACCGGCGAAGAAGCCGCAGCCTTCGGCGAACTTCGCCTGCATGGTTTCATCTCCAAGCCGGAAATCCAGAAGCTCAACCGCAACTCGATCTATGTCTTCGTCAATGGACGCCTCATCCGCGACCGCCTCATCCAGCATGCCATCACCGAGGCCTACCGCAACATCCTGCCGCCCACGCTCTACCCGGTCGTACTGCTGTTCATCGACTTGCCCAGCGGCGAAGTCGACGTCAACGTTCACCCTTCTAAAACCGAAGTCCGCTTTCGCCAGCAATCAGTCATGCACGATTTCGTGCGCGAATCGATACGGGCCGCGCTGATGAAAGCGCGTCCTGTACCTCAATTCGCCGTAGAGATCAGCGCACACCCCAGCGCCAGTCCATCATTAGTGGCTGGATCGATCGCGGGAACGTTGGCTGGAGGTCGCGGCGCTGCCCCTGACGCACCCGCTCCCTGGCGCACGTTGTACTCTCCAGCGGCGCAACCATTCAACTTGCAAGCACCAATCCCTCCGCCGATTACAGAACGATTTCAGTTTGGCGAAGGCATTTGGGTGGAGGGCAATGCAGCCCTGTCCCTGGTTCGCGCCCCCGAACCGGTGCGGAGCGACGGTTGCGCTCCGCCCATTGCCGACGAAGCGGAAGCGGAGGTGGGGAGCGATCTGGCTCCAGCGCTGGCTTCGCTCAAGCCGCTGGGTCAGATTCGCGACTCGTTCATCCTGGCGGTAAATCACGAAGGCCTGTGGATTGTGGATCAACACGTGGCCCACGAGCGTGTGCTGTTCGAGAAAACCCTGAAACAGCGCGCAGCCCAGAAAGTCGAAAGCCAGCGCCTATTGTTGCCGTTGGTGCTTGAACTCACGCCCGCGCAGCAAGCGGCGTTCACCGAAATCTCCGATGAACTGGCCAAAAACGGATTCGAAGTCGAGCCCTTCGGCGCCCGCAGCGTCGCGGTAAAAATCGCGCCCGCCGGTATCGAAGCTGCCGCCGTCCAGCATATGTTGCACGAACTACTCGACCAGTTTTCCCACGAAGAGCAAGCCCTGAACCTGGAGAAAATTCGGATCCGCATCGCCGCCTCCATCGCCTGCCACGCCGCCATCAAGGTCAACATGCCGCTCGAGCAAAACAAGATGGAATGGCTGCTGGCTGAACTGGCCAAAACCGACTGTCCCATGTCCTGCCCGCACGGAAGACCGGTAGTTCTGCGATACTCTTTGAAGGATATTCAGAAGGCGTTTAAGAGAATCTAGAAGAAATAGCCTTCAGCCCTCAGCTATCAGCTGTTCTTATGACTGACCAGGAACTCGACCAGCTCCGCCGTGAGAAGTGGCACCTTAACGGGACCCCGCTGCGCACTCTTGATGACGCCCAGCGCTTCGTCGAGTCGGTCGGGTTTTGCCTGATGTATCCCATGCGCCCACCGCTCCTGGTTCCGACCTTCATGGGCGCCTGGACTGGATCGAACAAAAATCTGCCTGCCCAGCAGCATGCCTTTGCTGACCCACGCGCCCAAGAGGCCACCGAGATCATGGTCCGCTTGCTGCGTAACCACGACGCTTACGAAGCCAACCAATTCGAGGAGAACAACGCCTTCCTGGTGGCAGGCTCGATCTTTCCTTACTTTTACGCACTGGTTGGCAAGCGCAATCCCAAGCTGGCCCCCAAGCCCAAGCCGCGCTCGGAGTATTCGCAGCTGGCCTGCGACGCTTTTGAGCTGATCAGCCGCGCCGGCCCAATCTCGAAGCAGAAGATGCGCGAAGATCTGGGTGGAAGCATTTCGTTTGTCGCTCTGGACCACGCGCTGGGCGAGCTGTGGTCAAAATTACGCATCACCCGCGTGGACTACAAGCCGGAGGAGGGCGCATCCTGGGATGTGCTTTATCGTTGGGCCCCTGATGCGGTTCGTGAAGGAATGAGTCTATCGGTGGGCGAAGCGCTTTCGGCACTGCTTTCCAAATACCTGGACTGCGTAATCGCCGCCGACCAGCAGGAAGTAGAGTCTTTCTTCGGTAACTTCGTCCCTCGCTCTCGCGTCAGGGACGCCATCAACGCCCTTCAAGCGGCCCGGGAATTGGACTTCATCCACGTAGGCAACCGCTCGCTGATCCAGATCGCGCAGCCCAAAGCCGCCGTAAACCGTGCAGGGACGGGCACTCCTGCCCGTCCAGGCCGGGCGTGATCCGGCTGTGTTGAGCCGACGGAAAGTGACAATGTGCCGAAAACAAATTGAGGAGCACGGATTCATGATCATTCCCCAAGTGCTGACGCACAAGCGGATCACGCGACTGGTTGAAGACCTTCGGCAAGCGATTTTGCGCCGCAGTCGGGCGTGGCGTCGGCCAGGCTCTGCAGCATCCAGTCGTTGCCGCTTGGGCCAGGGAATCACCCCTTCTGGAGATCGCGCGGGAAGTTTTGGGTCGCGAGGCGTACCCGTACCACGCCGCGTTGTTTGACAAATCTCCCGATGCTAACTGGCTTGTGGTCTGGCATTAGGACGGGGCTTTGCCGCTGCGGCAACGGCGTGACACACCGGGTTGGGGGCCTTGGTCGGTGAAAGAAGGCGTGACCTATGCCCACGCGCCGGAGCGCGCTCTCCTGCGGGCGTTGGCTTTGCGAGTCCATTTCGACCGCTCAACGGCGAAGAATAGGTCGGTGCGTTCTTCCTGGAACTCAGACATCCGGAGTTTTGAGCGACGATTGGATCCATCAACTTGCGGTAGAGGTGTCACCGGTGGATTGCCTTGTTGCGCTAAGTGGGGTTACTGGCGTTGAGGCCCTGCTGGTTCACTCGTCATCGAAGTCACAGATCTCCACTCCAAGGCGCGTCCTGCACATTGAATACGCGACGTCCAAGGCTATTGCGACAGGACTTGAACTCGCCGCCCGAGACGTACCGGCCGGTAAAAGAAACATTGGAACTGAGACAGCGTCCAGCGGGTTTGATCGTACCAGTAGCGCCCTTCCCGCCGTGTACAATCATTACCTTCCGCAATGACCACGCCCCCTCGACGCAAACTTATCATCGCCATCGACGGCCCCGCCGGCGCGGGCAAGAGTACGATTGCCTCTCGCCTGGCCCGCAAGCTGGGCTACATAAATCTCGAAAGCGGCGCTATGTACCGCGCGCTGGCGCTCAAAGCCGTCGAGTGGGATGTCTCCTTCGACGACGAGCCGGCGCTGGTCAATCTGGCGCACAATTCCCGCATTCAGCTTGAGCCCAGTCTGGGCGGCAACCGGGTTCTGCTGGACGGCCGCGAGGTGAGCCATCGCGTGCGGGAACCGGACGTCACCGAAGCGGCTTCGCGGGTGTCGGTTCATCCGGGCGTGCGTGAGTGGATGGTTGCCCGCCAGCAGGAGATGGGAGCAGGCGGCGGCGTAGTCATGGAAGGCCGCGACATCGGCACCAAAGTGTTCCCCACAGCGGACGTAAAAGTCTTCCTTGATGCCGATCCGGTCGTGCGCGAACAACGGCGCATGAAGCAGCAGCAAATCACGGCAGGCGCCGCTGCCCAGGCCATGGCCGCCGAACTCCGCGAGCGCGATCGCCGGGATCGCACCCGCGCAACGTCACCATTAGTTCCCGCCAGCGACGCGCTCATCCTCGACTCCACTCAGCTGTCTGAGGACGAGGTGTTGAAAAGGGTGGAGGAAGTGGTCCAGCAAAGGCTGGAGCAGTAGAGGCAGCCGCTTGTCATCCAACCTTGTCGCGTAATTCCCGGCGCGGGACAAGTCGGAAAGAAAGTTTGCCCATCATAGACCGCCCGCCACTTGCAGTGATATACCCATGTAGTTCCCTTTCAGGTCTGGACTCGTCCACCATTTCGTTTCACCCGCGGGTGCGAGTCCTAATGCTGAGCGTCAGCGATCAGCGCCATCGTTTCGCGGTCGTCTTACCTGCTTGCGCGCCCAAGCGTTTCACAGGATGGTCTCCAGACCAATTTCAGCCCGATTCGCTAAAGCCAGTAAGCTTATTGGAATCAATTACTTCCTGGACCAATACCGGACTCCGACCAGCTTCCTGCGAGCCATCGACGCTTACCGCTCCGCGCCAGCTACAACTCGCTTTGAAGCTGATTTTTTAGCCAGGGTGGCGCCCTGCGTAGCGAGCAGGCGCGTTTTAGCTGCTTAAAAACGTTATATATTCACTTGACTTGCCGTAGGAACCTTGCAATAACTATCCGGTCCAAACGGGACCAGTTTGGGGGTGTAGTTCAGTTGGCTGAAGTCAGACTCCAGGAGGACGAGTCCCTAGAAAACGCGTTGCGTCGCGTTAAGCGCAAAGTGCAACAGGAAGACATCATCAAGGAGGTCAAGCGTCACTCCTTTTACCTGAAGCCGGGCGAGAAGAAGCGGGTGAAAGAAGCACTGGCCCGAAAGCGCAGCAGGAAGAAAGCACGCAAAGAACAAGATTAGTTCCACGGGCCGCCGCCCCAAGCGGTGGCCCGTTACTTTTCCAACTGTGTCCCGTTCTCGTAGAGACGTAGCTTGCTACGTCTAAAGCGCACTCGGTTACGTCTCTACAGGCACAGCGTAGTAATCCATGTTGTAAGAGGACATGGCGGGCCGAGTCCAAAAGCAACATTCCAGGGGTTTTTTGAGGGGGCAAAAACCTTGGCGTCCACGCGTCACCCAATCGGTCTGGCGAGGGCACCGGGGAACGGGCTGAAGGGAGCATCTCTCAATGGAATTTCAGGACAAGGTGTTGAAGTGCATCGACTGCGGCGCGGATTTTATCTTCACCGCAGGCGAGCAGTTGTTCTTTCACGACAAACAGTTCAAAAACGAACCCAAGCGCTGCAAAACGTGCAAGACCAAGCGAGTATCGGTGTTGGGGGCAGTGTCGTCCGGGCAAAACGGAGGCTTCGCCAAGGTGGAAACCCGCACTACGTGTTCCGAGTGCGGCAAAGAGACCACGGTGCCGTTCAAGCCCACGCAGGGACGTCCGGTTTTCTGCCGGGAATGTTTCCAGCAGAAACGGCAAGCGGCGACGGCTTAATTTTGATCGAAAACTTGTAGACGATTCCCAGAGTCGGCGGCCAGCTCTTCTTCCTCCCGCCTTCCCGATTCCACCCGAATCTTGTCTGCCGGTAGCGTAGTCCGCGCGGCGATGGGGCGCACTTCTGTCTCTCTCGCGCCAGGCATGCCGCGACCGTCGATCTTCGTCTCCACTGCGCTCCGCTGCGGATGCGTGGATCGCGAGCTACGTTGAATCCGACGTAGGTTAAAATGAAACGTGGCGACTTTCTACGTGGCAAATTTCGGCTGCCGCGCGACCCAGGCGGACGGCGCTGCCATCGAGCGTCAGTTCCAGGAGCGAGGGCTAAAGCGCGCCGGCGAGCCGGCTCAGGCCGAGATCGTTGTTCTTAACACCTGCACTGTAACGGCCGCTGCCGACCAGGACGCCCGCGCCGCCGTTCGCCGCATTCATCGCAAAAATCCCAACGCCCGGATCGTAGTCACCGGCTGCTACGCCCAGCGTGCCCCGGAGGAAATCGCCGCCCTCCCAGGCGTGAGTTCCGTGATCGGCAACTCGCACAAGCACCGACTCGCTGGAATAGCTCTGGGCAATGTAGGCGCAAGCGTCCCCGCTCGTGTAGTCCCCGGCGATGACGCAGGCTGTAACACCGCAACGGCGTTCGTTCCCCTATCCAAGCTAACCCCCACGGCTCAACGGCCAACGACGATCGTCCAACGACCAATCTTCGTCTCCGACATCTTCGCCCACACCGATCTCCAAGCTGCCCCCGTCTTCGAGGCCTCGAACGAACGCACCCGCCCCAACCTCAAAGTGCAGGACGGTTGCGACAACCGCTGCTCTTTCTGCGTAATCCCCTACGTTCGAGGCCAGAGCCGCTCGTTGCGCCTGGCCGAAATCGTCCGCGAAGTTGAGTCGCTGGTAGCGGCTGGCTATCGCGAAGTGGTAATTTCCGGAATCAACCTGGGGCGCTGGGGCCGCGACCTCGCGTGGAGAGAGCTGGCGGAAACCGGGCGCCCGCGCCCATCTAAGTTCGAAGACCTGATCCGCGCCATCTTGGGCGAAACTGCGCTGCAAAAACTCCGCATCAGTTCGGTCGAACCCATGGATTGGAGCGACGACCTGATCGATCTGGTGGCCACTTCTCCACGCATCGCCAAACACGCGCACGTGCCCCTGCAATCCGGAAGCGACGCCGTCCTTCGCCGAATGCACCGCAAGTATCGCCCCTGGCACTATCGGGAAAAGATCGAAAAAATCCGTGCCGCCACGCCCACCGCAGCCATCGGAGCAGATGTGATGGCAGGCTTTCCCGGCGAGACCGAAAACGAATTCGAAGAAACGCGCCGCCTGATCGAAGACCTGCCCTTCACCTATCTGCACGTCTTCACTTACTCGGCGCGCCCGGGAACGCCAGCTGCCGCCATGGCCGGGCAGGTTCCGATTCGCATCGCTCACGAACGCAACCGCGTTCTGCGCGATCTCGCTTCGCAAAAGAAGCTGGCCTTCATGCATACATTTGTCGGCAAGCCAATGGAGGCCATCACCCTGAACATCGAGGGCAGCGATCACGAGGGCAAATACACTCAGGCCCTGACTGATAACTATCTGCGAGTACGCCTGAAAGGAAGCCATTCACCGAACCGCTGGATTCAGGCGTGGGTTGAGCAAGTTGAGGACGGGATGCTGGTCGGAGTTGCAGCCTAATGATTGCGCTTCAGCTCTCGCTGGGACAATCCGGTTCTCTCAGTTTGAGCATCCGAGGGACAAGTCCTGAGCAGAACTCGGCAGCGCGTTACGGTTTCTTCGCGGTAAGCCGATCCGCAATCTTGTCGTAGTCATTCTTCGGCAGGATGCCGCGCTTTACCAGTTCCCCGGGATCGTCATACGGCCGCCCCTCTATGACGGTATCCGCCTCCGCCGCGGTCACCCCCGGCAGACTCATCAACTCATCCTTTGTCGCCGTGTTCACATTGAGTGGATTGTCACGGTTCCAGCCTTCGCGCACTCCCGCCACCACCGCTTTGGCGTCGCTCTTCAACTGGGCGGTGGCACGAGCGGTTTTCTCTTTTAGTTCCTCCGGATTTTGTTTCTTAGTACACCCCGTAAATACAACCAGCAAGGCGATCACAACGAACCAATATTTGGAAGAGAGCATTTTCATGGCAATCTTCCTCCGCAAGTTTGATGAATATCAGTTGAAGCCGGTTGGCTAGTGCAGGATTCAACCCCAATTCCGCCCGCGCAGGCAACTGGCGTGTGAGAGGTGTTTTTACAGACTGGATTCCACCGAAGTGGCCGACCCGTCATCCGCGTAGAAGAACGACTCATGCCTGAGCAGCGCCTCGACCCCTCGCAATACTTCATTGCCGCTGCTCTTGGTTACCGCGCCCCTGTAGCCGGCTTTGCGCGCCTCCAAGGCAAGTTGCCTCGATACTTCCTGAACGCTGATCAGCAACATGGGCAGCTGCGGGTGTGCTTTAGCAATTTCAGGAGCGGCCTGCAGTCCGGTCATGACCGGCATGCCAAGATCCATGACCACGACATCGGGTTCGAGTTGCTCGACTTTTTCAATCGCCTCCGCACCATTGCTGGCATCACCACACACCTGCCAATCCGGCTGCTTCTCCAGCAATCTGCGCAACAACAAGCGGATGGTGGGATCGTCATCCGCGATCAGAATGCGGGTGGGCATGGGCATACTCCTCTCAACAACATGGCGAGGCAGGACGATGTACACTCGCTTGCAGCAGTCCGACCAGTGGACTCATAAGCCCTCGGCCCTGAAAAAGACCTAGACCGAAGTGTATAACTACGCCACATTCGCTGCCGCGGAACAATACAGCAAAATCCCGATCCCGTGACCAACCTGATTCCCACGGCCCGGGCAGACGCCCTGCCAAGTCCTCAAGTAGGGCCAAAATCCGTTACAAATTGATCTTCAACGGTCATGGTAACCAGGCATGGTGATCGCGGCATGTGGCGAAAACTGACGAAAGACACGCTGATCTTCGACTGGTCGAAATTCCACCCCCGCGCCGCCTTCCAGTGTGTGCCGGCGATCGCGGTTCCGCTGGCGGTCGGACTGAGCACAGGCCATGCTCGCCAGGGCGTGATGGCCGCAGCCGGCGCCTTTTCCGTGGGCTTCGGATCTTTTCAGGAATTGCGCCATTCCCGCCGCGCCCCCATGCTGCTGGCTGCCGGGGTCATGTGCATTTCCAGCTGGATCGGCGCGCTGGCTGGTCTCTCGGGAATCGGCGCGGTTCTGGCCTGCACCTTTTCGGGCTCCCTCTACGGCGCGGTATGGACGCTCAGCCCGGGGGCCGCCTGGATCGCTCTGCAAGGCGTGGTGTGGCTCGTGATCTCCACCGCATATCCGGCACGGGGAGCGGGTGCGCTCACTCGAGGCTCACTGGTGCTTGCCGGAGGATTGTTGCAGATGTTCTTCGTTCTGGGTTTCTGGCGAGTCTCCGGTTCAGTCACCCCGGCTTTCGGCGGTGCCGGTCAGAACGGCAAACCCGAGACTCTTTCGAATGCAATACCAGCGAATGTGATACGAGGCGGCTGGGGCCAGCGTGTCCAGGCCCTCCGGGCGGCAGTAGTGCTCGCGATCGCAGCCGCTCTCTATCGCTGGCTCGCCCTTCCCAACGGATACTGGATTCCGATGACCGCGGCCATCGTGATGAAGGGCACCCTGCAACAGACGTTCCAACGAGGACTGGCACGAATTGTGGGGACGCTGGCCGGAGCGGCTCTGGCAACATTGATTGCCGCCGGTCTGCGGCCCGACCCGTGGATACTGGCTGTGCTGGTCGCAATCTTTGCCGGGTCGTGTTATCTGCTGATCTACGTGAATTATGCGGCTTTCGCCGTGTGCCTCACCTCGTATGTCGTGTTCCTGCTCGCGCTTGCAGGTCTGCCCGAAAACGCGCTCATCGTCCACCGTTCCCTGAATACCATTCTGGGGGGAGCGATCGCTTTAACCGTCCACGCCGCCTTTTCGCCAATGGAAAAGCAGGCCGAATCGTAATTGCTAGGAAAGTGTGGGCGGACACTTTGGTCCACCGGCTTTTGAAGTTGATCTTTGGTTTGGAGCCTATAGCTGTCTGGTTGCGGAGGCCCCGATTTGTTCTGAATCACCTGGAGTCCAAATCAAAGGCGGCGGGCAAGAGTGTCCGCCCCAGGCTCATCGGCGCCCGAATACTTCCCTGAGCAAGTTCGTAGTCTGCGCCGCTGGGTCTTTGCGGATCTTGCGCTCTTGCTGACCCAATTCGTAAAAGAGTCCATCCAGAGCCTTGGACACCACGTAATGGCTGATGTCCAGGTCCTGATTTTTGGCGAATGGAATTGATTGGTACTGCGCCGTGAGCTGGTTGTATTGGCCGATGACGCCGTTCTTAGCCATGCTCCGTTCCACCACCGGCCCGAAGGCAGCCGCGAGCTGCGGCGTGGTCTTGCCTTTGAAGTAGTTGGTGGCGGCGGTGTCGCCTCCCGAAAGAATCCCGCGTGCGTCCTCAATGGTCATGGCGGTAATGGCGTCAATAAGGATCTTCCTCGCGGCGGGAGCGGCCGCCTCCGCGGCCCGGTTCATGCTCAAAACGAAGTCGTCTACCTTGGGTCCGTAACCCACCATGCGCAGTCCCTTCTCCAGCGTCCGCAGATTATCGGGCATGAGGATCTTGATCTCCGGATTGCCAAAGTAGCCGTCCGGGCGCCCCGTCAGCTTCACCGACTGTTCGGCTCCCACCTGGAGGGCCTGCTTGAGTCCTGAGGAAATCTTGGTATCGCTTAATTTGTTGCCCAGCCCCAGTTGCCTCGCAATCTCCCCCACCTGACCAGAGGAAAGGGTCGCCATCAACAACACGCACCAGCCAAGCAGCAGGCTGCGATTCCTCATACATACTCCTTGCGCTTTCGAATTGAAAAGGAAGATCTGTCCCCGGCCGAAATCAGGATGCAGTAAGGGCATTCTGGCCCGCGGAGACGGTTAACCCCTGCCATGCTATACTTTTTCATCTCATCCGCATGGTTGGTTAACGGAGGGCCGTATCGATAAACGCTTTATCCGAACAAACGATCGCATTCGGGCGCGGGAAATTCGCGTCATCGACGATGAAGGCCAGCAGATCGGCATTTTGACTCCTTACGATGCGCTCAAGTTGGCCCGCGAGAAAAACCTGGACCTGGTCGAGATTTCGCCCACCGCGACTCCGCCCGTATGCCGGATCATGGACTACGGCAAATTCCTGTATCAGCAGGAGAAGAAGGAGCGCGAGGCCAAGAAACACCAGAAAGTGATCGTGGTGAAGGAAGTGAAGTTCCGCATAAATGTGGACGACCACGACTACGAGACCAAAAAGAATCACGTGCTGCGCTTCCTGGACGAGGGAGACAAGGTCAAGGCAACAATTTTCTTCCGCGGACGAGAGATGACGCGCACCGGCTTGGGACGCGAAATCCTGGAGCGGCTGATCAAAGACATTGCCGACAAAGGCATTGTGGAGTTCCGGCCGCGGCAGGAAGGTAATACGTTGCACGCGATTTTGGCGCCCAAGAAAGATTCCGGACAGAAGCAGCCCGCGCAATCGCAGCCGGCCCCAGGACGGGCAAACCAAGCGTAGTTAATCCAACAGCACTGGCATTTGGCAATTGGGCATTTAGCCTTTAGGGTAAATACCGTTGGGCCAAATGCTAATTGCCAATTTCTGACTTGAGGATTTATGCCGAAGATGAAAACCCACAAAGGCGCCGCGAAGCGCTTCAAGAAGACCGCCACCGGGAAGGTCAAGCGCCACCATTCGCACTTGCGCCATATGCTGACGTCCAAGGACAAGAAGCGTAAGGGCAAGCTGCGTCAAGCGGTCTTGGTGAGCGACGCAGATACTCCGAAGATCAAGAGAATGATCCCGTACTAGAGTTTGTGTGTGGCGCGGGCGCCCTTGCCCGCGTTGGTGGCTGCAAGTGAGTTAGACATGCGGCCCAGGCGTGTGAAGAGGCAACTAGACCTTCGAGTCTCCTACCTCCAGCCGCCGTAACTTGCAATCAAAAGGAGCTACTCATGCCTCGCGTAAAACGGGGAACCAAGCGCCGCGCCAAGCGCAAAAAGATACTCAATCGCGCCAGCGGCTATTTCCTAACCAAATCCAAACTTTACCGGTCCGCCAAGGAAGCTGTGGAGCGCGGGCTGAAATTCGCCTACTCCGGCCGCAAGCAGAAAAAGCGGCAGTACCGCTCGCTTTGGATTGTGCGCATTGGCGCCGCCGCCAAACTGAACGGGATGAGCTACAACCAGTTCATCCACGGGCTCAAGAAAGGTGGAGTAGAACTGGATCGCAAGATCCTGGCCGACCTCGCGGTGAACGATCCGGGCGCGTTTAAGAGCCTCGCCGAGCAGGCGAAGGGCGCTCTCGGCGGGGCAGCGTAAACAGCACTCAGCTTCCCGCCGTCAGCTTTCAGCAAGACGATTGACCGGTCGAGGAAAATGACTAGCTGGGTTCGTATCCGGGCGGTTCTTCTCATGTCGTTGTCATTCTGAGCAGCTTTAGCTGCGATAAATCTGCTTTTTCTTAGTTAGGCTAAGACTGACAACTAACAACTGACAACCAGCAACTGCTTTTTATGTACACCGTCCCCAAACTGAAGAGCTACTCCGCGGCGGCGCTGGACAAAGCCGTTGAGAAGCTGCTTGCTTCGGTGAAGCATGAAGCCGAGGCGATAAGAACCGAAGGGGAATGGAAGACCTTCCGAGACCGCTGGATGGGGCGCAAGAACGGCATCTTGACCCAGATCAACGATCTGTGGCTGAAGCCAGCGCCGAAGGACGCGAAGCGGGATGTCGGTCGCCGAGTCAATGAAATCAAGGCGGTTGTCGAGCAAGCAGTTCGGCACGCGCAAGATATCCAGCTTCACCTCCAATCGACGGTACCTTCCGCTAAAGAATCGGCTGACCGTCTCGACATCACCCTCCCCGGAATCCGCCGCCCGCTCGGCGCTGAACATCCCGTGATCAAGACCATGCACGAGATCGTCTACGTGTTTCGCAATCTTGGCTACTCGGTTCAAGAAGGGCCGGTCATCGAGACTGACTATTACAACTTTGAGGCGTTGAATTTCCCCCCCAACCATCCGGCACGCGACACGCAAGATACGTTGTTCATCGCCGGGCAGGAATCGAAGCCGCAGCGCGAGCGGTTGTTGCTGCGGACCCACACTTCTCCGGTGCAGATTCGCACCATGGAGAAGATGAAGCCGCCGATCCGCATCGTGATTCCGGGCACGGTACACCGCAACGATCCGCCGGACGCGAGCCACTCTCCCATGTTCCACCAGGTCGAAGGACTGGCGGTGGATGCGAACATCAGCTTCTGTGACTTGAAGGGCACGCTCGACCATGCCATGAAGGCGCTGTTCGGCTCGAGTGTGAAGACCAGCTTTCGTCCGTCGTTCTTTCCGTTTACCGAACCCAGCGCAGAGATGCTGGTGTCTTGTTTTATCTGCGGAGGCAGCGGAAAGCGCGGCACCGAGCCTTGCCGGCCGTGCAAGCAGACAGGATGGATCGAGATTCTCGGCTGCGGTATGGTCGATCCGAGCGTGTACGGTTTCGTGAATTACGATCCCAAGAAAGTAAGCGGCTTCGCCTTCGGCATGGGCGCGGATCGCATCGCGATTCTGAAATACGGCGTGGATGACATTCAGTTGTTCTTCAACGGAGATGTCAGATTCCTGGAACAATTCTCATAGAGGCGGCGTGAATCTTATCGACCTTGAACATTCGTTGCCGAACGGATTGAAGCTCCCAGCGCTGGCTATCCGTTTAAAGACTCACGCACTTGCGTATTGACGGTTGTGATATGAGCAAACAAATTGACAGGGACCTCTTGCCGTTTTTGCCGGCAGACGGGTTTGCTCGAAGCTTTTTTGTCAACGAGTGGAATTCATTCATCCCCATCGCAGCGAAAAAAGCCGAGATCGTCTGGAAGAAAGACGGGGCAATTGCTAGTCGATGAAACTCTCTCCCACATGGCTGCGCGAGTTCGTAAATCCCAAGGTGGACAATCTGCGCCTGGCGCAGGATCTCACCTCGATCGGCATTGCCGTCGAGGGGATCGCGGGCGATGGGGAGAACACCGTTTTCGACATGGAGATTGGCACCAATCGCCCAGATGCCATGAACCACTACGGTGTGGCGCGCGAAGCATCAGCGCTCTATAACCTGCCCCTGCGACCCATCGAATCCGGTTTGCCAGGATCGCACGGCAGTGCAGACTTCAGCGTAGAAATCGCAGATCAAGCGGGCTGCGCTCGCTACACCGCTCGCATTATTCGCGATGTGAAAATCAAGCCATCGCCCACTGACATCGCCAAGCGACTGATGCTCGTGGAGCAGCGTCCCATCAATAACGCCGCCGACGCCACCAACTACACGCTGTGGGAAATGGGCAAGCCGACACACGTGTACGACTTCGATTTGCTCGAAGGCGGCCAAATTCTGGTGCGACGCGCTTTCAGCGGCGAGACCCTCAAAACCCTCGACGGGATAGAACGCAAGCTTACGCCAGAAGATCTGGTCATCGCCGATGCGGTGAAACCGGTCGGTCTTGCCGGCGTCATGGGAGGATTCGACACCATGATCACGGCGAAGACGCGGAACATTCTTATCGAGTCCGCATGGTTTGATCCGGCCGCAATTCGCAAGGGTTCGCGGCGCCACGGCCTGCACACCGATGCATCACATCGCTTCGAGCGCGGCGCCGACTTCGAATCCACGGTTGCTTCGTGTGACCGGGTGGCGGAACTGATCCTGAAGTCCGCCGGTGGCAAACTGAGTAGCGGCACGATCGACGTGATCGTGCGGCAAGTAGATCTGGCTCCCGTGGCGCTGCATCTTTCCGAAGTGCATCGGATTCTCGGAGAAAAGCTGGAGCCCAACGAGATCTTCCGCATTCTCCAGCAGCTGGGCTTCGAGCTGATGCCGGAGCGGGGCGGCGATCCTGATTTCACCGTCCACATTCCCAGCTGGCGACTGGACGTGGAACGCGAGATTGATGTGGTGGAAGAGATCGCGCGGCTGCACGGCTACGACAAATTCGCCAACACTGTTCCCGCGTATGCAGGAACCGTGGTTGAGCCGTCCGACGCCGAAAAAGACAGCAAGCTGCGCACGTCGCTGCTGGCGCTCGGTTACAACGAAGCTGTTTCGCTGACATTCATTTCCCACCATGATGCGGAAACATTCTCCGCCGTGCCCGTGGTTGAACTGGCCAATCCGCAGAGCGAAGAGGCGTCAGTCATGCGCAGCTCACTGGTGCCGGGCATGCTCAACATGCTGGCCTACAACCTCAACCGCGGCGCGGACAACGTGCGCCTGTTCGAAGCCGGCAGCGTTTTCGAACTGGCGGGCGCAGCGACCGCCGAGCCCAAGCGCATTTGTATGGGATGGACCAGCCCGTCCGCGCAACCAACGCAGGGGTGGAGCACCCTTGATGGCGGATTTTTCGCATTGAAGGGCGACCTAGAAAACCTTCTGCATCCCTTCCAGCACAAGGGGCTGACTTTCGATCGGCAGACAGCGGACTATTATCATCCCGGACGTTCGGCACGCGCACTCATGGATGGCGCGGCCATCGCTCAGTTTGGACAGATTCGCCCCGACATTGCGGCCGCCCGGAAGCTGCGCCAGGACGCCTTGATTGCGGAGCTTGATCTGGAACGGCTGTACGCTCATGGCCTGCGGGTTGTGCGTTACGAGCCTTTGCCACGCCATCCCGCGGTAGAACGGGATTTTTCGTTTGCCTTCGACGATGGATTAGCGTTCGAGAAGATACACCGGACCGTAACCGGGCTCGGGCTGGCGGAATTGCGCAGCTTTGTTCCGGTGGAAATCTTTCGCGGTGGCAATGTTCCGGCGGGCAAATATTCGCTGTTGCTGCGAGCCCGGTTCCAATCCTCGGCTCGGACCTTGCGCGAGGATGAAGTCGCGAAATGGTCGGAGCAAGTCATCAAGGCGCTGGAAGACCTGGGGGGAGAGTTGCGAAAGTAGCAATCTTTTCGCCAGCGTAGACTGGTACCGTGGGTCTTCGTTTCGGTCAGATAGTGGGTCGGTTGAGTTCGCTGGCTCTAGCCGCGGTCGTGCTCAGCGCCGCAGTTCCCACTGGCGAAAAGCCACAACCAACTTTTTACCAAGACGTTCTCCCCATCTTGCAGGAGCACTGTCAGAATTGCCACCGCCCCGGCGAAGTCGCGCCCATGCCCCTGGTGACTTATGAGCAGACGCGGCCCTGGGCACCCGCCATCGCGAGAGCGGTTCAAAGCAAAATGATGCCGCCGTGGTTTGCTGACCCGCGCTTCGGCCACTTCTCCAACGATCCGTCGCTCACCGAACAACAGATCGCCACTGTGCTGGCGTGGGTCAAAGCTGCCGCCCCAGCGGGTAGTCCCCAGGACGCGCCTCCGGCACGACAGTGGGCTGAAGGCTGGAATATCGCGAAGCCGGATGTCGTTTTGAAAATGCCTGCGCCGGTCACCATCCCGGCCGATGGCGAGGTGGAATACACGTACGAGATCGTATCCCCGCATTTCAGCGAAGACAGGTGGGTGCAGATGGTGGAAGCGCATCCTTCCGGGCCGCAGTATGTGCATCACGCGGTTGTCTACATCCGGCCACCAGATTCCAGCTGGCTGCGGCACGCGCCGATCGCCGCCCCCTTCACGGCTTCCACGCTCAGCGATCCCCAGGACCGGCTCGACGCGCACGGAACCACCAGCGATCTGCTGTTGGTGTACGCGCCCGGCAGTTCACCGGATCGCTGGCCGGACGGGATGGCAAAATTCGTCCCTGCGGGATCGGACATCGTCTTCCAGGTCCACTACATCACCAATGGCCAAGCCGGACAAGACGAAACCAGCATCGGCCTGGTATTCGCGAAGGCACAGCCCATCCAGCGTGTCATTACTCTACAACTCAACGATCACGCGTTTATCATTCCGCCGGGCGCGGATAACTTTCGTGTGGAAACGCAAGGCACCCTGCCCCATGAGGCGACGTTGCTTAGCCTGTTTCCGCACATGCATCTTCGTGGCAAGAGGTTCGAGTACGACATCGTGCGTCCCGATGGATCGATCGAGCCGCTGTTGCGTGTGAATTATCACTTTCATTGGCAGCTAGGCTATCGGCTAGCAGAGCCAAGGCTGCTAAAGGCGGGAACGAAGTTAAGGGCAGTCGCCTGGTATGACAACTCGCGCAATAATCCCCATAACCCCAACCCGGACGCAACCGTCACCTGGGGCGATCAGACCTACCAGGAGATGATGGTCGGATTCTTTGACGTGGCGGTGCCGGCGAAAATGGACAAAGAGCAGTTTTTTGTTCGCGACCAGGGTGCACACTAGATCCGGATGGACCAATCTTGAAACAAGCTACAGCGGAGCCTGAGGAATTGAGCTAAAATCCCGGACGGCTTGGGAGGCGGCAGGATGCTCAGCTACTCGCGGGGGGCGGATGAGCCGCTGTGGGAGAAAACGATCGGGCAGGTGCTCGATCAGACTGTCGAACGCTGGGGCGATTGCCTGGCCCTGGTTTCCCGTCATCAATCGAAACGGTATAGCTGGCGCGAATTGCGCGAACTGGCAGATCGCGTCGCGCACGGGTTGTGGTCGCTCGGGCTCAGGCCGGGCGACCGCGTCGGCCTATGGTCCACCAACTGCGTCGAGTGGGTGATGCTGCATCTGGGTTGCGCGCGAGCGGGCGTCATCCTGGTCAATGTCAATCCCGCTTACCGCACGCACGAACTGGCATTCACTCTCCGCAAGTCGCGTATGAAGGCGCTCTTCCTGTGGGAGAGTGACAGCCGCGCCGAGTACGCACAGATTCTTGCAGAAGCCCGCCACGGCCAGACGCTGCCCCTCGAACACGTGGTTGTTTTTGGGACGCCGGCGTGGGAGGTGTTTCTGCAAGCCAAATGCGAGCTCCCCGTCGCGATTCAGCCCGAAGACGTCGCCAACATTCAATACACTTCGGGAACCACCGGCAGGCCAAAGGGCGTGATGCTGACGCACCGCAATCAGGTCAATAACGGCAGGATGCTGGCACAAGGCATGCGTTACACGGAGCGCGATCGCATCTGCGTTCCGCTGCCGATGTACCACTGCTTCGGCTGCGTGATCGGGACGATGTCGGCGCTGGCGAGCGGGGCGGCGATTATCCTTCCGAACCGGTGCTTTGATGCACGCGCTACGCTCGAGGCGGTGGAAGCGGAGCATGTGACATCGCTCTATGGCGTGCCCGCCATGTTCATCGCCGAGCTGAGTCTTCCGGAGTTCAAGAACTTCAACCTGACCAGCCTGCGCACGGGGATGATGGCTGGGGCGCCGTGTCCGGTGGAGGTGATGAAGCGCGTCATGACCGAAATGCATTGCAACGAGTTGACCATCGGTTATGGTCAAACGGAGAGCACGCCGGTGGTCACGATGTCGACCCCGGACGATCCGGTCGAGATGCGGGTCTCGACAGTTGGCAAGGCGCTGCCCTGCACCGAGATGAAGATCGTGTCGCCACTGGATAACAGCACGACGACAGCCGGCGAGCAAGGCGAGGTATGCGCACGCGGATACATGGTGATGAAGGGATACGACGACGAGCCTGAGGCGACGGCGCGGGCAGTTGATCGCGAGGGCTGGCTGCATACAGGAGACCTCGGCGTAATGCGCGAGGACGGATACATTCACCTGACTGGCCGCGCGACGGACATGATCATCCGGGGCGGCGAGAATGTTTATCCGCGGGAGGTGGAAGAGTTTTTGTACACGCATCCGAAAATAGCCGAGGCGCAAGTGGTCGGGATTCCGGATGAACGGCTGGGTGAAGCGGTGCTGGCGTGGATACGGCTGAAAACAGGCGAGAGTGCTACGGAGGACGAGCTCCGCAAGTTCTGTGAGGGCCAGATTGCATACTTCAAGATTCCTCAGCATATCCGGTTTGTGGATGGGTTCCCAATGACCGTGACCGGCAAGATCCAGAAGTTCAAGATCCGGGAGATTGAAACAAAAGAGCGCGGGCTTGAGCGATTGGCGAACCGGGAGACGGCGTGAGCACGGGGTGTGGAGCGCTGTGGCCAGGGTTGCACATCCAGAACCGGTCAGCTGCTCGGAGCTTCGTCAGGTAGACCGGCCGCTTTGGTGAAAGCTATGTCGAGAATTCTTTCTTCACCAGGGTGAGCACCAGATCGGCGGCATCCTGCACGGTGCCGCAGCCTTCCGCCAGGGCATCGAAGAATTCGAAAGACGTCAGCGCACCGAGCATGGCCATCCTTCGGATTCGGTCCCCTGCCTCGCTCGGGTCGTTCCATCTGCCCAGACGGTCGACGACCCTAGCCGCCGCGGTTTGCCGGCGCCGGTTTCTTGCTTCGACCGCCGCGCCGAACTCGGGATCGATGGCAGCGATTCCGTGGATCCTGCGGATGAAAAGCCTATCCCTGCCCCAGAAGTCGGTGAAGACCCTCACGAAGCTTTCCAGCATGGAGGCGGCATCGGTCTGCTGCATCACCTCACGCATCCGGTCCATGCCTCCATCCAAAGCGAGTTGATCGAAGAGGGCTTCGAGAAGGCCCGCTTTGGTGCCGAAGAGGTTGTGAATTGTCTGCCGTGTGACGCCACTCTCACGGGCAAGCGCGTCCAAGGTGAGGCTGAGAAAACCGCTGGACTCAAGTTGCGCCCGGGCGGCGGCCAGGATCTTTGTTCGCTTGCGATCGGACAGTTCCAACCGTGTGCCGAGAGAGTAAGGCCGCTTGCAGGGAGCTGTTTGCTTGGGCGCCACGGCTCCGATAGTAGCTGAAGAACATTAACTTTACACCATGTAAAGTTAAATGTTAGGATGTCTGTGTGCGAGGAGAGGAGGAGAGCGAATGCGGACCGACGCGCTGCCACGAGAAGTTGCAGCTTCGCTAGAGAGATATATTCCCTCAGGCTGGTCGCGGATTGGTTTCTGGGCGTGCATCGTCATTTCCGTCGCGGTGGTGGTACGGCGAGTTTATGCGCTGGCTTATCCGCCACAAACCGCCCCACCGCAACTGGCCGCGCTCGACGCGGTCTTTGCCTCACACGCGACGCTCACGCTGGCCCATATTCTCCCCGCATTGGTGTTTGTCGTGATGTCGCCCTTTGTCGTTTTCCGCCGCTCTGCCCAAACGGTTTGGCCGGAGCGCCTGCTGCTCCCGCTCGGCGGCGCGATCGGATTAACCGCCTACGCGATGAGCATCTTTTCCATCGGCGGATGGGTGGAGCGCTCAGCCGTTCTGCTTTTTAACACCCTCTTTCTGTTCTCGCTGTTTCGCGCCTACAGGCACAAGCGTCGCGGCGAAGAGCTGCTGAAGCGACGATGGATGATACGAGCAATCGTGATTCTTCTCGGCATCGCCACCACCCGCCCAGTAATGGGCGTCTTTTTTGCCACCAGCCGCCTGACACATCTTGAGCCAAAACAATTCTTTGGCGTGGCGTTCTGGATTGGCTTCTCCATTAATACGTTGATCGTCGAGCTTTGGCTGCGTTCGAGAGAGTATCCATCCCCAGCCGAAAAGAAGACTCTGCATCCGGGCAAGTGATCGAGACTGAGTATGAGCCAGATGAATGCCATGAATATTGCATCGAGCCAGATCTCAAACCCAGCAATGCGCGACGCCGGGCCCCCCTCTCGCGCTCCTGGCCATACTGTACGCGGTACTGTTCAATGCCGGGTTGTACCCGGTTACCGCGATGGCTAGCAAGTCATACTGGCCCGGGCCGTGGGAGTCAGCTGACGTGATCGTGCCTTACTTCCAAACCCACGCGGGGCCGGTTCTGACCTGCCTGTTTCTGCAGTTTGGCGCGACCATCTGCCTCGGATTGTTCTGTGCGGCAGTGGTGAGCCGGTTGCAGTTCTTGGGCGTACGGTCGGCGGGTCCATGGATTGCGCTTTTCGGAGGCTCTTTGACCGTCTTCAACGGAGTGGGGGCGAAGCCTGGCGGTGTGGACGATGATTCACCCCAGCGTGGTGCAGACTCCGTCTGTTCTATTGGCGCTCTACTATTTTTCCTATGCTTTGGGCGGTCCGGGATTCTCCGTTCCGATGGGACTGTTTATGGCGGGAGTATCGGTCCCCAGCGCGTTTTTGAGACTGCTGCCCAAGTGGGTCATCGTGCTCGGGATGATTTTGGCTGTGACGGGTGAACTGAGCTGGTTTCACCTCGTGAGCCCGAAGACTCTGTTTCTCATTCCCTTGGTGCGATTTCCGGGATTTATCTGGCTGATCGCGGTCGGGTTCGCACTGCCAAAAACTCGCTCGGCCTCAGTCGACGTCTCTGCTATGTGACCCGCGCCACAACAATTCGGACAACGAAAGAATTTCCGGCAACCCGAACCCTGGAGGACGCGAGTCGCCCAAAATGCTTCACGGGTGAGCGAAACACCGGAGCGCCGCGGTCGCGTCCCTCGCCGTTGTGCTAGGCTCACATTTTATGGCCGAAACAGCCATCCACCAGAAATCTTTTCTTAGCAGCAGGGTTGCACACTTCACGGAATCGGTGATCCGCGAAATGACGCGCCAGGCGATGCTGCATGGCGCCGTCAACCTGTCGCAGGGTTTCCCCGACTTTCCCGCTCCGGCCGAGGTCAAGCTTGCCGCGCAGGAGGCGATTGCAGCCGACGTCAATCAATACGCCATCACCTGGGGGGCCAAGAATCTTCGCAATGCGATTGCCCGGCAGATGCAGCTGTGGCAGGGCATCCAGGTGGATCCGGAGCGCGAAATTACGGTTTGCTGTGGCTCGACCGAGACCATGATTTCGGCTCTGCTGGCCGTGTGCAATGCCGGCGACGAGGTGGTGATCTTCGAGCCGTTCTATGAGAACTATGGACCGGACGCGATCCTGTCGGGAGCCAAGCCGCGGTTTGTCAAGTTGCGTCCATCAGCCACCCCGGACGGCGAATGGACTTTCGATGAGCGCGAACTGCGGGCGCAGTTTCACCCTCACACCAAGGCGATCATCGTGAATACACCGAATAATCCCACGGGCAAGGTGTTCACTCGCGGCGAACTGGAACTGATTCGCGATCTGTGCGTGGAATTCAACGTCCTCGCCATCACCGATGAAATTTACGAGCACATTCTTTATGACGGCACGCACCATATTTCGATGGCGGCTCTTGACGGAATGCGCGAGCGGACGATCACGATCAATGGCTTGTCGAAGACTTACAGCGTGACAGGATGGCGCGTAGGATGGGCGGTCGCGCCGCCTGCGATTACGGATGCGATTCGCAAAGTGCATGATTTTCTGACTGTGGGCGCGCCGGCACCTTTACAGCAGGCCGGAGCGGCAGCGCTGGCCTTGCCGGCGAGCTACTATCAGGGATTAGCGGAGGGGTATCGTAGGCGGCGCGACCGCCTGATTCCTGTGTTGGACGAGGTTGGTTTTCGCTGCTTTCGGCCGCGCGGAGCGTATTACGTGATGACCGACATCACCGCCTTCGGGTTTGAAAGCGATTTGGAGTTTACGAAATATCTGGTGAAAGAAGTTGGAGTGGCGGCCGTACCGGGTTCAAGTTTCTATCGTAATGCCCGGGACGGAGCGCGGCAGGTGCGGTTTGCCTTCTGCAAGCGCGATGAGACGCTGGACGCGGCGGCCGAGCGGTTGCGGAAATTGCAGATACGGAAATAGTTTCTGCGGTATACTGCGCTAAAGTTCCCAACTTTCTTGAGGAAGTGGTGGCTCCATGTCGGTGAGAATGGCTGAAGGGGCATCTGCCCAGGTTCCGCCTGACGATTTTCAGGCACTCGAAGAGAAGGTCTATCGCACCATTGAGTTGTACAAGTCGGGGCGAGAAGCCCGGGCGGCTGCGGAGCGCGACACACAGCGTTTGCGCCAGCAGTTGGAAGAACGCGAAGAAGAACTCGAGAGTTTGCGTCGTGAGATGATGCGGCTGCGCAAGGAACGCGAGGAGATCCGCGGCCGGGTCGAGAAGATGCTGGCGCAAATCGAGTCTATTGCTGAGGAGCAGGCGGTCAGTTGATCCCGCTCCTGAGGAGAAACACGTATGGCATCGCCCACAAAGCATCCTGCCGTGAAGGATCCCAGCAATAACGCTGTCCGGGTGGAGATTTTCGACCAGGCCTACAATCTCCGCGGCTCCGATGCGGAGTACATTCTTAAACTGGCTGAGTATGTAGACGGCAAAATGCGAGCGGTTGCGGAACAGACCCATACCGTCGATACCGCACGCCTGGCCGTACTGGCGGCGCTGAATATCGCGGACGAGTACCACTTACTGAAGCGCAATCAGGATGTGGGATCAGTCGACTATCTGCGCCGAGCCCAACATCTTTCGAGCGCACTGGATGAGGTGCTGGGAGATAAGCGGCGCGCGGGATAGCGCCATCAAGCTGAGTTTTTACCTTCTGCTGTTCCTCGCGGCCGGGGTTGCCTACGCCCAAGAGCCGACCTTCCAAAGTCAATCCAGCGTTGTAATTGTGCCCGCTCTAGTGCGGGACGTGACCGGACATGCGATTTATGGATTGCAGGCCGCGGATTTCGTCATTGAGGACGATGGTGTCGAGCAGGCTGTGCAACTGGATGAACCGGCCAAAGCTGAGCCGCTTTCTCTGCTGGTGGCGATCCAGACAGGACGGCGGGCGTGGCGTGAATTCGGCAGGGTGCAGGGATTGAATTCCATGCTGGCCCCGATTCTCGACCAACCCCGGAGTCACATCGCAGTCCTCGCGTTCGATAGCCAGCTGAACCTGGCGCAGGACTTCACAGACGATTCGGCGAAGATCGCCAATAGCCTGCACAACCTAGAACCAGGCGACCAGGGAGCGGCAATACTTGACGCCGTGCAATACGCGGTGAAATTGCTGAATAAGACGCCAAAAGGAACACAAAAAGTACTACTTCTGATCAGCGAAACCCGCGACCACGGCAGCCACTGGGGGAAAATTGACGATATCGTGACTTCGATCGGCAACAGCAACGCCACCGTGTACACGCTGGTGTTCTCCCCTACTCTCTCCAACATCTTGGACACTGGGCGGGGCAATAATCAGGATGAGATGAACTCCAGCGTCGATCTGATCGCGCTGTTCGCGCAAGCGAGAGCGGCGATGAAAAGCAACACGCCGAAGGCGATTGCTGCCCAGACCGGAGGCGAATATGAGCTGTTCGAGTCCCGCAAGCGATTCGAAACTTGCATGATCGATTTCACCAACCACCTGCACAACCGTTACGTGCTGAGCTTCGAACCGAAAAATCCCAAACCGGGATTGCACCAGATTCGCGTACGGCTCAGGGAAGCAGGCACCGCGACCGTACTGGCCAGGAGCGGCTACTGGGTGGCCGCTCCCACTCAATAGTAAAATCCCGTCCCCAAGCCCCTTACGAAAGTTGCTGGCAAGCGGAGTGCCAACTTTTTGCGTCATCCCTCTTGCCAACGCAGGGAGGTTTCCCCTAGCATCCAAACTGAAAGTCGGCCTGCAAGGTTGGTGATGGTGGTAACCGATTTTTGAACCAACACCGAATGAACGGGGGCTTGTCTCGACATTGATCCGGTGTGCAGTGCTCCGTCATGCGGAGATGCCTAAAGGATCTCGGCGGGTTCCCAACGTCTACCGACGGGTTCATTCTCGGCCTGCCACACGGCCTAGTGGGTCGGCTTGCTTTTTCTGTACACGGGCGGACGCCCGCTCCCACCTCTGCTTGGAAGTAAATAGCTCTTACCTGCTAGACTTGAGCTGCAGCTAAATCTGTTTCGATCGCATCTAAATTCCTAGTGTTTCCGCAACTCTTTCATATCGGACGGTTTTTCCTTCCCACTTATGGAGTGCTGGTTTCCACCGGGGTTCTGCTCGGTTTGTGGATTAGCGTCCGCAACTCCAGCAAACAGGGCATCAATCCGGATGACGCGTGGAATCTGGGAGTGATGGTGGTCCTGTGCGGCATCATTGGCGCCAAGATTTTATACATAGTCAACGACTGGGGCTACTACTCGGCCCACCCTGGCGAGATTTTGAGTTTCAATACTCTTCAGGCCGGTGGGGTTTTCTCCGGAGGGCTGATCGGCGCGGCCGTGGCCGCGGTCTGGTATATCCGCCGGCACCGTATGCCGGCGCTGGCGACATGGGACGGGTTTGCGCCCGGGCTTGCGATAGGGCACGCCATCGGCCGGGTGGGATGCTTTGCGGCGGGCTGTTGCTATGGCAAGCCTACGCAGCACTTCTGGGGCGTGACGTTCACCAACCCCATTGCCAATCTGAATTCCTACACTCCGCTGGGAGTGCCGCTCGAACCCACGCAGTTGTTCGAAGCGGCGGTCGAACTGGCGAATTTCTTTATTCTGATGTGGCTGTTCAAACGCAAGAAATTCGACGGACAAGTGCTGGCGGCGTTTCTCATCCTCTATGGCGTAGCTCGCTACTTTCTGGAGTTCATTCGCGACGATCCGGGGCGCGGTTCGGTTTTCGGCGGAATCATGACTGGCACGCAGTTGATCTCCATTGGTCTGGTGATTACGGGCGGCTTCATCTGGTGGCTGAAGTCGTCTCCCAGGGCGGTTCCGGCGCACGCGCCGCGCTAGGCTTGCCAGTAGTAGGAACAGTCGCCCCCTCTGGGGCGATCCGGGCGGGGCCGCCCGCGCTTACCTTGGGTTGCGGTATGCTGATCCCTCCCGCATGCCTCAGCTAATTCCACTCCTGATTTCCGCGACCGCGGAGGATGCCGGCAAACGGCTGGACCAGTTTCTGGTGGGGCACCTTCACGAAACCAGCCGTGCCCGGGTGCAGCAACTCATTTCTCAAAGCCTGGTGCAGGTGGATGACTCGGCTGCCAAAGCATCTCTGCGTCTTCGCGGGGGCGAACGCATTGCCGTCTTGGCGACGGCACAGCCAGCGCCGTTGCGGGCGACAGCGGAAGACATTCCGCTCGACATCGTCTATGAAGACGCCGACCTGGCGGTGGTAAACAAGCCCGCGGGCATGATGGTGCATGCGGGAGCGGGGGCGAGCGACGACCGACGCAATCGCGGAACGCTAGTGAACGCTCTGCTGCATCACTTCGGCCAGCTATCGTCGGTCGGGGGCGAGCTGCGTCCGGGAATCGTGCATCGGCTGGACAAGGCCACCAGCGGCTTGATCGTAGTGGCCAAGAGCGACGAATCGCATCGCCGGCTGGCCGCCCAGTTTGCAGAGCGGCAAATCCAGAAAAAATATCTCGCGCTAGTGCACGGCTGGTTGAAGCGCGATCACGGAACTATTAGCAGCAGAATCAGCCGCGACCGGGTGCGGCGCACCCGCATGACCACGCGGCGGCCGGGGGGACGGGAAGCGATCAGCCATTACACGGTGCAGCGAAAGCTGGATTCGCCTTACGGAAAATTCAGCCGGCTGGAGGTGCAGATCGACACCGGACGGACGCACCAGATTCGAGTACATCTGGCATCGCTAGGACATCCGGTCGTGGGGGATGTGTTGTATGGGGCTCGCCGCGAGCTCATCAGCAAGGACGCAACCCGCCTGACCCTCCCCAGGAATTTTCTGCATGCGGCGGCTTTGCAATTTCAGCATCCGCGGAGTGGGGAGCGGTTATCTTTCTCGGCTCCGTTACCGACGGAACTAGGCGATTTCCTGCGCGACCTCGGTGGGTGAAAAGAGGGGAGTCCCTGGGGAAAAGTGGTGCCGCCGTCCCGGCGGCTGTCGTGGGGGCGTCCCGCCCCGCACCGCCGAGAACAAAATGCTCTCGGGACAGCCGGCGAGACGCCGGCGCTACAGATTCTTTGCTGGCCTATGTGCCCCAAAGGGCCGCTTCTTCGGTGCCGCCGTCAAGGATCTTGAGTGCTTTCCGCAGGTTGTATAATTGAAAGCGCATGAAGTTTCGCGGCGTCATCTTGGTCCTGGGCAGCGTTTTGTTGGTGGCGGTGGTGTGTGCCCAGAACTCAGGTCCAGAGGATCTGCCGTCCGCGCCTTCGGCGGTTCAGCAGCAGCTGAGCAACCCAAAACCGCCTCCGCCTGCGAACCCTGCGCCCGCACATGCACCCGCACCGACCCAGCCACAGACAGCAGCCCCGTCCGATGCCGCAGCCGCCAAGAGCGAACCGTCTTCGCCGGGTACAGCCACCGGGACCAAGCCCGGCGCGGCTTCGAACTCGACCTCATCGTCATCACAATCCCAATCCCAATCGCGGTCGGATGAGGATGCTGCCACCACCACGATTACCAAGACGGTAAACGAAGTCAACGTCGTGTTCACCGTCACCGACAGGCATGGCCGCTACGTGAAGGATCTGGCCAAGGGCGACTTCTCAGTGCTCGACGACAGCAAACCGGCGGACCAAATCCGCAGTTTTCACAACGAGACCGACCTGCCGCTTCAGGTCGGGCTGCTGGTGGATGCCAGCAACTCGGTGCGCGACCGTTTCAAGTTCGAGCAGGAAGCCGCCATTGAATTTCTCAACCAGACGGTGCGACCGCGATACGACAGGGCTTTCGTAGTGGGGTTCGATGTGACTCCGGAAGTCACGCAGGATTTTACCGACAACACGGAAGCGCTTTCGCGCGGGGTTCGCTCGCTCCGGCCCGGCGGCGGCACGGCCATGTACGATGCCCTGTATTTTGCCTGTCGCGACAAGCTGCTGAAAGCACCGCAGAGCGGGCCCGTGCGCAGGGCGATTATCCTGCTCACCGACGGGGACGACAATATGAGCCACGTCACTCGCGAGGAAGCGATAGACATGGCGCAACGCGCGGACGTGATCGTTTACACCATCAGCACCAATATCACCGGCGCCCGGCATGCCGGGGACAAAGTCCTGGAGCGCATTGCAGACGCCACCGGGGGTCACGCTTTCTTTCCATTTCAGCTCAATGATGTAGCCGACGCCTTCGTAGCCATCCAGGATGAGCTGCGCAGTCAATATGCGCTGTCTTACAAGCCCGCCGATCTCCGCACCGACGGCCGCTACCACACCATCGAAATCCTGGCGCAAAACCACAAAGGCCTGCGCGTGCGCAGCCGGCGGGGTTATTATGCCCCGGCGCAGTAGGCCGCTTCCATGATGGCGGGATATTCCGGCACTCCGCTTCCGCAGAAACTCGGCATCAAGCCGCAATTCAAGGTTGCGTTTTTCGAATTACCCGGCGATATAAAGACGGTGTTGAAAAAAGATCTCTCCAGTTGCCAGTTCGTGAAAGACGGACAAGAGCAGATCGACTTCGCCATGATCTTCATCAAGAGTCAGGCGGAAATGAAGCAGCAGTTCCCCAGCTTTGCCCGCCGATTGGCGCCTAACGGAATACTCTGGGTGGGCTGGCCCAAGAAAACCTCCGGCGTGGCTACGGACCTGAATGAAAACGATGTGAGAACGATCGGGCTGGTGGCGGGGCTAGTGGATGTGAAAGTGTGCGCCGTAAACGAAGTGTGGTCGGGCTTGAAGTTCGTGATCCGCGTGAAAGACCGGCCCAGAGCGTCCCGGCCGCTCCGGTAGGTTCTCTTTGACGGCCTGCGGAAAAATGAGCCGCGAGATGAAACAGCGAACCGCAACGGCTAAAAAGCCGGCTGTTTTCGCGACTTACGGCCCAACTGCAAGTCGTGCCCTTCCCGAAACCTCATTCGGATCGACGGATTACTCGGCGCTGAAGCGCCACTCTTCCACCGCGCACTCACGGTTACTTCAATCCTTCGACCAGGTAAAGATCGCAGAGAGTTCGGACATAGCCGTACACGTATGCCTTGGCGTCTGCAGTCATCATGATGCCGCTAATGGTGTCGATTCCAGCCGCATCCGCCGGATCGAGGTCCTTCCAGGGTCTTCTCTGTCCGCTAGCCACATCGATCTGGACCACTCGCGCCGGAATCTCGCCGTAGCGAAAGACAAACAAACTGCGTCCATCTGCCGACCAGGCAGTGGGCACCTCGTCGCTTTGCACGCCGGGGACCAGTCGCGGCTCGCCGCCGTTGATCGGATATGTGTAGATGTGGCGGTCCGGGCCAACGTCGGCGACCAAATCGCCACTGGCGGTGAGAACAAACGTCGTGCTCACGCCTTCGGGGCTGATGGCGTGGGGCTTGCTTTCTTCCGCCGATTGCACATAGAGCTTCATTCCATGCCCCGGCTCGTTTCCCACAAACACGAAGCGCTTCCCATCCGAAAGCCACCGGACCCGGAGGTGATTAATTGAGTCCTGGGTCAGCGGCTTTGTCTCCCCTACTCCAGTGGGCAGGAGGACCAAGGGTGCCGGCGTGCTGTTGGGATGTGCCGCAGCCCATTTTCCGTCTGGAGATAAGGCAACGCCGGTACCCTCCCCTAGCCGAACTGCCGGAGACCCATCGGTCTGGCGAAGGTAAACGGCATATTTGGGCCCGCCACCTTCTCCCGCCTCGGAAAAAAGGACGGCCTTGCCGTCAGCAGACAAGTCGTTCGGTACAGACCAATCGAGCCAGGACAAGTCGCGCTCTTTTGTCTCGCCCGGAGCCAGTCCGACTATGCCGGCGCGGTCAATGCCACGAGTCAGCAAAACATTGCCCTCTTTGCCCACATCCAGCAAGGTCAATTCTCCGGGTACACGCGCCAGGATTCTAACCTTTGCGGAAAGATTGACGGCGTAAAGAGAACGGTCCCCTCCGGTCCTGGTGGCGGTAAACCAGATCTCGTCGCCTCCCGGAGACCAGGCCAAGCCCTGAATGCTGTCCCAACCCTCGGAAAGAGTTGTCTTCTTTCCCACCGAATCGACGATAGCAATGGAGCCGCCATCGTCACGATGCTGAGGATGGTCTAGAAACGCGACTAAGTCACCCTTGGGTGCAATGCGAAGCTGACCGATCCACCCATCCGCCTCGTACAACACTTTGCCCGGCGGGAATTCAAGCCGTTTTCGCCCGGCGACGTCGTGTGCGATAGCTAGGGTGGATCCATCCGGGGACCAATCTGCGAATTCAACATTTTCCATGACTTCCCGCGGCGCGCCACCACCGAGGGGTACGCGGGCGAGGGTGCCCGAATAAATAAAGCCCTCAATTGGCCGCGCCTTCAACGCCAGTGCCATCTCTCCGGTTGAGGAAATGGCAAGAACGTCAGCTCCGGGTGGGTCCAGTTCTCGTGACTGAGGGCTTTCCGGGCGGGTACTAAACAGCGCAATAGGTTTGCCCTCCCAGGCGGCGCTGTAAATGACAGTCTTACCGTCAGGAGTGAATCGCGCCGAACGCACAATTCCGCGGCGAAACGCCAGCGGACGGTAGGTGGGCAACGACGCCGGTGCCGGGCGCTTGAATAGAAGCCCTCCGGCTATAACTCCAACCACTAGGGCAGCCGCAGCTGCCGCTGCGGCTGTGAGAAAAACCCGCTTTCGAGGAAACGTGCTCCTCTGAGCTGGCGTGGGCAGTGATATCTGTCCCGAGCTGTCGGACGAGCCAGCAACACTCGCATGTGCTCGCGATGACTCCAAGCCGCGCTTGATCCGCTTCAGATCGCCACGCAACTCGGCGGCGGTTTGATAACGCATCTCGCGGTCCTTGTCGAGGGACTTTGAAATCACTTCTTCCAGCTTCGCTGGAAGCTTGGGATTCAAAGTCGAAGCTGCAGGCGGATTCCGGTTCAGAATCGCCTCAAAGATCACGCCGCTGCTGCTTCCGGAGAACGCGAGTTCCCCCGTAGCCATTTCGTAGAGCACCGCGCCGAAAGCAAACAGGTCGGTACGCGCGTCAACCTCTTCGGCGCGAACCTGTTCCGGGGACATGTAGGCCACGGTTCCCATCGTAGAACCCGGACTGGTCATCATCTCGTGACTGGTGGCAGTACGCAGGCCCGAACCTTCCAAACCGGCAACCGCATCCGGGGCCAATTTGGCTAGACCGAAATCCAGCACCTTGGCCTGTCCTCGTCGGGTGATGAAAATATTGGCCGGCTTGATATCGCGGTGGATGATTCCCCGGGAGTGAGCGCCGTCGAGACCGTCGGCAATTTCGATGGCCAGATTCAAGAGTTGCTCGGTGTCGATAGGCCGCCCCGAGATGCGATGTTTCAGGGTTTGCCCATCGAGATATTCCATTACGATGAAGGCCCGGCCCGCCTGCTCGTCAATCTCGTGGATGGTGCAGATATTGGGATGATTGAGGGCAGAAGCCGAGCGGGCTTCCCGGCGGAAGCGTTCCAGCGCCTGATGGTTCTTGGCTACGTCGTCAGGAAGGAATTTCAGCGCGACAAAGCGGCCCAGCTTGGTGTCTTCAGCCTTGTAGACCACACCCATTCCACCACCGCCGAGCTTCTCAACGACGCGGTAATGAGAGATGGTTTGGCCGATCATGTTTGGACGATCATGTTTGGACGATCATGTTTGGACGATCATGTTTGGACGATCATGTTTGGACGATCATGTTTGGACGATCATGGACGAGTAGCGCCAGAAAAGACGGACGCGTAATCTTAGGCGGGATTCGTTGAGAGGTCAAACTTTAACGCAGTGCTCGAGTACTCGCAAAGAAGGGCACGTCAAAGTTGGCGGACAAGAGTGTCCGCCCCACATAGCTCGAGGCAAGGCACTCCGTGTGCTAAAGAAGACTGGCGAGCCTAGCTCGCCTGCCCAGATGAGACGTCTGGTCCTACGTGGTTGGTGGTGGAAAACCTGGGAACTTCGCGGATAGCGGACTAGTCTCTCAGCGGGACCACGTTCTTGTCGCCCTGACAGAACGTGGCGACACGCTGAAGCCCGCCTTCCGGTTGCGGGAGCACCCTGACGGGACCATAACAATAGACCGCGTGTCCGTTATCGGCAAAGTACCAGCGGCCGCCCTTACGGGCCGGGTGTTGCGCGACGTGAGGGTCCACGGGTGACTTCGCCGGCGGAAGGCGGTAAAAGCCTTGGAGTGAAACTGACAACAGTAATGTGGCAAGAACCTTCATGGAAACAACCTGGGCCCCCTGGAGCCTAAATCGAGATCAGCATCCTGCGTTCATCGCCTTCGCCAGAAGCGTCCTTTGGGGGCTTCTGCGGAAGCGGTCTGCGAAGTTTGCTGGTGCTGCGATGCGGCGTGTCCGTGCGCGGTGGAGTCTGCGCCGGCGGCGCCTTGGTCTCTGAATGTGACTTCGCCTGGGCTTGGGCCTGGGTCTCGGCATTCTGTTTCTGAACTGCTTTTCCCTTGAGGGTGCTCAATTGAGCGCTGTCCTGAAACAGATCCCGAATCAGCCCGCGCTGCGAATCGATGGTTCTTGACTGTTCCACCACCAGCGTGGTCAGCAGGCCGTAAGAAATTAGGAACAGAACGGTCAGCACCGGAAGCAGTGTGTGTCTTGGCTTGCTTACCACTTCATCGCCCAGCGTGTTCGACAAATGGCACCCCGATCTATAGCCCATCAGCGCGGCGGGCACAGTAGCGAATGCAGCTTTTGCACCAACAAGGAAGAGTCCGTTAAAACATTCCAGGGAAGGGACTTAGGGAGGATGGAGGGACCACGGACGCAGCCTTCAAATGCAAGTTGCTGCACATTATAGGTAACCGCGATGGGTGCCGAAGGGTCCATCGGTCGAGCGTCAAAGCCGTGACAGATAAGGGTTTTGGGTACTTATTCCGGCGAGTTTTTTCTCTTCTGGCCTTACGAAATTCTCAGGGGCGGGCGGAGGATAGAGAAACCCGGCGGTAGCTTGCGAAGTCACTTCCGGATGGGGTCAGAAAGTATCAAAATCTGGAGTGACACTGTGCGACCGCACAGCATTTAAAGATAAACCTAACCAGAAGGAAGCAATCATGAAAACATTTCGAGCCTCGATTTGCTTTTTGCTGTTGACGGCGTTCGCGGCAGCCCAGCAGGAGAACCCGCCAGTTGAACCGATGGATCAAACTCCGGTATTCCGCGTGAACGTGGTGTCGCGGACGACCAAGGCGGTGAACTATCGCCACCGTGGCGGGTCCACCACAGTAGATATCAAAGGAACGGACCTTATGTCAGAGGCCAAGGGCAAGGCGAAGGTGGACAGCAAGGCGGGGCGACTGCAGATCAATGTTGACCTCTCGCGCCTGGGACCGGCAAGCAAAATTGGTCCGCAGTACTTGACCTACGTTCTGTGGGCGATCACGCCGGAAGGCCGCGCGAACAACCTGGGGGAAATTGTTCCCGATGAATATGGAAAGAGCAGCCTGGATGTCACCACCGACCTGCAGGCATTTGGTTTGATCGTGACCGCGGAGCCTTATTTTTCGGTGACCCGGCCGAGCAATGAAGTGGTGGCGGAAAACATCATCCGGCAGGAGACCAAGGGATTTGAAGAGGCCATTGACGCCAAGTTCGATATGCTCGAAGGCGGCCAGTACACCGTCGACATGCCAGCCCAGCAGCTTCCTTCAGTGGCGGCCGATCCGAAAACGCCGCTGACTTTGCTGGAAGCGCGCAATGCTGTAGCCATCGCAAAAGCCGCGGGTGCAGCTCAATACGCAGGCGATAGCTTGCAGAAGGCGCAAGACTATCTCAACCGGGCAGAGGATTATCTCCAGCGCAAACAGGGAAAAACTCCGATCGGCACGGCCGCTCGTGGCGCAACGCAGATGGCCGAAGATGCCCGCGTGCTGACCCTGCGCCGGAAGGAGCAGGCCCGGATCGAAGCCGAGAAGCAAGCCATGCTGAACCGGCAACAGAAGGCTGAAGCTGACGCCAAAGCCGCTGCCGAAGCCGAAGCCCAAGCCAGAGCCCGGTCGGATGAGGATGCCCGCCGGCGCGCCCAGGCAGAGCTTGATCGCGCCGCAGCGGAGAAAGCGCAAGCCGAGGCCCAACTGCAACAGGCGCAGGCCGACGCTGCCCGCGCCGCCGCTCTAGCCGAGCAGGAGAAAGCGCAAGCCGCTGCGGCAGAGGCGATTCGCCAGAAAGAAGAGCAGCGGCAACGTCTGCTCAACCAACTCAACCAGGTGCTGGAGACCAAGGACACTGACCGGGGCCTGGTCGTGAGCATGCCCGACGTCCTGTTTGACTCTGGCAGTTACACACTGAAACCCGCCGCCCGCGAGCGGCTGGCCAGGATATCGGGCATTGTTCTGGCCTATCCTGACTTGCGTTTGGAAATTGAAGGCCACACCGACAGTGTGGGCAGCGATGCTTACAACCAGACCTTATCGGAGAAACGAGCAGCTTCGGTACGTGACTACCTGGTCGATTCCAACGTCTCCATCAACAATGTAATTGCACGCGGATTAGGTAAGGGAAACCCAGTGGCAGACAACAAAACCGCGGCGGGCCGGAAACTGAATCGCCGCGTGGAGATGATCGTTTCCGGTGACGTGATCGGAACCCAGATCAGCCCGGGAGTAGGATCAAACGAAACCAATCAGCAGGCTCCGCCACCGGCTCCGCAGTAGAGGGAGGGCGGAACGGGACGAGGGGCGTGGCTTCGTCTTGGCTCAGATGCGGTTCCGGTTCGTTGTCGCTCGCGCAATGAAGGGCCTTGCGCACCTTGCCCCAAGGTATAACAACGAAGCCATGTACAGGATCACAAGCAATATCCGCAGGTGCGTCGCGGCTGACTCCGAAAGCCCCACTCCGGTGCCAACCGCAACGTAGGCCGCCAGACACGCTGGGCACTTTGGCAAGATCGCCAAGACGCCGCTGGGAACTAGCCATCCTGCGAAATCGAGAGAACGCCGTGTGAGCGGCGCCGGAGGCCGATCACGATCGATGATCCGCGCTCCGGTCGCCTTGTTCAACCAGCTGCTCGACGCGAGTTGGCAGCAGCGATCAGCGCTCACGAGTGGCCCTCCGCGGCACAGCACGAGGGTTCTGAAACTTTAGGAACCTCGTACTGCGCCTTTGGGTCGACGAAATAGCCTCGCTGTAGCGGTCATGATGGCGCACCCATGACATCGTAAAATCCAAAGAGTCTTCGTCGCGGCCCTTGGGCACCAGGTCGAGGTAGTTGTAGGCGCCGACCAAGATATCGAGCCCGCGCGCGTAACTGGAATAGGTGTGGAAGAGGCCACCGGTCGCGTCCTTGTGGAACACGCTCGCGCCGGGGGCTTCCTCACTCGGGAACTCACCCAGGTTGTAGTTGTAGTACACCTTGCCCTTGGCGAGTTCGTCCTTCGTGAATGACACGTGATAATCATGGTTGAAGTCGCTCCCATAGGACGACACCCACTTGAAGCGCCAACCCATGCGCTTTTTGAACGCTTCGATCTGGGCCAGCGGCGCTCGTGAAACCACCACCAATGTGACATCACGATTCGCGAGGTGCACGGCGGCGCCGTCAAGGTGATCGGCCAGGAACGAGCAGCTCGGGCAACCCTGCTCCCACCCCGGACCGAACATGAAGTGGTACACGATGAGTTGGCTTCTGCCGGCGAAGAGGCCGGCGAGCATCTCCTTGCCGCTCGGCGTATCGAAGACATACTCCTTCTCTACCCTCTCCCAGGGCAACTCGCGGCGCTGCCGGCTCAACTCATCGCGTAGCCGGGTAAACTCCTTCTCTTTCCGGAGCAGCTCCTTTCGACTTGCAATCCATTCGTTTGCCGTGACGACTTGGTGGTCTTGAATGCCTGTGCTAGTGAGCAGTTGTGCCATATTATTTCCTCCAATAGCTAACTCTTCCAACATGTTCCAATGTTCGTCGGGTTGCAGCTGTGTTCTTGTTGCTTTGTTCTCGAGTTGACATTCTTGCCCTTCAGACGCTCGCGGAGTCCTAACTTCTTCAATGTTTGCGCGAGGACCCTCGCTTTCCTCGGGGACGCTCCCTCTCAGCTGTCTCTTTGATCCGGAGTAGATGGCTCGACCAAATCGCGTGAAACGGGCTGACCCACCTCTCGTAGATTTGGCGAATGGGTACTACGTTTAACGAGTTCATTCGCTGTCTCCCCTCCTCGCGCGTGTGGACCAACTCGGCTTCGCGCAGAACGTCAAGATGCTTCATCACGCCAAAGCGGGTCAAATGAGGGAACGACTCCACAATCTCGGTCGTCCTACGAGGCTGATCCCGCAGCAGGTCCAGAATCGCCCGGCGCGTCGGGTCCGACAGCGCCTTCCACACCGGGTCCAGCTTGTCCACCCTTTCCGCAACGATGCCCCGCACGCCGCTACTCGCAGTCCTTTCTTACCTCGATGAGCAGGTGATTCCAGCCGGTACCAACACCCTTGCGGTGCTCGGGGTCGATCATGCCGATCGCCCGGTGCCGGAGGTTGACTTTGCAACCTCCCGGGGCCGGTTCGACCTTAACCTCCACGTGGTTGTTTGCCGGATATGACATGAACATGGGGCCGCTCAGTTCCAGCAGGGTTGGAGGCTTGATAACCTGCACGAAGCCCCACAGGTGTCCGATCCCGTTTCCCCGGTCGCGGTACCATCGCCCACCCGGTTTCGCCTCGAGTAGCAATTGCAGGGGCTCGCCGTCGGGCCTGGTGTTGCCCTTTCCGAAACGATGCAGGACTGCCGCGAATACCTTCTCCGGTGCAGCCTTGATGTCTATGTGCTGCTCAATGTCGAGGGTCAGATCGTCCAACTTCATGCATTCTCTCCTTGGTTCTGATGTTGCACTCAATCCTTGTGAGAGTACATAGTAACGTGACCATATGGTCACGTCAAGACCCCGGGGCGCGACATTTTTCTTGTCGCCAAGTGGGTTACCAAAGGGGGGACAAGTGCTCAAGGGGATGGCCAGCTGCACCGGGGCCGGGATGGTGGCACCGGTTCGACAAATACGAGTTACAATCCGCCGGGTGCTAATCCTGATCGCGACAGCCCAGCCTCACCACACGCGGCAGGCATTAACCGGCATCATGGGCTGCCCGGTCTTGCAACCGAAAGCGTGGCCGAACTCTGGCATGTTTTGCACGACGCCGTTCGCTCGGAACTGCCGCGGCGAGTGAGGGTCGGTTTGCACTTGCAGCCGGAGTTGTTCGGGGCGGGTGCTGCCACACCAACTCTGTCCGTGACCCAGAAAGAATTGCTGGATCGGCGTGTAGCCGTCCTGCTTTCTTGTCAGGTCGATGTTCTTTCTCTTCGCATCGGCCAGGAGGGCAATGTAGGCCAGACGCAGGCCGCCATTGTCGGCCGTGTTCTCGCCCAAGGTCAGTTTGCCATTGAGCTTGACGTCATCAACCGCGACAAAGTTGCCGTACTCTTTCACTTCGCAGTCGGCTTTCTCGTCAAACTTTTTTCCGTCCTCGGACGTCCACCAGTCAGTGAGATTTCCGTTGGCATCGAATTGACGTCCTTGGTCGTCGAATCCGTGAGTAAGTTCGTGCCCCACGACGCCACCAACGTGGCCGTAGTTGGACGCATCGGACGCGTGACTGTCGTAGAGTGGGGGCTGAAGGATGCCGGCCGGGAAGTTAATATCGTTCATGCTGGGGTTGTAATAGGCATCGACCGTCGCGGGAGTGATCAGCCACTCTCCACGATCGACGGGCTTGCCGATCTTGGCCAACTGGCGGCGGCTCTCAAATTCTGTCGCACGCAGCGCGTTCCCGAAAGCATCGTCCCGTGCGATCGTGAGGTTGGAATAGTCCCGCCAATGATCTGGGTACCCGATCTTGTCGGCTACCGCGTGCAGCTTCTCCTTGGCACGAACCTTGGTTGCAGAACTCATCCAGTCCAGGGTGTCGATGTCCTGATCCATCGCTGCTTCGATATCCTTCACCATTTGCTGCGTGGCTTGTTTGTTCGCGGGAGGAAATTCCTGGGTTACATACAACTGGCTCAGAGCTTCGCCTAATCCCTGGTCAGTTGCCTGCACGCAGCGCTTCCAGCGGGCTCGCTGCTCGGGCTGGCCCCTCAACTTGCGGCCGTAAAAGTCAAAGTGTTCATCATCGAAGGTCTTAGGCAACACATACCCCGGGATTGAGTTAATCAGTTGCCAACGCAGATATGTCTTGATCGTTTCCATATCGGTGGAGGCGAGCAGGGCATTCAGTCCCTTGAAAAATTCAGGATTGGTGACATTGAGTTCGGTAACCGGAGCAGCTCCGGATGCAGTCAGAAAGCGGCTCCATGCCACTCCTGGCGCCAGCGTTGCCAGGTCGGAAACCGGCATCAGGTGGTAGACCTTGTTCGGATCGCGCTGCGAAGTGATGTCCATGGAAACTTTGGCGAGCGCGGCTTCCAGCTGCATGGTGGCTTGCGCTTCGCTGGCCGCTTTGGCTTCCGGATCGCCCATGAGTCTCAGCATGTTAGCGATGTGCTGCACATACTGGGTGCGGGTCTTCTCCGGCGCTTCACCAGTACGGAAATAGTAGTCGCGTTCGGGCAGACCCAGACCGCCTTGATCGACCACGGCAATCTGCTTCCGTGCATCCTTGAAATCCTGCTGTTGGCCGAAAGCGAGGAAGGCATTCACTCCGATCAGTTGGTAATGGGCAAGGAGCTCGGGCAATTCGTCCTTGCTCTTGAGTGCGGCGATGCGATCGAGTTCCGGCTGCAGCGGCTTCAATCCCTTCTGATTGATGGCGTCCACCTCCATGCAGGCGGCATAGGCGTCGCCAATCTTTTGTTTGTTCGGGTGCTCATTCGGGTTTCGGCCGGCGCCACCGGCGGCCGCTTTTTCCAGCATGGCGTGCAGAACGTACTGGGTATGCTCGGCAATCATGGCACCGGTTCCGAAAGCCGAACGATCGTTTGGGATGGGATACAGCTTGGTAAAGTTACCACACGCATACTGGAAGAAATCGACGCACGGGTCAGCGGTCGTGTCGATCAGACGTTTGTCCAGCCCGGGCAGGAGTGCGTAGGTTTTCTCTGAGTCGGCCACTCCGGTGCTGGGCGTCTGCGCTATTGACGTTGTGCACAGCGCCGACGCAGTCATGAACGCAATTGTCAAACCAGCTGCCATTCGTTTCATCATCGTTTTTCCTTTGCCCATTGCGCATGCTCTGCCGCCGATTCAGTACTGCGGCCTCAATCCATTTCGCGAAAAGCGCGCGTAGCAGTCGTGCCTGAAGCGCTTTGCCCTTGGTGTTGCTTCTTCCACTCGTCTTCGCTGGGTATCTGAATAGCTTCGAGCTTCTTTTTCTTCAGGGTGGCGTTGATTCCGGGCAGCTCCTTGGCGGTAAGTTTATGGAAGTCAATGACGATATCTTCCAGCTCGCGGGCAAGGGAGTCCGTGCGGTCCGCCTGGTAGTCAGTGGGTCGCCCTTCGTAACCGGTCACATCGCCATATAATTTCCCCAGAAGTTCGCGGACTCGCTCCTCACCGGTGATCATCCCGCCTTCCTTGGTGGCCACAATTTTGGAGCGCAGCGCGTCCGAATCCGCCGCCAGCTTCTGCAGACGAGCCCGAAGAGGGTCTTGGTCGCCGAGTTTGGCGGTGCGGGCGGTGGCGTCGTCGCGCACGCCCTGAATGGCAGCCGTGGCGTAGCTCATGTGTTCCAGCGAGCGGTACAGCTTCATGCTGAGATCGAATTGCGCCTTGCGATCGTCAAGACTGTATTTGGCGCGCGGGTCGAGCACTACTTTCAGCGTTCCCGAGTAGGTCTGGTCGCCCTTGATCAGCTTCACGGTGTAGGTACCAGGCAATACTCGTGGGCCTTGCGACGCCTCGAACAACACTGTCGCTGCCGGCGGGATCAGAGGTGGCTTAAGCCGCATTCCCCAGGTGGCCCGGTTGAGACCGCGATGCTTGCCGCCGGCGATGGTGTCCAACAACTTGCCGTTCGGGTCGAAGATCTCGATCTTCAGATCGCCGAAGATGTGCCGCTTCTTCTGGTAGTAGGTAATGAATGCGTCGGTGGGACGGCTGGGGCCGTTAAAGGTTTCGTCCCCTTCCGGCCAGCCGCCGTTCGCCTGGAAATATTGAATTGCTGGCGGACTCTCGATCACGGCCGCATCTTTCTCCATCAACTCTGGTTTTAGAAAGCGCAGTGGCGAAATGTCATCAATGATCCAGATGCCGCGTCCGTGCGTGGCCAGCACCAGGTCAGACTCACGCGGTTGTAGGACGATGTCTCGCACCGCTACCGCCGGGAAATCGCTTCCCTTATACTGCCCCCAGCGTTGTCCGCCATCGGTCGAGATCCACAGGCCGAATTCCGTGCCCAAAAAAAGCAGGTTCGAATCGAGGGTATCTTCGGTGATCACGTGGGCATAGCCGTGAACGTTATTCTCCCGCACCGGCAACGCATTCCAGGTTTTCCCGTAGTCCGTAGTTTTGTAGACGTAGGGCTTGATGTCGCCAAACGTGTGACGGTCAAACGTCGCATACGCCGTACCTTCCGCGAAGCGGCTGGCCGCGACGGTAGAAACCCACGAGTATTTGGGCAGATCGGGAATATTGCCCACTACGTTGGTCCAGGTTTTGGCGCCATCGCGCGTGATCTGCAGATTGCCGTCGTCGGTGCCCACCCAGATAATCTGGCCATTTTTCGGCGATTCCGAGATGGAGTAGATCGAGGTGTGCATCTCGGCCGCGGAATTGTCAACCGTCACGCCACCGGATTCCTCCTGCTTCTGCTTTTCGGGATCGTTGGTGGTGAGATCGGGGGAGATACGCTCCCAGGACTGGCCGTGATCGCGGGAACGGAAAAGGAACTGCGCGCCGATGTAGATGGTTCCCTTTTCGTTGGGGCTCATGTGAATCGGCGTGTTCCAGTTGAAGTGTAACTTTTTCTCTCCATATTCCGGCAGGGGCTGGATCGGCCGATTATCGTGGGTATAGCGGTTAACACGTCCGATCTCACCGCCTTGCGCTTCCGCGTAGATGTAGGCAGGATCGGACGGATCTTCGAACATCCAGAAGCCATCGCCGCCGAACATATTTTCCCAGCGGGAGTTGGTCACGCCGCCGGGATACGATGAGTCCCCGATCCAGGCGCTGTTGTCCTGCAGACCGCCATAGACGTGATAGGGATCGGCATTATCTACGCTCACGTGATAGAACTGCGCGACCGGCAGGTTGAGCTGGTGCTTCCATCGAGTTCCGCCGTCTTCACTGCGCCAGAGACCGGCGTCATCAGTCGCATACACGACATTGGAATTGGCCGGGTCGATCCATACATCGTGAAAATCGCCGTGGGCGCTGCCGGAAACCACACTGAAACTGCGCCCGCCATTCACGCTGGTCAGCAGCGGCCCATCTGGTTTGAAGATTTTATTTTCGTCTTTCGGATCCACGATCAGGTTACCGAAGTAAAAAGGTCGCCAGATCACGAAGCGGCTGGCATCGAGGCGGGTCCAGCGATTGCCGCCATCGTCGGAACGGTAGAGAGCGCTCTTCTTCGATTCGATGTTGGCGTAGACAACTTGCGGCTTGGAGGGCGCAACGGCGATCGCGACCCGGCCCCAAGGCTTCTCAGGAAGTCCCTTGCTGCTGCTTTCGTTGAGTTCAGTCCAGTGCTCGCCGCCATCGGTGGACCGGTAGAGGCCGCTACCCGTGCCGCCGGAGCGAAAAGTCCAACCCTGGCGGCGGAAGTCCCATAGCGAAGCGAAGATCGTCTTCGGTTCCTGAGGACTCATGGCGATAAATCCGCAGCCGGTCGATCCATTGGCACCGCCCAGCACTTTTTTCCAGGTCTGCCCCCCGTCGGAGGTCTTGTAAACCCCGCGCTCCTGGCTGTCGTCCCAGAGGTGGCCGGTGGCGCACGCGAAGACCGTATTGCCGTCCTTCGGATCGATGAGGATTTTTGCGATGTGCTCGGAATCGTGCAGCCCGACAGGGGTCCAGTTCTCGCCGCCGTCAGTGGATTTGTAAATGCCATCTCCGATCGAGACGCTGTTTCGCACCCACGACTCGCCCGTTCCCACCCAAACAATCTTGGGATTGGAATGATCAATCGCGACGGCGCCAATCGACTGCACCGGCTCGCGGTCAAATACAGGCTTGAAGGTGGTCCCCCCGTTGATCGACTTCCAGACACCTCCGCTGGCGGAGCCGACGAATACACTCAGGCGGCCATCTTCAGTCACAGCGTCCACGGCGGCGATGCGGCCGCTGATGGCGGCGGAGCCGATGTTGCGGGCCGGCAAGCCGGAAACTGTGGCAGCATCGAACTTGACCGCCTGCTGCGCCGACAGGGTTGAGGGAAGAAGGGAAAGTAGCGCGAGACAGAAAGTTGGCAGGCTGCAAGTACGGCGTGAGCGATCACTCATCTTCAAAAATCCTCTCAATCGTAGCGCCGGCATCCCGCCGGCTGTCGCGGGGGCACCCCGCCCCCGCCCTGGGACACAGAATCGCAAAAATGCAAGGGACTTAATTCCTGGCCGTTTCTTTTTTTGGGGCTTCCTTCAAGGACGCCGGAACCGCGAAATCGGAATCCTGCAGCGGCAGGTTGGCTTCGATTTTTTCATAGGTGACGCTCTGCCATTGCGTGGGATCATCTTTCGGCCCCCCGTTCACGGAAAAGGGAAACATCACGCCGGCGACGGGTTTGTAGGAACCGAGATCGGCAACGCTGTCGTGCACCGCGCCGCGGATGAATTCGCGCCGCTCGGTCCGAATTTCGAGAAGGGTATCGGGGTCGAGATAGTAGTAAATGATGTCGCCGTTTTTCAACGTAACCTTCAGCCGCAACGCGTCGTCGCCATCGACAATGTCATGGCCAAGATATTCGACCTGATTTCCTTTTTCCTTGTAATCCACGAGGGGTCCGTCAAGGTCGGAGTCGATGAGCAGGTCGCGCACGTCATCGTCACCCATCAACTGCGGATCTTTGCGTCCACCGAAGGGCCGCACCTCCCAGGCGGTTGAACCGTCATAAGCCTGCACCTGGGTCATTCCCTGGAGGGTAAAGGTCTCGCGCACGAGGTTGGGACGTTTGTTTTCTTGGCCGACGGCGGCAGTGAAACCGCCGCCCGCGTCCAGTTTGCCCGTCAGGCGCACCGTCTTGATGGCCTTAATTTTTTCCATCCCTCCCTTGGCCTCGATGTTCTTCTGGACCAACTCGTCGGCAGTCTGGGAGGAGGCCGTAAGGCTCAAGCTGGAAGCGGCAATCAGGATGATCAGATAGTTAGTCATTCAAACGTGCTCCTTTTGGGAAAATCCAAACGTAGCTGGAAAGATGGAAGGCCCCGACGATTCGACGGGCTGGCCGCGCGTTCGTAAGCAAGCCTGCTCGGAAATATTGCATCCTGGGGAGAGATTCAGCGCGTTGGTTTGCCGGACTACGTCCCTCCCATCACCAGCTTGGCGATGGTCGCCAACTGCATGTTCGATGTGCCTTCGTAGATTTTACCGATCTTGGAATCGCGCCAGTACTTCTCCACCGGATAATCCTTGGTGAATCCGTAGCCGCCGTAAATTTCTATGGCAAGGGAGGTCACTCGCTCCGCCACCTGCGAGCAAAACAATTTGGTCATAGCCGCTTCTTTGACGAAGGGCACTCCGGCGTCCTTCATCCGCGCCGCGTTATACACCATGAGCCGCGCGGCTTCGATTTCGGTGGCCATCTGCGCGATCTGGAACTGGATGCCCTGAAAATCGGCGATTGACTTGCCGAACTGCTTGCGCTCCTGCGCGTACTTGGCGGCGTATTCCCACGCACCGCGGGCCACTCCTGCCATCTGGGCGCCGATTCCGATGCGGCCTTCGTTTAAGGTCTCAATCGCGATCTTGTAGCCCTTGCCTACTTCGCCGAGGACATTTGACGTGGGCACGCGGCAGTCTTCGAGAATCAGTTCGCAGGTGGACGAAGCGCGGATCCCCAGCTTGTCTTCCTTCTTGCCCACCGTGAAGCCGGGAAAATTCTTCTCGATGAGGAAGGCCGAAATTCCCTTATAGCCCGCCGCCGGATCTACGGTGGCAAAAAGTACGAAAAGTCCGGCTTCCTTGCCATTGGTGATCCAAAGCTTGCGTCCATTGAGGACGTAGTCGCTGCCCTTCAGTGTGGCTCGGGTCTGCAGGGCAAAAGCATCGGAGCCGGAACCGGCTTCGCTGAGCGCGTAGGCGCCGCAGGTATCGGCCGCCATGCGAGGGAGATATTGCCCTTTCTGCTCTTCGGTGCCCCAGCGCAGCAATGCATTGTTGACCAGCGTGTTCTGCACGTCCACCACAACCCCGGCGGAAGCGTCGACCCGTGACATTTCCTCCACCGCCAGAATCGCCTCAAAGAACTTGCCTCCGCCTCCGCCGTAGAGTTCCGGAATTTCAATGCCCATCAACCCGAGCTGGAAAAACTGGCGGATCAGGTCTTTATCGAAGACGCCCTTTTCGTCCATCTCCTTCACCAGCGGCCTGACTTTTTCGTCGGCAAACCGGCAGATGTTATCGCGAAACATGATCTCGTCTTCGGTAAAGGAGGTCAGGGGAGAAGGCGATGGGACTCGGATCGTGGTTTCCGGCATGGAAATACCTTCACACTGGGGACGGCTAACTTTGGACTTGGCGAATCTGAACTTGATGAACCTTGGATTCTAGCACTGCGCCGTCGTCCCGGCGGCCCGATGGGCGGGCGAGACGCCGGTGCTACGGTTTCCTGAGGTGGAGGATCAGACCTGTTTGCCGCCGTACACCAGCTTCAGCCCGTCCGCCTGCAGGATGCGCTGGATCTGGTTGCGGGCGTGCACAGACCAGGGGCCGGTCGCGTCCAGCTTCACATAGGCGCGCCAGTGCTTCAGGGCCTTGCGCGGCTCCTTAATCTTTTCGTAGGCGAGGGCCAAGTTGTAATGCGCGTCGGCGTAAGTGGGCGCGAGTTGCAACGCGGTGCCGTAGGTCTGGATGGCTTCGGCCACCCGCCCGGTCTCATCCAGTACGTTGCCCAGGTCGAAGTAGGCCAGGGCGTAGCGTGGATCCACCTCAATCGCACGGCGGTAATGTTTTTCCGCGAGCGCATATTCCTGCCGGTTGTAATTCAGCGTGCCCAGGTTGATATGGGCCGCGGCGTGGTCGGGATCGAGTTCCAGCACCTGCTCATACATCTCGACCGCCTGTGTCTGACAGTTGGGGTCTTCCTCGAACGCAATGCCGCGGGCGAAAAGCTCTGCCACGTCCGCTGCCGCCGGCTCAGCGCTGATGGAAACGGGGGCACTGCTTACAACCCGCGGGCCGGTGGAGAAGTCGAACATGAACTGCCCGGCTATGGGTTCGACCACTTTGCCTTGATGGCGGAAGGCGATCCGGTGGCCGGCGGAGAAAGCTCCGGCCTCGAGCAGCGGGTTCTCCATTCCCGCCACCTGCTTCTGCATGGCCTCGAGCGATTGCCGGATCACTGCCGGCCGCACCTTGCGAGCACACAGGTCACGCACTTTCTTGATTTGCAGAAGGTCGAAAAACGAATAGCTTTCGCCTGCGGCCACCAGTCCAGCTTTCTCCCAAGCTGTTAACTGACGCGCCGTGAGCCGAAGAATGCGAAGCAGGTCCGCTCGATGGTATCGGTACACGTTGATAGTAAGACTCTCTCCATATTATCGGAAAAGTTACTCCCTGTCGCAAGTGGAAAGTGACTGATAACGGAATCAAAGCAGGCAACTTGCAACGTCGGTGGTGCAGATGCGGTAGAAAACTGGAGCCGACGAGCGGACTTGAACCGCTGACCTGCCGATCACCAAGCGAACTGTCAGGACCCCGCTACGATAAGAATCACCGAGATGGCCTGTCTGGCCCGGGGTCAAATGGCGTCACTCGGCAGGAAAAAATGGGCCCGAATGTGGGCCAGTCCTTCGCGGCGATTCTCTTTCACTGTCACGTTTGGGCCGGCGGATCATTCGCGCTAGATATTCCCGATGAACACCCGGGTGTTCGGCGCCGATGGGAGCGGTGGGATGTTCCTGTCTGGGCTGATATCCACAACCCCCTTGCTGACAAAGTGTTTTCTCACGCGGTCTCCCGAATGAAGAATCAACGTACCAAGTAACCGCTCAAATTTCATAGCAGCATCACTTGCTGGACCATGCTGCGAAGGCAATCAGGGCGCGATTCGCCGATGGATTACGTACTTCCATCAGCAGGAAAATGCCAAGCGCGAAATAGAGGCTGAGCATCAACGATGCGGTAGTGCGAGATGGTTTGGTCGATCATAGGGAACGCAGTTAACTCAGGGCCGCAATGTTAGGTACGCTAACGGGGCAAGTCAACGGATGGCGGAACGTCCAGGAACGTCCATACAAACAACTTGAGATAGCTTGGCCGGACCTCTGCGCCCATGGGCAGGCAGATTGTCTTGCTCTCAGGGATAGGGGGAAGGTCAACGTTCAGTGGGGGTAGTGTATGGCGACGGCAAGAATGCTACACCCTACCCATCTGGTTAACAGCGATGGGATCGGCGGACGGGCTGACGGATGCGCACGGGCCTGCAGGCGAGGAGGTAGGTCCCCGGATTTTTCAGGAAATCTGGGTCACGGATTTTGCGTGTCGTTGTTGCCAAAAAGCCCGATGTGGTCGGGCTTTTTGCGCCATTGGTCGCTGGACTAGCCGATTTTTTCGGCCCACCATTGGGGGTGGTAGGCTGGCAGCATGTCCGAGACTGAAACCATGTATCCGTGGCCGCAGATTTGCACAGTCGCATAATAGCCAGTGCCGCGGGTGTCTACTGTGTGACAAGGCCCACTTCCTCATTGACAAGGAATGTTAACCAAGCTTAGCATTGCGTCCGAATCGCCTAGCTGCGGCTCCAGTCCCCCCACTCCCTTTTGATCCTACTCAGCGAGGCGACAAATCAGCGCGGTGGAACGTTTCCCACGCTGCCAACGGGCCGAACCCAAGCTCAATGAATAAAAAGGAGGCGAGCGGTGTCGCTCAAAAATCTCCATACCCTACCTGATTCTTCCCTGCGAGGACAGCCACGGTTTGCGGCTCAAGCATTCCATCCCATGAACCCGCGCGGCCATAGGCATTTTGCTCAACGTGCTGCGCTTTCGCGGCGCGGATTTCTGGGAATGACTGCAGCTGCTTCTGGTCTCTTGTTCGGGGGTCTGGCCGCACCGTCAGTGGCGGAGACGGCTCGGAAAGGTTCCAGCACCCCCAAGCCTATCCCGGGCGGCATTCAGCCTCTTGGCCCGGGAACAGAAATATTCCACATTCACCTGCCAGCCCCCGGTTTCGAGCCCTCCACAATCACCGACTTTAACGGCGAGGTCGGGGTCGCCAACGTAGGAGGCATGGGCACGCAGACGGACACAAACACTAACACGTCCAAGCGACTGGCTTTCGATGTGGATGTGCGCTTCATGCGGGGTGTCTATGTCGGGGAAGACGGGCGAGTGCACCGAAACGCCTTTGCCTTTGTTTGACTCGATGTCTATGAGGGTCCGGTGGACCCCGCACATCAAATCCACGACTTTAATCCCGGCATTGCAGAAAACGGTCTTTTCTGGACGATTCCCCTTCCGGAGAGCAGCGTGGACGTGCATTTTGGAAAGGGAACTGGTTCCTTGCATGTCAGCGGGCTCGATGTAGAGGACTACCATGACATAGTCAATGCCTTGCAAGATGGACCTTCCGTAGAGGCTACGGTATCCTTCGACATCCACTGGTTGGGCGCAACCGACCGCTTCGAGTTGCGGGATGCGGCCAATCGTTTTGCCGGACACTACGTGCATACTCCAGCGACCATCGCATGGGCGGCAACTGAAAGCGGTATCCAGTTCGTCTCCGACCCGGCCGACACCACGGTCAATGAATTGTCGCTAATCGGGCACGAGCACAATGGGGTCTTCTTTACCGGCGAGTGAACTCGAACTGAGAACCCGATCCGCTATTTCAAGGAGGGCCGGGACCAATCCGGCCCTTTTTCCTGACTTGTTGACGATTTCCCGGGCACCGTCGAGGGAGAGACCTTGCGAGTTTGAGGAGTTGAGCGGCAAAAGCGTCCTTTTCTCGTAGCAATCCAAGCAACAAGTGCTCAGTTCCGATATGTTTGTTCTGAAGGCGCTCCGCTTCCTCAGCCGCGTAAGCCAGCACACGTTTTGACTCATTGCTCAAGGGAAGATCGACCGAGGTCGATACCTTCTCTCGGATGACGGTGTGGCCCTCGATCTGCTTGCGGATGGACTCGACCGAAGCATGGGAAGGCAGGAACACGCTGGTCAGGGCTTTGTCTTCACGCAAAAGTCCCAGAAGCAGATGCTCCGTCTCAATATAAGGAGACCCGAACTAGCTGGCCTCGTACCGCGCAAAGAAGATCGTGCGACGGGCTTTCTCAGTGTAACGCTCGAACATGAAAACACTCTTTCGGAGCGAGAATTATGGAAGGTTGCTGGGGCATCGACAGCGCAGGGGATAGCCCACGCAAGGCCGGATCAACTTCGAGAGCGAAAAAGTGGCACCGGGCTGATCGGTTCAGCCCAGTTCCACGAGAACCGCCACATCGAATTTCGAATAATACTTCTTCACATCCTTTGCCCCGTACTTCATTCGGAACTTCTCGACCACGGATTTCACCGTCTTGGCATCAGTGACGGGAACAGCACGCAACTTCGCCTCCACGCCTCGCGCATCAATCCGAATCAACGAATTCTTGAGCACGTTCTTGTACCACTGCGTGTCCGAGCCTTGCACTGGGAGGAGGTATAGCTTTTCGCCTTCCAGCACGAACCAGACTGGAACAGAGATCGTGCGCCCAGACTTCCTGCCAATCACGCTAAGCTTGATCTGGCGGTAGCGGGCCAGTCGTTCTTTAAGTTCATTCTCTGGAGTTGGCATTACTGAATCTCCGTCCTGAAGTGCCCTATCGCGGAATGGGCGTTGGCGGAACAATCGGCACCATCCACGTCGATGAGTCAGAAAACTGGCATCACTGGATTACCGACGAGGAGACCGTGGTCAAGGGTCATCACGTGTGACACTTTGCCGCCGTTCATTTCGGCCACGAAAACAGGTTGCCAGCGCACCGAAGTGCCAAAAGGATGCTCCTGCGCAAGCCCGTCCTTTGGTCGCGAAAATACCAATTTCACTCCTTGGTCAGTGAGAGGCATGTTCCTAGCTCGTGGAGCCGTCATACCCGCATCAATCATCACATGAACAACCCGACGCTTTCCTTCCATCGCTTGCACGAGCATCCAACTGTCTCCTCCTCGCATTTGGTTTTGAACGTCTCCAGCAGCCTCCGCTGATCGGATAAGGTCTCGTAGCTGTCGGTCATCCCCCGATAGAAACGATACCGCCGCGATCTTGCGTTCCGGCAGGATCATATGTGTGGTCAGAGCAAAGCTGGCCCCGCGAAGCCCGAATGCCGCGCTGATCGTGACGGCCAGAGAGACGGTAAACATGACGATCAGTCTCACTCGGCGGTGGCGTATCCAGCCAAACAACCGCTCCTGCAAGTGCCTGCCCGGTTCGCCCGGCAAAAACATCCAAGTTCGCCGCTTTTGCTCACGGTAAACCTCTCCGTAGCGGGAATCCATCCGACGCTCTTCGCTACTTGCCAGCAGGTAGTAGAACCAGAGCATGTTGATGTAAACGATCAGCAGGATAAAGCGCGGCCACACGATCAGCAGTCCGAGACCAGCGAATGCGAGAAACAGATATTGGGGATGGCGAATGCGCTTGTAAAAACCGCTTCCTACCACCCCTCGCCGTCTGAATTTGGTGTAGTAAAGTTGAACAGCACACAAGACGAAGCCGACCAAACCGAGCAAAAAGATCAAGCCCCCGATGCTTGGAAGAATTTCTGTCGAGAGGTGAGGCAGGAAAAAAGCTGGCAGCCATGCCGTAGCCGGAAGGCCGAAAGGCCCCGCAAGCAGCGGGCTGTAGACGGAGTAGTAGTAGAGAGCGAAGGGAGTGACCATGAAGAGCATTTCCAGCGTGATGAGCAAATAAGCTAGAAACCCGGCCGCTCTTGCGAACGACTTGAGCATTTCGTCCTCTCCTCAGCTTTGCTCCACCCTCGCTATTGTTTCACCTGCCGCTTGACTCTGGACTACACTCCAGATTGTATGATTTTGTCATGCGGACGAACCACGAAGCCGAGAGCGCGACCATGCAAATCGGATGGCATGAGGTCGCAGAACGAGCAACTCCGGTCGCAGCCGTCGTAGCTGCACTTTCGACTCTCGCGTGCTGCCTGCCGCTCGGTTTCTTGGCGCGGTTGGATTGGCGGGGCTAAGCGTCTGGGCACAGAGTCTTCGTGGCTGGTTTCTCGATAATCGTTTGTTTTAGGGTGGCGAACGCTTCGGCACGACGCTTGTCACTCGCCAGATACGCGATGTTCTCCCAGATGATTAGCTCCATTGGATCGGTCGAGGGCGGCGGCGCGGGACGGCCATAGTGCTACTGGAGCTTATCGACCAGCTTAGAAAACGTAATGGTTGCCTTGCCCATGCGCCACAGTCCCCTTACGAACCTTCAGCTAATCGACAACTTCGAAGTTCGATGGTGCGTTCCGATTCAGCGGGAGGTCTTGCCGGGAGCCGCTGAACTTTGGGAAAAGCTTCGCGAGCATAGATGAAGTCTTTAACGCCTCACCACCGGACGGTTGTGCGGGGTGGGCTATCAGGTGAGCCTTAATATCGTTCGGCAGTTCCCGCCAAGAAGGCGTGAAAGAGAGAAGAATGCGGTCGCGTCTGGTGTTGCCCGCATTGCCATGCGTGCTGTGAAGCAGTCGGTAATCGATCACTACAGCATCGCCCGCTCGCAAGCCGAGTGTCACTTGGTCCGGGAGATCGCTCAGAGCGATATGTCCCGGCTCAAGTCCTTCCGCACTGTGCCCGTGCGCCTCGGGAAGGACGGCGTGGATCGGTGCGCTCTTGAGATGAGAACCCCGCAAGACCCGCAGAGCACCGTTTTGGGCATTTGTGTCCGCCAGATAACAAAGAACTCCTATTTGTGGGGCCATTCGCCGATAGCTCAGCGGATGATCCCAGCACCACCAATCCTGATGCCACCACAAGGGCGGGCTATGCGGTTCCTTGACGCTCACGTATCCGGAAATCCATTTAAGATCGTCCGCACGTAAGCCATCTGTCAAGGCTTGGACTCTGCGGTCGGATTTCGGCAGCAGCCGAACGATAGGATCGTTCCATCGTAGCGGTACAAGAATATTGTGGGGCGTGTGCACGTCAGTTCGGGGGATGAAGTCAGGATCGATTCGACGAGCGGTACAATCTTTTTCAATTCCACTTTGTTCACGAAGCTTTCAAGCACCACGAAGCCATCACGGACGAAGTCAGTTTCGAGAGGTCGTTCGCACAAGATTGCAGGTGACCAGTAGTTGTTAACCATGGATAATTGCGATTCATTCTTCCGTTTCGCCATGTCGGGCTCTCACACGCTGGCATCGTAGCAGACTGGTTCCACCTGATTTCCCTCGGGATCGGTCACGTAAAGCAAGCGCCAATGCGCCCATGCGTGTTGGGCGGTTTCGACTTGCAGCCCCAATGCTTCCAATCTCTTCCGTTCGACTTCAAAGTCAGCGAGAGGAATCTCGAATGCGATGTGGTCAAAGGTGGAGGTTGCGGCGTCCGCCCCGCGATAGCCGGGGCTTTGTGATCGGTCGAACAAGGCGAGCACTTGAGTGTGACCGCCGAAGCCGTCCGCAATATTAAAAAACGCCGAATTCGGGAATCGGGTCATTAGCGGCAAGCCGATAACTTGCTCGTAGAACCGCTGCATGGCGTCCAAATTCTCGACACGGAGCGCAATCTCGCCAAGGCCGCGTACTACTGTAGGCTTCTTGTTCATGTTGGATGATGGCACGATGAACCTCCCGCATCTTGCGAATATGGGAAGCGTGCCCGATAGCCGACCTTGGCACAGTGCGCCTCAAACTGAGAAGAACTTGGACTGATAACGCAGCAAGCCCCTAAACCGAATGAACCGATCAGCCGAGTACGCGACCGCTATTGTTGTTGCTCACCTGATGGTCAACATCGTGCATGGTCTTGCCCATCGTGAACTCCACGTCGGGCTTGCTCCGCTTGCCTCGATCTTCGTCATCGCGGTTGTGCTGATCTTGCCTTTGATCGCAACGGGGTTCCTTTGGACAGCCAAGAAACGACTCGGCCTCACTCTCCTGTCGATCTCGATGTTCAGGTCATTGCTATTTGGTTTGTATCACCATTTTCTGGTCGTTAGCCCAGATCACATCCATTCGCAGCCATCGGGTGGATGGGGTACCACGTTTGCCCTAACCGCGTATCTATTGCTCATCATGGAGGCGATTGGAACTTACGTCGGCGTTCATTTCCTCTGGATTGCGGAAGAGAGTCCACTGCAACGATAGTTCTGGGCCTCTTACATTACTCGTTCAGGGTGTCTTATCAGGTGCACAGCCAAGAAAGCGCCGAGAACCGCATCAAATGGCAAACAGAAACCCGGCCACCAGTGGGGTACACCGGGATTGTCGATGAAGCGGCGATGGACGAAATCAAAAATCCCGTGCCCAACAAGGGCTGCGACTACGAACCAGAGATTTCTTTTGAAGCCGAGCACGGCAACCAGCAAAAAGCCGCTCGCAACCGCGCTTTCAATGATCAGAGTGCGACTAGAAGCTCCCATCGCAGCGAACAATACATAGTAGAAAGCGATCACGATCAGCACGGTCGGATAAAAGGCACGCTCCCGGTCAAAGCCAATCACAGCCGCCGAACCCGCCACGGCCGCCGCCAGTAGCAAGCCAATCACGTATTCCATTTGCTGCCCTCACCGGGTACTCCTCGCACCCCTCTGCTTTCGCTGGGACGGTCACTAGCACAGGGGAAGATTATGCCAGACGGAGAGACTATTTCAGACGCCACTTGCAAGAGATTCGGCCACTGCACGAGAATTAACTCGCCACACTTTCACGTACCGAAGGCGAACTATGCGAGTGAATTACGACCGAATAACGACGACAATTGAACGCGAGTGGCTGGCTCAGATCATCGCGGGCACCAAGAAGATCGAGTATCGCCAGATCAAACTCTATTGGACCAAGAGATTCAGGAAGGTTGCGTTGCCCTTTGAGTTGCGCCTACTCAATGGGATGACTCCCCCAGTCCCCGAGGTAACAGTCCTGATCCACAAAATCACCAAGGACCGCCGTGCTGGTGACTACCTCGGCGAGTTCGACGGGCGCGGAGCATTCCGCGTCGTCGTTAGCCACGTGATTGACCCCTCAGCCCTTCAAACTGGTAGTAGAATAGCTATGTTACTTTTCTCATCCTTCCGCCGCACCCTCCGGGCGACGGTTCCTTGCGAGAACTGACGAAACGTCGCGCAGGGAGCAGGAACAGCTGCTCTCCCAGACTCTTTTTATCCGGCCTTATGCGAGACCGAGGATGCGTTTTCTCTTATTAAGCGCATCTGCCCTATTGGCAAGGTCGAGCGGTTCCTCGATGCCAAAGAGAGGAACGACGATGAAAGCCGACCATATTTGGGAAGAGCTTTACAAAGCCGCAGTCCTCGAATCCGACGATGAGAAGCTACATAAGCGGATTTATGCAGCAAAGGCCGCGATTGACGCCCGACTTCACGAAATGCAGCTAGACCACGGAGGTGCGCCTGAGGAACGACAGGCTATCAGCGATGCGCTCCACGGTTTAACCGTGCTACGGAGCGAGTTAGAAACACGTTCTCAGGATACAGGCTCGCCTGAAGGCCGCTGACCAACGCTTGGACTGCGAAGTGGGGGTGGCACGATATGCAGGATCGATCCCGCAGTAGTTCGGTTTCAAGGCCAACAGAAAATGCTTCAACACGCCAAATGTGCTAGAGCATTCTCTTGAGAACCGCGAGACTATTGAGCGCATCTCTCAGTTTGCGATGCTCCTTAGAGTGTGCAATCGGCAATCCCCGTAAGCGTCGGTGGATAGCCTTCTCAGCCACGTCGATGCTCGCTGGCAACTTGTCCCGGTCGAATTCCATTGCCGCGGCTCTATAAACGTCGAGCCAATCCCTGTCATTGTGGCTCACCGACGGGGTCTCCGCACACAGGCCCTTCCGCATCGAGGAATCTGCATCTGGCGTACGAGCAAACAAGCACCCGGTTGCCTAGAGTTGAGCAGTTCAAATGTCATCCACGCTCTCCTTAATGTTCAGCGCCAAATGGCGATCAACACTGCAACAACCACGACGGCTCTGGCGGCATGAGGAATTCTGGCTATGATGTGGATGATGCCGGAGATGCTTCCAACACCGAGATAGGGCATGTTGCCTACTTGCCTTCTCGAACCAGTATCGCTATCACACCATGTGTGCGATCTTGCCGAATCCGGGGGCTTCCTCGGGGGAAAGCGGGAATCTGGGGAAAGGACCCCTCGCGGGGCCCCAAACGGGCTATCGGTTAGACAGGAGCAACTGCGATGCCAAACCAGATTTGCGTTGGCGTGCGAGAGCCGCGACCATTGCCCTGTGCTGATCGGACGCCGCAATTCCAACTATTGAGAGGGACTTTAGCCGACGGCGAGCGTAGAAGCGGCGTTCTCTGCCAAGCTCTCTTTCGCGTTGACATACAGGTGGCATTTGACGCGCAATGCAAAAACATTCCACAGGGAAAACATGTTCCATCGCAGACAGGCTGACATCTACGACACCCCCAAAAACAAAAGCCCAGACTCAAAGAGTCACGGGACGCGTGTCGAACAACCCTCCCACGAAGTCTGCTCACAACCAGCCTACGTTCTGATCCGCACTCTGGGAATGGCTCCAACGTGCTTCTGTGGAAGACTGGAAACGTTGAGTGTTCGCTGATGGTCGTCATTTGGGGCCGCTTCGAGGTTAATTGATCGCCTCGTCTCTTCACGACAGTCGCCAAGATCAAGCGTCTTTTAAGTAGCCGCAATCATTCGTTCTTTTATAGCAGTCGGGTTGCGCTTCAATGCTTCAATGAGCTACGAAGGGCGTGAAGAAGTAGAAGAAGTCAAATCCACGAGGGCGTTGTGCTGTACCTGTTACCCCTCGGCCTTGACGCCAAACATTCTGGCGTGGGCCAAGGAGTGTTTCCTTGTTTCAGCACAATTCACCGTCGCAAAGCGGCGAAAACAACTCCCCTGTCCAGCCTACCTCTCCTGCTGTTCCGGGTTCATCGCTCCCACCCAAAATCAACATTGCGTTTCGGGCCTAGTGTTTTCGATTTCGAAGTGTTAACTTCTGCAGAGCTTGCGCGGCTGCTCAAGGTTCGGGAATCTTGGGTCATAGACCAGAGCAAGCGGTCCCGCACATCTGATCCCATGCCGGTCTTCCGACTGGCAAGGAAGTCTGTTTCAATCGCACGGTGCGTGGTACGTAAGATACCGTGAGTACGGGATGAAGAACCCGGTTGCCTACAGGTTGGCAAGTCTGGCGGAATACCCCAAGAAAGCCGAGGTCATTCCGTTGAAAAATGAGTACATGGACAGGCTCAACCTGATCGGCTTCACCTACGACGCCGGAGTCAGCATTGGTGATTTCGTGGAGAAGACTTATTTCCCCGCGATTGAGAAGAGGCTGGCTAAGAGTTCGGTCAAGGGTTACAGGGATTCTTGGCGGTGCCACATCAAAGATCGAATGAGGGGTCGCGTAAGGGACTTCAGGACTGTGGACGGTGAAAACCTGATGTGCGAGATTGAAACCGCGAACAAGACTGAAACCGGAGACTTGGCTCACGCCACGTCACATCAAGGTAACACTGTCAGCGATGTTCACGTTCGCAAAACGCATCCCTACTTCCGGATTCATGACCGTGGTGGTACGCTCTAAACTTTCTTGCTGAACACGGTAGACGTCAGTAATAGGTGAGCTTAAGACGACGGATGGAGCCCGGTCCGAAGGCTGCGTCTGGACGAGAGCGGGCGACAGTGGTCTGCTCTGTCCAATTGTCATAGCCATCGTACTGATAGATGTATTGTGTTTCGTAGGTGGCGGGGTGCTGGGCGGGTTGAGGCTGCCCGACCGGAATCATAGCTCCGGCTTCACTGAGGCCATATTCCCTCCCTACTTCCGGATTCATGACCGTGGTTGTACGCTCCGAGTCTTTGTCCCCGTGGTCGTTATAGGTTGTGATAGTCACTTCTTCGCCAAAGACCCCACCACTCCTGTGCCGTTCCGTCACACGACCGTTGGCGTCATAAGAGTAGGAGATAGCTCTGTTATACAAGCCGCCAGCCAAGAACGCGCCCATGAACTTGGCCTGTTCTGGATTGAGCGTTGACCGCAGCTCTTCAGGAATCATCAACTTAGGGGCATCCGCGATCTGTTCCTCTGCGACGATGCGACCCTTTGAATCGAACTTGCGCACAATGTGGGCCACGAGGTTTCCCTCGGCATCACACAGTTGCGCACTCGTCGCCACGTCCTGCTCGTTGTACGCTGTGGTGAGAGTACCGCCGGGATACGGGGCAAACCCCAAGTCGGTTCCTTCCCAATGTGTCGAGTAAGCCGTGTTCGGAGGTAGAGGCTTTGAATCGTAGCTTTCAATGACGGACTTGCGCCCTTTGTCGTCATACTGGTAGCGAATTTTGTCCCTGCCACCCGATTTCATTCCAACGAGCCTTCGTGCCTGGTCGTACGAGTAGGTCGTCTCAGAACTGGGGGCGGAGACCACTTTCCCGGAAACGGTTTTGAGGAGACGTCCATCGGAGTGGTAGGTATAGCTCGTTACCCATTTCGAGCCGTCCGGGTTGCCCGTTTGCACTTCCAGAATCCTGCCATCGGGTGCGTAATCCGTTGTGGTGGTCGTGAGCAGCTGCTGCCCGTCGGCACCCGAAAAAGTTTGCTCATCGAGCACTGTCTTAACTGGACCTCGAAGGGCGGCTCTGTCGCGGTCCGACATGAGAGCACCTGTTTGGGATGATTGTTGTGCAAGAGCAAACCACGCAGCCGAAACCACCAATAAGGGAATGATGGCGCAAGAGAGTCGAACGTGCATTTTCTGCAACTCGCCGAAATGAAAACCCGATTCTACTCTCATCCCCTGCGGTGCGGTAGCTCGTCGCGTGATTTCGACGTGGATCAAGACTTGCCTTCATGGCCTTTTGGTACTGCGGAGACCAGTCCGGCCACCCGTGCTCGATCAGGGCTTTCGACCGGGAACCCCTCCACAGCCGGGCCGCCACTTTTCACCCGCGTTCCGTCCCGCAAGATTAGTTCTTGAATCTCTTGTGGCCAAGGGCGGCAATGCCGTTGAACCAGACGCATAGGGTTCCACGGTAGGTCATAGTTAATGATATTGCGGCACTGCTGAAGGTTCATTCCCTCGGACAATACATCCGTTGTGACCAGAACGTCATAAAGATCGTCTTGGCGGCCCGCTGGTGCCTCCGACGATTCAGGCACAAAACCAAAAATGGCCGCTTCTCTCGATACTCCACCGTGGCCCTCATCCCCGATTACGCAGGCTAGTCGTCCGCGATAGGCAGCAAGTTTGAGGTCAGAAGCGAATACGCCTTCGAGATATTTGTGAGCGTCCGGGGTAGGCCATATTGACAAGGTGCGCGGGAATCCATTGGCTTGGTCGAGATTGTTTCGAATTCAATCCATAACGCTGAACTGCAAGTACGGTGTAGAGGCTTTGAGAATGATGTCCTCGTTGCCTTCGACCAGCGTCACCCGACCGTTCTCGTCTCGGTTCGGCCGGCCGACAGCTTGGAATTCGACATCGATCTTGAAGTACGGACAATCTCGGCTGACAAATGTACGCTGCAAACCCGTTGATAACCCACCCTCGGTCGTGAACACCCTGAGGAGAGTGTTTCGCGTCATGCCGGGCTTGATTGTCTGCATGCGCTTCAAAACTTCGGCGACCCAAGCCAGATGAGCCTTAGAGGATTCTCCTTGGTCTCCCGTGGGACTTGCCTGTAAGACGTTAGTGCCACCGATGGCAGCGGATGCCAGTAAAGCGAACATGCGACGTCGTTGCATCGTAGCCCTCCCCGGGTTTGCTGAGTCTAACTGAAAATCCGGACATGGGTTGGGGTTCGATTAAGCGGCAGCGATGGTGCGTGTTGTCGAACCGGCCGGGGTGACATTCCAAGGCAGCAGGTCCGCGATGCGGTTCACGGGATAATCGGCGATGCGCGTGAGGACCTCTCTCAGATACGCTTCAGGATCGATTATCTCGGCCACGCATCGGTGGCCACCACAAGCCGCTATATCACCACAAACCTGCAGATGAAGCGCGATGTCCTTGAGGCTTTCTGGAAGCGTGCCGGACTCAGCCCTGCGCCTCTCCAAAAATGGCGGCCATCCCCCAAGCTACTTACACTCCTTGAAAATCTATAGAGCCTTATCTGGAGTACAGCCAGCAGTCATCCCCCATTTCATGTCGGTTTGTTTTGCCCAGTTACAACTTACTCCGGATAAGACCGGACTCGGGATAATGCGCCCAACAGGGCACTTCCTGAATCCGACCTTCTTCTTTATAGAGCTGATTGAATCCGGCATAGGCATCGGCCTGCAGCGCACCCTGAAAGGTAGCCAGATGTCGCTCGGGATGTTCCCCCTTGCGATCGGGCGAGTAGGCAAACCACACCGCCGGTGACGCCAGGTCGCCCGCCGGCCGATCGTCTCGCACATAGGTCCACAAACGTCCCGTCTTCGTCTTGCCGTTGCCTGGCGCCAGCACCGGCACCGGCGTGTCATCGGCATGCAGCTTGCTTGCAGCCATCACGTAACGACGGAGTGCTTCCACCAGCGGGTCCAGCAACTCACTGCTTCCCCCTACCCAGTCCGGCAGCGTCGATCGTTCCAGTTCCATTCCCTCGCGCGCATACATCTCGCACTGGCGATAGAGCGGGAGATGATCGGCATACTTCGACACCAGAACGTGCGGCAGCAGACCGGGACCGGCCAGCCCTCGCGCAATCGGTCGGCTCGGAGCGGGTGCCTGCACGATCTGCTCGCAATGCCTGCAGCTCAGCTTGGGGCGCACATGGCGAATCACCTGGAATCGTTCCGGCACATACTCCAGTATCTCGGAAACGTCTTCGCCCAGTTTGCGCAACTCGCCGCCGCAGCCCGGGCATGCCGTCTGCTTCGGTAAGTGCGTCTCTGTGGTTCGCGGCAGATGCTCAGGCAGCGGGCGCCGCGCTGGTTTGATGACAGGGGATGTAGCGGGAAGCTGACTCGCGGCTGGAGGGGTGCTCTCGACCTGTTTCGCTTGTTGCAGATCTTCCAGCCGCAACTCCAGCTGTTCAATCTGGCGCTCTAGTTTCTCTGACTTGCGCCCGAACTGCATCCGCCGCAACTGGCTCAGCAGCAGCTTCAGATGCTCGATCTCACACTCCCGGGAAAGCAGCCGCTGGTGGGTGGCAATCCGTTCCTGGTGCTCCGCTACCGGCAATGCCTGCAACCCTTCTCGATCTAACTTACTCAGATCCGGAAGCGTGGGCGCCAACATGGGGGCAGTATGCCATGAACACGGGCTGTGCAAGACTAGTCGTTGCACAAAAATCTGTGCAAATCTGAAGCTGTATCTACACCGCCAACTGTGGATCCCACGTGCGCTGCGGTCGTCGCCAGTCAATGCCTTCTAACAGCATCGACAATTGCGCCCGCGTCAACGCCACTGTGCCGCTCGTGGCTTGTGGCCATACGAAACGCCCACGCTCGAGTCGTTTCGAAAACAGGCAGAGCCCGTCTCCATCGAACCATAGAACCTTGATCAGATCGCCACGCCGTCCGCGGAACACAAACACCTGGCCGGACAACGGACTCTGCTCCAACTGGGTCTGCACCAGTGCACTCAACCCCGTGAAGCCGCGCTGCAGATCGGTCACGCCTGCGGCAATCCAAATCTGAGTGTTGCCTGGCGGCGCGATCATCGCCGCAGACACTCCAACAGCACGCGCAGCATCCCCGGATCGGCACTTCCTTCGATGCTCACTTGCGCATGGTGCAGTTGAATGTGAATCCTGCCCCGCGAGGCTGGTAGGGATGTTGGGCCCGAAGCTGTCGTCGACTCATCAACAGTCACTCGCACTGGCAGCAGCTTCGCCCGGCCGCTACCCAGCCGCCCCGCTTGATACAGCCTGCGCCAGTTGAATACCAGGTTGGCGTTGACCCCGTGCGTTCGCGCTATCAGCGCCACCGAAGTCCCCTCCGCCAATGTCTCTTCAACAATCCGCCGCTTCTCCTCCAACCCACGGTACCGACGCTTAGGTGTGATTGCTTGAGTGTATGTGTCCATCATCGCTCCAAGTGGACACTATCGCTTGTGTCCACTTCGCGAGCATGACGTCCCCAATACACTGATGTCCAGGCGGTCATTGCCGTACGCTTACAGATATTCTCGAATCCAATCCACTGTATCGGCGAAGAACGAAAAGATGATGATCTTCCGCTTATTACGCTTGTCTTTGTCATCCAAGCCATCCGCATCCGCGTTCTTGAGAATCTCGGTGAGTTGCTCAACGAGCGCGGCCAATTTCGGGTCACTTGCCCTGGTAACTTTCCCGGCACGTTCGGCGAAACTATGAAGCAGATCTCAGTCCTTCGTGACGTCCTCACGCAGCCGCACCACGTCGTAGCCTTTGGCAGGTGTTGCAGTACCGTCACCCAGGACCCTATTTAAGATTTCATCATTATCAGTCTGCTGCCTGATGGGCGACAATTAGAAGTCCCGGCCAACGACAATTAGAATTCCCGATCAGCGACAATAGCCAAGCTCTGGTTTGTGTTCTTGGCGACATCAGAATTTGGTCACAGACAAGCAGGTGAGGAGGTTATTTGCCTTGGCGAAAGTGGAAAACAGTCTGGAAATAGCGGCGGCCAAAGCGGGCATGGATGCTAAGACGGCGCGCAAGTATCGAGGGTTTGGGCGAATGCCGAGCGAGTTGAGGCCCGGGCGGCGGTGGCGGACGCGATCTCATTCAAACGAGTACGCCGCGGGGCTAAGACCTGCGACAAAGAGCGCCAGAAGCTTTTTCGCCGTGCGTTCCTCTTGGACCGCAAGGAGCGCTATCGGAAGGCTGCAGGACTACCACCCTCGCCAAAATTCGCCAGCGGGGCAAAGGAACAGTGTTCCTGGTGCTGTCTACGCTGCCGGCTCCATGGCTGATGGAGGTGTCAGTCTTTTTGCAGCATTACCTCAGTTGATTTAATTACGACCTTCACAGCGTCACCCTTCTTGAGCGCCATCTCCTCGGCGCTCCTCCGTGTGATCACGCTTTCGATGAGGTTCTCCCCAACGCGGACCACGACGTGGGCCATAACGCCACCAAGCTGAATTTCCTCGACGGTTCCCTTGAGCTGATTGCGAGCAGAAAGAGTCATCCCACAAGCCTAGATCAATTTGCGATTAAATGGCAGCTCGCATCATCCTCAGTTAGAACGAGTAGATCATGTCGAACTGGTGACGCACGAGAAACGGTTCCGTTTGGCCGGGCTTTAATCCGGGGCGGCAACGGTGCTGCTGGTAATAGCCTAAATCCTCCTCCGGAAGGGCAGGCACGCCCCCATCATCTTCGGTGGCGATACCCCGCCAACGGGGCCATTGTTTTTGACGAGGGTATTCCGGACAATATAAATAAGTACGGTATGGAAACATTCCATAGGGGCGCCCCGATGACCCCCGAAGATCTCATCGATGAGCTCCGCCATAAGGTCGTGCTAGCGCCGGATGAGCCGGAACTGGAAGCTGCACTTGATGAACTCCAGTCTGCCCTGCAAGAGCACTGCTACTACCTTGAGAGTGTGTCCGCCGACTATCTCTTAAGCCTTCCTCTCGCTATCCGGAAACGGTTGAGCAAACTCCACGAAACGATCGCCGGTTAATTTTCCTAGCCGCCCTGAGGCGAACCACCGGGCTTCCGCACATTCCAAATACGTTCCACGATCAAGTGTTTGATGACACCCGAGAAAGTGATTTTCGAGCAGTGCAGGGAAAGCACTTAGCGGGCGGAAATTTTGGGGGATTTTGGACACCGCGACATGAAAGTGGTAACTGACGACCCAGACCCAAAGCACGTTTAGTATGATGCGGTGTGGCGTGCCCATGGCTTTTCAACCAATCACTGGCTCCACCTCGTCACCCGGCTCGGGGGTATTCCCCATCCTGGTATTCGTGCAGGGGAACGAGCAGCGCATGATGAATCTCGATCACACTCCGTTCACCGTAGGACGAAAAGTTGATAAGGACCTGGTAGTGGCCGATCCTCGCGTCTCCCGCGACCATGCTCTGATCACCTCGGAAGACGGGCAGTTCTGCGTAGTGGACCAGGGCCGTCGAACTTTGAACCAGGCAGCCTGGGCCGCTGTCCGCACCAAGAATACTTACTTTGCTGCGCGCTTCCACCGCCTGGCAGCAAAACGCGGAAGCAAATGAGCCATCGTGGCCATTGGTCACAAGATCCTCGTCCTAGCCCACTACCTGCTCCAACACGATCGCCCGTTTCGTGAACTCGGAGCCGACTACTACCAGAAGCTTCGTGCACCGGGTCTCTCCCACTCTCTTGTCCGTCGGCTGCAACGGCTCGGCTACCAAGTCACCCTCACACCTGCTACACAGCCGATGTGAGTATTTTCGAGAGAGCCTTTTGGTTGGTTTTGGCACCACCAAGTTTACTCGGGTCCAGGGAGCCGACATTGTCATGGAATCATTACTCATTGACCCGTAATTCGTGGAAACCGCCTCGGTTCTATCGACAAATCCGACAATCAGAGTAGCAAATTGGGCGCCTTGAGATTGCGCCACCTTCGATTGGCAGCTGATTCTATTGATCCACAAAGGAAGGGCGGAAGGGGTGAGTTCAAAAAAGTCCCCGCCCCGTCTCTCAAACGAACGGAGAGACCAGGACGGGGCACCCCGTGCGAGAGGTTAAGCTGCTTTCGCCAATTGGGCGCTCATCTGTTTCATGAACTCGCGCATCGCTGCGATGTGGCCTGGCGAGCGGCCTTCGATCCATTTCTCATAACGCTGCGCAGCTTTTTCCAGGTTGGTGCAGAACGTCTTGTCGACGAAACGCTCTCGGAATGCGGGGACAACCGGCTTGACCATCTCCCAGACACCAAAAAACTCTCCGCTGGTTTCGAAGAACAAGTCCTCATGTAGCAGATCATAGTTGAGCAGAGCACAAGCTTGTTCCCAATAACTGATGACCATACTGGCGAACGCGCCTGTTTCCGACCCCATGGGAGCAACCCGCATGGCGTCGTCAAGGCTTGTCACATGATAGTTCTTAAAAAACCAGTCACGCGCTTGGCGCAGCTTGGCCTCGCGGCGCTGATCGTAAACCTGAAGATGTAGTTGCGCTTGTTCGTACGTCGGCTTTGTACTCATGTCTACTTGTCTCCTTTTGAGCTTTGTTGGTTCCTGGTTTATGAATTGGCGCTGAAAGCTCGTCGCCCAAGGCTGTTTGGTACACACCTCGGGACAGCCCTCTACATATAGACGAAAGTGTCCTACCGAAATCGACATTTTTCAGAAAAAACTGTGGAAAACTCGGGATTTCTGCACCGCAGTACGCGGTCGCCGGACTCTTCTCGGGCCTTTTCTGGGCGAAGATTCAGGCTCTTTCGTCGAATTAAGGCGGCGGGTGTTGAGCGTAGCTGTTGAAATATCGCCATTACACCAACAACCAGATTAGTGGTGTAAACGCTTGTGGCTGTTGAAAAACTCGCCTCTTCTGGCTTTGTTTCAAATGATTGCCGTCGGCCAGCTCGATTCCGTAAGAAGCGCGAAAAACGCACAACCAATTTGACAAGTGAATTTAGATTCGCAAGAAAGCCCGTTCATGTTCAGGAGGAGGCGCATCAAATCGAGCATCAGTGGGGCAACTTGCTCTTCCTGCGCGACGCCTGGCGAAGGAAGGTCGTAGCGAATCGGCGTTGAGAGCCTTGGTGAACGCCAGCACAACGTTCGTCCAAGAATACTTGACGTTAAAAGGCACTACGTTTCAGACAAATTGGCTGAGCGGGAAGCTTTGGGGAGCGGCTTTTCCTAAAGCGTCACTAACTGACAAAGAGCACGCACGCATGAGGAAGTTAATGCCGTATTTTCTCGGTCACGTTTCGCCGAATCGCTATGATGGCGTGTGGTTTGAAAAAGCTGCTGCCTTCTTGATCGAAGCAAGTTATGGGCCGCTGATTCGAGCGATAGCTATGGTGAACCGCACTGCTCCTTCCGCGGTTGTTCCTTGAGATGAAGCCATTCATGGCCGGACTTGGGTGAACGACGGAGAATATTTAGGACGCTGCTTTGGCCTTACTGCGCGGGGATTCCCGAAGCATCTGTAGGGGCTCTAAATCCGCACTCGTGCTGACGAATTCGGCGGGGCGGCTGCTTCTGAGAAGCTTGTTCTCTTGTACCCGGATCGCGACCATCTGCTCCACCGCCTCGATGTCGTCTGTTTTCACAGTGCTGCGCAGTCGTTCGACAAGAGCACGACTTCGCTGCTCGATCGCACCAGAATTTTCTTCGGCCATTCTTAGCCAGTAGTATGCAGAGCGTTCATTCTTCTCTATGCCGTAGCCTTCAAGATGGGCCAGTCCGGCAATGAATTGCGCTGCAACTACGCCCTCCTCGGCAGCCTTGAGGTAGGCTCCTATCGGTTGGCTGACGTCATTTCCCAACGATAGTCCACCTGGACTCGTAGCCTGACCGCTGCCCTTGAACAGGAGAAGCAGTTCCATTCTGTTCGACACACCCAGTTTCTCAAAAACATGAAACAGATAATTCTTGACGGTGTGCTCGCTGAGCCCGAGTCGATCTGCAATCTGCTTGTTGCTTTCGCCTTGCGCGGCGTGATCGGCCACTTGAACTTCCCGACGGGAAAGCTGGTCAATCTCGCCGGTTTCGATGCCTTCGTAGGATGGAGTGCTTCTGAGGGCTTCGAGCAAGAACTCTGAATGGGCCTGGCTCGCCCAAATCTCGCCCCGACTGACACGCTCAAGACAACTGGGAAGTTCGGAGAGCGACTCGGTCCGGCAAAAGACACCGGCGGCGCCACATCGAAAAGCACCCATGACCGATTTCTGCGTGCTCATTTCGAGCAAGATCACGATTCGGACAGAAGGGTGACGACCATTGAGGCTTCTAGCGACTTGAAGCCCCTTTTTTGCCGCACAATCAAAGTCTGTGCTGATCAAAGCCAGATGCGGTTGGAGGGTTGTGACAATTGACAGAATATCAACAGGGGTTGCAAGAGCGACTATTTCAAAGCGTGGATCACGTCCAAGCGACTCCGCGAGAAGCTGATTGCTCATTCGGTTTCGATCAGCGATCAAAACTCGGATTGCCTGCGTAGGTGTCGAATTGTGAGAAAACTGCGAAAGCGTCATCGACCCATGCTGACCTCGACCGATAAAGGTTCCTGCATTGCTCGCGCGGCTGAACGAAAGACGCCGGCCTAAGTTGAGTCACGGTAGTCTCACATGGAGGTGGGGGGCGAACAAGCTGAAACAGTATTGTCAAGCGTTGACGGATTTGGTTCCGGTCTGGTCGACACTGAGGATGACCGCCCCCGACTGTAGGTACGAACAGTTCTGTCGTGCTCTGGGGCTTCTGCCTCTGCCAGAACAGCCACGAATAATTGGTAGGGAGATATGCACTGCCCTGAAGAAGAGCGACGGGAGGCCCCAGTCCATGGGACTATCACCCGCTTGTGGCCTACCAGCGTTTACCAATATGGTTCTCTCCCTTGAGGAAGGACATGGGTTGAACGTTACCAATGAGTGTTGTTGGGCAAGTAAGGAGGATGTATGTGGCGACGATCGTGTCCGTGTTGTAAGCGTGATCTCTATAAGCATTTACTATCCATACCTCTTAAGTGTACGTGTGGATGGATCTGGGGTTAACCCCCAAGCGTCGATATGTTTCAAACGCTTCGGCCAAGACACGTTCGCGGAGAAGAAGCGGTTGATTGCCTTGCGGCGGATGATTTGGCTATATTTCGTTCTGTTGATCGGCGAAGGGGCTCTCCGCAAGTGGATCGTCTCGTCGCTCGGTGCTCCGTTGCTTGTAATTCGAGATCCTCTCGTCCTCCTAATCTACTTGCAAGCTGTCCGTTGCAGGCGGTTTCCTAGCGGCGCCGTGGTGGCCTATTTCCTGTTGCTAAGCAGTTTTACTCTTCTGGCTTTGTTTCAAATGATTGCCGTCGGCCAGCTCGATTCCGTAAGAAGCGCGAAAAACGCACAACCAATTTGACAAGTGAATTTAGATTCGCAAGAAAGCCCGTTCATGTTCAGGAGGAGGCGCATCATGGCTGCAAACGACATGGGAGACTGGCGCGAACTCTTTGATGTCGCGTTGTTTGAGCCGAACAGAGTTAAGTTGCGACAGCGCATCGAACGCGCGAATGACGCCATAAACACACGAATCGATGCTTTGATGACAGACCAAAATGAAAATGGGGGCGGCATCTCGGAATACATTGCGCTCCGCGACGCACTAACCACGCTCGCTGATCTTTACAAGATCGCCTATGCCCGGAAGCCGAGCGCGAGCGTTACTGGCGAAGGTGGTCGAGCTACTGCCGGTTAAGGTGGAAGTTTGATGACCCGCAGAGAGCACATGCGTATTTGGCTCTTGCCAGCCCTTTAGCGAAGACTCATCCTCCTCAGCGGTGTTTCCAAGCACTCCACACGACAGTCAGAGTAAATCGAGATTCCGCAATCAGAAACTTTCAATCGTTGGCGTTCGTAGAGATGAATCTCCCCCCTAGCTTAGCTGGCGAGGTGCGCATGGACAGCGGAACCAAGCTGCTGACGAAGCGTCACGCAAAGCAACAGGTAATCGGCAACAGGACGGGGAGGCCAGCAGGATCAATCGTCGGGGTTGCGAATGATGTCACGCCTAGCATCCGCGTACCAGCCTGGCCCGGCGGTAGAATTGAAGATGTCAAACGAGAACGCGGACGGCAAGGGGCTTTGCGGGAATCGGGCTTCGAGTTGATGTGACACATGTGACAGGATTCTCCGGTTATCCCCGTCACCCATGCACGCGGACGCCCTATATAGGGAGAAGTGTCACAAGTGTCACGGAGCACCAGCAAGACAGGGTGATGATACCGGCGCAGTCTTCGCGTAGTCGCCTAGTAGTTCGGCATTCATAGCAAGCGCCACTGAGCAGCATCCGACCGATTTGGCGGGCTTACGCGGCGCCAGATTTGTAACTGCAACCGAAACCGAGGACGGGGTCAGGTGGGCTGAAGCGAAGATCAAGTCTATGACCGGCGGCGACAAGATTGCCGCACGATTCATGCGCTGTGATTTTTTCGAGTTTCGCCCGGAGTTCAAGTTGGTCATCGCGGGCAATCATAAACCCGGCCTGCGTTCGGTTGACGAAGCCATCCGTCGGCGCCTCCATCTCATACCGGATCCATCCGGTATGCGGAGGAGGAGGTTTTGCGATACATTGAACGCAATCGCCGAACTCCTTCCGTGCGGGCATACGCGGAGGAAAACGATGTTGTATAGGCGAGAGAACTACTTTCATTACGACTTTCACGGTCGCCGGGAAGCGCTTTCGTGGTTCCACCCGACAAACTTCGGAGTCGAGGGCCAGAAAAGTTGAATCCAAGTTGATTGCAAAGGCGGAGCAGAGTGGTCCGTCAGCAGTTCTTCGGCGTGCCCCACAGCTTTCAGTGTTCGGACCGCGTTTCTTGAGCTGGGTGAATGACGGGCGTGGCCTGGCTGCCAACACGCGCGGTTATTATCGGCTCGGTTTGCAACGCATCACGGAGACGCAACTTATGGGAATGACCTTGGATCGCATTACCACAGAAGAGGTAGACGGGTTGCTCCTCTCTGGCTCCCCGAGCTACGTCAATCAGGGTCTACGAACGCTGCGTAGGCTTCTTGGGAAGGCAGTCGAGTGGAAAGTGATAGCCGTTGCTCCTAGGATTAGGCTCTTGCCTGAACCAGAACGTCAGCAAGTTCTTGATCCTGAGAGCGAAAGCAAAGCTGGTGGCCGTTGGCAAACAGCCTCTGAACGACGTCTTGGTCATCATTCAGGACACGGGAATGCGGCCTGATGAGGTCTTCCGTGTTCGGATCGAAAACATTGACTTCGTTGCGCGGCAAATTTTCAATCCCAACGGTAAGACGAAGGCTTCTCGGCGTTAGTTCCCATGAGCCAGCGAATGCTCGATATGCTTCTGCTTCGATGCGCGGGGAAAACCGAAGGGTGGCTCTTTCCGTGTGCGAAGGCGAAGAGCGGTCATCGAACGACGGTGGCGAAGCAGTTCCGGGAAGCACGTCAGGAGGCAGGTTTGCCGGCTTCACTCGTACTCTATTGTGCTCGGCATGCATTTGGCACGGCGATATACGAGGGAACCGGCAACCTGGCGATGGTGATGAAGGTGATGGGGCACACCGACGTAAGAACGGCGATGCGCTACCAGCACCCGATTCTCGATCCGGTGCGCGAAGCCATCGACCAGCGCGATTCACGTCACAATCCACGTCACAGTGAAATGAGGGTGCAGTGAAAATCCGATGCAAGTCGTTGAAAAACTGGAGCCGACGAGCGGACTTGAACCGCTGACCTGCCGATTACGAATTGTCCGGTTCGGCGGCACCCGACGTAACCTCAATCACTTACAATCGCACTCGAGTACCAAATCTCACGCAATGTGACCTCATTCGGCAGTTACGGGACACCGTTCGGGACACATAGACCGACCACCCCACGCCGGTTTGGATCAACGAGGTTCGCAGGTTCGGGGGACCCGCGTGCCTACACTTTTCTGGCAAAACTTAAAGTCGATGTGCTGAAGGCGTCCAACGGGCTGTCTTGCTTAGGGGATGGTCAGTGCGTCAGCTAGCTGACCGTCGTTCGCGGCCATGTTAGGGGCGGAGTGGTGCGAAGTCAACGAGATGTGGGGGTATAGGGGCACGAGGGGAAAACGCTACACCCCTGCCTTCCGAGTACTAGGAGTTAACATGCGCCGGTTCCGGGCGGGGCGGTTCTTAGGCCACAGGGGGCGGAGTGCTTTGGAGCCGGGCGGGGGGGCGCCCGCGTAGACGCTCGTGGGCGTCGTGGACCTCTTCTTTCGTGTAACAGGCGTAGGCTTCTATCACGACGCCGTCCCTCTCTTGCTCTCTTGGAACCCGACGTATGGTGATCCGGCCTGCGCAATCGCGGCCTCCGTGCTCTGTTCGTCCTGGAACACCAACTTGGTCATGTTTTAGAGGGATTGGTATTTGATAGACATAAGCACAAACGGCCAGGTTAAGGGCCGTGTGTAGATGAAGATTCCAATTGACGCAGATGCAAGCCTGAACCCAACCGCCGAAAGACCTCTGCAGGTGGTCTGCTGTTGGTTGCCTGTTACTTTATGGGTTCGGTAACGCGGAACTTAGGAACTTACGCACTAACCTTTGCAGCTAAGCGACGCAGGACGCCCTCACGAATCTTCTGCTTGGTCTCTTCGGAGTGTTGGTGTCTACTTACCCAGGTGCGAGAGCGACATGCGGATACGCGTCGCTTCTGTCTTCGTGATGCTGGCCGCATACTCCTGCCGGGCACTGGAAGTTGCAGAATTTGCCGTTGCCGTAAATGGCATAGTGGGGCCGCTTTACACTTCAGGTTCCAGCATATGACGAGTTCTCCGGTTGGGATGCGCTTTGTCCGCTTGACTTCACAGCAATGATCTCCGAGGCCAGACTGGTTGGCGCGGAACTTATGCGCTGCCACGCCCGCTGCCCCAAAGACTTCAGAACCCCCTTGAATTAGCAGCGGCCAATCGATCCTTTACCACGTCCACGGCTGCTGCCGTTCCTGATTGTTTTTGGATGTCCAACAAATGTGTTGCCAGTCCCCTAAACTCCTTCTCTTGTTGTAGTTGGTCAACAAAGGCTTGTTCCCCTTGACTTTGATAGGCCAACAGCACATTCTCCAGAAAATCTTTCTGCGGTTTCCTCCGCGCCAGCAAGTCCGCCGCTAGCGTGGAGTCTCCCCATGTTGAGCCATCAGCAAACTGTACAAACAGTAGCTCGGCGGAGATGTAAGTACGGCCATCATCATGAGCATCCACTGCAGTCGCCTCGGTCGGGGTAATTCCCTGCTTAAAGTAAAAATCATGGGAAATTACCGCGCTCCAGCCACTGCCTCCCGCAGGGCTGCGAATGACCACCGCGATTATCTCTTGAGTTGAGGTGTTGGTTGCCATGATCATCGTAGGGGTGACCTCAAGCGTAGCCGGGACCTTGGCAGTTTGAGCCGAGGCCGCAACAGTCGCTAAAAGGATCAGCAACAGTGATAGTGTTTTCATTGGTTCTTCCCTTCAGTCGCAGACCGTGTGTGGTTGGGGAAATTCTAACAAACTGTTTTTTTGGCAACTGTTAGATGTCCACGAGGAAGCGACGTAGTAAAAATCTTGACAAGTACAATGTATCACGCTTCGATAGACCACAATGTCCCACGTTGGACCATAGGCGCCCGACCGACACACGATGTCAGTTATTTTGCCCGCTATCGGACCTTTGAACAAGTCGTCGCCAAGGACACATGAGCCAAGGCCCCAATCAGCATGAAGGTCCCATATACCCCCTGTTGAATTACAACTCCCAGTGCCGAGGACATAAAATAGGGTTTGTGCCTGAAGCGAGACGGTGAGCAGCAGAATTGACAGCAGCATTGCAATCTTTCTGTAGATCATTGATGTTCATCCTTTCGAGGGTTCCCCTTTTTCGGTCACACTTCCAAGGTGAGTTTTCGGCGGTGACCCAAAACCCAAAAACTGACACAGAGGAAACTAGAGGTAAGCTGGGCAGAAGTCCGGGAGAGGAGACAAAGCCCAAGAAGGGTCACACGGAAGAGCAGATCGTAGCAGTGTTGCGGCAGGTAGACTCGCCGTGACTTGGTTTGTCAAGCCAGTGTGCGGGACTTGGTTCTCGCATGCTTCGCGGGCGTGGTGACAGTTTAGGTTGCCGCTAATTATGTCGGAAGCCCGACCGTTATTTACCTGAATTAGTCGGAATTTCGACCCTCCCCTCATTGCCTTCGGGTCGAGTCGCTGCTTCAAAAGCATAACGCAAAGAGACCTTATCAGGTGATGATTATCGAAAAGGAAGACATCGAATCAGAAGCAAGTTGCAGTCATATCTCTCCGCCCGGATTCCAGCCCGCAATTTGTTTCATGTTTCTTGAGAAGCACTTTCGGGAAAGCGCAGATTCACCAAATTGAAGTCGCCGTTAAAGGAACACCAGAAATCTACCCGGACGACCTCTCGCGCCTTCGACTGATTACCCTTCCCGCAGAGAAGGAGCGGGTGCTTTTGAGGAAGGTTGCCGAGCTTGAGGGCAGTATTCGGGAATCCCGAACGCGGCTTCAACCGTCAAACCAAGTCATTGACGAGGTCATTTGCCGAGGGTTCCATTATCCGTTATTGGAATATCGTTCCCGCGAAAGAGAGCTTACATTCCCACGATCTAGTAGAGACTTTGCGAAATCGTGGATACTGCGAAATTCGAGCAGATTTCATCACCCACACTGCGAGACTACAGATTCGTTCTTTGCGCACATCCCTCATCGAAGAGTGAAGGCCCACCTAGTTGCGCCGATTCGTCTTGGGGCGACTCTGCATCTGGAATCGATTGATGAAAACGGTTCCGGCTTTGTACGTGACACCGGGTGCAATACGGCAGCAAGATTCGAATCGCGGGAGACGCCTGCACTCTCGTCACAAATGAATTTTATGAGCAGGCACAGCACCGTTGTGGATTGCGCAAGTCTGACATATTGATCGCACGTTCTGGCGAAGGGACTATTGGCAAAGTTGGTCTTTTCGATATCGCCGCGTGCTAGAAAAAGTCAGTCCCCCAACCCCAAACCCCAAAATGGTGGTTGATAACGCTGTTCCCATGTTGGCCATTAAACATCCCTCAAAACTCCCACCAGTTCCGCCAGCGCCTGCCAGTGCCGTGGATGCGGATGGCATCGGCCCGCGCGGATGTCGGATGAGTAAGGTTCGCTAACGCCTAGAGCTGCACGTATGCTCGATTTTGAAACGCCCGCAAGTGCAGGCTGAATCTGATTCACATAGACATCACGAGTTAACGAGTTAGCCAGCCCGGTAGTTCCGAGGGTTTCCAAATAGTAATCGCAAGCCTATGACTTCGCATTGTGTCCGCCCGCCTTGCAAGGTGTTCCGGGCGCTGGGCCATCTTGCGGCCTGCGCGAAAGTTCTTACGCGTCGCCTGCTTCGCACAATTCAGGCAGTGCGACGTGTTGTTCGGAATCTTCACTCCACAGTTGCCGCACAGGTGCTCCGGTTTCGCCTGGTTCACTGCGGATACGCCGCTACCCTTTACTTCGCGTTTGTTGCGCTGCGTAAGGCGCGTTGCTATCAGTTGCCGGGCAACCCTGGATGCAGGTTTGGAAATCGAGGACCAAAGCTCTTGAGCGACATATTCCGCGACCGGGGCTACGAACTTGCGCCACATGTCCGCCGTCTCGCTCAAACGGATTGCCAAGGCTGAAACCAGACGGCAGTTCCCATTACGATCTTCGCTGAAGTCCGCTTTGCGAAGCGGTTCGCTCTGAAGCCAGTTCAAAACAAACGCGTCCACTTTGGGCCTACAGACCTCCATGAGGTCGCAGGCGAGTGAGTCCCTGTTCGGCGTGTCCACGTGAAGGCACCCCATACCTGGATCAAGGCCCATCGCAGATGCGGCTATTCAGGGCGGAAGCGGCACGAGCTTCCCAACGGAACCGCTCTAACACCGTGGGATTTTGGGCGATCAGATCGGGCAGGAATTTGAGAGCCACCATCCGGCCCAACTCGATGTCCTCGGCCTTGTAGACCACACCCATCCCACCGCCGCCGAGCTTCTCGACGATGCGGTAGTGCGATATGGTTTGGCCGATCATGAGTGCGCAGCGACTCAGGGTACCATGTTAGGAGTGCTGCAAAGGCGAAGTCAACGGAAAGCTCCACACTCACCTGTGATCACGTCCGAGGCGAGTTTCGCCGATTCGATTCTGCCCCTCAGAGAATGGTAAACTGTCCGCCTTTCGGGGCGTCAGCAATGAATATCATAGGACTTGGCACCTACCGTCTGCGTCGGAAGCTGAGAGTCATGAGCGATG
>WNFG01000004.1_pt1 | contig 164887 bp, 230 predicted proteins | sample 5400431 | NCBI WGS metagenome assembly WNFG01 (sample SAMN13153346, study PRJNA577476) | soil metagenome | isolation source: 120 cm saprolite under Douglas fir tree site 2 hole 3 replicate 2 | place: USA:California | collected 2015-04-18
TGGCCGGTGGAGCCAAGGGTGGAACCACGGCCGTGAACTACAACGCGGCAATCGACGCCCTCCAGAAGGCCCGCGGAAACTTCGTCGTCCCCCTCATCAGCCGTGACGCGACACTGGATATTGCCGATGGTCTGACGGAAACGACCAGCACCTATACTATCGACGCGGCTAACGCGTATACGAATACTCACTGTCTGACAATGTCCACGCTGAAACGGCGTCGGAACCGTCAATGCTTCCTCAGCAAGGAAGATACGTTCCTGAACCAGAAGCTCGCGGCGGCAAACATCGCCAGCTTCCGGGCTGCGATGTGCTTCCAGGACCCGAAGGTCGTGGCAGCCAGCACCGGCAATATCACTCAGTTCCAGCCCTGGATTACGGCCTGCGTTGCAGCCGGCATGCAAGCCGCTGGATTCCGTCTCGCCATCGTCAACAAACAGTTGAACATCTCCGGACTCGTGAACCGTGCCGGCGACTTCAACGACAAAGACGACACCGCGATGGAAGACGCTCTGAACAACGGTCTGCTTCCTGCCCGTCGTGCCGTTACCGGTGGATTTACTTGGGTCAGCGACCAGACGACTTACGGTAAGGACAACAACTTCGTCTTCAATAGCATCCAGGCCGTGTATACGGCTGACGTCATCGCCCTGACCACTGCTCAACAGATGGAAGCCCAGATTGTCGGCCAGTCGGTCGCTGATATCAGCGCCCCGATTGCACTGTCTATGCTGGAAGCCATCATGGGGAACTTCCTCCGGCTCAAGCTCATTGCCCCCAGCGATGATGCCCCGAAGGGTTTCAAGAACGCAGCCGTGGCCATCATCGGCGGCAAGGCTCTCCGTGTGGACGTGGAAATCAAGCTCGCGACGGCAATCTACTTCGTGCCTATCAGCTTCCTGGTCAGTCCAGTGAATCAATCGGCCGGCTCCAGCAGCGGACCTACGAGATAAGTGAAGGGGTAAGATAAAATGGCTCCACCGAAAGTCCTACATGGTGCCCGCGCACAGCTGATGATTGTCGACCCGAATACCGGGGACAGCAAAGTCGTGGGCATCTTCAACAACGTCTCGTACAGTCTCATCTACGACGCGCAGCCAGTTTTTATCCTCGGTCGCTTCAGCGCCGCGGAAATTGGTTACACGGCGATGGAACCGATTCAAGTCACGGCCACAGGCTGGAGAGTTGTGAATGCCGGCCCGCATCGGGTCGCGAAAGTCCCCCGGCTACAAGACCTCATCCGCCACGAGTACTGCGAATTGGCTCTCTTTGACCGCCAGACGAACCAACGCGTGGCCAAGATTCACGGCCTCCGACCGACTGGGTATTCAACGACGGTCACGTCCCGTCAGTTGGAAGAGATTACCGTTACATGGATGGGTCTGTTACTTGACGACGAGGACACGGACAACGTCGAGGGCACCGGCGCAAGCGACTTACCGTAAAATTAAGAGAAAGGCATTCAAATAGTCTTGAATGCCTTTCTCTTTTACCATGCTAAGTCCGGGCCACGCCGGGCCGCTCCTCACCGAACCCTGCTCCGCCTAGCCTGCTTTGATGTGCTTCGCCTTGCTTTGCCCTACCAAGCCAGGCCGCGCCTTGCCTTGCCTGCTTTGATTTGCCCTGCTCAGCCTAGCCTAGCTGCTCCTAGCCGGGCCAAGCCTGCTTTGCTAGTCCTTGCCCTGCCTGCTTTGTCATTGCTCTGCTCGACCACGCCATGCCTTACCCGACCGCGCCACGCCCGGCCTGCTTTGAAAACTACTTTTGTGACTTCCGAGACTGCAACGACTTCCGTGCCTTTGCTACTTCCTGTCGAATTGCGGCAAGTTCCTTCAGAGTCTTATACTTCTCACCAGCTCGTTCGTATTCCTCCAATGCTTGAGCCAGGAATGCCGCCCGTTTCTGCGCGTTGCTCAAGACGCTAACAAGTGTGACGTATCCTTCCTTTCCACGGGAGACGATTGGTGATACATAGGTTTGTTCTTCTCTGCCGTCAGGGTAGGTGACCCGAACTTCCGTGATGATTTCTCGGGCCTGCCAGAGTCTGTACTCGCGACCGGCAACAGTATCATCCCACTCGAATCTGGAGTGCAGGGCACTGTCAGGATGACTTTCTGCCCAATCCACGACAACCTCGGGCTTGAGGCCACCATGTTTTTCGTAGAGCTTAGATAGCTCATCTACAATGGCTTGCGATTTCTTGTTCATTTTGTCTCCTCTGTTTTTGCGATTCTGAAAGTGCCCCAACCCATGCCGGCTGAGTCTGTGGAATCGGGACGGCCGGCGCCGATACCGACCTGCATACCCATTCGTGCAAGTAGATTTGTCACGTCGGTCAAAGTGAATTGGTCCGCGTCATAACAAATCTTCGGATTTGCTTCCCAGCCCTCGGTCCACATGGGTCTTGGTCTGATGTCAGCAACACCCGTCTCATTACGAACGGCGAAGTCTGTGCGGATTGGCTCGCCTTTAGTAATCTTGACCAGGGGTTGAATCCCGAACCGGTCTCGTTCGTAGCCATCAGGCACCACGAAGATACTGAGCTTGGCGAGAGTCATTTTGAAATTCACTAGCCGACAGGTAGAAATCAGCCCTCCCCGAAATGCGCTGGCCGGAATTCCTGCCCAGCCTTCTTCAGAGAAGTGGGTTGCTTCTTTGAAGCAAAGGTCGAAATCTTTTGCCTCTCTTTTGCCCTTCTTGGCTGTACTGCCTGCCGCTTGAGTTTTGGCCATACCTTCTAGGGCCCGTTGAGAAAACTTGTTCTGAACCATCGGGGCGGTACCGATGATTTTGAACGCTGCGGTTAACAGATTGGGAGGGGTAATCGCAACGGCTTCGCTCTTGTTTTTGAATGCCATTTCAGTTGGCTCCTTTGATTTTTAGGATACTAACACAGTCCCAAACGGAAATCAACTGTGATTTCAAAACGATAGAGCATCGGCTTTTTACGGCAGTGCTCTACCATTTTTTCAGCAACGGTTTCGATGAGATGCAAAGGACAGCTGAAAAGAAACGGTTGAAAGAAACAGCCTCAAAACTTCTTCACGACCGACTCGGGGAATTAGGGCTTACTCTTGGCCCGGACCTGTTCACGGACATTGAGAAGCGGTAAGCCAGCGTCGATGCCAGTTCCGGTGGACCTTCAGTGCCCGCCGGCTCCCGAACAAGCGCTCACAATCCAGGCATTGTCGCCCACGGCCCGTGCGCCTTTCAGCCTGACCCTCCGGATGCGCTTGCTTTCCGGAAGTGCCAGACAAGCTTGCGCAGCCGTGCCTCAGTACTGGGTTCAATTCCCAGTGCCAGCAATGCCCCGACCTCGGGTTCATAGACACCGGTGATTCTGACGTACTTAATCCCACGCCTGTCAAGTGCCGTAGCCAATAATTCCATTGGCCCGGCTTCGGCTTGGAGGGCAATGAATGCAGTCCTGGAATCAGGAGCCAGGCCAAGGACACCAGACTCTCCGGCGGCATGGCCTATCATCACCATCTTCATCTCAGGTGCGAGGTCTTCGCGGACCAGGCAATAGTGCCTTGCCTCCCGGCTGCCCTCGCCCTTTTCAGCAGGTACCGTTCCCATTTTACCGCCCTCCGGGTAGCCAGGTCCCCACGATGGTCTCGAACATCATCTTCTCCCGGAGCGCTTCGCCTTTCATCATCAGCGCCGCAAACTTGTTGGATTCCTCTCGTAGACGTTCGTTCTCTAGGGTGAGCCTTTGGTTCTCCAGTCGAAGACTTCGAAGCTCATATCGAAGCTCATCCATTGCTGGCTCCTGCCTGCGACTTCATGAAGTTGTCGTAGAGGTCCCGGACGGCCTTGTTGGTATCGAAGAGAACTTTGAAATCTGGATTTGGGTCGATATCCGACTTAATTTTTTTGGCAGTATGCGCGCCGTACCTTTTGACAAGGTCAGATTTTTCTTTCTCTTCTGCCCCATAGTGCAAAGTCACTTCGAGAAGAACGCCGGTCAACCGCCAGACAGCCACCCGTGGTCCGACCGTATTCAACTCTCTGATGAACGCGTCTTCGATTGTCTGGAAGTCCATTTATTAGTCCTTTTCTATAGCGGCCCCGTCGGGGGTGAATTTTACCAAGATGAAATCGCTTTCGCCGGCGCCGTTTTTTGGAAAGACCCGATAACTGTTCTTTGAATGAGGCTCGATTACCATCAACCGTCCGGGTCCATAATACCTAATCAGCTCATCCCGTTTGAGGCCCGGCTCCGAAGCTCCGACGCGGTATCCGGTGCTGCATTCGATGCCCAGGTTTCTGTCGGTGGCCCATCCCAACACTTCTTCAATTGACATAACCCGACTCCATCCGGGAAGTCCGATATTGGGGGCAAGGGCACCGTGATGGTCCATCCTGGAAAGGTCGACTCGGAGTCGAGTCACTTCTTCGAGCAGGTCATCGAAGATGGCACTGTGGAGGTAGACCCGATTGTACTCCCGAGCCCACTTGCACCAGTCCGGGCTGAAGCGTTCCGGCGGCCAATTTCTCATGATGCGCTGCCACTCGGCTTCTTCTACTTCCTTGGATATTGAATCCGTGGCCTTTAAGCGTATTGTCCGGAGGAACGAGCCGTGAATAGCAAGCTTGGCATCTACTATCGGCCAACAATCCTTGCCGGACAGGTCCACCAAAGTCCCGAGGAGATTTTCAATCAGCCGGACGGATTCTACTGGACCGACCTTGAGCAATTCATCGACGTACGCGCTTTCGACTGTTTTCATTGTCTCTACTCCCTATACTTGCTATCTTGTAACTCAATCCAATGGTCGCCGTCTGTGGCTTTTTTGATTTTGACAAAGCTATGGATTCTCACAGCTGCTGGCAGGCTTTCGCGCGTGAGTGGTTCTTGTCCGGAGCCGTTGACCAGCCGTACCAACAGGTCGTAGCTTTCCCGGCTGGCATGGCGGTCATGGACCTTGAGCACAAGTACGGTTGTGGAAATAAGAATAGCCACCACCTGGAGAGTCAGGGCCAAGTCCATTTATGCTGGTCCTTTCTTTGGACATTGCGCCCACGAACACAGGCAATGATGTGCTACCCTTTGACGCACAAAACTCCCTTTAGCGTGTGGACCACCTCCACCAGGTCTTTCTGGGCTTCCATGACGGCGTCGATGGGCTTATACGCGCCCGGGGTCTCGTCCAGGACGTCAACATCCTTCCGGCATTCGACCCCGGCAGTGGCCTGGGCGTGGTCTTCGAGACTAAAAGTCTTCCGGGCCTGGGTCCGGGACATGATTCTCCCGGCTCCGTGGCTGCAGCTCTGGAAGGACTCCTTGTTACCCAGGCCCCGGACGATGTAGCTTCTGGAACCCATGGACCCGGGAATGATACCCCAATCACCGACGCGAGCCCTCACAGCTCCCTTGCGTGTCACTAATACATTCTCCCCAAAATGGTGTTCGCGAGTCACATAGTTGTGATGGCAATTGACGAACATCGGCCCGACACCAGCAGCCAGGTCCAGGCCATTGTAGACTCTGTGCACCCGGTCCGGATATTTTTCCGCGAAGACGTTCACCACTGCCATGGCCATGATGATGCGGTTCGAGGACGCGTAGTCCTGAGCCCAGGTCACGGCCTCCCAATAGTCCTGAAAGTGCTCGGTATCCTCCGGCAGGTAAGCCAGGTCCTGGTCCGGCAGATTGACGAACCACCGGCGCATGTCTTCCCGGGCCAGGTTGATGAAATAGGTGCCGATTTTGTTTCCCGGCCCGCGGCTTCCGGAGTGAAGCATTATCCAGACATTCTGCTCTTCGTCCAGACAGACCTCGATGAAGTGGTTCCCGGTGCCGAGGGTGCCCAGGTGATTGTCGGCACGGCCGTGCAAAATCTGGGGATGTTTGGTAACGATGTCGTGGTACCGGAGAACCAGAGGCCCGTCCCAGAAACCATTCAGAATCAACTTCGGGACACTGTGCCAGGCCCCGCGGTCGCCGTCCTGGCCGTTGCTTGTCCGCCCATGCGGGACCCGGCGCTCAATCTCCTGACGTATTCCAGCTAGACTGTCCGGGAGGTCTGAGGCCTTCAGTGGCAGCTGAATCGCCATCATCCCGCAGCCAATGTCCACGCCCACGGCCGCGGGAATGACAGCACCACGGGTGGCGATAACCGTACCCACGGTTGAACCACGACCCGAGTGCACGTCCGGCATCACAGCCAGGTGCCGGTGGATGAACGGCATCGAAGCCAACTTCCGGAGCTGTTCCTGGGCCTCGGCTTCGAACAGAACACCCCGGGTCCAGTGCTTGACCGGGACCTTCATCGCCGGCTGTGTTGCCGTTATCTGGAAGGCGTCGAAATTGGCTTCGGTCATGGCCCGAACCAATTTTTTGGAAGTAGAGCCACCACTCCACAGAGAATCAAGACGAATACGAAGAATCCGCCGAGAATTACGGCCTCTTCAATCTTTTCCTCGCGGGTCAGCTCTTTTTGAGGCAGGTTCGGGTCGGGATTCGGGCCGTTGAAGTCCATTAGAACCATTCCTCAGGGTTAAGGTAACCACCTTTGGGGTGGCGCTTGGAGTTGGGCTCGGTTGGAATTTCCCCAGCCCATGACCGTATGTTCCAAGATGATGGTCCCAGGAGAGGGAGTTCAAACTTGACTGGAAGTGGGACGAAGCCATGGTCGAATTGATTAACCCAGCAGACCATTTCCAGGGGCATCTTGCGCCAACGCTGGATGCCCCAGAACCTGAAACCAACACCGGTGGTCCCAACGCTGACGTTAGGCAGTTTTCTGCTGGCAGCAAAGTAGACTGGGCAGTTCAGGCCCTTACCGGGGCTGCCGTTGTCAATGTCTTCGCGGGTGATTTCGATTTCTACTGAGGGCGGCTGACTGGTCATGAGTGCGCCGCGTAGATGAGCAGAACCGCTAGCACCAGGGCCGTGACGGCGATAATCTGCTTCAGGGTTTCTTTTATTTCTGGGTCCACGCCGGTATTGTACCAGAAACTACCGCCCGGAGTCCAGCTCCCTGAGGTTAGCGGGATGTACTCTGACCCTGATTCCACGTTCAAGCTTGACTTCCACGTAGTCGCCCCGGGTGTCAGTACCGAAGGCGGTGATTTCCACGGCAGCACCTTCGGGGTGACAGTAAACCTTCTCTCCAACTTTGAATGGATTCATGATGCCTTCCTTATCTTAAGCTGCTTCGCCTTACCGGTCAACCGCTCAATCAGGTCATTCAGGACCTGGACCGTCTCTTCAACCTTGTTGCCGTCCGAGGCCGCGTCCACGACCACGGCCTTGGCGGCAATCAGTTCCGCGATGTCCATGTCGATGGTCTCGGGCGCCAGCAGCTTCCACACGTTTACGCTCTGCTTCTGTCCGATGCGGTGAACCCGGTCTTCAGCCTGTTGCATATCCGCCGGATTCCAGCCCTGCTCCACGAAGGCGACGTTGCTGGCTGCCGTCAGCGTGATTCCGACTCCGCCAGCCTTGAGGCTGCAGACGATGAGCCGGCATGTGGGGTCATTCTGGAACCGGTCGACGTTGTTCTGTCGAACTTCCACGTCGTCATCGCCGCGGACCGAGGCACAGCCTGGGAAGGTCTTGACCAGAAGTTCTTGGATGTCCCGGTGATGGGCAAAGAGGACCAACTTCTCCCCGGACTCCAGGAAGTTCTCGACCCACTCCCGGACGCCTTCAATCTTGCCCCGGGCTGCTAACTGTTTCAGGGTCTCGATTTTGACCAGGTGCTCAGCCCGGACCGCAGCTGTCACATTGCCACCGGTCCTGGCGAGGTAGGCGATGAGATTGGCCTCGGCGCTGAGGTACTCGCTGAGATTGCTGAGCTGAATCTCGACTGTGGTCTTTACCTTGGCGGGAAGCTCTGGGAGAACATCCTTCTTCAGCCGGCGGATGTAGCAGCTGGCCCGGCAGTTGCGGTTCAGAACATCCAGGTCCCGGGGCTCGCCAAATTCCGTCCCGAAGCCGTTCTTGACCGCGTGAGCGTGGTGGTACCAGAGCTGATTGAAGCCACCGACATCCTCTAGGCGACCGATGATGTCCAGGGGGCTGATAATTTCCGCCGGCCGATTCAGGAACGGGGTGCCGGTGAGAATCATCCGGATTCGGACGTTGCGGGCAAGCTTCTTGCTGGCGACCGTCCGCTTGGCCCGGTAGTTCTTGAGCAGGTGGCCCTCGTCGAAGATGACGGCGGCAGGATTCATCGCCACCAGGCGCCCCAGGTGCTCGCCGCGAATCAGGGCATCGTAGTGGATGATGGTCACGTCCGCGTTGTAGCTCCCGGGCTCGCCGTTCAGGACTTCAATGCTCTTGCCGGGCAACCACTTCGAGGTCTCGCGTGCCCAATTCAGCTTGAGGCTCTTCGGGCAGACGATGACGGCCGGGTAGCTGTTGGTGTCGGCGATGGTCGCCAGGGCTTGAACCGTCTTCCCGAGGCCCATCTCGTCAGCGATGATGACTCGCTCGTGCCGGGAAGCGTAGGCGACGCCAGCCTTCTGGAAGGGTCGAAGCTCGCCACCCAGGCCCGCGACCGTATGTTCGGCCGTTGCGGCGCTGCTGGCCTTGATGACGGCCTGGGTCGACTCCAGGGACTGAGTCCAGAGGTCGATGACCTCGTCGCCGACCTCGATTTCGAAGTTCCGGCAGAGATTGTTCAGGGGCTCCACGGCGACCAGGCTGTAGGGCACGGTCCAGGAAAGGGTTTCTTTATTCCAGCGACGGCCCGGAATGCCCTTGACGGCTGCCAGAAGCTCGGCAAAGCGCTTGTCGCGGCGCTCCCAGCCCACCGTAAAAACGCCATCCTTGTAGCTGATGGTACGAACGGGCTCAGATTGGGCCGGAGGAGGGGGAGGGACGGGAATCTCGCTGTAGAGGCAGCCAGAGGCCTCCAATTGACCCCTGTACTTGCGAATCATCCGGTGAACTGCCACCAATTGCTTCGGGGACCATTTCTCGACCGGAATCGAGGCCATTTTCCGGCCGAAACCGGTGTCCAGGCCGTTGAAGCCCATGCCGTCTTCGGACCGGGCGCCGTCGCAGACACCGGCCAGGCTCTGGACCGCGGCGTAGAGGAGAGTAGGGTCGTAACTCATGACCCAGAAATATTATTTTCCGGCGCCGATGTCAAGCGCCCGTTCATAGACAAAGAAACATCCCTGGTCATCCCAGCGTCGGGTAACCACACCGGTCTCAATCCTGATGAAATACACACCCTTGCGGTCCCAGCGACGGACTAAAATGCTCTTCTGTTCAGTTGGTGTTAGAAAAACCCCACTTTTGCGGAAATTCGGTACCACGGGTGCCAATTACCAGAACAAAATCGCCCAGATACAGGTATAATGGGTCAGGTGGTGACCCGTCATGCCCATGGCTATCCTCCGTAGATTCTGTGGATGATTCGCATCCACCATTGGAACTGCGGTCGGGGTGGTTTTTCTTCGGTCGGGATTTTTAAGAATTCGTGCCGGTGCCAGAAATCCTCTCGGGCGCGGTAACTAGCCTTGGTTTCGCCAAGATACTTGCCTACGCCCCAACGGAAGGTGACACATTCCATGATTGGACAGAGGTCTTCGATTTGAAGTGCCGAGCCCTCGCACTCAGCGCTACTTTTCAAAAGATAGCCGGACGTTTTCAAGGCGTCGAGAAGTGGTTGCAATTTCTTTGCCTGTTCCTCGTACCTTGCCTTCTCCTCGGAGGTCGGGGGCCGGGGCGGGAATAGGCGGTCTTTGATTGCCCATCGCAAATCCGAGAGCGTGGGCTCCACCTGGTACCACCACCAACGTTTGAGCTTCCAGATGGGGCCGAACATCATTGGTCTCTTCTGTGTTGCTTGGGGCAAATGGGGCCGCAGTGCCATATCACTGGGCGGTTAATGGTACCAGTACAGTAGGCCGTGAACAGCGGACAGGTTTCTCCGCACTCCTCGCAGACGATGGTGTCACCACTATCATCTGCAAACATTTCACTACTCTTGGATTCTTCCATCATAACTTGGTCTTGTTGTGTTGAAAGGAACCCAAACCGTCCTGAAGTGCTTTTCGCGCGCCTTCAGTAAGAAGGTTGTTCAAAAGAGATTGTTGAACGTCTTTTTCTTTCAGTAGGACCTTGACACGTTTTCCTTGAGGAGCGCCGGGGTCCGTGGAAATGAGTCGGTATTTTTGACCAATGGGCTCGTCATCAGAAATGGTGTGGAACTGATATCCAGACCGTTTTAGTTCGTGCAAACGAGCACCATAGCGGACGCCAGCAACTGTTTCCATTTCTTTCCAGCTGTGCCACAAGCAATCCTTCATGAGATGGAAAAGGCGCTCACGTGCAGGTTTTAACAATCGACCGAAATTTGTACTCATCGTCTTTTGCTTAGTTCTGTTTCCGGTCAAGCTTCTGCTGGAAGTGTTTCACAAGAGCATCCTGGCCTTCACCAATCTGAGTCAAAAGGTCAGCCGCCCTTGAGTCAAACTTTCTTACCTCTTGAGCAGACTTCTGCGTGCGAACAGAGACATCTTGGTTGTTCGCCCACTCGCTTGCGAAATGTTGAAATTGTTCTTTCGTCATTTTCTCATATCTCCTGCTGCTGAACCGAGCAAAAATGCAGCCATGACCAGCGAGGTCATCGCTACGATGGTCTTAGCCAAGGGCTCCCAATGAGCCAATAGCCATGCCATCCATGGGTCACCGCCAATCATCGCTGCCGATAATACCAGAAGCAAGGAAAATTGCCAAGACCACCACGACTCCCACGGTCGCCTTGAGTATCGGCGCCCAGTTAGCAAGCTCGAAAGCCTGTATCCGGTCCATCACTTCCGCAGGAGTGGGCAGCCACATAGCGCGCAGGTAGGTTTCAGCCTTCAAGCCTTTTTGCCGCCGTGTCTGAAAGACCTTGTTTTATTATATTCGTGTTTAACTCTGACGGCTTTTTCGAGGTCAATTCCGTATCTGCCAGCCAGGTCACCAATGCGAATCAAGACGTCAGCAAGCTCAGCCGGGATGCCCTCGGGCTTCTCGATGCCGTTCTTGTCCGTGGACGTGTACTCGTGGCTCGGGGCATGACCGGCTCGGAACTCCTCAACAGCCTCGGCGACTTCTGTGACCACGAGCATCATTTTTTCGAGGACTTTTAACTCGTTGATGTGCTGTATCTGGCGGTCGATAATGCTTAGGAGAAACTTTACATGGGCGCTATCAACTCCAATGCTTTGGTCTGTCAGAATCCGGATGTTTTTCAACTTCACGTTTTCGACGGCGGAAATGCTCACCGGTAGGTCAGGCCACCAGCCTTTCGTTCGAGCTAAGCCGTAGGAGTTGTCCACCATTTCCTTGACCGTGAGTCGATTTTCGTCGGGGATATCTTTTTTCATGGTTTAGTTCCTCAGGGCCGCAATCAGGCCTCGTTCAAGTTCCTTCTTGGCCTTGTCGGCCTCAGTCAAAAGTACTCCGTGGGCAATTTTGTCAGCTTCCCTGAATGATGGGAAGGTACCCAGGCGCTCACCGATAAGACCGTGGCCAAGCATCAGGTCGAATTTGCCTCTGAGGTCATCGAAGACCGACAAATAGATGCGACCCACGTTGATGTAGAGACAACGGCAGCCGCATTCACAGTACCGCCAATTGAGTTTGTTCATCGGGGAAGCTTTCCAGGCTTGTAGGGGTAAAAATTCTCATCCGACACTTTCCTGTTCACGTGAGAAGTAAGCTCGCGGTTCCAGCGGGCAGCGTCCCAAGCCATCCCCATTGCGCAGAGGGCGTTCACAATGGCGCCGGCCCGGTCGAGGAAATGGATATTGCAGAACGGTCGAACGTCTTCTGGTTTGATGGTGAAGGGACGTCTTTGCTGCCAGGCCCCCGAGCTGATATTGTTCCCGAGGATAAGAGTCAGGTTCTCGGCAACGACCTTTACCAGTTCCTCGCGGTTCTTGCCTTTGAAGAAGTTAGGATATTCCCACATAGGGTCTATCATTTTCGAGACCTCCACCAGGTCCGAAGGCGCTTGAATTGCCGGCCGGACCATCGGACCAGCTTGACGAGGTCCAGGGTTCTTTCTACGAAGAACTTTATCACTTCGTAGAACGCTACTGGAGCCCAGCACAGGAAGACGAAGGCAACTCCGGAATCTTCAACAAAAACAATTGCGGCCCGAACTTCTTCAGAAACATGGAGCGCGTCAAGGAGCGCGCTAGAGGCATGGAACATGGTGACGAGAGTATACCAGAATGCCCGAAACCGTCAAACCTTGAACCCCGGCGCCGGTTGTGGTATCATGCCGTCCGTGGCCATCAAATTCAAAAAAATAAAACCCGGCATGATTCTCTACGACCGGCGCCGGGATACGATGGGCAACACCCGGATGATGACCATCCGCGAGTGGCCGGTGGAAATCTTCACCGTAGACCCGGTGACCTGGACCGCGGTGGTTAGCTGGAACCATAATTACCGGCAGATTTACGACGAGAGTAGACTCACCAGGCTCTATTCCTGGAGCATGTACGACCCCGGCGTGGTGGTCAAGACATTGACGACTGGCCAGGTTGTTAGGGTCAGCCGCAAGCCCGGGAAGAAAGCCATCCGGGCTGCTTCGGTGGCAGACGCCGCCTGGTCTGAAATGATGCCGGTGCCGAAAAGTCATGACTGAAACCAAAATTGAAGGCGATAATTTCACCGACGAAGAGCTTGTAGAGCTTCGCAGCGAACTGAGTGCTACCGAATACTATGTCAGAACGCCGGTGGGAAAACTCGTAGCCAGGTTTATCAGGACCCTGTTTTGGTACAAACAGGTCACGGCATACCGGCAAGCATTAAGACAGGAAGACCAACAAGCCTTCAAGAAAACACTGGAAATCCTCGAAGACCGCATTGTGGAACTGAAAAATAAACTTGCTGAGACCCAAGCCAGCGTCACCGGGATTCAGAAAGACGGGACTCGGTACGTGGAAGAAATCCGAGCCCTGAAAAAGCTGGAAGAGTACCTTCGGGAAGAGTGGAATTGCGTAGTACAGGCCGATGACGCCAAGCCCATCTTTGATGAACTGAAAAGAATCCGCGAAACGTGATATGATAGGTACCAATCATGTCATTTGGGGATATCCCCAACCGCATCTTTTCCGGGCGTCCGACTATGGAGCAAAGATGAAAAAGAAAAGTGTAGCTGAAAAAATTGCCGTCATTAGGAAGAACCAGACGACTACGATTGAGAACTTGGTTCACAAATTGGCGATGCACGGCAATGCGCATCCAGAAATCTTCATCACGGCCCTTCGGAACGCTAACGTAATAACTATACACGGCAATTTGACAGATTTCTTCAAGGCCTTCTGTGCCCCGGAACCCAAACCCGGTGCTGAAGAGGTCCTGGAATCCTTGATGGATTATTTCGCCCGTGTACAGGTCAAGCGGCGCACCGCTCTACGGAAACGCTTCTATTCCGAGGAATTGACCGAGTCCCAACGGAAGCAGGATGCCCTGGAGCGCGAAGAATGAGAGTCTACGTTGCTGGAAGTTTTGGTGAAATCCCCGCGGTCCGACATATCCAGGCTCTGGTCGCGGCCGCCGGCCATGAAATCACCCATGACTGGACCACGTTCCCGGTGGAGAAGCTCAAGTTTACCGGCGAAGCTCTCCATGAATTCTTGAAGAGTAGCGCTGATGCGGATTTCGACGGGGTCTGGAGAGCCGATGCGGTTCTGCTCCTTAACGACCCGAAGTGCTGTGCCACGTACTCGGAACTTGGGTTCGCACTTGCTTGGGGCAAGACAACGTTCGTGGTCGGCCGGGCTCTTCGCGAAAATATCTTTTTTAACATGGACGGGGTCTATCACTTCGTTAGTGCCGAAGAAGCCATCAAAGCCATGAGCATCTGGGAAGAAGAGAATCCAACTAAGGTTCGCAGATGACCAAGAAGTTAACTCTAGCTTGGGCCGCAGGGTTCATAGATGGTGAAGGCTGTTTGCACGTTTGCAGAGGCCTTGGCAATGGTTTCGTCAGTCACGTGCCTGTTCTTACAGTTTCCCAATTAAGCCGTGGCCCACTTGAGCTGTTGCAGGTCATCTTCAACGGTGGCAATATTGGAGTTCAGAAAACCAAAAATACCAAGCAAGGTTGGCAATGGAGATTACGTGGCCAAGCTCTTTTCCCTGCGCTCAAGCGCCTTTTGCCTTATTTGACTGTTAAAAAAGCAGAAGCCGGTTTCCTATTGCAGAATGAAAGTTTATGGCCTGTGAATCTCAGAAGGAAGAAGCTCTCACTTGAGATAAAGCAGCAAAGAGAATGGGTTTGGAAAACCATGAAGGAGATGAAATGAGCAGCTTTGCAGAAATCGGCGAATTGCTTTTCGACATCATCGTCATCCTCGGGGTTGCCTGGATTGCAACTGCCTTCGTCTTCGTCGTCGGGCTCAATCTCGGAAAGCTTTATAGGACCTTGACGAAATGAGCTTCGTGTTCCCATGTGCAGTCTGCCTGGAGGCAATTCCTTTTCACTCCAACGCGGACCTGGAAGAATACGTAGGAGGTCGTCATCCAAGCAAGGTTCGGTGCAACGCCTGCGCGGAAGTAGAACTACGTTTCCCGGTCCTATTCCATTGGGTTCTGAAGATGATTGAAAATCGTGTCCGGAAGGCCCTGGACGGACACGAGCTTTGGCACCACGACTAGAGACAATCTTCAACCCCATGGGCGGCGTCACCCTTATTGACCACCTTGAGAAAATATACGGGGCTACTCCAAAGGCGTGGCCCTTTTCTTTTTCACCCTGGTAGAGACAATCTATTCCCTAGGTGAGGAGACCCTATGGAGCTTCCAGAGCTGTTGACCAGTCACGAGACCCGACTCCAACGCGTAGAAGAAGCATCACGGGAAGTAGCTGTTAAGATTGGTGAATACGGTGTCAAGATTGACAACCTCGGTACCCAGCTGCAGAACGGTTTCCATGAGATATCCACCCAGACAAAAGCCATCGGCGAAGCCGTCGGCAAGCATCTCCCCAGAATTGAAGCCCTCGAAGACCTGGAGCAGAGACGCCGGAAGAGGGTCCGCGGTCTCAAGAAGTTCATAGTCCCCTTACTCATTGCCGGTGCCGGAGCTGTCAGTACCAAGCTCGGGACCGTAGTTGTCGACTGGTTCAGCCGATGAGATACACCGAAGAGAAATTGGTTTTTGGCATCGGCACTGCCCTGATGATGATGGCCAGCTGGCTGCTGACCAAGAGATATCCGGAACTGGCTGTGAGCTTGTCGACCCTCAATGGCGGCCTGATGGCGGTCTACGCCATCTTTGCTGGGGCGCACGTCAGTAACAAGTGGGTTGACTCAAAGACCGGCAAGACCTACGACGAAGATATTGCCGCCGACAACCGGGCCCAGGCCCAGGACCTCAGCGACTACAAGTAATTTGTTCCGGACATAATCTAATATTTATGTGGTCATTTCACCACTCCCTTTGGTGGAGCACCTGAATATGAAAGCTGCCGCTTTTGCCCTGTCCCTGTTCTTGGCTTTTCCGACGCTAGCCCAGACGACTACCGAAACCCCCAAGCCGACTCCAGCCGAGCAAAAGAAAAAGGTCGAAGAGACCAAGAAAAAGGTTGAAGAGGCCAAAGAGAAGGCCGACGAAGCCTCTCGCCAGGCTGCCAAGGCTCAGAAAGAGCTTGACGAAGCCTCCAAGAAAGATGACTCCTTCCCGGAGAAAGTCACCCTGGAAATCGAAGACATCGACGACAGCACCGCCGGTCCCTTCATCGACAAGATTGAGGAAATCAAAAAGGGTGGGACCACGAAGGAACTCTGGATTCGCATCCACAGCTTTGGCGGGGTCATCGACAGCGGCGAGAAGATGATTGATGCCATCGAGAATGCCGGCATCCCGACTGTCTGTGTGGCGGACCACAAGGCCATGTCCATGGCATTTTACATCCTCCAGGCCTGTGACCGGAGATTGATGACCAAGCGCACCGTGCTCATGATTCACGAACCCGCGGGCGGAGCCCGGGGCAATGCGACCCAGATGGGGATGATTGCTGACTACCTGACCAAGACCCACCGAGCTATCCTGGAAATGGCAGCCCGGAAAATGGACCTGAGCGTCGACCAGATTATCGCCAAAGCTGGCCCGACGGCATGGTTCCTGACCTGGCAAGAAGCTGTTGACCACAAGGCCGTCGACGGTACCGTTGATAGCCGGGAAATTCCTCCGACCCTGAAGGTCGAGGCCAAGATGGACTTCCTCCGCATGCTTTTCGGATTCAAATCCTGCATGGACAAGAACGGGGAAATGACCTGTAAGGAAAATCCAAGACCAGGGGTATCTGACCCGAAGTTTTACATACAGGAACAGAGGTAAAAATCCCAATGAAAAATCTCATCGCGGCGCTACTGACCGTCGCTAGCCTCAGCATCGGCTGTCACAAGACCTCGGCCAGACACGAATTCACCATGGAAGATGCCTGCCGGAAGTTCTACCGGCTCAACGAGTCCAGTCTCAACCTTCACCGGCACATTTCGCTTGAACAGTATTTGCCAATCTGCATGGAGTACTCTGAAGAAGCCAAAAGACAATTGCCGCCTGAGGAATGGAAACGGCAGTTGGTCTGCGTTGAGAAGGGCGATAATCAACTCGACATCGCGGTGTGCATCAACGGGAAGTAATCTTCTTCTCTGATGAACTCACGTCTTCCAAGGCTGCACCCTAGTCCGCGACCATAATCGGTCGCCAATCCCTAGGTGTACGTCAATGGTAGACTACCGGCGTCGGAAGCCGGAGGCTTTGGGTTCGAGTCCCAACACCTAGAATTCCCGTTGTAGATTGACACCAGTAAAGTGTAGATTTCCCACCTTTTGATGTATCAATCTACATTAGTCCAACTCACTAACCTAAGGAGTTGGACTATGTACAAAAGACCGTGTCGGCGATGCCAGGGCAAGAGATTCTGTGAACTGCGTTATATTGGGATGTTCCCGCGGGGAATTTACTGCGACCGTTGCTGGCGGCAGCAATCTAAAGTGTCTGGGCTGAGTACTGGGGTACAGAAACGCCTTGCAAGCGATTCGCGCTGGGTTCAATTCCCAGTCGGTCCACTCGGAGGTGAGTTGAAGGCCTGGTACCGGGTCCCGAACTCAAGGTCCGCGGCGTAGTATCCCTTTTCCCACCAATGGTCGTGGTCGGTTGAAATCCCCGCTTCCAGGTGATGGAGCAACTCGTGCAGCAAGGCGCTGCCGGTATTGTTCAGCTCTATCTTGTTCTGCAGATAAGCGCCGACAGCCACAACCGGACCTCGCGAAGTATTGGCGTACCACGAATAGTCGGTTCGGACGTGGATGCTAACCCCGGAGAATACTGGACAGAACTTCTCTCGGGGCAGGATGTGCCGACGGTCCAGAATCTCCCGGGCCAAGTCGAAGTCAAAGTCGATGGCGGACTGGGGAATAGGGAACTCGGATTTGATGAGATTAACGCAGGGGCTAATCCGGAGGTACTTTGTCGGGACGCAACTAACCAGTAGGAGGAAGGCTAGGAGGAGTCTCATCTGGGATTCCTTGCTGATTTGAGTCGACTATGCTGGGGACAACACGCAAGTTCGGTCTACTTTCTTTGTAGACGTAGGTCTCGTGTTGGCAGAAGTTGGCGATTTGCCGCAGGCAGGTTTCCTCGAAGACCGTGCCAGCGTTCGGGAAAAAGGCATACCGGCGCCAAGCCCCGAACCACTTGACCTGGCCAAGGGTGAAACCACCGGCCTGCAGGGGGTCCACGTTCCAGATTTCAGTCTTCCTGCCGAGGGGTTTATTCAGCTTCTGGAAGTGTATGAACGGTCCTTCGTTTTTAGTGTTCATCGGTTTAGCTTTTCCCTTTGATGGCAGGCATTTCGGTCCACACAGACTCGCTTTAAGCCACCATGGTGGTCCCCTTTAGTGACCAAGTCCACCGGCACCTGGGGCAGCTGGCAGTCTTCGCACTTCCAAAAGCCACAGTGTTCTTCTTTGGTGGTTTGCTTTTCGATGATGTGAACCTTCAATCCAGACTCTCTCAAAGCCTTGAGCCGATAGGTCTGTTCGCTAGGGGGCGGGCGGGCGTCGAAGTATGTTACCTCGACCTCGATGCCATGCACCGCCAAGACCTGCTCGAAGAGTTGAACCAAGGTTGACTTGCCGCTGGCGGTTACGCCCCGAATCTCGACGACAATTTCATTTTCCATTAGTGTCCACCAAGGGTTTGAAAGAATATCTTTTAGGCATTGTCGAAATCCAAAGACACCAGCCTAAGTACCACGTAGTTGTACGCGTTCTGGACCACTTTTTCAACCGCCGCTTGTTCATCAGGACTGTACGAAATCTCGCAGGCTACGTCCATGATGTCATCGTCGTCGACGGCGTCATGGGCCTTGGCTTCGCAACAAAAACTTGTATGCCCAGTACGTAGTCTTTCGACCGTGAATCTGCCCCCGGCTTTGATGACAGCCATGGCCTTGTCAAAAAGTTCCTGCGAATCTGTCGTATGGCTTACGCTTATCTGAAGCCCGCGCGGGGGCACGAATCTGGTGAATGGGATTTCCATAGCTACTCCGAGTGTCGGGTTTCGGTGACGGTGACAGTCTTCAGGCGTCGTAGCCACTGGAAAAATCGAACCACCCATAATACCGCTAGTCCGCTCCAGAAGACTGCTACTACACCCCAAAGGACCCAGAGAAGCTTATAGTTCGTCATGAATCTTCCTGGCGAAATACGTTCCCGGTCTTCTTCAGCTGTTTCTCTTCATACGGGGCGACCACGACCCGGTAGAACTCTGCGCTGACGTTCTGCAGGACCCCGGTGACCAGGGCAATCATCCAGTACCGGGTCGGGATGAGCATGATTTCGTTCACCAGCCGGCTGATGGAGTAATTCAGGTCCCCGGCGACGAGGCCATGCTCCCGCTGGTGCGAGGCCAGACCAGTGCCTTCGTACTTGATTAGGTTCGCCAGTTCACTGATGTGAAGGTCCAGCCGGGCTCTTCGTTTTTGGTCAACGTAAGGCATCAATCCTCCTCGGGCGGTTCAGACATGCTGAATCCGGCTGCGTGGCGCTTGATGACCGGTGGCGTCCAGCCATCGTCCCGAGCCAGGCTATAGACCTCGGCCAGGGTGACGCCATTTTTGAAAATACTTTGCTCTGACATCGTGGGGCTGATGATGCCACGGAGGCTGAGACTTATCATGTCTCTAAATGGGCTCTTTCCGGTCAGGCGGTGGTAAATCTCCCCAGCTCTCTGAGCGCTTAGGCCCTCGACCTTGGTAACAACGCTGAGCCTGCCCGGGCGGAGGATAGCCTCATCCAGGTCCTGTCGCTTGGCGTTTGTCGTGGCCACGATGCGGATGTCCAGGAGCGAGCCGAGGATGCCGTCGCCGAAGTTCAACATGTTCGTGATGCTGTCCATGTTATCAGCTGCCCGCGGGGCCAGGACTTCATCAGCGTCTTCGACGATGAAGACTATCGGGACTTCTGGACTTCCCTTCTTCTTGAGCTTGAGCAGGGCCGGGATTGTACCCGGCTGGGCCAGACGAGCAATCAGGTTCGCCGGCACAATGACGAAAGTGGCGTCTTTGATTTCATCCAGTAGACCCCGGATAAGGTACGTCTTCCCGGTACCAGGGGGTCCGTCGAAGATGGCGATTCTGCCGGCCGGCGTCCGGGCCCTGATGTCAGCCACAACCCGGTCATAATCGGCGATGGTCTGGGGCATGTAATTGCCACGCTCCAGGGGAATGCCGGCGATGCCCATGGACGTGAAGCCAGGACCCTCCCGGGTCTCAATGACCACGTGCACGCGGCCCGGAGGCGGAGCATCGGAGAGATATGTTTTGAAGAAGTTGATGAACAGGTCTGCGTATTCTCGGTCGTTAGTGACAACTTCTGCGGTCACGTGGATGTCGCCGTCAAACATCAGGGTCACGGCGCCACGGGCAAAAGAGTAGAAAACCCTCAGCTCCTGGCCGCCGCGGACCGAGATATCATCGGTGATGAGCGTTAGCTTCCGGGGGCCTTCATGGTGCTCTTGTCTGCTTTCAAAGGCCACGCGAAGTTCATCGAAACCTGGACCGGTGAGATTACCTTCGACTTGAACTCGCATCTTTGCCGGGGCACCGACCAGAGCCTGCTGCGCCAGAGCCTGCTCAACCCAGCTGAGGTCCATGTAGCCATCACCGAGGGGTACGATGACGCCGGCTTCCCACCAATTCATAGTCGGGGTGATGTCAGCAATTTTCATCATGGAACACTCCTGTGGAATATGGTCGTTTATCGGATATGCCAGGTCCCAGGGTCGGATGTCCCGCACCTGCCGCCGGAAGGTGCCCTGAGATGTTGACTTGTAAGGTGGGGGTGAACAACTCATCGTTGACCTCACTCGGATTCGAACCGAGGTTACCGGCTTGAAAGACCAGCGTCCTAACCGCTAGACGATGAGGCCATTTTATCATCATGCGTACTGTTCCGTAAGCTCAACGTTTCTCAGCTCTTCCCCGGTCCGGGCAAATTTTTCTTCAAGCTCGGATAGCTCTTTCCGGAGTCGAATTTCTTTTTCCTGGAAAGTCTTCAGAAGAGCTTGGAGGGCTTCCTTTCGGGTCTTGAAATGACGGTCGTTCCACCAGTCAAACTCAAGCAGTGCACGCCAACCCTCGTCTGAACGCCCAGTGGCCCTACCATCATGGTGAATCATCCACTCGTTGACAATGTCTACTCCGGCAACAGGGTCTTCAGGATAAAGTTCTCTCCAGGTAGTGTTTTTGTGGTAGACGGCAAGGCCTTCCTCGACTCTGCCAAAGTAAGGTTCAACCTTGAACCACCGGACCTCGTAGCGGTCAATCGGCTCGATGGGAATCTCAAAGGGCGGTGGCGTCATTGTTCTGGCTCCTATTTTGAGCAAGTATACTTGTATAGCAAACCGATTTCAAGCGGGGACGCGTTGCTTTTTAATTGGTTTGCTCGCCATGAAATGACTCGAACGTTTCCTTTTACGTAACCCTTGGTGTTGTCGATTCTATCAACTGATGGAGTGGAATCCGAACGCTTACCACCAAGTTTACTTAATTTGATGTGTGGAAAGACTGGGCAAAATTCTGGAATGACGATGTCGTCTAAGTCTATAGAAAATTCTCGACCCTGTTTCTGGGCGCTATTTCGAGCGCCGACATACATGCACATTTCGGGGTGAGCTTGTCGCCACCTTTGTGTAATCATACGTGCTTCTTGAGGATGGTCTCTTCTCCACTTTGTTGCGCTACTTTTCATTGTTCTGGCTCCCAGCTGTCAGGGTCTTCTTCGGACCTGATTCTTACGATGAGGTCGGCGATTGTCACCACAACCCAGGTTCTGTTCATAGGCATTTGCTTCCCGGTCTCAAGGCTTATCATTCCGGCTTCCATCATGGCCCGGAACTCTTCCCGGGATAAATTTATTGTAAAGTCCTCGGGAAGCTTGGCGCCCCGCTCCAGGCAGCGAATCAGTTCATCCTCGATGGCGTCAAAGATGGGATTTTGGGACATTTCAGAGCAATGTTACCACAGACTCAGGAGCGCAGTCGGGCCAATGCTGGCGTCGGTGATTATTTATTTTCCAGACCGTGCGGGTGGCACGCTGCTCCGTGCGAGCCCTGTTCATTTTGACCCAGAGTTGCCAGCACCGGGGACAGCCGGGCTTGAAACCAAAAGTCGTGGCCAGTCTCTTCCATTCGCCTTTAGTCATTCCTGTGCCGGTTCATGGAGGTCCAATTACTTTCCGATGTCGTAGTTCTGGATGTGCGACGCGCTGATGTTTGTTCAACTTCTCGAAGAGTCTACGAAGTACTACTCGAAAACTTTGGACCCCTAAAAACGGCGAGGTCATGGTACGGATTCCCTTGATTCGGTCCATCAGGTCCTGGCAACGCTGACACTGCATCAGTCTATATTGACGAAAACGAGGGGTGGCGCCTTCTCTTCAAGGTTACTGCCTAAACCCAGGACTCTGAGACTGTAGACACTGTTTTGGGTCTTAAACTCGTATCGGACCCATTGGTCTTTCCCGGACACCGTTGCTTCAAGCCTGTTCACTTCTTGGACTTCGGAAGTTGTCACCACCCGGAGCGTAGCTTCTGGATTCAACGGCTTGGCGTACATGTGGAACGTTCTTCCAACTTCAGGCGGATAGTAATAAGTTCCCTCGACTTCGGGTGTCCGGAGAGCGCTGGGGTTCTTGCCGTCAAGGCGCTTGAGGATGCCTGTCATATTTTTCTCCAGACATTTGAAAGAGCGAGCAGGACCAAGAAAGTGTATAGCGTCAAAAACCAGAAAAACTGAGGATGATTCGGACTGAAGGCGGCCGACTGCCATATCCTTTGCATCAAGGTCAATGGCTTCGCTCGCGCAAACCCGGCCAAGACCAGGGCGTGGTCAAAAGAACAGACCTCTGTCTCGAAGTCCCCACCGCTCATGGTTGCGGGCTTGCCGCAAATTCTGCAAGAAATGCTCATGATTTCTCCAAGAATTTTGTTCTGTTGAGTTGAGCGAATTCGCCAAAGGCCTGGACTGCGGCAAGATTGTACGCTCTAGCTGCAGTTAGTTCGGCGTCGAAACGGCCTAAGTATTCGAGGTATCCATCAATCTGAATTTGAGCAAGCCACTTACGATTTGCTTTATCCCAGCAAACGCCTTTGAACTGACTGGATGTTCCTAAATGTTTACGTTGATTGCGTTGGTTCTGCTGGCGAGTAGCCATCCGCAAATTATCCTTGGTACAGTTTAATCCATTTCCGTCTCGATGGTCAACTTCTGGGTCGCCGGGCCCTAGGCCAAGAACTTCTCGGTGAAGAGGAAAACGAGTCTGTTTACCGTGATATTTAACACTGCGCACCGCATAGCCAGTTCGACGATTGCGTTGAAAACTCCATTTGTATTGGTTGACCCAATTAAAATCCTCATCGTCAATGATGGCTACCTGCCCCTGGCTCAATGGGATTGTTTTCATGAAGCTATTTGGCAAGACTCTGCAGGATACGTTCATGAGTTTCCTTCTCGGTGACGGCCCTGAGCACGGCGTCGTAGTCCTTGCCGTGGGCTAAGACCTGGTGTCGGTTGCCCTGGTCAATGGTCAAGATGACATCGCCTTCCGGGATACCAAACCATTCCGGGGCCTCGACGTCGTGTCGAATCTTCTTAAGGTTGTTCTTGTACCAGCGAGCCTTGGGGCCGAAAAGCTTCTTGGCCATCCGTGTGGCCTGACTCTTGTTAGTGGCCAAGGGCTCTTCACGCGGAATCTCGGCCTCAGCCGGGGCGACGATGCTCGACGTAGGCTGTTCAACTTCCGGGAGTTCGAGGAGTTTGTTCATCGCAGGTACCTTCCGACTACACTCAGGAGAGCGAAGAAGATAATGAGTGTGACCAAGCTCACGAAAATGTTGAAGAGAATCTCCTTGAACAAAGCCCAGATTGTAAACAGGTACTTTTTCATTGTTTCACCAGTCGTTCGACTACAGCTTGAAAATCTGCCACCATTCTACTCTCTTCCCGGGGATTTCTCAAGGCGTAAGCAGGATGGAAGGTAGGCATCAAGGGGATGTCTCGCCATTGCTTCCAGTAGCCTCGGGTCCTGGTGATGGCTACGGCTTCCCCGAGGAGGGTTTCGGCGGCAAGCTTCCCGAGCGTCACGATGACCCGGGGTTGGATGATGCCAATCTGTGCCGCCAGAAACCCGGCGCAGGCATTGACTTCGGCTGGCTCTGGGACTCGGTTCTTCGGCGGCCGGCACTTGACCACGTTGGCGATATACGGCTCCGGGGCGCCGACGTTTTTTAATATTTTCCTGAGCAACGCCCCCGACCGACCCACGAACGGCAAGCCCTGCAGGTCTTCCTCCGCTCCAGGCCCTTCACCGACAAGCATCAGTTCTGCGGTCTCTGGCCCCGAGCCGAAGACAATGTTGGTCCGGCCGGCGTGGAGCTTGCAGCGCTGGCAGTTGCCGAGGATGTTTCGAAGGTCGGTGAGATTCATCTACTAATCCGCTACTAATTTCCTGGAAATTAGGACTTCTTTCCCTTGGCTGCATCTTCCAGCATTTTCACGACTATTGCCGGCTTGAGGCCGGTGATTTTGGAAATCCTCTGGGTTGAGATGCCGCCTTGACGCATTCTCTCCACGAAGACCATTAACCAGTGGACCGCGGTCGGGATACGGAGGAATCGCTCCAGGTCGCCAACGGCGGCGCATAGTTCTTCGAAAGCTTTCTTCTCAGCAAGCTTGACTTCCTCGTTCTCGCCTGGGGTCAACATTCGGTATTGAGCGTCTTTCCAGGTTCTATATGGTACCCCAAAGGCCTCAATCTCTTGTGCGCTCAAGGACCCGTTCAAGAGCCGGAAGAAACACAACTCCAGGAAGTTGGTATGAATGGCTTTTATCCGTTTCCACATAACGCTTTCTTCTTTCTTACAGCTGTCCTGGGACCGCAATGTTTGCAGATTTCTGCCTTGGCGTTGTGAGCTAACCTGTCACAAGCCTCATTGAAAGTATCTCCGGAGTGGCCGGGAACCCAACGGGTCTTGGCATTAAGTAAGGCGGCGAAGGAACGGACCGCGGTGGCAAGGTGCAGGTTTTTCTTGATGCGGTTCGTGCCCGAGGCCGCACCGAGAACATACTCGCTATCGGATACCAATTCGACCTGTTCCTGGGGGTGCAGGCGCCGGAAGAGATAGGCAGCATTGAGACCTTCAAGGGCGGCCTTCAATTCCATGGCGTTGTTTGTCGTCTCCGGGTCACTGCCGTATCCACAGGTAATCGGGACCCTATCGTGGACGAGGTAATATGCCCACCCACCAGGCTTCCCTCCACCAGCATGACTGCTGCCATCGGTATAGACCGATATCATAGACGAGCCTTGGCTACTTCTGGGAATTCCATTTCCCGGACGCGGCCCGGAAAGACGCGCCCGTCGAACTCAGCGTCGACAACGACTCCGCCGCAGTACTGGCACCAACGCACAACCGTATCCCCCTGGAAATAGCCACCGTAGGTACGGTAGATTTCGACCAGAGAATGTTCGCCACCCTTACAGGGTTTCATAGGGCGCTCAATTCAAGAATCCAGTCTCGGGAATTTGAGTGACAAAGACGCCCTTCTCGTCGTTGCCCGGCAGGTCCTTTTCAGCAATCCAGGCCGCATCCCGGAATGCAGCCACGAGACCAGGCTGTTCGAGCAGTACTGGCTCCAGAGCCGCGTTCACGGTCCCCTCGGGGACGTTCGGATAGTCTTCTGCCGTGTACTGGGCTTCGACGATGGTCAGGTACTTGACGTGGCGGTTCTGGGACATCGGCAAATAGCTTTCCGGCATGTTCTTGGCCCGGAGGATTGACCACAGACTCAGGAGCGCAGCGTCCAGGTCCAGGAAGGCCTCGTTCGCGGTCATGATTTTGAGCAACGTGTCGGCCTCGGGTAGCTCTGGCTTCTTGCCCTCCCTGACAATTTGCCTCATCGCTCGCGTGAGAAGGATTCGAAGCATCTGCCGCAGGGCGGTCAGCTGCATCTGCGTGAGCTTAGCTAATCGCATCATCGCCATCAGCTTAACCGTCCTTCCACAATGTCGCCGTCAAGCCAACCGTGTTCTTCGATTCGCATGCCTTGGCTTCGAATCGCTGGCTCATTGTAGCACCACTCCAGAGTCTTGTTCGCATCTTCCTGTCGACAGAATCGGACGGCGTCTAGGTGATTATGCACCCAAGTGCTTCCAGGACAATTATTGCCACCCCAGTACATTGGCGCTGCCCCCGGGATACGATACCTCACGATGACCCAGGCAAAGGACCTACCCATTGGTCGAAAGCTCCTTGGCTCGGCGCTCGAACTCAGCGCTCCGTAGAACCTGGGTCTGAGCGGCGTTGTCATCCCCGCGCTTCTGGAACATCTTGGCCAGAGACAGAGCCTGCGCAGACTTCTTCTGGAAGGTCAAGGCCGTGACCTTGCCTTCAATCTTGCCCCGGGCCCATTCGCTGAGTAGATGAACCAAGAATGCGGCTTTGATTTTCTGGCCAGCGGCTACCGGGTCCGGGGCTGTCAGCAGGGCCTTGAGCTTGGCGTCAAAACGTTCATCGACACCGGTCCCGTCGCCGGCTTCGTCGTATTCACGGTTCATGGCCTGAAGTTCCTTGCGCAGGGCCGTGGTGTACTTCTGGATTTCGCGCTTGGTCTTCATAGGTCGCAGAGTGTATTCCAGCCGTCGGTTCCACCGGACTCGTTGGGAAGAAACATAGAAAGTCCGCCGAACTTCCAACGCTCCTCTTTTGCATTCAGGTAGATTTCCACTCGACCCACCAGCCTGCCGGTTGGTGAACACACCATCAGGTAGCCGCGCCAGTCACTTGCTTTCAAGAATGTCGTCGGCATCCCGATGAAGGTTTCAATTTTCTTTTTTAGTTCGGCGTATGGTTTAGCCATTGCATTCCTCCAAAAATCTTCCGGTACTCTTCCAGGTCGTACGTGTACTTGGCGATGGTGTCACCACTAATGAGAATTCCTTCCCAGTAGAAACCCCATGGACGTCTCATCTCGTGATAGTCCGCGAGGAGATTCTCAATCGCGTATACCTCGGGCCAGCTGCCGTTGTCAACCGGTCTGATAGATGGGATGCTCATGGCCCGCCACTGTCGTCAGGAAGCTGCACGTTGTTCAGGGCCTTGGCGGCGATTCCCCGGGCTTTGATGTTGCGGTCCACGCAACTGAGGGTCGCGTCATTCAAGGTATCAAGCACATCCATCACGGCCATGTGCATGTCGAAGTTGTTGTTGTCGTAGTGACTGACCTGGCTTCTGAGGTCTTCGATGTTGCTCTTCGCTTCCTTTAGCTCCTCGGCTGCGCGCACGTAGTCTTTGGCAATGACCTTGAGTCTCGTCTCGGCCAGAGCCGACATGCCCACGGTCCCGAGGGCGAGACCGCCGATAAATATTCCTGCAAAAGTCAAATTTTTCATTTTACCCTCATGGAACAGGTCTGATTGTGACACTTCGCGGTCCGGATTTTGACTTGGCGGTGTTCAATCATCATGGCTGCCAGCAACGCGGCAATGATGATGACCAGAATCGATTCAACCAACCCACTGCGACTCATCTCTTTTCCTGCGACATTGGACGGGAAGCCAAAGTGAACTGCAATCGAATTTGCTTCATCATCATGGCGGCCAACAGCACGGCAATGATGATAACCAGTACAGCCTCAAAGCGCCTGTTCATTTTTTCCTTCCAAAGGGTAAGTCTTGACCGTGTAGGTCTACCCATTTGTCAATGTACTGTATGCTATCTGCAACCAGCTGTCTATGGACCCGGCCATGCCAGCGATTTTTCTTAGGTTTTGGGATGAGAAATCGACCTATCGTTTCCATTAGTTCTTCTTGAATGAGGACATGATGCCAGTAGTGACTGAACTCGTGAGCAACTGTCAACCAGGAGAGCATGCTCGTGTCATAGTGAATGGTTCGTGTCTTCCCTCGGTAGAAACTATGACTGGCTTTCATGGGGTCGCCGTCAATAAAAATAATTTTGGGTCTTCGCAGCCGCGCCCAACGACTGAGACGATGGACTACGGCCACGGCTTCCTTGGGTTGGCAGCCGGTACGATGAGCCCTCGGGTACGCGGCCCAAAGCTGAGCATCATAGTGCGGAGCAAAAGCGATTCGGGCCATGTGGTATACTCTCTGCATGATACCAGACTCTGAAGTCAGAGACAACCTTCTTAATTGGTCGGAAGCTGCCCGGGCTTTATACGGCGGCCGTTACGAACACTTCAAAAGTCTTCTGAAAGAACAGTCCGAGACCAGAGACAATCTTCTTCTTGACGGGTCCTCCACCGCCAACCCTGGCGAAGACTTTCCTGAGGACCTGAAACAACCCCCAGAAGAGGTTTTTATGGCCAAGAAGGTTCATATAGTACCAGTTTTCGAGATTCGTCCCCGCGAAGGATGCGATGACAAGATTTCCACCGGCGCCAATACCAGAGTCTTCATGGACGGTAAGCCGTTAGGTAATTGTCGTTCTATTACGGTCCACGCTGAGGCTGGGAAACTCACCACCATCAAACTTGAGCTTTGGGGTATTCTCAAAGCCAAGGTCATGGGCAAGCCAGAAGTTCAAGTCAAAACCATCGAGGTATAACCATGGCATTTACAGATGAGAAGCAGTCCTTCACCATCAACACCACCGGGGAAATCACCGGCCAACAGTTTCCGGGCAAGTTCACGGTCCGGATGAAGCTTGCACACCGAGACAATCTCCGTCGGGACCAGTTCCGCCGAGACCTTCTGGGTCCAGGCGCTCCTGATGCCAGCGTAGAAGCCAATCGGATTGCTACCGTTTTCTCCAAGATTTGGATTCACCTCACCGAAGCCCCGACTTGGTGGAAAGAAGCCAGCAACGGCCTTGACCTTGTCGACGAGGCTCCGGTCTCGGCTGTCTATGACGGTATTCTCAAGCTCGAAAGAGAAGCTTTCGAAGCCCTGAAGAAGGACGCGGCCGGGGCCAAAGACGAGTTGAAGACCACCGTCGAGAAAGCTGCCTAACTTAGTCGTACCTCAGGTACGGGAAAGTTATGAAATGCGAAGGGTCGGTCTGCAAGCGAAGGCACGACAATGGTACTGGACATAGTTGGAGATATGAAAACAGTGGAGGCTGCATTGAATGTAGAAAAGTTTACGACAGGTCTCCTCCCAAAAGAGCTTACGATAAGGTTCGGCAATCTTCGCCCGAGGACCTAGCTCGCAGAAAAGTCTACAACGCTTCGCCTAAGGGGCAATTCTACCAATACCGAGCCCGCGCCAAAAAGAACTGTCTCGTTTTTAATTTAACGCGTGAGGAATTCTCCCAACTAACCGACAGTCCTTGTGTCTACTGCGACAATTTTTTCAACAATAAACCTCATGGTGGTCTTGACAGAATAGACAACGCTCAGGGGTATACCGCCAGTAACGTAGTGCCGTGTTGTTGGTTTTGCAATAAACTGAAGGGCAGTCAGTTTACCTATGCAGAAACTCTAGCCATGATTCATGTCCTAGTCCTTCTGCGCAAAAAAGTATGTTAATGAATTACGGAGATTCACTCAAGCTAGTCGCCCTCCGGAACGTTATCAAGCAAGACGGGGACGACTACAATCTCCGTTTCATCTTTCGCTGGTTCAGCGAAAAGTTTCATGTCCCACTGCATCTGGTCGAACGCCTTCCTCTTCACGAGGTACTTCTGAATTACTGGGAGCGCGTCTACGAGGAAATGAAAGATGAGGACCGTCAGAAGGAACTGGCAGAACTCATCGAATCCGAAGAAGAACGTTTCGCCCGTTTCATCAAAGAAGACTTTGAGGACGTGGAGCGCGAGGAGTTTGCGAAGATAGCTGCTGAGGAAGAGGAGCGTCGGTTCAAGAAAAAGAGAAAGGCTCAAAAGTTCGCTGAGGTCGTCAAGCTAGACCCCAACGCCCCGAGACCGTTGCGACCAGCTCCGGTCGGTGAAGAGACAGACCTCCCGACGGTGAAGGCCCCACGTCTCGAACTTCCTCCAGATATTACCATGACTTTCGTGGATGAACTCCCTGAGGAAGAACTCGATGGGCCGGGCAAATTCAATCCTCCGAAAAAAGACCGTCCGGGGACAATCTTACTACCGTAGGCGCCTTCTCAGGGGAAGTGCCGACTCATGCCCGAATCCAAACAATTAAAATTTTCTTTTGCCGTTGACGAAGCCAGCGCCCAACGAGTCAAGAACATTCTGCGTGAGCTTACGCAGGAAGCGGAGAAGTTTGCCAACGCCCTCAAAGGTGCCCAAGGCCCTGGTGGTGGCGGCGGAAGCCCATTTTTCGGCGGTGGTAACGTCGGAGCTGTGCCCTCAGGGGCCCAAACGGTTGGTCGTGGCGGAGCCCAACAGGCGGGCCGCGTCGGGGCCTTTTCCTTGGAATCGGTCACGGCTTTTAAGAATTTGTCTGTCCAAGGCCAAGACTCTCTCCGGCAGTTGGGGGCCTCGGTCCGCCAGTCTGTATCAGAACAACGGTCTCAATTTGAAAGCCTCAACCGAGCTGTTCTTGAACTGACCTCCAATTACCGGAACCTTCAGGGAATGATGGGTGCCGGAGTGCCGGGTCCGGGGGCAACCAGTGCGACCGCGCCGGGAGCCTTTACTTATGTACCCGGTGGAGGTAGCACAGCTGCCACGGCCGCGGCTCTTGGGGCTCCAGGAGCACCGGCGCCCCCGGGCGGCGGAGGCCGAGTTGCTGGTGTAGCCGCTGCAGCCGCAGGTGGGGGCGGAGCCGCTGGGTTCGGTCTTGCGGCCCTGAGACGATTGGCAGCACCGGCTGCGGGCATCGGACTCATCGGGGACGTCGGTAAAGAATTCCAGTCCCAATATTTCCAGGACGTCCGGGCAGCTGCTCGTCACGCTCAAGCCTTCGGAACCCTGGCTGTAGAAACCCGTAAGGGCGACCTTTCAAATCTTGCCGCAATCCAAATGATTCGGCGCGAGAACCCTGAATTCTTCCAGACAGATGACCTAAAACTTGCCATGAGAGCCGGGAAGATTCCGGGCTTCATGATGGGGCTGGTGACCAGACCCGCCGGAGCCTTCCGGGACATGTCCGACATCGAAGTTGAGGCAGAAGTCAAAGAAGCTCAGAGAAAATTTATTGAGCAGAAGAAACAGTCCATGCCAGACCTCATGGAAAGGCTTGGCACCTTCACTGAACAAGCTGAGGGGAACCTGGGGATGATGCGCCGGATGCAGATGGGTGAAGTTCCCATGCTGCAGATGTTCAGGCGTAACGCTGCCTTCAGCCGTGGTGAAGTCACCGGTGCTTTTGAATCAGTCCGTGGTGGTGGTTTGGGATTCGCCAACCGCAACATGGGTGCAGTCTTGGGGGCAATGACCGGGGGCATGGGTGCCGGCGCCGCGGGGCAGATTCTAACCGCTGCCGCCCCGGGTGGTCGCGCGAGCCGATTCCTGGCATCCTTCGGGGGGCTGGACGCGGTCGCGGCTGAACGTGCTGGCATCGCCGCCGGGGCACAACTTCAGACCGGGGGCCCGATTGTCAGCGGTGTGCCATTTGCTGATGCGATGACAAGATTTGGTTTCGGCCGTGGCTCAGCCATGGACACTGTCACGGCCGGATACACTGGCCAGGCATTGGCAGGCCTAAAGAGTATTGGCGGCGGCGCGGACCCAATGGGCCGTGGCATCAGGATTCTGACCGCAGAACGGGTTCTGGGACCAGGTACCAGCATTGCGTCCCGAGACTATCTGACTAACATCAGCACCCATCCAGAGCTTATTTCCCAGGCCATGAGCGCCCAAGACGGGACAGAACCTCCTGAACTCCGGATGCGGGGAATTACCTGGTCGCAGGTAAGGAATTTCTACCAGCAATCCACTTCCCAAGACCTCAGGGCTAGAATTCCGGGCATCTTCAGTGGCTCCGACAAAGTCTCGACATCGATGAACAAACTTTTCGATGTCTACGGCGGCGATATCACAGCCTTCCGACGTGGCGAGGTTGGCAGAGGTAAGACGTTTTCCTCTGTGAATGAAGCCCGGGTGGCCATTGGTGCCGGACTCCAGGCAGTCTTCCCGCAGACCGTTGAAGGCGACCTCCAGGCTCAGCGGATGTCAGATATATTATTTGCTCAAGACCCAACGCTTCGGCTCGGCGCCGGAGGAGCACCGAGGGGTCGTCGTGGGGTCAGCGGCGGACAGTCAGCAGATTATCTGAAACGAACCCGGACCGCAGCTGAAACATCTCAACTTGAACTCTTGGCCGGTGCCGGCGGAGAGGGAACGGGCATCTCGCCAGCATCTCTTGCCGCCAGTATGAAAGAAGGGCAGAAACTCTTCAAGGAGATGGGAAACATCAGCACGACCGCCGCTTCCGGGGCCAACTCTCTAGCAGCTTTTACAGCGGCCGTAGATAAGGCGACCCCGGCTCTCTTGAGGCTCGGTGGAGATGTCAAAGGTGCGGCTGCGTTTGAAGCCGACCTGAAGCGTCGTCGACAGGAAGAAATAGCCCAGCAGATGAAGAATGAGAAGGCAAGCTCTCAACGTCCCGAAGAAAATACCACATACCTCGGGACACCTTAACCGGCCATGGCAAGTTTCGATATCAGCCAAGACTTCGTTACCCGAGGGGATAACTTTCCCAGTCCGGAAAAGTTTGCCAGCGTAGCACCCTCATGGGTGCTTTGTGTCGTTCGCTTCAAACACGCGGTGACCTTTTCCCGTGACCTGGAGCAGAGTGCCTCGTTGGATGGTTCAGAAGCTGCAGCAGAGCGTGGTGACCCGTTGATAATCAGTAGCGATTGTCTGACGGTAAACACGACCACGACTAAAGAGAGTCATGTTTCTAACCTGGCCGCGACTCTGATTCAAGGAGATGTCAATTACCTGACGGAAATCATGCCCGGTGACTGGCTCTTCTGCTGGATGCACAATAGCGAAGAAGATAGCACAGATATCATCAGCAGGATTCAGAGGAAACAGGCTTGTAACAATTTCAGAGACGGGCTGAAATTTGTCGGCAGAGTCTATTCTATCCGAAAGATGCTGGCCGTAGACGCCGCCGGTAAGAAGACTGCCCGCTATCAGCTCGTCGGGACCGGTTTCACTGAACTAGATTCTGAAGTTTTCTTCGACCCTGACTTGGTGAATGCGGAGCAGACTATCAGAACCTGGTTGGGTCGACTGGGTAGGGATATTGACAATTTCCTGAGTCAAGACGGCCTTGATATCAATCTTGCCATCCCCTCCTTGGTGGAAACATTCTTTGGCCGAGGAGTCCCCAGAGCCGTGGCTGTACCAGATGGTGAAACCAGGCTCCAACAGGTTACCGGTCTGACGGAAGGTCTTGGTGACGCCCCATTTGCTTACGTAGTACCAAAGACCGTGGGAAGTCTCATGGGCAAGACCGCCAGGGCTCATAGCCAGAGCGGGATTCTAGCATACGCCGACCTCCTGGAAGCAATCTACGGTGTGCAAAAATATTCAAACCAGAGCGACCAACTGTCGTTTGGCCCATTCATTCCAGACGGAATTACCGAACAACCGTTTAATCAGCGCAAGACCGGGAAGAAGATGATGGGGCTTTTCCTCTCTCAAATTCCTCAGTGGACTGGCAAATCAGTGTGGAGCATTCTTCATCAGTACCTGAATCCAAGCGTCAACGAGATGTATACCTGCCTGAGAGTAAACCCAGAAGGTCAGGTCATGCCGACCCTTGTGGTCCGACAGCTACCCTTCAGTTCAAAAATCCTGGAAAGGGTCCTGCGCAACCACCCGGACGTGACAGTGACGACATTCCTGGAACTTCCCCGTTGGACAACACCAGACTATCTCGTACAGACATTTGACATCGGTCGTGGCAACACATCCAGGTTCAATTTTGTCCACATCATTGGCCAGGCTCCGGTGCAGTCAGAAGCCTTCAATGCCACTGCTCAGCTGATTCGCTCCCCGCCGGTGCGCGATGACCAAGACATCAGACGTTCTGGCCTGAGAATGTACAATGAAACCGTGGCCGTGGGCGTAGAACTTCAACGCCGAGGACCGACAGAGTGGATTCAGTTCCGAAGCGACATGCTCATGGGTCACCATCTGACCCTGCAAGGCACCATGACCTTGTTCGGAATCCAGTCCCCAATCGTTGAGGGAGACAATTTTGAGTTTGGCGGAGTTGTTTTTCATATTGAATCCGTGGCCCACTCCTGTTTCCTCGACGCTGAAGGCCGGAAGAAGTTTCAGACCACCTTGACTCTGTCCAATGGAGTGAACCCACGGTTCGTGGACAATTTTGTAAACCAGGGAATACTTTCGGACAAGAATATCTTCGTCGGACTGAGACCTGAGGAGTTAATCGACCAGAATCCGAGCCGAAGCTACGAAGGTCGTGACAAAGTCCCCGACCCCGATGATGCCGCTGAAGTTGATATCCAAAGACCGCCCCCGACTTAGCCATGAAACTAATTGATGGAACAGTTGTACCCAGTCATCTTTCGGTCCGGAACACAGCCAGACCTGAAGCCAGTGGAATGCAATCCAACTTCGCCCTGCGTCAAGGTGAAGTCGTTGACGTTCTCTATCCCGATGACCCCCGCAATGTCAGCAAAAAGTTCATCGAATACAAAGTCCACGTGCAGCACCGGGATGCAACTGGATGGGTTGGAATCGACTACAACAATTGCTTTCTGATGAGCACCTTCGGGGGCATTGCCGACAAGCTTCGGTACACTTTCCGGAAGAGCACCAAACAACAAAACCAGGACCCGGCCAATACCCCCAGCCTTGGCTCAAAGGTCATTATCCTCTGTATCAACGGTCTGCAGACCAATGCGGTCATTCTCGGCGGCATCAGAGATGCCCAGGAACAGGTGAAAGACACCAGGGCTGATGGTCACAATTTCTTTTTTGAGTTCAACGGCCTGCAGATGAAAATAGACGATGCCGGTGAATTCACCGTCTTCATGAGGGGCAAGACAAAGGCTGACGGGACCCTGGACCCCAGCGTTACCGCCGGTGGCAGCAGCATCGCCATGACCAAAGACGGGAACGTTACTGTCGCCACTCCCGGGAATAGCCAGCTGATTCGGCTCAACAACACCAACAACAAGATAGAAATCAACGCCAGCCAGGAACTAGACCTCAACGTCAGCGGTCCTTCGTTCATCAAGTCCACAGGCCTCCAGGTTGGCGCCGGCACAGATGCTATGCCCAGGTTCACGACCTACCGAAACGCCCAGGCGAACTTGCACAGCGCTTTGACTTCTGGATTACGACAACTGGCACAGGCAATCAGCACCTCGACCCTGAACCCTCCGACGGCCAAAACAACCTTTGCAGCAGCTTGCTTGGCCATGATTCAAGCCATCCAGAGCTTTGAACAAAACGCTGCCAGCTACCAATCGACCAAGAACACCAACGACTAGCAATCTTTAAGAATATGCCAGATACCTCCTCAGTCGACCCTAAATTTGGGTCAGCCGACCTAGCGGCCCGGAACGTAACCACTCAGATTCCTAACAGTGGTATTGGTGGAACTCTGGATGACCCTTTCTGGCAGGTTTCAGACATTGTCGGTACGCGCTGGAACAAGGTCTTCCCGTATCAGTTACTCATTATCAAAAAGAATGGAAGCGGGTACGACGTCAGAGATGACCAAAAATTCACTCTCCCCATTCCCCCGACCGACCTCACCATCAGCACCCCGTTTGCCATTACCACGGTGCCTACCCTCGGGGGAATCGTGGAAGAGCACAACGCTGCCCCACTACGTACCATCACTATCCGTGGCACAACCGGCGTCAACCCGCTTAAAGGTGCTGCTCCACAGTCTCAACGTCTGAGTATCCCCGACGCTATCTTCGCCGGAACCTTGAATGCGGCCCGAGCAGCAGCCAGCCAGGGCCTGACAGCTATCAAAGGCCCGACGACAACCCCGAACGTTATCCCGGACGGGGACTTTGCCGGTGCCCCGGGGCAAATAACCGGATACTATCAGTTTCAGTTGCTCCGAAAGTTCTTTGAAGCATACATTACTCTGAAGAAGTCGGCTGCCGGCCGTGACTTCCGTCTGGCTTTCGCCATCTGGAAGGACCCGGCTGTTTACCTGGTGACGCCGGTGGTATTCGATGTCATCCGAAACGGTACTTCCCCTTTCGAGTACACGTACAACATTCAGTTCCGAGCCTGGAAGAGAATCAGAATCGGTGAAGGTCCGACTCCGTTCACCAGAACCCCGACCATCAGAGACCCGAATGCCCTGGCTCAGTCGCTGAATCGACTGGAAGCCGCTCGTCGAGCTGTACAGAAATCCAAAGACGCTATCAGAGCCGTGCGCGCGGACGTCGATGCGTCTCTGTTTCAACCGCTCCGAGGTGTAGTCCTCTTCATCAAAGACATTCTCGGAGTACCTATCACCATCGCAGACCTGCCGGCGAATATTGCCCGGGACATGAAAGAACCTATCCTAGAAGCCGTTGGCCTGGATACTTTTCCCGCGGCTATTGGAAAATCTTTTACCGATATCGGACCGAACGTCAGACGTGAATTCGCAACGCTCCTGCAACAAATCCGGGACCTCAGTGTCATTACCGGCAAAGCTCAAACCGGTACCGCTCAGCAAGTAAATGCTCAGCAGGATATTTCCGGAGCTTCTGCCCCGAATAAGGTTTTCAACAATCCTGACGATAACTTTGGCTTTTTCAGCCTTATCCAGGTCGGGCTCTTGAACATCCCCCCGACAACCACCAGGGCAATTTCAACTGAAAGGGCAAGAGTCCAAAAATTCACCCGAAAGGACTTCGAAAACCAACGTGATGGCTTCCAGTCCGTGCTCGATGATTTCTCGGACTTTGTCGGAGCCGGCCATCCAACCTACACCAAGACCTTCAATCGACCCACTGTCACCACGACCCGGACTCCGACGTCCGATGACTTCGACGTCATCTTCAACCTAAATCAAATTATCCTCGAAACGAACCGTCTCGCGGCTTCCGGGACTATCGATGACCGGAACTTCTTGAGTGCCTTGGACTTTATTGCCGGCCTGGCCACGAAATCCGGTATCGCCTTCAAGGTTCCGACGTCAAAGTTCTCGGTGCCGATGCCCTATCAATACACTCTGGAACAACTCTCTGCACGGTATCTTGGGACCCCGGACCGGTGGCACGAAATTGCCGCCCTCAATGGTCTCAGGGCTCCGTACATAGACGAAATCGGATTTGACCTGGCTCTGATAGCTAACGGAAATGGAAGTCAGGTTGTTGTCTCTGTGGCTACGAACTTGTTCGTCGGCCAGGGAATATACATCAGCAGCACGGCCACTCCTCGGGAAAGGCGGCGCATCACCGGCATTGAGAAGGTCAACGACAGCTACTTCGTCGTTTCTCTGGACGGTGTCGCAAATCTTGACCGGTACACGGTTTTGGCATCGGCGGTTATCCATGCCTTCTTGCCGGATACCGTCAACTCGCAGATGCAGGTCTTCATCCCCAGTGACGAGCAACCCAGCGAAAACGATTTCAAGGCCAAGTCAATTCCCGGAGTTGATGAGCTTGATGACTTGGTGCGTATCGGCGGTATCGACTTGCTCCTGACCCCTCTCGGGGACCTGGTCATAACCCCAGACGGCGACACCCGCCTGGCGGTAGGGATGACAAATATTATTCAGCAAGCCCGGCTGGCAATTGCCACACCCCGCGGTAGTCTACTTCATCATCCGGAATTTGGAATCGGCATCATCATCGGCACGAGTATCGCCGACCTCAGCGCCCAAGACCTCTTTGATTCCACAAAGAAACTCTTCGCCAACAACCCCACCTTTACCGGGGTCCAGTCTGCGTCCGTGCTTCTGAACGGACCCGTGGCCAGAATAGCTCTGTCAGTCGGTATCGCCGGGACCAATCGTAATTTGCCCCTGACTTTCGACATCAACCGGTTTTAATCCTCAGTCAAATCCTTTACCTCAGCTTTTGCTGAGGTACGCGGCAATCTTGATGATTAGCCCCTCAGAAAACTAACTCATGGCCACAATCCCAGTCCCACGTTCGTTTAGCCAGATAGTTGGAGACATGCTGGACGCGTTGACCTCGCGTTTCGGCATCCCCAGCGTCAAGGTCGGGTCCCCGACCCTGGCAATCATTGAGGCAGCGGCTCAATCTGACCTCCGAAGCAGCCAAGACCTGTTCCAACTACTGGATTCTACGAGCTTGGACCGTGCCGAAGGCCTGGCATTGGACCGGATTGGTGCCGATGAGGACCGGCCTCGAATCAAAGAGACTCCGTCCAGCGGCCCGGTGAGCATCAGCGACACCTCTTTCACGAAGGTGGCGACAAAAATATTTCAAGGCCTCCCGGCGCCTATCATCGGGTCTACGGTTATTTTCGTGGTAGCTGGTACAAGCCTCACGGGCTTTGTTGTCGGCTCGAATCCAGGTCCAGGAACCTCTGGTAGCATCTACATCGGCCGTGGGACGACCAACTATGAGGGCCCACTGTTCTACAACCGCATTGACGACTTCACGTCTTACGTGGCTATCAATTTGGTTGCCGGGACAAACAAATTTCACAACCTCGGCGAAACCGTCATCTTGGCCCAGGGCGGAAACCGAACCGTCGGTGCTGGGACCCTGGTTCAAACCCCTCAGGGTAACATCAACAGCAGTGTTCAGTTCGCAACTCAATTCTCGGCCGTGGTACCGGACGGTGAGACCCAGATAACCGGTGTCACGGTCATCTGTCAGCAGAATGGTGTCATCGGCAATATTGTTGCCAGTGCCATCAGCTCTTTTATTTCTTCCCCGTTTGTCGGAGCTTCGGTCACCAACACGGTGCCATTCACTAACGGACTTCCTGAAGAAGACGACCCGACTTTCCGAGAATCAATTCGAAACGTCAGAGCCTCCAGGGCCAAAGGCACAGCCTTGGCCATCAAGACCGGCGTCACCGGCGTCACGGCTCTGGATGAGAACAAGAGAGTTATCAGTGCTTCCATCATCACCCCTCAAGGTCTTCCGGCAACGTTGTTTATTGACGACGGAACCGGATACGAGGAAAAAGATATTGGTATCGCTTTCGAGACCTTGGCCGACCAGGCCGTAGGTGGTGAGCAATTCTTCCAACTCGCGGCATCCAAGCCAGTAGCTAAAGCCTTCACCATGACCACCAACAGTGCTCCGTTCGCATTGGTCAACGGCTCTAAGTTAGCGGTTCGTAGCGGTGGCATTATCACCAAACATACTTTTACGGCCGCCGGTCAATTCAGGGCCATCGGTAATGCTAGCGCGTTTGAAGTGGTAGCGGACGTCAACGCTGACCCGACGATTGGATTTAACGCCAGAACGGCAAATGGCGGCACCCAGGTTGTCCTTGTCTCCAGAACTGACGTCAACGAGGATGTTGAAGTTCTAGCTCCGGGTGGTACGGACATCGACGCTAACCTGATTCTCGGCTTCCCAGCTGGGCGCGTAGACACTCTGAGACTGTACAAGAACGACAGACTCCTGTTCAAGGACGGCTTTGTGGCTACCCTGAACAGCAATCCCCAGAGCCTCTGGGGCGCAATGTCCAGCGGTGAAACCCTCATCCTGACCGTTGACGGTACCGCGCTCCCAGGCACTGTCACGTTTACGGATTCAGACTTCATCAACGCCGGCACTGTCTACAGTACTTTGTCGAATACGAACACTATCGCATCTTGGGCAGCGGTCATCAACTTCAAAATCCCCGGTGTCACAGCCAGCGTTCAAGCCGGGCTATTGAACATCGTCAGCAATCTGGGAGCTAACGTCCGAGCAGCTGTCAACATAACCGGTGGGACTCTGGTCAGCAAGGGCATGTTCAATGCGACCTTGGTCCTGGGCCTGGCCAACGACTACAGTCTTGACAGAAACCTTGGACAGTTGAGACTCGCCAACAATAATATTCTTGCCGTCGGCGACCGATTGACTGCCGGTAGCCCAAACACTCGGGCCTTCGTACAGACCTCGACTCTGACTACGGTAAATTTAGTCAACCCGGCAGAACTTTGGTTCGTAGTCGATGGCGCAGCTGCCTTGGTCAAGACCGGTATCAACAACTCGACTGCCATCACCGTCGCCAGCGTGGCCACTATGGCCTGGGGGCAGAGAATTCGGGTCACTGCTACGCCGGCGGTGTTCATCAACGCGGCAGCCGGTAACTGGGCAATTTTTAATGACCCGAACTTTGTGGCCGCAAATCGCGGGGCCTGGCGTATTGCCAACGTTGACCCGGTAGGCGGCTTCATCGAAATTGAACGGCCGACGAGCTGGGCTTCGCCACAGGCTTCTATCACCTTGACTCAGGCTGGTCTTTTCATCGTCAACACTCTGGCAGAAGTTCAGAAGATAGTCATCCCCATCGGGAACAACTATACAGCCACCACTCTAGCCACGAGTATCAACTCTCAGTTGGTCGGTGGAACGGCGGCTGTCTTCAGGACCAATACCCTCAGGGTCAGGACCAATACCTTTGCCACAACCGGCGATGTCGCCCTCGTGGCCCAGAACCTTGAGGCCCAAAAGCTTACCTTCACGACCGGTAACTCTATCCCGAATCTCAGTAGTCACCTGGCTTCGGCAATTGCAGCTCGTCGTGAGTACGGTACGACTCCATTCACTGTGAATTCGGTGACGTCTTCTACCGGAGCCAACAACTTTACGGTCAGCGCCCTCGGCAACATCTTCAGCGGTGCTCAGGAAGCCAGCCGCAAGAATCTGCCTGATGATGCTATCAACTATACCGCGCAAACTGTTGCCTTTACGGTTGGCGGCACCTTGACCGGCGGGACCAGCGGTGCCACGGCAACTATTGCTGCGAACAACAATAGCGGCACCACAGGAACTTTGTATTTGACAGGCCGTAGTGGAACTTTCATCGGCGGGGAAATCATCACCGGTAGTATTACCGGCTCCGCGACTTCAGTAGCACCGGGAAGCTACCTGGCAGGTCGCTGGGGTAAGTCGGCATTTACCAGCGCAATTCAATCCATTTCCGGAACCACAGTTAACCTCCGTCGTTCCGTGATTCAAGGAGAGTGGCTGCCTCAAGACCGCCTGTATCCCGCGGCTCCTTTTGCTCTTAATGGCCAAGGCATCCTGACGACAATCGTCGACGGTGACGCTGTCAGCAAGAGATTCGTAGTAAATATGTTCCGTCGCGGTAAGCCGGCCACGACGGTATACGGGGCCACGGTTGCTATCAAGGACGCTGACAACAGCAATAAATCCTTGGCCGCAGCTTTTGGGACTAGCTTTGACTGGACTGATTTTGCGGTATTCATGCGCGGTCGCACGAAGTCTCACGGTAGCCCTGACAATTCCAAGACCGGCCTCTGGCGTTATGGGCGTTCGGGTCCGGAAGGCAACGTGGCCCGGTTGGCTTACAACTATCCGATTGCACCGTCATCCCCGGTCTCGGTGGTCACCGATACTTTTACCGACGGGAACATCAACCTCACCATCAGATTGCCTAGCGGACCGGCTCGAACCGGAACTACTATCCGCAACAGTACCAACGTTGGCGTAGCCTTTCAGACGTTTACCGGTGGCACCGGACTCTATTCGGTCATTTACGTCCTCGGGTTCCCGATTTCGACGGCGAGCAGGACCACGAACGTCACCACCCTAACCTTGACGCTCGCGGGTTCTATCACCAACCACGGACTCTTGACCGGGAACCAGATTTTTGTCAACAGTACGAACGTCAACTTCAGTTCTGGTATCTTCACCATCACTGCTGTCACCGCGACCACGGTCCAATACACAGAAACTGCAGCCGACCAAGTCGCGACTCCGAACATTGGTACCGTGAGCTTTGACGTTGGCGGTCAAGCTACCCTCCAGGGCAGCACCGTGGTGCTCAATGACATCGCCCGGGCAAATGCCACGACCGGATTGCCGGCAGCATTCCAGCTGACCGTTAACATCAAGGCCCTTGGGAACCAATTCTGGTCCGCAGATACTCCGACCAACAGCGGCGTAGCTGTCAGCACGACCTTGACCTGGTATCCGGTCACCCTGGCCTCGGGCCTGAGCTTCTACCCCATCGATACCGGTAACAATACCATCGCGCAGATTGTCACCACAGTCAACAACCTCGCTGCGGTCGCAAACAGCACCGTGCCTCTGACCGGCGTCGCGGTTGGTGACGGAACCGTAAATAACGGCCAGATTGCCTTTGCCAGCTACGAGGCTTCGCCAAACGGTAACGGGAACGTGGCTCCGAATCCCTGGTATCAGATGTCTGATTCCATCAACTATGTTCTGTCGACGGTCAATCCCCCGGATACGAATACCGACTACACCTTTACCTTCAAGGACCCGGTCACCGCGTCTTTGGCCACAAACAGCGACTGGATAAACGAAGACGTCCGTCTAGTACCTCTGACGACCTTGAACATTGTCAATTACCTGAACAATAGTGCCGTCGGTGGTCTGTTCGCCAGCGCGGAAATCAGTGCCTCGAACCAAGGTTCTTCGCCGCAGATTGCATCCTTGACTCTGGGCTCTGGTGGCAGCGTCCAGGTCCAGGGCGGAAGCGCAAACACAGCCAGCTCAAGCGTGAAGGGTAATGCCGTCGGGGTCGCGAGTCAATTTGCCGTGGCTACTGTCGCGGCTCAGGACGCTCTGGGTCTCAGCGGCAAGATGTGGATTAGCGTTGAAAATAGCAAGGCAGTGCCTAAGGACGTCATCGACGCCAATACGACTCTGACCAGCATCGACGCCCTTGGTAACTTCGTATTCAACGCTGCAGGAACCAAAGCCTGGACCTGGGCGAATACTGGCGCCGCGGTAGTCAATGCTTTTACCTGGCAAATTGAGAAGCAGGACGCTTTCGTGGCCTACGTTTGGACTCAGGCCGGCACGGCTCCGGCCCTGGCCGGGGTGCAGGAAGGCGACTGGGTCATTATCACCGGTTCTTATTCAAACCTAAATAGCCGAAATACGGGCACCTTCAGAATCATCCGCATTGACGACACTGCCAAGATTTTCTGGGTCGACAATCCGAACGTTCTGGAAGCCATCAGTCAAGTGGACTTGAAGTTCGTGAAGTACAACAGCATCATCCCCGGCGACACTCTGACCATTAACACACCTCTATGGGGTACAGCTAACATCGGCTCCTGGATTGTCGCCAGTATTGACCCCACGAACCAATGGGCTTTCGCGGTCTCGGTGGCTCAAAAAGCTACCACGGCTCAAGGCGCTGTCGCTGCCCTGGGAACCAGCTCATCTCTGGTCCAAGTTATCGAATTCGCGGCAACCCGCTTCATCAAACAGATTGTGGCCATTACCCCGAATCAAATCGACGGAACTCTGGCAGACGTCAAATTCGCGGCTCCTTCGTACTTTACGAAAATCAGCGCCAACAGCGGTACTGTCATCCGGGCTCTGGATAAGCTCAATTTTCCGACGACTATTGCCACGGGAATCGACGGCTATAGCCACGCCATTGGCCTCATCGGTCAAGTCAACAAGGTCGCCTACGGTGACCCCGCGGACCCGGCCACGTACCCAGGCATTATTGCCGTTGGGGCTTCGGTGAACATCCTCGGGCCTCTGGTGAAAAGAATCGTAGTTTCCTTGAGTATCAGAGTCCGAACCGGAGTTTCAACCACGGACATCATCAATAAGGTGAAGTCTGCCGTCGCCGCAGTCATCAACAAACAAGGCATTGGACAACCGGTGGCTATCAGTGACATCGTCACGGCCGCTGGCCAGGTTAACGGAGTCTTGGCAGTCACGATTCTTAGCCCAATCTTTGCCTCTGGGTCTGACCTCATTAGTGCTCAGCCCTTTGAAAAGACTCTGGTCTTGAACGTCGACACCGACGTCCTCGTGAGTCTAGTCGGCACCTAACAGCAATCTTCATAGTTTGAAGGGAACCACGAATGGGAAGTAAATATTTTAGAGGTTCTGCGACAGGCCCAGGAGCGATGTTTGCGCTCTGCGAAGCTATTCGCACCGGTTTCACGGACACTCAGGTTATGTGGACGCTGTTTGACAACGTCAACGGCATAGCCGGCAGCTCTAAGCGCATCTTCAAGGCCCCGGCGACAGCCATCAGACCCTTCTACATCGAGGTCTCGGAAACAGGTACCGTGGGCTGTGTCCGATTTCGGGCCTGGGGAGATTGGGACCCAGCGACTCACACCGGTGCCCATGGAACAGCGGACGACGGTGGCGCCACCAGTGCTGCACAGCGTGGCGGTATCTTTGCCCAAGACGCGACCTTCGGATACGACCTCTGCTTCCATGATAATGGGCTCGTGGCCTGTTCTCACACTACTTTCGACTCTGCAAGCTTTGTTGGCATTCTTGACAATGCCTCGTCTATTCCCTCGCACATGAACGGTATTGCTATCCTGCAAAGTGATATCATAGCCGGAGCAACGTCGTTCCCGACGCAGGGAATGGTCAACGTACTTTTCCCAGGCCAGGACTTAATTATCATTGGATTGACTGGTAACTCGGGAGATGCTCGATTCGGCCTCAAGGAGAGAGTTAAGATAACGGCAGTTAGCGCCAGCGCTCTTACCATCACGGCGACAACGAATGCCTACAAAGCTGGTTCAATAGCCGGATTTGACCCTCTTCCTCTTGGCTGTACTATCCAACTCAATGCCGCGGGACAACGGGTAGGCATTCAAGGTGTAGACCCTCCTGGAGCGCAGGGCATTTTCTTTCCATATCGCCTAGATGGTTCGACTTCTGGTACCAGCGACTCAAGTCGCGTCTGGTCTTTTACATTTGACCTTTCTCCGGCGTCCGGAAGCGACCTCTGGGGAAAGACTTATAGATTAGGCAATCTTCCCGTGTTTCAGGTCGGCCGTCTGTGGGGACAAAATTTGGGTTCTGTACTTGGCTTTGAAGCAAGCAGAGGGCGTCTGCCGCCAACTGCCGGGCACTTCCGTACTACTACGCAGGCACTTACGGACAGAATCAGAGTCGGCGCAGACAATTGGTTTCGAGTCATTTCACCCGCAGGCGCCGGCGGTACAGGCTGGGCTGACATCGGCCTGGCCGTGGGCCCGCGACCCGGTGCTGAAGTTGCCAACGTCGGTGGCGTTGATTGGCAAGGTGCTCTGGCTCTCGACTTCGCGGCTCTGGCCGACGTTACCGGAGGCCTGAAACGGTCTTTTGACAACAAGCATTGGCTCGGACCGAGGTCATTTTTCAACAACATGGCCTGGCATACTAGATACCAAGGCCCCAAGAAAAGGACTTTTTAGGAGTACGCTATGGCGATTTACACAGCTCAATTCAGACCCACAGACGTCGGCATTGCTGGTATATTGGGATTTCCAATCTTCCAGAAACTCAGCGATGGCTCTGTCCCCACGAACCCGGCTCCGACTGTTTTTACGGAAATTGGTCTCGGTCTGTACAAATTTACTTACGTGGCAGCTGAAGAAGTTGCTTTTGTTCTCGACGGTGGGGCGGCGATTCCAAACACCAGCCGATACGTAAGCGGAGTTCTATCTCCTGTCGACACCAACCTTGACGCACCGGTCAGTGTGGTTCAGGCTACGGTTACTCAACTCCGGCGCCTGAGCGAAGGTCGCTGGAAAATTTGGACTACGGGTCCAGACGCCAACAAGCTCGTGCTCTACAGTGCTGACGGCTTAACAGTTCTTCAGAAGTGGAACCTCCTGGACAACCTCGGAAATCCGACTACGTCTAATATCTTCGAGCGCGTACCTCAGAGCTTGATTCCATAAAAGGAATAATTCTTCATGACTGACTTTGTTTACGACGTAACCGCACAGCCTATAGGTAAGATTGACGGACAGACGGTCTCTGTTCCGGCCAATCAAGCTCTAGTCGCAGCTGAATGGAACCAAACGGCACAAAACATTCTCGACTTACGCAATGCGATTACCAATGGACGTTGGCATGCGCTTCAAAATTTCCCAACTGCACCACTCTCGGGAGTGGGGCAAATTTTCCTGAGAATGAGCGGAACGCAATTGCAGGCTAGTATTGCCGGTGGAGCTTACGCCAGCATTGGACCAGCAACGGCTACAAACGTCCTGGACTATGGAGCTGACCCGATGGGCATCATTGACAGCTCGCTCGCATTCAACAACGCGCTGAGTATCGGCCCGGGAACTCGCGTACAGGTACCTGCGGGTACGTACAAAATCAGCAATCCAGTTTTCATCAAATACGCGACGACTCTCGAACTACTTCCGGGCGCTCAGCTGAACTTGAGTGCGGCGCTTCGAATCGATGAGGACATGGGTCAATTGCTCGGCTGGTATCAGGGCGAAGGAATCACTTTTAACCTCGACCTTCCCTCGCGGCCAATACTGAAATGGATAGGCGCTGCAAATAGCTACATGATTGGCGTGATGCAAACCTTCACGCCTCCGAACGATGGACTCGCGCAAGGCGTGAAAGGATTGACCCTCGACGGCAATGGAGTCGCAGGCATCACCGGAATCAAAGTAGGCGCGTCCCAGATTTTAGGCGGAAATCCTTCAGCGTGGACACGTTTAGAGAATATTCAGCTTGTCAATGTCAAAATCGGAGTCGATGGAGTTGGTCAGCAACACACTTATCGCGACATTCACATGCACAACTACGGTGCGGCAACGAACGCCGCAGGCTCGGTTGGTTTATTGATTGCATCCCGTGTGAACACAACGACAACGGCGCTCTTCATTCAACGCTGCACAATTGAGAATTTCTTGACCGGTGTACAGTTTGGGAGTGGAGCAATCGGAGGTGTTGCGGTTGCCGTGTTACGAGATTGCGTGATTGAAGGATTCGGGTCGTCTTCTACTCCTAGTAACGGCGCGGTTGCTATCACTATTCAAGGGTCCGGCTCGGGACCTTACTATATCGAAAATAATTACTTTGAAAGCGGAGATGATGCGACTCATGCGAACACTTGCCTGCAGATTGGCTCGACTGCGGCCGTCCCCGGCATCGTGCACTTTTACCGAAATCGTGTCGCTGGCTTCGTCACGTCGGTTGAGGGGATTTCTTGGCCTGGCTTCTTTATTCGTGAAAATGACATATATAGCGTATCCGGTGCAGTCAATGCAAACAGCGTTCGCTTTCGAAATACAAACAGTGGTCTCGCAGGCCAGGCGAAGATTAATGGTGAGTGGAAGAGTAACTGGTCCGATCAGACACTCGTAGTCCCCGATTTAGCAGGGACTGAGGCTAACCTGTGGCGCGGCTTCCGAGAATTCGAGCGAGCTAATTCGACGCTTGACCCAATCAACGCAGTCCCATTTCCTACCGTGATGCGAAACATGCATCAGGGGACTGACAACACAATCGCAATCGCGCTGAATGCGACATTCAACCTACCCACCCCGTTGAATGCGGGTGCTGCGATTGAGATTGTCAATGCCGGTTTCGGAGGACGGGCGCGCTTCTTCCTGCGCGGCATCCTCGGCTCCCGCCTTGTCGATGGACCTTACGAAGATGGCTCAGTGGTCTTCTCAAACGTGCAGGGGACTGCGAATAAGGTTAATGTCTATTGGAATGCGGGTGCTGGCTTCTACCAGATTGAGAACAAGCTTGGCGGCGGCTCCACGTCCAAGTTCGCGATTAAGTATGAGGAGTGGTGATGCCTCTCTCGCATGGTAAGACCGCAGAAGCGATAATAATCTCGATTCAGTTGCAGAACCAAGTCTAACCCAAAAGTGCCTAGTGCCTATTTTTCCCCTCACATTTCCGACCAGCAGCAGCCTGGTTGGACCGAGTATCGTTGTCAAGGGCTTTGCTCCAGGCGGGTCGCCTAATACCGGAGGCATGGGCGGAATTTTAACACCGACCCCGGTATTGATGCTCGTCAATGTAGTTCCCTTTACAACGGGAGAAGTGCGGGCGCGATTTTCTATTCCTCCGTTGGCCGCTAGTAGCATCGGGGTAAACGATGCCCTGAATATCGCCAACTATACGCTTACCGGTCCCACGACAGCAGTCATCATCGGCGCTTCTGTTGTAGACACAGATTTGAATAGCATTGACTTATCCATCAAGTCACCGCTAGCACTCGGAACCTGGACCCTGACCGTTGCCAATATTCAGAACCCCACGGGTATTACCTTGACGGCACCGTTCAGCATCACCTTCCAGGTCACGTCCGTTGGCCCGACTGCGACCGTGAACCTTGGCGCAGTTACAGATTCTCCAGAGGACATCATCCGTCGGCATTTCAGTCCGGCTATGAAAGGCAAGGCCTGGGATTCGGTCATCGCCGGATTGGCCACGGGCGATAAAAGTAACTTTGACAACGCCGCGAGCATTTTCGACCAGTTGTTCATGAGCAGTGCCAGCGGGATTTACCTGGACCGTCGAACCGCGGACTTTGGCATTCAAAGACCTCAGAACGTCGGCATCGTCGACGACTTGTATAGAAAATTTGCAATCAAGACGAAAACTAAACAACTCGTCATCGAGGCCATGTTGGAGATTCTGGAGGTTTTCTATGGTCCAGACGCTCTCCGAGCCAACACAACCACGACCCTGACTGAACCCTTCACCCTAAATGACGGCGATGACCTGCAACTGCTCATCGACGAACAGATTCCGGTGCAGGTAATCTTTAGAGACAGGGATTTCGGCCAGACTCCGTTTGCCAAGGCCATTGAAGTGGCGGCTGCCATCACCAGAGCCTGCAGAGCCCAAGGCACCAGGGCCTATGCAATTCCCTTTGTGGACCCAGTACAGGGTGGCAGTAACAGAGTGAAGCTTTATAGCGGAAAATTGGGTCTAGGTTCTTTTCTCCGGGTCACCGGTGGGAAGGCGCAGGATTTTTTGTCTTTTCCGACGCAGATAAACAGCGTCTATACGGTAGTGTTCTAAACCATGTCTTTGCTTTTCCTCTTTAACTTCGGTTGGCTTGGTGCCGGTCCCTCGGCATTTACCTGGGTTATTACCACCAACCCGACCACGAACACAGTCCGCTTCACGACCAACAGCCCAGACGTCGACCTGACTCAGGTCTTCACCGGGGACTACGTAAATATTTTCGGTCTGGAATTCAATATCAACAACCGTGGCAGCTTCACGATTACCAATGTCCAAGTTTCGTACCCCGCTGGTCTCCTGACGCAGTTCTTTGAAATTCAAAATCTTCTCGGGGTTTCGGAAACGGTCTTCCAGATACACGCCATCGATATGGTGTTCTTCAGACCCACGAGATTCTCCATCCAACAAGCTCAGGGGCGAACAGTCGTTGTTTCTCAGAACCGATTCAATACCGTCGACATTGTCCTGCCGGCAACCAGCGCCATCGTCAGCCGAACTGCTCTGACCGCAGCTTATCTGCAGCCGGTCATAACTTTGGCTGTCACGAATCTTATCAGAAAATCGAGTGGTGTCGCCACGGCTGATACAGCTTCTTCGAATACCCTGGCTGTTGGTGACCAGGTGTACATCGATAGCTTTGTTCCGGCCCCGACCCAACCCTTCAGAGACCTCGGGGTTCCTTCGACTAGCGGTTTAGTCGGTACTTCTGATGCTTCGCTGGCAAGTATCTGGTCCCCGCTCCGGGTTACGGACATCGTCGGCAATTTTAGCCACACTCTTACTCGCTTGGCATCCGGAAATGTTCTCCTGGCCGGCGGAGCCAACGAGACCGGCGGCGTCTACGGGGGCGAGAGCGCTGTCTGCCAAATCTTCACCATCACCGGAACTGCTGCTGTAGCCGATAGCAATCAAGCTGATGGTTCTATCAGGACCAGCTACAATTGGCTTGCAGCCACGTCTATGAATGCCACCCGTCAGCTCCATAGCGCGGCACTGCTTTCTGACGGCAGAGTCCTGGTAACCGGTGGTTTCCGGTTCACTGGTTCGACCTTCTTGAATACAGCTGAACGCTACGACCCTAGCCTTAACAGCTGGACGAACACTGGCAATACGATGTCCGTGGCCCGAGCTGGTCATGCCTCCGTGCTATTACAGAATAGCACCATCATGGTCATCGGTGGAGCTACCGGCACGAGCACTGTCACCGCGACTACAGATATCTACAGCGTCGGACCGAATACTTTTGCTGCCGGGGCGACAATGAATCAGGGCCGCGTCGACCATCAGGCGCTGGTCCTGAGTGACGGTAGAGTCTTGGTTATTGGCGGTCGAGCATTGACCGGTGGCGGAACCTTCTCTGATGCATTCCATGGATTCGTAACCGGTGACTTGATTGCCACCTGCGAAATCTACAACGGAACCAGCTGGGCTTTCACCGGAAGTATGGCGCTGGCTCGGGGTCTGCACCAAGCCACTCTGCTCCCTGGTGACAAAGTCCTCGTGACCGGTGGTCTGGCCTACAATCCGACTCAACTCGGCACCAGACCCGGGGCCTCGACGAACTTCGCTGAAATCTGGGACCCAGCTACGGGGCAATGGTCTCAGGCCGGCATCGCCGGAACTTCACGTCACGGTCACACGGCTGTTTATTTGCCAGGCTCTAATAAGGTCCTGATTGCTGGCGGTACAAGCACGGCCGGTGGTGCTGTTCTGACTCAGACCGAATACTTCGATGTCAAGACCCGGACCTGGAGGGTAGCGCCTGACTTTATCGATGTGGCTCGGTATCCGTGCAAGTCCGCGATTCTCTTCGGCGACAATGCCTTGCTCACCGGCGGCGACAACGGAACTACGACCTTCAACAACCATCTTCTTTTTGTCCATGATTCTGACAGCTATAGCAATGGGGGCGTAAACGGTATCGCCGTTGTGTCCGCAGTCCTCTCCGCAACCAGGTTCCAATTTCAGACCACGACCACGGAGCATAGTTCCAGTTTCGGTGCCCCAGTCAATCGATTCAGCAATACCGGTGGAGCACTCAGCCCGCAGAAGTTCAATATTGCCTCTGCGACCAGGACCTCGAATGTCACTACCTTGACCCTGGACCTACCGGCAGGATTCCTAACTCATAGCATTCTCGTTGGTCAGTCGATTTACGTCAACAGCTTCAGCGGAAGCTTCACCCCGGGCGTGAAGACGGTAACCGCAGTGACCAGCAATACGGTCGTTTACGCAGATACCGGAGCGAACGTAACTGCGCTTCAGGTTGGGTCTGTGAGTATCAATTTTGCCACAAGCATGCTGGCAACTCCATTCAGGGCTCAGACTTCGCTGGTCAACATTCCTGGCCCATACATCTGGGACCCGAATAGCGGCGCCGCGGTCACGGCCATTGAATCCACGACCACAGGCGTTATCAACGCCGGCCAGCAACTTCAACTCCTGAACTTGGTTAGTGCAGCCGCGTTCCCGGACCAGGTCGGGTACGTTATCTTCGGCTATGCAACAGCTCTGCAGACCCTGCCGGTCAAGTACATCGGTCGCGCGAGCCCAACGTCTCTCATCATTGATTTCAGCTTCAGATTCCCGCAGAACCTGCCGGTTGGTACCAAGGTCACGTTCTTGAACAACCTCGGTGGTTTTGTGCCGACCGTGGCAAATAAGGTCGGGAGTCTGTACATCACTGCTTCTGCGGCCGGGCGCGTAGCTGCTCAGGCCAGCATTCAAGCCGCAGTTGCCGCCGGGGTCGGAGTCAACATCACCATCGTGTATCCAGGTGACCGGGGCCTAGGTGCCGAAGGTTTCCCAGCAACTGGGAAAAAGATTTCCGATAAAGTCTTCGTCTGGGGTTCAGACAGTGTCGACGCAGAATTGGCATTGGATAGGAGCTTGAGCTAAATGAGCAGGCCTAAAATAATTGTTGGCGCTCACGTACTCTGCTCCATCAACGGGAAGCTACTCGGCCAGGTAACTAGCTTCCGGTGGACCTCCACGACCACCAAGAAGGCCATCTACGCCCTGGACCTGGGCCAGCCTTATGAATTGGCGCCTACCATAACCCGAATCATCGGGACTCTGGGAATTCTGAGAACTCTTGGTGACGGCGGGGCCGAAGGGCCGGGAATTACCCCTTCTGTCGAGGATGTGCCCAGGGAAAGATATTTTACCATTCTCCTCACGGAACGAGGCAGTGATACGGTCCTTTTCAGGGCTGACAATTGCAGCGTCCAGGAACAGAGTTGGGACATCCCGACGAGAGGTCTTGTCACCGGCACCATAATTTTCGAGTCCTTGACCTGGGAAAACGAGACGAAGTCAGTTCAAGCCTAAGGCAAGCAATCTTTAAGGTAATCCCCAATGAGCATTCTCCGACAATTCAACTTTTTAGGTCAAGAGCGCATCGACGTTTCTCACTTCCGCAGCCTGGAATCCAGTATCGCCGCGGACGTGGATGTCCTGGCGGGCCGAAGCCTGGCTGCAAGCAAGCCTTTGGTGGTCAGGGGTTTCAACATCGCCATGGCCGGGGCCATCGGAGCCCTGGCAACCACCCTCCAAGTTGTTGTCGCAGATGGGATTTTCTTCAACATCAACGCCACTGAATCAGGGACCTTCTTCTGGGTGCCGTCCACGAGAGCGCCTGAGACCCTCAATTCCACGAACCCGAACGTAACCGGGAGCTTTACTGCCAACCAGACGAACTATATCGGCGTGGACCTGATTCGCAGTGCTGACGTTACGACCTCTGACCTGGCTAAGTTCCTTGACGCCGGTACTCTGTTGGAAATCAGCAAGAATGTGCCGCTCGGCAGGACTCTGAATTATCGTTTCGTCATCAGCACCAGTGCTTTCAGCACGCAGTCGAATATCTGCCCCATTGCTCAGGTTGTGACGAATGCCTCCAACATCGTCACCAGCGTCGTTGACGCCCGGAACCTGATGTACAGACTCGGCTCTGGTGGTGACTTCCCGAACCGACGCAATGCATTCACGTTCCCAGGAGGTCGCAACGAAGATACGGTCAGTGATTTTTTTGCCGGCGGCGACAAAGCCAACCAGGGATTCAAGGACTGGGCCGACATGGTCATGACCCGAATCTGGGAAATTGGCGGCGGTGAGCGTTGGTACGGACCCACGGCAGACCGTAACGTCAAGATGACCCAGAATCCGGCTACAGTTTTTGCCAGCTCCGGGGACAACTTTGAATTCGTCGGTGGAAACCTGCACTGGCAGGGTCTGCGAATCGACTTCGACAACAGTAACAACCCCGGTACGTTCAGCAACGACATCGCCAATCAGACAACCAACAACCCGGGACAAACAGACTTGGCGGCCGGACAATGTATTTACGTTGATATCGACCGAACTCAGACCCTGACTGGCGGTTCTGCTCTGGTTGCTGTCAAAGGAACTCTTCAAACCCTCGGTACGCCGGTGATTCCTGGCTCCAGGTTTATCATTGCCTGGCGTGACAGCAACGGTGTCTTTACTCGCGACAATCGATTCGCTGTCAATACAGCTTTCGCCCCGGCGACCACTACCAGCTTGGGTGCAGTACAGCTCAGCTACGCGGCCGGCACCCCGGCAACCCCGACAGTGGCTCCGCTTGATGCCAACGGCAGCATCTCCAACACGGCCACGGGTGGCAACAGTTTCGGCTTCAGTGGTACCGGTTTCGGAACCGGCCCTGGAATTAGAGGTACTGGTGGAGCTACAAGTGGCCCCGGTGGTCTTTTCACCGGTGGTGGTCCCAATGGCATAGGCGCCACATTCCAGGGCACTGGCACTGGCGCTGGTCTAACCTCGACCGGTGGCGTTACCAATGCTCTCGGTGGTTCATTCTTAGGTGGCGGCACTACAGGTACCGGGCTTCAAGCTACCGGCGCTACCAATACGGCTACGAATAGCACAGGTGGTTTGGGAGCATCGATTATTGCAGGTGCGAACGGTCCACAGCCGGGAGGCAACGCGGCCGGTGCAATCGGCGCTATTGCACTGACTACTACAGGCGGCACCGGCAACAATGGTGGCAGTGGTTCGGGAGGTACCGGCGGCATCGGTGGCTCAGGCATCTCAAGTGCTGGTGGAGCTGGCGGTCAAGCATTCACGGGTGCAGGTGCTGCAGGTAACGGTGGTGCTTCCATTACCGGTACCGGTGGCGCCGGCGGTCTGGGAAATACAGGAAGTCCTGGAGGTACCGGTGGTCCAGGATGTAGCTTCACCGGCGGTATCGGAGGAAGCAACAGCGTTAATAGCGGATTTCCTGGTGGCGTAGGAGGTCTTTTCCAAGGTGGTGCCGGTGGTGGTACTAGCGCTGGCGCCGGTGGACACGGCATCCAAAGCACTGGCGGTACCGGTACCGGAGCAGTCCATGGCGCCGGCGGTCTTTTCACCGGCGGCGGCACAACGGGCGTAGGTATCATTGGCATCGGTGCCGGCGGCTCCCTTGTTGGTCAAGCGGGGCAAGGCGGATTATTTATTGGTGGCACCAATGCAAGCGGCATCCAGGCTACTGGCACGGGTACAGGAGTTGGCGCCCTGATTGCGGGTGGCGGCGGTATCGGCAGCTTCACTGTACCGGCCATAACCTCCCAAGGTTATATTTCGCTGACAGGAACCAACCCCGCAAGCACCCAGGCATTTACCAACTCTGCCACGGGAAAGAACATTGCTAAGGCATTGTTGAAAATTTCAACGAACCCGGTGACCATTTTGGACGGGTTCAACATCACCAGTGTTTCGGCGTCAGTTTCTAACCTGACCATCAACTTCGCCAGCAACTTCGCCAACGCTCACTACATGCCAACCATGATGACAAGTCAGCTTGCGATTTCCGCAAATGTTCTCTCACAGACAGTCGGCACCTTGGTGCTACAATTCTACAATACCAGCACCGGTGTTGCAGTTGACATCACCACCCTGGCGTCTTTCAATATCTTCGTCACCGTCCACGGCGCTCAGTAAGAGGTAGTCTGAATGGCGGCTCTGACCCTCGACCAGCTGCGAAAAATAATGTCCAATCTTCCACGGCCAAAGGCTGAGCTTTATCTTCAGCCTCTCAATGATGCCATGGAAGAAGCAGGGGTCAACACGAAACCCCGCCAGGCGGCCTTCCTGGCCCAGTACGCGCACGAGACCGTTGAACTGCACTATCTTGAGGAAATAGCCTCCGGCGACGCCTACGAACCAACCAGCAAGGACCCTGGGGCACAGAGAAGGGCTCACAGACTCGGAAACACCCAACCCGGGGATGGTCGACGTTTCAAGGGCCGAGGTCTGCCTCAGCTGACTGGCCGCGCCAATTACCAGGCCTGCGGAGATGACCTTGGCGCGGACTTCATCTCTCATCCTGAGCTTGCAGCTACCCCTGAATGGGCCTTTAAGGTCGGGGCCTGGTACTGGAATCTGAAGCACCTCAACGACTGGGCTGACAAAGGTGACTTTCTGAAAATCACCCTTCTTATCAACGGCGGCTACAACGGCCTTGAGTCCAGGAAAAAATATTTCAACCGTTGTCAACAGGTTCTCTGAACACAATCTTAGAGTAGGAGGAAGTTCCCATGGCAGGTCGCGAGATAGCAGCACTCGGAGCAACTTTTACAGCCGACGGCACAGCTAACGGGTATATCTCCGTGGCTTCGACAACGGGCTTCTACGTCAAGGCGTTTGCAAACCTCAGCGATACCACGGGCCGCAGTGCCAGGGTTCAAATCACTCAGATTCTATCCGCAACTCAGCTCGGGGTCCGCATTTTTCCGCAAGTGGTCCCCCTGAGCCAAGGTAACCCGATAACTCCTCCGGCCGGAGGTCCAGGCCCAGGCAGCGCTCCGCCTCCTCCCGCGGGCATTACCTATCAATCCGGTCCGAATTACGGTCGAAGCGACGTCAGCGCCTTTACTCTGGCCAACGGCTCGCGCATCGACATGGAAGCTCAGTTCATTTACAACCCGAACGACCAACCGTTGCCGTAAGGCTACGGATTGACCTTCTTCGCCTGGTAGAGATTCTGGGCTGCATCGATTCCCCGCTCAGCGAAATGAACGTGATTCTGGTCAGCATCGCCGTAGACGAAGAATGACCAATGATGGCCAAGCTCGTGCATGAACATGAACATGCCGAGTTGGACGTCTACTTCCCCTGAATCGAAGGTCTCGCCCATCAGGCATTGGCCCCCAACCCATTTCAGGCACTGCTCCCCGTTACCCCAATATCCCTCGGTCCCGTGTGTGTCGACGACCCAGACGGTGCTCAGAGTCTTGAGTGAATCCTCGAAGCGGTTATAGGCCCCCATGAGGAGGAGAGAATATTTGATAGGCGGTAGAGGCTCGTCCAAGACGCCATTGGTCATGCGTACGAACCCATGCCCAAATTCAAAGGCCAGGGCCGCGTTCGTCTCAACTGCCGCACAGTCAATGGGTCGAGTCGCGTGGACAGGCGCTGCGAACTGCGTGACGTGGCAGGTGAAAGGCTCGACCCCTCCGCCGCAAGCAGACAGGAACAGAACGGATGTAAGTAGAAGTGTTTTCATGCCCAGGTCACAATCCCGCGACGGGTGCCATTCAGGTCGAGTACCTTCAGGGAGAAAATGTCGCGAATTTCCTCAGGTAAGACAGAGTCTGTCTTGGCGGCCTCAATGAAGGCCCCGAGCCAGGGGTAGATGTCGGCATCTGTGTTGTTCACAATCATGATTTCCATGATTCGCTTCTTAGCCCAGGAAAATATTTTTGTCAAGCACTGAGAGCATTGATTGCCAAGAGACATGCACCAGAAGAATCCGCGCACGCGGGATGTGCACATATTTCGAACTCAGGACATACTCGACCCATCTTAGCGATTTCGGAGAGCACAGTCCGCAGTGCGCGGATTTCTGCCGCCATAGTGGGGATGTCTCGACAGACTTGAATTTCATCTTTGCTTGCCCGTGCGTGCTTAAACCGAGCGCTATTGAATACTCGGTTCGCCCGCTCGACAATTTCGTCTAGGTCGATTCTCACGGGAAGAAAACTTCCAGATGCTTCTTATGCTGAAGGGCCAGGTCGATGCTGTGCTTGGTTCCGCGGGACCTGCCGTCCCAGAATGCAATCACGCCATCCGCGGCCTTGACCATTTCTTCATTCCGGATGTAGCCGGCGGACTTGCCATAGCGGTTCCAGTCAGCGGGAAAAATCTGAGTCGGAAACCCTATTTTCTTGGCCTCAACGATTGACCAAGTGTCGACACCCGCAGCTCCGCCGCTGATGATGGTCACATCCTCGACCACTCCAAAGGCCTCCAACAGGAGCCGTGAAAGCTTGAAGACGATGTAATCAATCTTTTCGGCCGGCCAATTGCGGCTCCCGACGAAAGCAATTTTCATCTGAAGTCCCCATCGTCAATTCTCTTGACTGCCACGATGGTGCATTCGTACACCATCGGGCCGCCGTAGAGTTTGCCGTAGTAAGAAGAGCCCATATACGTAGGAGCAGCCGACCAAGAAGTCAGAAGACCTTCGTACGTGGAGTCCCCGATTTTGAAAGGAAAGGGCTTGCCTTCAACGAGTTTCTCCAACTCCTCGGTAAAGCCCGGGGCCTCGACGTCAGTGATGCGGATAATCATCGGCGAACCTTCTTCTTGGATTTCCGCGCTTCTCGCTTCAACTTGTCGAAGAACTTCTCGTCCTTGGCCAGGTAAGCCTCGTTGAGAGCTTCCAAGGCTTTTGACAAATCTTCCTTGAGTCGTTCGATTTGTTGACGAGTTTCTTTCAAGGTTCCGAGCGTCTGTTCGTACCGATTGCGCTCAAATTTCCAATCATCGAGGTGTCTCTCAGTGAGGTCTTTGTGCTCCCTCTGCAGGTTTTGGTGAGTCCGAGAATATTGGATGAAGACTTCCGCCAGCCAGGTCAGCACTCCGACACCAATTTCTTTGAAAAGGAACAGTAGATGTATCATCGGAGTGCACCGGAGCGCTTGAGTTTCATCATCTGGGCATGAATCGCGGACCGTTTTGGGGTCCGGAGTACATCGACAAAGAGCTTACCGTCTAGGTGCTCCATTTCGTGCTGCAGAATATGAGCCCTGAGGCCGTTTGTTTCCCGGGTCACCAGGTTGAAGTTCTCGTCCCGGTACCTGACATCCCATTTTGGGTGTCGGAGGATATCTTCGAAAATACCAGGAAGGCTGAGACAACCCTCGCGAAGCAACGTGCGCTCGCCAAAGACTTCCTTCATCTTTTTCCCCTCGGGTAGCACGACCTCGGGGTTGACGTAGAATTCCGGACCCTCGCCAACGTCCAGGGCTAATACGCGCTCAGAGATTCCGACCTGAATTGCTGACAGCCCGACACCCTTGCGGGCCTTCATCAGGTGGTAAAGCTCCAGGAGGAACGACTTGCCTGGAGCGCGTTCCAGCGGTGCACTGAGGTTCTTCAGGATTGGGTCAGGGTAATAGCGAAGTTTCAGCATGTGAGTTTCCTTTCCGACGAACATTTGCAGGTCTCATTGGATGTTTCCGATGACGGGTTTGTCCCCGAAGTGTATTTGAAAGTACTTCAGGAAGTCAGCCTGGTAGCGTTTTTCTTGTCCGTCCTTGCGAACAACAAGGTCGATGGTGTGGGCATTGCTGAGGTCCGGCCAAAGCATCTTCATTTTTTCCTGAAGAAACTCCACCCATTCAGATTCGGCCCAGGCCGACTTGGGATAATCGTTTTTATTGGGCCGAAGAGTACGGTTCATGATGATGGCTTTACGCTCACAATCTTATGTATAGAACCACCAAAGGAGGTTCAAATGAATTGTAGCAAATGTGGCCAAGAAAAACAAGAGAAGGCATTCGCCACCTTCAGAACTCGTAAAGGAGAGTTGCGTCGACGGGGCGTCTGTTGGAAGTGCCGTGGTCAATATGCCGAAGAGAATTTTGAACGCCTGCAAGGATGGAGGCACGATTTCAATAAAAAGAACAAGACCAAAAGGTACGACCGGGTCAAAAGACTTAAGTTTGAGGCCAAGGCGTACGTCGACGACATCAAAGCCAATAATCCATGTGTCGATTGCGGTGAAAAGTTTCATCCGGTGGCGATGGACTTTGACCATCCTCGGGGAGGTAAAACGATGGGTGTTGCTCAACTTGTCGGTTCAGGGTACAAGCTCAATTTGATTAAAGCTGAAATCGCAAAGTGCGAATTGGTATGCGCCTGCTGTCATCGCGTCCGGACTTGGAAGCGTGGAGAAAATTTGGCACCTAAGAAAGCCAACACAAAGTGCATTCTCCTCTAGTGCGAGAAATCGCCGTATAGAGCCAACGCCGGCCCTGGGTTGTGAAAAGTTTGATACTGGGCTCCATGGCCACGAGGACCAGCGGAAACTCAGAACCCTGGCTCTTATGGGCCGTCAGGCAGTATCCAAAGTTTGCGTGCAGGTACGGAGGATAATAATCATCTTGGTCCCCGGGCCAGTGAGCCCAGGCCGCTTTCCGGCAGGCGCGGTGGATGAATTTGTCACTGTACTCATCGGCTAGACCCAGGACTTGTTCCTCGCTGATGATTGCCTTTAGATTATCTTCTAGCTTGATGGCGATGAACTTCATCCCCATTTCGATGCCCTTGTTCCAGTCCCGGACCCGGAAACTTTCGGCCACGGTCTCGGTGATTTCCTGCAAGGTGACAACCTCACCATTGAAACGGTCCAGGTCGTAGTTGTTCCTCAGGACCAGAAGCGGCTCGTTGATGGAAATATCCTTCAGCCCACGGGCCCGACGGACTTGGGTATTGACCATGTGCCGGGTTTCATTCCGATGGCAGATGACGGCGCCGCCGGCAGACCAGGTCTGGAGTCCCTTCTCGGTTAACTTCTTCTCGCTAACCGCCGGAAGCTCCATCAGGGCATTGGTAAAGTCTGTGTTTTCCCGGACCGCCATGCTGATTCGGATGATGGGATTATCCAGGGCCTGACGGACAACCTCGGTCATGTGAACTTTGATATTGGCCGGGAATTCGGGTGCCAAGATGCTGAATGGGTCTTTTTTATCCTTGACCACCGGTGGCAACTGGAATCCGTCCCCGATGGCCACGATGTTCAAATGCTTTTCCTGGCAGGCCCGGAGAATGTCTTTCCAGATATCTTGACTGACCATTGAGGCTTCGTCGATGATGAGTAGATTCCCAGGCGGGGTCTGGATGTCGTCCCGGACCGAAAAGCGGACATTGCCCTTGTCATCTTCGCTTGGCCAGTAGAGCCATCGGTGGATGGTCATGGCGTTAACCGGCGCCACTTCTTTGACTCGCTGACTGGCTTTGCCGGTCGGGGTCACGACCAATAGATGTTCGCCGAATTCCTCGGCTAAGACCTTGAGTAGAGTTGTTTTACCGGTGCCGGCATAGCCGTTGATGACAGCTACGTCGCCACCGAATTCCGACTTCCTGATGAGTCGAATAGCCTGAAGGGCTTCTTCTTGCCCGGCTGTGAGTTTCAGGTCCATCAGAATTCTGATTTCACTTCGGCAAAGGTGTCGTTCGCAATTTGCGTAAACTTGCGTTGAGCGTGGAAGAGACCCGCTGCCAATTCAAGAAGCAATTCTTCTTTTGGGACAACCGTGATGGAAAACTTAGAATCCACCCAGCGTTCTGCACCCAGAGAATCAAACCCGTCTTTGACTTCTACGGCCAAGAAGTTTTGAGGCTCGGATGATGGGAGCGGCTGTGAAATCTGAACGATTCGAACCCGACGATTTTTCCAAATGACTTCCGGTTTGAATGAAAATGTGCCGTTCATTTTTGCACCTTCTTGCTACCTTTCTTCTGTGCCCAGCGCTCCGCCCGCTGACGACGACGTTCGACTTCAGCCGGATTAGACTCCAAGAGTATAGCAGAAGGTGTCGGCCGAGCCGCTTTGACCGCGGCTTCCCCGAGTTGCTTCGGAGTTGCGGTAAATAATTTCTTGACAGCGGCCTTGGCCTCGGGGGTTTGCTGGGCAGCGAGATTCTTATCTCCTGTGACTTCCAACATCAGCCGAGCCAGCTGTTTCTTGGCCTGGCCTGGGATGGAACCTTCGTCCAGCTGCTTCTGAAGTCTGGCCAACTTTTGTTCGTTGGTCAGGATGTCGTACGCGGCTTGGCGTTCCTTCGCTCTCTCACGCCGTGCAACTTTGTCCGGGAACTTACAGTGCCCGTTCCGGGCGTTCTTGCCCTTGGGGCCTTTGATTTCAGTGGCTAACACAACGACTCCTTGGTAAAGGAAAGCTTCCTAAGACCAATTCTCAGTCAAGTACTCCTTACCATGGGCCGAAGATTTTGTCCAATTATGGCAGTAGTCCGGTTGCGAACAGATAATAGATAGACGCTAGCTGGTAGGCGGTCAGCAGGGCGAAGATGCCGATGGCAACCCAAACTGCTCGGTGGGCATAGCACCGGTCTTGGTTAGCCCAAGCGAACGCAGAACTGACCAGGACGAGAGTAGCCTTCAGGCCCACGAAAGCAAACGGGGAAATATTGTAGGCCCAGCGCATCAGTGGATTCAGTTCATGAGCCACTCCGGAAATCAGAACCCAGAGTGAAGTCACCAAGTCGACGAAGTTTAGAGTTGCGAGGATGAAAATCTTCCAAGTCATCGAAAGCCGTTTCACGACTTTCCCTCGTCAATCAATTCCTGGCGGTCTGCGATATCGGCCTGGGTCTTGGGCGTCGGGTTCGTCGAAACTCCACCATACGGGCCGTATCGGTTGATATATTCATCCATGTTCTGTTTGCCGGCAGGGTTCATACTGTGAACGTTGGGACGCTTGGGTGGCCAGAGATTGTTCTCGCCCATCCACTTCACGAAGTCATAACCGGTCGGAAGATTGTCGTGACAATGGCATTTGCAGTCCTGATAGCAACCACGGTTCGCACACTCAGAACAAGGTGGCCCGAGGCCCATGTCGTGGTCGAGGCTCATTTCATCGAACCTCACACCCGAGGACATAAGTTTCTTGGCCTCATCAACACTATGAGCCCAAATCCAGCCAGCTGGTGCTATGCGAACGTCATCTAGCCAGAGTTTGTTCACTTGTTACCTGCCATCAGCTGCAAGCCGAGTGTACACGTGTCGGTCAAGTTCTGCAATTCTCAGATTCGCAGAATGCAAATTCTTCTCTGAATTGAAGTACTTCCGAAGAAGCCACTTGACGTCTCTGGCGTTAATCATCGTGCAACCCATGTCGATGAGGCCGTGTATTTCTCTTAACCTTCGCTCTGTTGAGGTTAGACCTTCGTGCCAGGGCTTAGAACTTTTTGACATGGGCGCCATTCTCGATGACCGCGCTGGGTGAGACTTCGATGAATTCAGCGACTTCTTGAAGTTCGTGCAGGTCTCTTGCACCACTGTAGCTCATCCCCGAGCGGACGCCGGCCATCAACTTGGCCAGCTCTTCAGCCACAGGGCCTTTGAATGGAACAAATACTTCTTCACCTTCTACGTACATTGGATTCTCGTCGCTTGCTGCCGCGCAGCCTCGGTACAGCTTTACGCCTTCCCTCACACTAAGATTGGGGGCTTCGAGACAACCGGCTAATAGCTGTCCTAGCATAACTGCGTCAGCACCCGCGGCCAGGGCCTTCACAATGTCGCCGCTGTTTCGGCAGCCGCCGTCGGCAATCATGTAGACTTCCCGGTTATTCTCTCGAAATTCTCGCATGACCTTGGCACATTCAAAGATTGCTGTGAGCTGAGGGACACCGTGCCCGGTCTGGATTCTGGTTGTGCAAACACTCCCGGGACCGATACCAACCTTGATGACGTTGGCTCCAGCGTACCAAAGACTCATGAACGCCTCTGGGGTCGCAACGTTGCCTGCGATGATGGTCTCGAAGCCCAAGGCTTGAAGCTTGCGGATAGTTGAAATAACTTCTCCGTTATAACCATGGGCCACGTCCAGACAAATAGCCAATTGGCCATGTTCTCTTCGCCACCAAGAAGCGACTCCTAATTGGTACTCCCCGAGGCCCACCGACGGAATGACTCCGCCAAGAATCTCCTGGTCAATTTCACGAATATTGCGGTAAAGCACCCCGGCACCACCGGCTTTGGCCATGGCCGTGGCCATCTCCAGGCCGGTGACGGTATCCATCGGCGCAGAGATTATGGGCAGGCTCAGAATGATGTTCCCGACCCGGGTATGGGTTGAGACTTCGTCCCGGCTGCGTACCGTGGAATAATGAGGAACGAGGAGAACATCATCGAAGGTCAGACCTCGACCCTTCCTGAAGGTTGCCATCGGAATTCCTACGCTTTCGACAACTGTTCGACGTCACGAAAGATTTCCGTGAGTTCTTGCGTGAGTTCTTGCTCCGTTATTCTCATGCTATTTGCAGCTGGAGGCGGGTCGGGTCGATTCTTTGCAGCTTCAAGAGCAGCGCCAACCATTTCAGGAATCTCTCCGATGAAGGTCTCGTCCTCGCCCATTTCCGCGGACTCCCGCTCGGCGATTTCTTCCTCGGCAACGCAAATTGGGCACTCGTGCCCGTAGTCTTGTTCTCGCCAGCCTGGAGGCAGACCGACACCTTCATCCAGAATGGCCACGCCACGCTGCTGTTGTTCTGAAATCGTACCATCTTTGAAGATTCGAAGCGGCACCCCGCCCTGAGCAAAGATGAAATCCAAAATTTTCTTGTCGACGGCTTTCACATTCGGAAACGAAGCTGACTCGAAATTGCAACGGTCACAAAAAATCAAATTATAGGTACTCACGGCTTCACGACCTTCCTTTTGAGACATCTTCGACAAACAACTAAGGTTCTGGCGGGAACCCTTATCTCTTTGATGTCCATCATACCACAACAGCTGCCTCATCAAGTGGCTAGAATTTATTCAATTTGTTGTACAGTCCCGTGGGCACGGTGGTGATGGCTTCCAGTTCAAGTTCCCAGCGGTCGCCGGTATGTTTCATCTTGAGGGTTTGAAAGAGTACGTTGCCGCAATAACCCAGCATGGGGTTGTCGACCAGGGCTCTGAGCAGTTCAAATTGGCGAATGCCAGCTTCCATGCTGCCTTGAGCACAGGTATCATTCAAGAGGGTGACAATAAATCTGCTCTGTTCCTCGCTGATTTCAATTCTTTTTGTTTTGCGGTCAATCACAGCTCTAACTCCCACGCATCAAGGTCCAAGTATTGAGCTTCCAGGAGTCTCTTGGCGGCTTCGCGCCACCGGGTCTTCTGTTCATCGGTCAATTGTTTCCAGTCGAAACCGTCAACACAGAGAGCCAATTCGGCGGCTCTGTTCTCCAGGGCCTCGGGTCGATTCTCAAAATCTAGGGTGCCGGCGGAACGGACCGCGGCAGTGGTGATGCGGGACAATTCAAACCTGAAATTGGTTGCCAGGTCGCGGAGCGCGTTGTAGGCCAGTTTCTTGGTGCCGCAGAGTTCACTGCTCATCCGCATCATAGCCACCCTGATGACACGCCGACTGGGTTTACCGTCTCGAAGCTTCTCTGCGGGTTTGACGACAGCACAATTCCGTCCATCAAGAAGATTGCCTTCGGGCAAATATACGATGAGTCCGGCCTTTGGCGCTTTCTCGTTGATGATTGCCAACGCCGTGTCCTGCAGGGACGAAGGAAGCATGAAGTAGAAACGATTCGGGACAAAGGTCAGGTTGCTGGTCGCATTGGCGTAGAGGAAATGCTTGCCGCTCTTGTTGATAAACTCGTTGCGGAGGTCGGCCTTGCTGACTTTGACTTCAACTTCAATGCATTCACTTGGGCTAACGCCCAGGACGTCAGCGTTCCAGCGGCCAGCTTCGGTACAGACTATCGGCATTCTTTTCCCGTACCTGAGCCAACACATGGCCTCGTTCTTGAGGACCTCGGATTCCAATTGTTCCCCTCCCCAGCAACTTTAGTTTTCGTATCGTTCAAAGAGAACGTCAGGATTGGTGCCGTCGTACTCGGGCACATCCTCATCGAAATCCACCTGGCCATCAGCTTCGTTAACGAGCGTATCCAGGAAATTTTCCCGGTCCCTCTTGTTTACCTTCGGGAGCGTTTCAATCATGACGTCCGTGACCAAGGTCCTGAATTCAGCTTTTGTCATTTGCGGTTCTCCTCCAAAATGGAATGGCTATCGGCCAGGATGTCAAAAATTTTGTACTTCTTACCTGAGTAAATCTCGTAGAGCGAATCGTTGAGCGGCTCCCTTAGCTTGAACCGGCCCTTCAACTTGAATCTCCAGCCGTCTAGGATAGCATAAGCGGTGTCTGCAGAAACCGCGCTGGTCTTTTCGACCTCAATTTCAAGGAAACGCCGCACCAGGCAAGGACCTTCGGCCTGAACATCGTACAGAGCCAGGGTCGTTGAGTGCCCTGGAAATTTGTACCAGTAGATGTGCGCATCCTTGTGTAGGGTAAAACAGTGTTTCCAGCCGGTAGCTTTCAAGAAAACTTCTACGTCACGGGCCGTGACACTGCCGGCAAGGTTTAGGTCGACTTCAAGTCTATCGGTGATGCTGTCCTTGGATTTTCGGCATTTGACTGTCAGTGCCCCGGCATTGCCCTGTTGCGGTCGGTACCTGACGACGCTATCTCCCTGCGTCCAATAATGGTCTGGGGAAACAATGTTTCGGTAGAGTGTAGGGTCTTCGTTTATGGCCCATTGATTGAACTTCCTGACGTCAATGTTATCCGCGGCCCATTTGAATTCCATTTCCCCATGCTTATCCATTTGGCTCCTTCAACGCTTTTTGAAGGGCCTGGAGAGCCTCTTCGGTGAATTCATTCGTCTGTCCCATCGACATCCGCCAGGAGTAAATAGAAGCCCCACAGGCATTGCCGGCCACGAGTTTGACACCGGCTTTCTTCAAGGCATCAGGGAAAGTGTAAAGGTATTGATTGCTGACTCGGAAGAAGGAAAACATCCCGCCGTCGTTCAACGCCGGCACCCCTGACAGGTCGGTGATGCATCCACCAAGATATTGCCTGAAGAGGTCCCCGTTCCTCTGAATTCGCTGGTGGATTGTCCGCATCTCTTCCAGGACGTCAGCGGACTTCGAAGCCCTGAAGACCTTAATTAGGTCCCGGAGATATAGCTGAGAACCGAGATTGACTCCGCTGGTGGTTTTCTCGACGTATTGTGCCATCAGGTCCGCAAGGTCCTGCCTATTGGTGGAAGCCCAGCCAATCCTCAGTCCGGGAATGCCGAAGAGCTTTGCCGCTGACCAGGTTGATATGCTGTGGTCGGGTTTCTTGCCTCGGAAGCCGTAAATTGGACTCGCATAAGCCGCGTCCCAGATGTCATAGTGCCGGTTGGCGTCGGGGTACTGTCTGAGACCATCTGGATTGTTTGGCCAGGTAACTACTTCGATTCCACTAAGTGGCCGAATTCGGGGCCCAGCACTAAACTGAAGACCATTGAAGTCCGCAATGGTCTGGTACGAAGGCCAAAAATATTCTTGATGATGATGAAGGTACTTGCTCTTTTTTGTTTCTTTTAAGGCGTAGACGGCTGCAAAGATAGCCTGTTTACAGCCATTAGTGACGACGACGTGCTTATCCGGCACAATGTACTGCAACTGTTCCAGAAGTTCTTTGTGCCCGCGATACGGCGGATATCTGGTAGCAAGGTCTGTCCAGCTAGGGGCCTGGTCGGTGAATGAAAACTTCACCGCAACCGGCTCCCCGGCAGCAAGGTCGTATTTTACGTCCCCGTTGCCGCGGACCATTTGCGCGTCGACGTCCATGACTTAGTCGTCTTGCCGAAACGGATGCCAGAAGAGACTGACACCATAGAACTTCGAAATCTTGGTGTCGATGAGGCTCAGCCATATGATGGGGCCGACGTCGAATTTGCCGAATTGGAAAATGGGCAAGGATGCTCCAACGCTAGTCAAAAGAGTACTGTCGCTGATACCAAGATTGGTGAAGATGCCGATTTTCTCGTACCATTTCGGCTTGAGGAAGTACGGATTCACGCCCGTGAGTTTGATGTTGACGTTGACGTTGTCTTCAGAGGAAGTCGCGTAGGTGTGCCAGGTCTTATCTTTGTCCTGGGCCACAGCCAAGGTAAGGCGGAGGGGTCGATTGTTCTGAATGTGGACAAAGGCCTCAGGAGGGTCGGTAAGAGTCCAGCCGTTTACGCCAATGTATCCGAAGTCCTTATCGAATTCGACCTTGGTCCGTTCCTTCTCTCCGGGCTTGGTGCCAGGCACCTTTGTTTCCTTGCCGGCGACCGTGGTCTCAAAGGCTTTCTTCCAGGTCACGGCAATCGTGTTGACGGTCAGCAGCTGCTCCTTCATCTTCTTCAGTTCCGCGGCTAACTCAGTTAGCTGCTGGTCCTTGCCATTGAGCAGGTCGCCGGCGTTCTTGACCTGAATGGTGAGCTTTTCAAAGACCCCCTTCTGGACTTCAATGGTCTTGTCCTTCTCCGCGGCAGCGTTCTGTAGGGCGATGATTTGGCGTTCAAGCTGGTTCTTCTTGAAGGCGGTGTAGCCGATATTCGCCAGCAATGCCAGGAACAGGCAGATGATGAGATACTTGGTTGGGTTCAGATTCATTTTCTTTTTTCCTCGATGGTCATGACTACATCCGCAAACCCGGCTTGGACAGCTTCCTTCGCCGTGAAATATTTTTCCGTCTCACAGTAGTGGCGAATCGCTTCCAGCGACTGACCACTGTGTCGCGAGAGTATATCATGGTACCGGCCGTTGTTGGTCCTGGCTTCATCCGCGAGGATGATGACGTCGCTGGTCTTATGGTCGCCTTCCAGGTGAATCCTGCCGTTGTGAATCATGAACGAGCACTCCGGCGACAGGAATCGGTACTTGCCAGCCTGGAGGATGATGGCGGCGATGCTGTAGACGATACCGTAGCCAATGGTTGTGACTGTGTTCTTAGCTGCTTTGATAATATCGTAGAGAGCAAACCCGACCTGCTCAAAGCCACCGTTGCTGATGATGGTCACGGTGATAGGGCCTGGGGTGCTGTCGAGTATCTGGAACAAGGCAGCGTACCTGTGAACTTTCTCGTCTTCAAGCTCGCCGATGATGTATAGGGTCCGGGTTTCCCAGTCGAGGCCGGTCTCAAAGCAGTCCCGAATCCGTTGGTAGATTTCATCAGGGCTGTGTCCGCTCATGCGGCTTTCTCCATGAGTTTGTCCATCGGAATTTCCTGACCTTTGTACTGTAGCAGAAGGTCGCCGACTCTTTCGTGCATCGCTGCGGTTCCGCGGTACCATGTGGCTCCCAGTTCGTTGCTATGGGTGATGCAATTCGGGTAATTGCTCTTGGCCACTATAGCATATCCGGTTTCGGAACTTCTACTCTTACAGATGAAGAAAGTGACCAATTTTCTTAATTCAGCAACTGGGCCCCGGTTGATGCTGATGACGTTGGTCGCCGAGGTCATCGGTCCCCAGGCTTCCAGCGCGTCTTCCATGACCAGGAGTCGGTCTTCGTAGCCTTTGAGCCCACGATTTATTTTTGAGCCTTCTCGGTTGGTCTGGATGGCCACGAGACTATGATAGTTGTTCTCCAGGGCTAATTGGACAAAGTAGCTGTACACGTATTCCATGATGTGGCGATGCTGCATCTGGCCACCCTTAGCCTGCTCAGTAGTCAGCTTGGCAGGATAGTCGATGACGACCAAATCATAGCCTTTTCCGTCGTTGAAGGCTTGTCGTTCCTGCTGCTTCTTCCGAATAACCCGAGCCACTTCTTCGACAGTCAGCCCGGCCTGATGCATAGGCACGTAGCTGAGATACTTCGACATCTTGACAAGGTTGGCCCCAATTCTCATCCATGAAGGTCCGCCGTTGTTCTTGGCGTCCTTATAGAGGCTCAGTAGCTCCTGCCTGTTGATGTTCATCAACGAGCACCAGAACTTGTCTTTGAGGTCATCCTTGCGTCCTTCGAGACTGATGAAGAGCGCCGACTTCCCGCGGTCGATGTTGTGTCTGGCGACAGTAATCATGGCCGTGGTCTTGCCGACGTTCGTCGGAGCCAAAAGCAGGGTCGTGTCGCCAGGCAACAGGGAGCCCTTCTTGTCATCCCCCGGAAGCAGGAGGTCGTCCATAATCGTCAGCCCGGTAGTCAGGGCATTGGCCCGGTCGGTGATGCTGTCTTCCAGGTGCTGGAAGTCTTTGAAGTCAACCTCGCTCTGGCTGTCGAAGGAAACTTCCATGTATTCTTTGACAGCCTTGTTAAGAATCTCCACGGCCTGGTCGTAGCGTTCGGCATTGAATCTCTTCACGCTCTCGTCGATGGCCTCATGGTAGACTCGGCACTTCAGCCAATCGGTTATCTCCGGCTGCAGGGCGTCCAAGGCAAAGTTCTTGTGCTCCTGGTCTGCGACGGCCACTTTCGTGAGCATCTTCTGCCGGACGGCTACTGATTCGAGCATGAACTCCTGACAGTCCTGCAGCTCATGCTCGTTGGGAGGCCTGCCGACTAACTTTGTAAAGTTGAGCATCGCCGTGAGAATCTTGGCGTTGAAAGTGTCCCGAAACCAGGACGGCATTATCTTGTCCTTGGCATGCTGAAAGAATTTCTCGTTCTTGATGAGGTGACCGAGGATGGCGTTCTGTTTCCGGTCCGAAAACGGGAGTGCCGAGACCTTCTGTTCGTCTATCTGTACCATTCTACCTGCCGTATCGCTCGAAGGGATTGTTAACATGGACGAAAACCTGAGAGTTCGAGGTCTTTGGTGCTGTCAGGAAAAGCTCGTGCACGGCCTCAAGAGTCATTTCCCCGAGGTCCTTGTACGGAGCCGGTGGACGCATGTCGTAAAGCTCCAGGTCCCCGAATTCAGAAGTCAGCCTCTTGGTCTCGCGATAAGCATCAGGGTCCAAGGCTAGATACAGTTTCTGAATGCCGCTGTTTCGAATCAGGTTAATTTGCGGCGCAGAGACAGCCTTGCCCATGGTAGCCACGTTCCCACCGCAGAGATGAGCTTTCAGGGCATCGATAGGACCTTCAGTGAGGATGCAATGCGGGCTGTTGTTGAGTCTGTCCCCGAACATCAAACACCGGTCCCTCCTGAGGTCCTTTACCGTCAGCGCCTTCGGAATGGTGACTATCTTACCATGTTCGTCATCAATCCATTCGGTTTTGCCGATGTACCGGTCCTGCCAGCCAATGACTCGGCCCTGCAATTTCACCGGGAAGATGATTCTTCGCCGCGGCGGCCAAAAATGCAGGTCGTAGAACTTGGCTGTTTCCAAGTCGATGCCACGGCCCCGAAGATAATCGGCTCCGGGGGCGCTGAACTTGTTGTCGATGGGAAGGAAGTCCGGAGGGTAGACCATTGTCGGCGGGTCGAAAGTATCTTCCGGGACTTCGTCTTCGTCGCTGAAGAAGTCCCGGACTTTGACGTCAAGGAACTCTCCGGCGTTGACAACACCGGGTCCATAGAGCCGGACCTTGATTTCAATGAAGGGCAGCCGTAGGACTTCAACGAGCCCAAATTCGGGGCGACCCTGAAAGTTGTCAATCTCCCGACAGTACCAGCAGACGAACCTGCCGTCAGACTTTCGGAAGAATAATTTCTCCCGCTTCCGGCACCGCGGACAATTCAGGATGAAGGACTTAGCATTCTGCTTATAAGGAACTCCATCCTCGTCCAGGAGTGCCTTCAATGCTTCCGGGTTGTACATGAGCCCTATTCTACAGGATTGGGCTTCGAAGACAGGGTACCTTCGAGGTCACGGCGCTTCAGTTCCCGGAGAAGAGCTTCCCGGAGTTCTTTCTTTTCTTCAATGGCTGAGAGAATAGCTGCCTTGCTCCGGTACGTTTCATCTCCGAACTTATATGTTAGCTGATTCGGACGTTCGAGGATTCCGTGATTCACAGCCAAGGCAAAGACTTCCTCATGAGTGTTGATGATGCCTAGGTTATCGTGGAACATGAATTCCCCGACCCGGCCTTTCGGACCAAAACTGCTGTCGAGCATCTTGACTCGGCACTTGTGAGCAAACTTCTCGGACTTGCCCATCATGTCCTTATGTTCTGTGTCTTCGAGCTTTTCCTCCAGGGCTGTCGTACGACCTTTTTCAGTGTTGTTGGCACCAACGTAGACGTAGTACTCGGCGTAATGTTGTGGGGCGAAGCTCAATGCCGGACGAACAGAATCTTGGTAGTCCCAACTTGAGTCTTCAAATTTCTGATATCCTCCGACTTGCTGCTGGGCACGAATCTGGCAGGTGAAAATGAGCCCGAAGCCGTAATCGCGTTGCACGTCCAGAATCCGGCTCAGACCTTCCTGAATAGTTAGGGCAGAATCGCCGCGGTTCTGCGTTTCAATCGTATCGGTGTTCAAACTCCGTCGACCACGAACGTTATTGAGACTGTCAATGACGAGAAGTTTCAAATTCATTCCCTGCTCAATCAACGGCGGGAACTCATTCTCAACACGGTCAAAAATTTGGGCCGGGTCTCGGGTCTGGTAGACCACGTATCGGTCGTTGTCAATACCCCAGGCCTTTTCCTGAAGCGGAGTCATCTGACCTTCCTCGCGGCGTTCTGTGTCGAACTTGGCGGCAAAGGCTGTCGGGTCGTTCTTGAGCAGCTGGCCAATCATGGCGTTGCAGATAACGGTTTTACCGCCTCGGGGTGGACCCATGAGCATCATCGTGAAGCCTATAGGCAGCCCCCATCCTTTGCCGAAAATGTAATTCAAGCTTGGACTCGGGGTCTCAAGCACATTGGCGTGGACGTTTCTTTTTTCCTTTATCGCCCCCTTGAACGAGAGCAATTTCTGCATGAAGTCAACTTTGGCCATGTGATTCTCCAGTTGGCACTACCAAGTTTGGGTTCGCACGCCGGATGAAATTATCTGGGAGGATTCTCTTCACGGCAGTATACGCCTTTTCGATTGCATCCTTCTTCCCGTTGAAGAGACTCAGATAGCATTTCAGGTTGATGACAAGCTCAGTTATCTGTTTGTACCTAGGGTCGAGGGCCACGACGGCTTCACGTTGGTCTACGCTGCCGCTGGGGTTCTTTTCACTGACGAGGTTCTTCTCTCGGAGAATGCGCGGAGCATCATTGAGAACAATGAGACCTTTGACCTCACTCTGCTGCTCCTCGGCTATCGCGTGCTCGTATTCTAGCAGGGAGATATACTTTCGCAGGTCCAAGTACGCCTTATTAAAAGTCTTCAGAAGTTCCGGGGCTCGAACTGCGTTGACGATTGCTACTTCGTCGATTCTCTGCTCCGCCCTGTAGATTTCAAACATCTCAAAGACCAAGGGTTCGAGCCCGTGGAGAGCGCGAGGTACTCTGATGACGCAGATTTCAGTGGCCATTAAGTATAATACCTGGTCGAGAAATGAAGAAAGGGCCAGATATATACACCTGGCCCTCACCCCTCTCCCTACGGTTTCTTGTTCGGGTCCGGGAACAACTTGAGGAATTCTGAAGTGCTCATTCTCAGGGCGTCTGCCATCGCCGGTACCGCGCCTGAAGCCACGGTCGGTGTTTCAACCTTAGCTTCAGTCTTGGCGGGTTGCTGCGTTGTCTTTGTTTTAGCCGCTTTCTGAGCGAGTGCTTGGTTTAGACTCTCCTGAAGCTTAATGATGACATCATCCTCGGGGTCAGCGACCGGAACCTCAGGGGTCTTAGTCTCGACCTTCGTTGCAGTTGCGGTCTCAGCCGGGGGCGTGGACTTGGTCTCGGTTCTTTCCTCGGACCTGGACTCAGCCTTGCTCTCACCTTCGGGCATCGTTGAGTTGAAGATGGCTTCGACAACTTCCTGGGCGCCACCAGACTCCACGAGCTGTTTGATTTGCTCATAGGTGACGCGCTTGTTGTCGTTCAGCGTTGCCAGGTCCGGGACATCGCGGTCAATGGCAGCCGCATCCTCGGCAGTGAGCGGGGCTTCTTTGATGGTCGAGTAGGACTTGCCGTTGATAATCTCGCTGACCATGACCACTTCAACCGAGTACCGGGTCTGGATTCTCTTCCCGGTACGGCCGAAGTTGAACCACACTCCCCTGGCCGGGTCAAGCGGGTCGATTCCTTCAGCCTGGAGCTTGGAAATCTTGTCGTCGAGGGCTTGCTTCAACTTGTGAGGAAGGTGGAGAATGCCCCACTCGTTCTTCTCGTTCTTGGCAATGATATGCCACTTGCCGTCGTTGTTGTGCTGCTTAATCCAGGTAAGAAGGGGACCCAGGCCGGCATCAGCTGCTTCTTCCGAAGCGCCACCTGCTATAGCCCTCTTTTTTAGCTGCTCATACTCATCGCGTTTGACTTCGATGAGGTCGCACTCGGGGCAGTCTTGGGTGACCATCTTGGTGCGGTAGTTTTCCTTGTAGATACACTCAAAGGTTCTGGGCTGAGGCTTGCCGTCGGCGTTGTCTTTGGGTTGAATGTAATAGCCCCAGTGATTCCGATAGAAGCGAGCCCATTCGCCTTTAGCGGCCAGAGACTTGACCGGTGGTGAAGGGCGGTAGATATTCGGCTTGTCTTCCTCTACGTAGAAGTTTTTCCAGCCGGACCGATTGCCATATTTGGGCTTTCCGAAGAAGGGTACAGTTTCAGTTGACATTCGAGTATTCCTTTGTGACTTGGCGTTTGGTTTGGGTTGTTAGTTGACGGTGTGGTTGGCGCGGTTTTCTTTGAGTGTTTTTTGGATGGTGGTGAAGGTGGCGATGACGAGTTCTTTGCTGGGTTGGTCAATTGTAGTGTCCACTCTGACAAAGCGACCGCTCAGGAACTGTCTTCCAAGACGTTCTACTTCCTCTGGTTGAGCGTTCAAGACCACGACCGGAACAACGACGCCGGTGGACTCATTGAAAACTGCTGAGTCGAAAGCTTGCTTCTCCATGTAGAGGACGTTGAGGGTCGGATTGGTGGTTTCCACGAACTTTTTTAGGAAGGTCACCAGTGCTCGGCTGGTGGGGACGATTTGAGATTCAACTCCTCTCGGAACGTCGACATCCCGGAGGTTTAGCTCGGTGCCAATTTCCCGGAGCTGCTGCAGGAGGACCAGAAGTTGTTGAGTTCCAAATTGGTGAGTGAAACCGATAGTTGGCTCAATCGCTGCCGCGAAGCGCTGATAGAGAGCCTCGGCATCTACGGTCAGGGATTCGCCTTCGCCGTTGGCAATTTTAGCAAATTCAATACTGCCGGGACCGGTCACGAAAATACCAAAAGCCGCTTTCCGGAGGAGTTCAGTGTACCGGGATGCAAGACTTTCCAGTCGTTGTTCAGCGGTTCTCTTGGCTGCTTCACGGCCCGGACGAACCTTGAAGCTTACCACGGAGATGTCTTCGGTGGCGATTCTCTTTGTTTCTTGATACTCTTTCATCAGCGTGCTTAGTGTTTCCATTTACTTGCTCTCCTCATCGAGCTTCTTCGGCAGTGGTGGTTGAATCACTTCGACTCCGTCTATGTAGAACGGTCCTTCATCCCGTGAGCGGTATAATACCACAATCGCAATACTTCCTGCTATTGATGTCGCGGGAAGATTTTCTATTTCGCCAGTTTTTCTGCTCGGCCACATCACGGTTGTGAGTCGGTGGCCGTCAATGTCCAGAGTGATTTCGGCCCGGGTGCATTTCTTGTTGTCTGTCTTCCTAAAATAATCTTTGCGCTCATCATTGAGAATGTACGCGCAGACCCCGACGGCGATACCACCTTCTGGGACGGGCACAATTTCAGAAAGTCGGTTCAGGCCGTTATTGCCGACGATTCTATATTTTTGGTCCCGGTACTCGTAGGTCCAGATACCCTTGATTTCTTCCGTGAAACCTTTGGACTTGAGGGAAAGAATAGAACCAAAGAGTTCAGAAGAGAAGGATGGCGAAACTTTCTTGCAGAGTTGGTATCGGATGAGCGGGGTAGTATTCTGATACAAAGGATTGACGGGCTTGGCGTTCTTCTTACTTTCGGCTCGGGCCAGAGCAGCTTCGAGGAGCATGAACTTCTCCTCAAAGAGGATATCGGGAGCGAAAAGGCTATCTAGGGAGCCACTGGCGACGAGCGGGTAAAGATTCCCGCGGTGCAAGCTACTGTGGCCTTTCTTTTCCTTTCCGGTTTCCGCGTCGACGGTCTTGTTGTCTTCCTTGTGCTTCTTTATTTTTTGGCAGAGGTCTTCGATGTTTGCGTACGGCTTCCCGGCCATCAGCTGCTTGTGAGCGTTTTCCCCGATGCCGTTCAAGAATGACAGCGGAGCATTGATTTTGTCACCGCGAATCTCGAAGACCTCGCTACTGACATTGATGTCCGGGATGGTTATCAGGTGGCCGCAGTACCGCCAGAACTTGGTGTCGATTTCATCTTTATCTGCGTGCCGGAGCACAGCAGTCCACCACTCCAGAGGATAATAGTGCTTCAGCCAGGCACAGGCATAGCCGATGGTGACGTAGCACATGCTGTGGCTTTTATTGAATCCGTACTGGCCAAAGGTTTCCATACTGTTCCAGAGCTGTTCAGCGGCTTCTTTGCCGATGGTTTCTACAGCCCCGCGCATGAATATTGCCCGGTCCTTGATGACGTTAGACATCTGCTTTTTGCTGATGTGGATTCGGAAGTTATTGGCCTCGATTGCCGTGGCCTTGCCAACTTCCTGGAAGACTTGCTGCAGCTGCTCCTGGTAGACGATGACACCGTAGGTCTCAGGAAATAACCGGTCCAAAATCGGGAAGGAGCCAATTTTGGCTTTATTCTTGGCTCGGTTGGCAAATTCCACGAGCATGTTGTGTTTCTTGCCTGTCACTGGGTCTTCGACTGGATAGTCCAGAGGTCCCGGACGGTCGAGAGCCGTGAAGGCGCTCAAGTCTTCAATGCTGTCCAGACCCTTATGTACTTCTCCGTTCTCCACGAAGCTGACCTCGTTGAAGTTACTCAACAGCTGCCGGGCGCCTGGGGTGTTGAACTGAAAAACTGATTCTGTCTTACTCTCGCACATGTCGTTGAAGACGGCTTGGTCCTCAGGAAGCTTCCAGATATCGTAGAATTCACCGCGGTGCGGTATCACGCGGATGATAGGCACTCGGCGGTTCTTGATTTCGATACTGGGAAGCTCGTACTTGGGGTTGAGTTTGATTTCTACTCCGCTCCGGGCCTGGACGAGCTTGATACAGACGGCAATGTCCTTCAAGCTATTCAGATTCAAGAAGTCAACTTTCAGGGCGCCCATAGCCTCAACGCTGGTGGCCGTGAACTGAGTCACCCGGGTCTTGTCGATGGTGGTCAGTGGGATGAAGTTGGCGATGGGTTCGTTGCTGATAATGAATCCGCAGGCGTGGCGACCCTTCTGCCTTACCAGACCAAGACAACGCTTGATGATTTCCCATTCCTTCGGATAGTTCTGGACAAAATATTGTAGCATGCCATCCTTCTCAATGACTCCCGGTGTCCAGGTCCCGTCACCGCTTTTGTACCCGAAGACAAAATCATGGTCCGTGATGCCCTGTGGCGGGTCCGGGAGGTCACCGCAGATGGCTTCGATGGTCGGGTCCACGCGACCGTATAGGGCCCGGAAGACGTCCTTGATGCTGGACTTGAGCTTCATCGTCGTGTCGGTGCTGATTTGCGCGTAGCAATCCCCAAAACGGTCTCGGAGCCAGCCTTTGGTCGGGTCTTCTGGGTCCACGAGGATGTCACGGGACGGCAGGTCCTGGTCAATGTCCGGGAACTTACCACTCTGAATACGGTCAAGGGTCAGGAACCGGTCTCGGCTGAGCCCACGCTCCAGGGGGTCGACGTGGGTGATGTCTAGGACATAAGCCAGAAGCATGCCGGCGGCGCTACCTCGACCCGGTCCAGCGAGTTCCCCGCGCTTTTCATATTCCCAGTCAATTTCTTCGAGGATGAAAAAGTACGTGAGTAAGTCAATAGTGCCGTTGTAGTGTAGGAGGTCAATCTCGGACTTCAGGCGGTCGAAGTACTCGGGCTTGTGCCAATCCATGCGGCCGTGTTTTCGAACCAGTTCGATGGTATGTTCAAGGGTATTCGAGGGGTAGAACTTAGTCGGGAGAGTGATTCTCGGAGAGAACTTAAAATCCTTGAAGCGACCGGACCAGGCCCAGTTATTCTCTATCCAGTATTCAAAGGTACTCTGGTCGACCTTCATCACGTCCCGGAAATAATTCCAGGCCTGGTCGCTGGAGACTCGATGATGCACGTTCGAGAAACGCCAAGCGCCACCGCCTTGTTGAAGGCGAATATCTTGGACAATCTTCTCTTCGGGATTCGCAAAATGCGCATCGTCGCTGATGAGAACCGGGTCACCGTAACGCTGAGCCAATTCAAGCACGAATCTGTTGTGCCCTAACTGAAGGTCGCCGTCCGGAGCCCAGGCTCGACATTCATTTTTCAAAAAGCCTTGGCGAATCTCTATCAATTTAATTTCTTTTGGAGGATTCAGTTCCTGCCATTTGCGGTCTTCCATGATGGCAACCAGCCGATTGTGTTCCAACCTGAACCGCGCCGGGTTATCCACGAAGAGTCGAGCTAGCTTGCCGGCTTTGATGCCATGCTTCGCATCGCCTTTATGCTTGTCCGTCCGAAAATTCTTCCAATCCGGGAATCTTTGCGTCGTGTCATCCTCGAAAGTGACGAATACAGCACTGTCGTAAAAGGTATCGCAGACATGAGGGAATACTTCGACGTAGAAATTGCCGGGCTTCACCGATGCTCGAAGGCGTTCGTAGTACTTGATGGCTGTCTGGAAATCGTTCCGGGCCATCATGTGTCGGTTGACCATACCGATGAGACAGCTACTGGTCATGGTGATGTTTTTGCTTCCCAGCTCTTCGATGTCGCGCCAGTTGAACAGCGGCTTCTTTTCTTTGCCGTGACGTTCAGCCCTGAAATCAGCAGCGCTCAGAATCCGAGAGCAGGTGCTATAGGCTTCCTCGTCAAGGAGGTGCATGGTAATATGGCCGTACTTGAAATCTTCGTCCAGGAATTTGCCATCCTTGTCTTTCTGCAAGCCCTTCTCAAGCAAAATAGGACAGTCATCGTCTCGGAAGTATCCCTCCAGACCCAGGATGGGAGTCAACTTGCCGCGGTACTCCTTGCTGTGGGCCAGGTCATAGACCTTTCGGACAACAGAGAGGGAGCCGTGGTCAGTGACGGTGATGGCGCCGGTGCCCAATTCAACTTCCTTCTTGGCGAAAGCCTCTGCATTCGAAGCAGAGTCGAAGGAATCAATATGGACGTGGGGGCTTGGATAGCCGGGGAAACTCATTCCGATTAGTCTAACACGGATTGCTTCAATTTGAACGCGAGAGGTTCTTGACGACGAGGGAAAACATTCACGTACTGGTCCGGCATCCAACCGTACATGGGAATATTGTTCTCAGTCACCGCCATCCATTTCTGTCCACAGTTGCTGCACTTCAGAAACAAGCCGCCGTCAGAGAAATTCAGAAAATCGTGATGACAGGGCTCTGGTGCTTTCTTCGGAAGAAGAGCCTTTAGGAGGTCGTTGATTTTACTTTTTGATTTCATGGCAAATCCTCTTCCCGGACTTTCATCTTCCGACGCATTTTTCGGATGACTTTTTCGTACTGAGCCTCAACGTCTTCTTCAGTAATCAACAGTGCCTGAGCGATGACCCGAGACGGGGCACCGTCGGGGTAGCGTTCCAAGAGCTTGTTCAGGCTGTAGTCGAAGCGCTTGACGAAGATGAAGTCTGGGTCTGTTTCGATTCTGATGCGAGCTTCTTCCATCGTCATTTAGAATCCAAAAAAGGGTTTGATGATTTTGTCCAGGGACTTGTCTTTGTCGGTGTGCTCGTCCACGTCAACGGTGAGTTTATGGCCGACGATATGACCCGGGACCGACTCCCAGATTTTCTGAGAGCAGGCGTTGTGGGTGATACCGATGCTCACGGCATAGGCATCAGGCGGCAGCAAGCAGCTGTTGGTCATGAAGATAACGCCGTTCGGGAGTTTTGTCTCGGAGTCTACGTGCACGTGGCCGCAGATAAAAAGCCGATGCCGTTTGTCCGGAGCAAGCTTGCCGTTAATTTCATTGACCTGCCGGCGAACCTTCTCTGTGTCGATGGACTTATTCGGATATCCGGGCGTCACCACCGTGTCGCCATGGGTTCCGAAACCGCTCATTCCGAAAGCGTCCCAGGTATAGAAAGGCATTAACGGGATGATGACTTCGACGTTGGGAATCTTCGCTGTCATCAGCGCGGTCTTGATGGAGAAGTAAATCATATTCTCCAGCGAATCCCACTTCTGATTGACGGCTCTGTCCTTGTGTCGGGCCGTATTTCGACCGTGATTGCCAGGGGTGCAAAACACGGTGACTTTCTTGAACCGTCCACAGAGGTAAACGACGGCCTGCGTCAGGATGTGGACTGCACGGGAAAACTGTTCTGCCAGAGGAGCCCCATCCCGGGGGTCGTAGAGATGATTCTGGATGATGTCCCCGATGAGATGAATGAATAGTTGTGTCTCATCCCGATACTGGAGTTTCCATTCAGCCAGGGTCTGGACGATGAAAGCCATTCGCCGTGACTCTTCGACGATGCCGTATTTGGTCGGAACTTCCCGCGGGTCCAGGTCTGAGCCAAAGTGTAGGTCAGACCAGATGCCGTTAAGGATTCGTTCCGTGGGAGTACGCCGGTCCTTCGCCTTGTACTGAGGGACGGCAATTTTGTCCTTGAAAATCTTCTCCAGTTTGTCTTCAATCTGAGACTGGAAAAGATTGTTTTGTGCAGCCTGAAGGGTAACCTTCTTATTGACAAAACGCTGATTGACACCGAGGATGTCTTGCGCTTTGTCTTTAAGATAGGCTAAGACCTGCGCTTCTTGGAAGCGCGTTTCGTCAGCCTTTTTTGTCATGGGTTACTGAGGCTGAGCAGGAGAAGGTTGCGTGGCCTCAGGCGTCGCTTCGGGAGCCGGCGGAGGAACAAGAGTCAAGCTTGGCTTGGCGGCTTCAGCTGCTGGAGCTGGAGTTGTCTCAGCGGTTGCTGGAGCTTCAGACGCCGGTGTCGCAGTAGCTTGGGCTTTTGCCTCGGCCTCGGCCTTTGCCTTGGCAAGAACTTCCTCTTGGGCTTTTGCCGCAGCCGCAGCCTCTTCCTTGGCAACTTCCTCAGAACGTTTCTCATCGACTTCGTAGATTTCGACAACCTCCCACTTACCACCAGGAGGAGTTTCGACCGTGAAGCCTATGCCCTGACCGAGCATCTTCTCGCCAATGGCTTTGTCGATTTGGCTAAAGCGGAGCTGCGAACGGCCTGGGAAGATAATCTCACCTTCCTTGGTGGTTTCTTTACCAATGAGGAGAGATTTGTCGGTGATTTTCTCCGAGACCACAAGAATGCCTTTGCCCTTAAGCGTTTCAATCTGGGCTACCTGGGCATCAGATTGTTCCTTCAGGCGATTGCGGCGAGTCTCGATGACCTGTTGCTGAACTTGCTCCATGCCAACGAGGACGACCACAGCGTCCAGCACCTCAGTAGCATTCATGACCTGGCTGTTGATGTTGCCCAGGCTCTGGTTGACTGCGGTGATGATTTGCAATTGGCCTGCTTCAAGTGCATCCAGGCGCTCGATTGCGTTCTTGGTTCGTGCTCTCAGACTCGGATTTTCGTTTCCCATTTTTATTACTCCCCTTGTACACCGCTAGATGCGATGGTGATTGCCTTGGCAATTGTTCCGCCCTGTGCTCGCAGTGCCATGTCCGCGTGCTGGACGTTAATCATGTTCTGTTGCTCCGGAGAAATCGGTGGAAATGGCACTATACCAACTCCCGGCTTCGGGCGTGCTGGCGGGGTGATGTTCATCCTGACTTCTTTGCCGTCTTCAGTCACGACTGTTTTGAAAACCTTTCCGTCTTCAACTTCCACCGCCGGGTCATCCCTGAGGGCTGGGGGAAGTTCTGCTTTGCTCTTGTATCTCCCAGCGGTACTCTTGGCCTGTTTCCTCGTGGCGACAGGTTTTGGTATCACCTTAGATTGTGTCTGGATTGCAGACTTTCTCAGTGCCGGAGCCGGAGCGACTGCTCTGGGAGCAGGACGAGTGATGGTAGCGGTCTCAACCTTTTTCAGGGCAGGGGGTGCAGAAGAAGGTTTTGCCGGAGCCGGTGCCAGTGGTGCTACCAGGTCCGGTCTTTTCAGGACTCGGGCAGCTAGGGCCTTAAGAGCCGCTACTTCTTCCTGGTCGAAAAGCGGTGGGGGCGGGGGTTCGGCTTTCTTTTCCTCGGGCTTCATACCCAGGAGAACCGCGAGCCGGCCTCGAATAAATTCTCGGAGTTCGTTCTGTACGGTTTGAGAAGATTCCGTTTCCTCTTCGAACAAGTTGTCCTTAAGAATCAGATTGTAGTACTGGGCAATGTCAAGCCTTTTCTCAACCTCGGACATCTGGTTTTCGACTTCGTCAGCGTACTCAGCGACAACAGCCTCGGCTTCTTGCTCTTGTGCTTGAGCGGACGTCTGTGGATTTGCTTCTTGAGCAGGGTCAGCCGCATCTAACCCTTCCATGGGGTCTAAGGGCTCAGGATTTTCTTGATTGAAGTCAAACGGCATCAAATCCTCAGTTCATCAACGCGTGCAGTATAACACAATTCATTTCAACTCGCATGCATCCCCGGTGCAGGCAAGAGCTGAAGAGCCGGTGGTGTTGTCATCGTTTTCGTAATTCGACAGCTTTGAATAGTCGATGACTGGAAATCTTTTAACCATTTCTTCATATTCAGCTTTGGTGATTTCCTGATAGGGAGCCAATTCATATTTCCCGCCGTCGAAGGGGAGGAACGAGACACCGGAGATGTCGTCAAAATGGTCGTAGACCCAGGAGGCAACCTGAAGCCATTCGGTCTCTTTCACATAGACGGTCATGCTCTGGTTATGTTCACACCAATGCTTTTTTAATTTCAGGTACCATTCCAGCTGTTCGATGGCTGTGACGTCATGGCGGGTCAAAGCTTTGGCTGGAGCTGCTTCAGGGAATTCAACAACCCAGGTCATCACATCTTCTGGTTTCCAGTCGGGTCTGCTGCCGGGGCCTTGATTGAGTTCCGGCACGAACTTGACACCCTGGTCCTTCATCATCCGGTACAGAGGGTCGGTGGCACTTATCCGGTACCGGCGGATGTAAAACTTCGCGTATCGAGTATGGCCACCTGAGGCACAGTTGACCAGTTGACTGACAGAGCCGCTGGGCTTACCGGTGGTAATGGCCGCGGACATGTTTATACCCAAGGCCTTGCAAGCCTTCCGACACTCGCGAATTGCCACGTCCCGTAGGTCTTCTAGGCGCTCTTCGGTTATCAACTTGGGGTTGTCCATGAGCCCGGTTAGACTCACGCCCAGAAGCCTTTCTTTTTCGCACATTTCCTTGAAAGAAGGTCTGATGAATGGGAAGTCGGTAAGGCAGGCTTGCATGACGCCCAGCCACACCGAGCTTTTTACCTTTTCTTGAAGGGTAGCAAAGGTATCGTGGGCTCTGATGACGTTTTCCGTCAGATTACAGAACTCCCCGGTATCTACTCTGAGAATTATTTCAAAGCATGGATTAGCTCGAAAATATTCGCTCTCTTCGCGACGGGGACTAGACTTCTTTGCCGCAGCCAGGTTGAAGATACCCCGTTCCCCAGAACCGGAAGCTGCCAAAGCCGTCCACTCGCGCATGAAGGTAATCATGTCCGGCTTGCCAACGTATACGGCACTGTTGTTACTCTGCCGACGCTGCTCCGGGATGGGGAAATCCTTAGCATGCCGCATTCGTTCGTCGTCAAGGTCCGAGAATGTGGATTCTGCAGCCCGGCGGATGCCTCCAACTTCAGTGACCAAGCCGCACATATTCCCGATGTCCAACCACTCGTCGGAATACAGTCGTCTGCCCTGAGCTTTGAGGATGATGTCTCTGGTAAATTGATGCAGGCGCATCAAAGGCTCTGGGCCGCTGGCACGGCCGCCCATGGTCTTGAGCCTTGCCCCGCGGCGCCTGACGTTGCTGTAGTTGAACTCTACGTCTTTGCCGTCGAACCAAGTTTCCACACCGACCCTGAGACTGGTGGCCCATCCTTCCCTACTGTCGCCAACAACATGTGTCCCGACAGAAAATTCTGTGAAGGGTTTTACCGCCGGTATCTGGTCAATGAACTGCTTCTCAATGGCAAAACTACAGCCGGTGCTGCACATGAGGATGTAGAAAAGTTCGGATGTACTCACGAGGTCCTGGAAAGCCAGGGCGCCGCAGTTGTAGCCGATGATATTGTTTTTCTCCAGTGCTGGCCCAGCGCTCCAGAGAGCGCGCATCGACGGCATCACGTCCATGCTCAAGACTGCTTCCTGGGTCTTTTGCCAGACTTTCTTCGGGACCTTGGATTCGAACTTCTTCTTGAAGAAAGCAAAATACCTTTCGACAGCCTCTTCCCAGGTCTCACGTCGCTGCAGGCCGTCCTGCCACCGGGAGTAGGTTCGGTAGAATACGAAGAGCTGTGATGGAGAAAGTGATTTCATTCTTGTCACCGAACCCTTGGTGGACGTCGAAGTTCATAGGCTTCAAGATAGGCGGTTGCGTTGCGAGACCTTTCGACGGTGATGCCCCGACCAAGATAAGCGTGATTGCAAAACCAATCAGTCACTCCACGAACATATAGTTTCCGCTGCTCGGGAGGCATCTGGCGCCATTTTTTTACATGTTCGTGGTCAGTGACCATACGTCCTGTGGTCGGGACCTGTTTGCACACCGGGCAAACCCCATCCTGTCGTTCGAGGATAGCCAGCCATTCCTCGGCTGTAAGACCATACTTGTTCAGTGTGGTCTTCGACGGTACCTTAACCATGACTAGAAGTTTATCGCTTGCCGCGAGCTTCCAGAATGGAATGCGCGAAGCTGATGCGAAGCCTGTTCATCTTCGTCGCTTCCGAATACTGCTCCCCGGCAAACTTAGCTGCGTCGCGCTTTTCTTTGAGGTCTTGGTCAGCTTTCTTTGCCGCCAGATTCTCAACTTCATTCATCGCGACTTCGGCAATCCGCTGGCTGATTTCTTCGTCAGTCATGCCGGCGACGTTCTCTTTGAACTCCACATCCAAGTCAGCCCAAGGGCTTTTGTCTTTTTTCATGCGACGCATTAGAGTCTCCAATATTCTGTGTAATGCATTTTCGTTTCAGACCGAATATAGTCTGAGGACAGAAGTATATCACGAATCCTCAGTTCTTCTTCGGAGCTTTTGGCTTCGGGTCCCCGTCATCGTAGTCGTGGTAATCGACGTCCGGTTCTGAGTACTGGTTCCAGAGAAGGATTTCAAATTTCTCTTGCCAGTCGGGAACTAACAGCCCTCTTCGGTTCAAAAGCGCCAAGGACCCCTGAAGATAAGAAATCGCCACCAGCTCACCTTCGCCGAGGTCGTATTGCCCCGAGTCTGGGAGAATGCAGGGTCTGGGCGCTTCAAGGAGTGCTGTCCGAGCAGCTGACTTCAGAAGTAGAACCTCTTGCACCGTTAGTCTTTTGGACACGAGACCACCCGAGAATGCCCAGTCGATTTGTCGAATTCAATGTCGATAAACTGCGAAAAAGATTCTTTAACTTCGGTCATGTGGTCAATCACCAGGATGAGCTTCTCCTGAGCATAGCTGCGAAGAACTTCCAATGCGGATTCCTTAGTCACCAGTCCCTGGCCTTCCCCGCTTTCGTCCATTGAGAACCAACCAGGCATGCAACCAGTCCGGCGTTGAATCACGTCCATGAGAGCCAGGTCGACGATTTGATGCACGCTGGCTTTCATGCCGCCACTGAGCGCCGCTTCGAGTCTACCTTCGTGGCCGCCGACATTCACCAACGGCACGATGGACTTCTTGAGCGTACCTTTCTGCAGGAGTGATTCGGTCCTGAACCTAATAGTCACATGAGATACGTTCGGTAACCGTCCAAGTCGGGTATTGGCCTCTTCACTGATTTCCTGCAGGATTTCGTCGAAAACCAGCCCCAGGAATCCGTTGCGGCCCACCATTTCCACGTAGTCTTTTTCCTGGGCCAAACTCTTCTGCAAGGTCGTCAGCTTTCCCTGAGCCACAATTACCAATTCTTCCTGAGTCAGGACTTCTTGGGTATTGCGGTCGTATTCTCTTTGCTTCCATTCGTTCCCACCCTTGATGGCTTCAATCTTGTTTCGGGCATGGGCGATGAAGTTCCCCAACTCAAGCACCTTTGCAAGCCGGCTAGAGACCAAAGCCTCGGCTTCCATTTCTTTTTTGTATTTCTCCCGGCGGACGTTCTCAAAGTCAGCTCTCAGCGCAGTCGTCTTTGTGTTCAGCGCGTCAAGGGCTTGGAGCTTTTCTCTTTCAAATCGGGCGGCCTCGGCGCTAATATCATCATCGAATCGTATCTTCAGGTCTTCAAGCTTCTTGATGTCTTCGTGAGGCTGGAATGCATTTTGCGCAACGGCGATGGCACGTTGGACCGTGATGGTGAACGGGATAACTACGTTTTGGATGTTGTGAATCTTTGTCTTGAGCTGAGCCATTTCCTCCATGTACTTGGAGATATCCATGGCAACATCCTGAGGCCATTCCTGACCGCACGTCGGGCAAAGGTCTTCCTTGACGGCCTTGATTTTGGCTTCAATGGAATGAAGTTCTTTTTCCAGGTGCGGGAGACTGGCAGCAATACTGAGGGCTCCGGTCAGTTTCTGCCTCATGTCCTGAATGGCTGCGTCTTCTTTCTTTTTCCGGGCGGTGTCATCAGCCTGAAGGTCTTTGATTCTTTTGATGATACTCTCCCGAAGAGCTACCAATTCACTCTTGGGCATTACCTGAGCACGTACCTCCCGGGCATCTTTTTCAAGACCGAGGATGACCGCGGATAGGTCGTCCATCTTCTTGTTAAACCCGCCCTCGCTAATATTCTGTGATGACAGAACCTTAACCGCCTGCTTGGCTTCTTCGTGTTGGTTCTTCGCTTCTTCAAGCCTGCGCTGCGCATCCTCCAGGACAGTCACAACCCCAGAATCGTCTTCGAAAATAAGCTGTCCGGTGTTGTTCTTCTTTCTTTCTAGGGCTTGCTTCTCGCTTTGTAGAGCAGCTTCCAGCTGAGGTAACTGCCTGGTCAGGTTTTTGATTTCTTCTTCGGCTGCGTCCACCGAGGCCTCGAACCGGTCCAGGCCCACCAGTTGAGATAGGAATTCTTTTTTCTCTGAGTCAGTCTTGCTGAGGAACAGACCTCCGCGGGCCTGTGCTCTATACGTCAGCGCAGCTAGAACTTCTGGAATCTGACCAAAGACCTTCTGAAAATTCTCGCTGATGGCCCGGGCGCCGGTGATGGTTTGGTCGCCAATCTTGAGAACGTTTTTCTTTCCGCGGCCAATGACTACGTCACCTTGTGGTGTGCCCAGGCACAAGTAGACCTGCAGGGGCTCGTCAGTAAGCCAAGACTGTAATTCAGTCGCCGGCAATTGACCAGGAAAATCCAGGGCGTAAGCAATGGCCAAATTGACATTGCTCTTCCCGGTTCCGCTCGATTCACCGCTCTTGTTGTCGTTGCCTCGGATGAGAACGAGACCAGTCTCAGGGAATTTGATGAAAGCCTCTTCCGCGAAACTTCGAAAGGCTTTCATTTTCAGCCACTTGAGTCTTATCACTTGTTTTCTTCCATTTCTCGGTCAAACTTCAGAGAGCGTTCGCGGTGAATTCTCTCAGCATCGGCGGGCCTTGTCAATTTGCGAATCATAACCCCGTTGTCAAGGGTCTCGACAACCTGGGCCTGAGAGCCTTTCGGAGTCCGCACCAGGACCTTGCCGCAGATGCAATACCGCTGAACTTCGACTTCTTCTGTGCTGAGAAGTCTACGTTCCTTGCGGCCGCAGCCGGGACATTGGAAATAATACAAAGGCACGTCTAGGCTCTTTCGTCGGCTTCGTTGACGTTGGCACTGCGAATCCATTCAGCTGTATCCCGGGCTTCGGTCCTTTCCACTTCTAGGTCTCTCTTGAAAGCCACGGTTCCGCCACAGGTCCCGAGCTGCGAAGCGATGCTGAGGCTGGTCTGGATAGCTACCCTAACCGCGGGTACGCTATCCAAAATTCCTCCCTCAAGAGCATCGACATACTTACCTTCAAGGGCGTCGTAGACGGTCTTGGAATTCCTCATGGACTCAGTGATTTTGCCGATGATGGTGTCAACCTCTTCGGTCGTGTGACCAGAATTTGAGAAAATGAGTGCCGCAGTCTCTTTGAGAGCCGGAGCCAGGACTTGCTTGAGGATTTCGGTCTGTAGTGAATGTTCGACCAGGTTAATTTCCCGGGCAATTTTCAAGAGAGTCCAACCTCCACCCGGAAGGGCTCCGTGGTTGATAGTACCTCGGACTCCGCAGACTGCATCTTCAGCCCTGTCTCTTTTTTCCCGGGTCTCACCGAAGCTCGAACCGAAAACCTTCAGTTTGGCGATGCCGCCGGTGAGCTTGCCGATGCGTTCCTGGACGAGAGCCTTCTCCAATTCCCCGGACTCGGCTTGAATCTGCTTCTGAAGATTGTCGACCCGCTCCAGGACCAGGATTTCATCGTTCCTGCCGATGATTGCAGACCGGAAGCGACCGGCTTCGAATGCCGTAACCCCGCCACCAAGCTCGTTCAGTTCTGCGCGCTCCAGCGGAAAATCCAGGCCGTCAAAAATCTTCGCCCCGGTCAGAGCTGAAAGGTCCTTCAGGAATTCATACTGACCAGTTCGCATAGCACTCAGTGGCGCCAGCAACGGATAGACGTTGATGCTGTGTGCATCCAGGAAGTTCACGGCAAAGTCGGCCAGAGCAGCCTCACTGAATTTCGTGGCCACGAGGACGACATTGTGCGCATACCCTTGATTCTGCCAGGCATCGCCGATGCGCTCCAGAAGCAGGACCGCGGTCTGGGTCTGATTGATTGGCCCATGGTAGAGAATGAAGACCGGACGCTCCAGGTAACAAACCTGTGCCGCAGGGTCGTTGATGAACTTTTGGTAGAACGGTCCGCAGCAATCCTCATAGCCGATAGGAATCGGGTAACCGTCAATCTTCTCGGCCTCGTAGTGGCTTTCGCCCGGTAACTCCATGATGGTCACGTTGCCGTCATCACCGACAAGCCGAAAGCATTCCATCACGGCTTCTGCGAGGGCTGTGTCACCGTTGGCACTGACCTTGGCCACGGACTTGAGGATATTCAAGCCCTCTGGGGTCGTACTATCCGCGGGGATGGAATTCTGCTTGATGGTCGGTTCAACGTACCACCGGAAGGCGTCTTCCAGGGTTCTGACAACTCGCTGTGGAGAAATCTTTGGGTTTGCTTGGCAATATTCGCTTATCTTCCGGGTAATGGCCTCTGCGAGCACGGTTGCGGTCGTGGTCCCGTCGCCGGCCTCGTTGGCCGTCCGGACCGCAGCATCACGAACCGATTCCATGATGAGTTGCGAGGTGCTGTCATTGAACCCAAGGTGCCTGAATACCGTTACCCCGTCCTTCGTGACCATTGGCGGCAGTCCCACTTCCTGTCTCTCGATGAGCACCGGCATCCCGCCCGGTCCCAGAGTCGCCCCCACCATGTCCGCGCAGGTCTTCAGGGTGCTGAGAACTTTCTTCTGCAGCTGCGGACCTTTTACGAACATGTCTTTGCTTACTGACTTTGGCTTCTGATATTGCATCTTGGTCCTCGTTGACGATGATGGTCCGGTCGTTGGCCCATCCTTGTCCCAAAAAATATCTTTTGCGTCGAACGGAGATTATACCACCTTCTTGGAACTTTTTCAGGTATCTCTGAGTTTGACTTCGGCTCAACCCCGAGGCTGCAGCAAGTTGTTTATCACTCATGGTGCAGGGATTTCTCCTCCCGAGAATCATGAGCAGGACTTCTTTTCTATTGACCTCTTTCCCGATTCGGTCGTTGAGAAGGTCAGGGTACATCTTCATGAATGACCAGAGGCTCTTTTGTCTTTCCTCGTGAGAAGCGAACTCAACTAGCTCCTGGTAAACGACCCTGTCCGGAAGAATTCCTGGCGGGGTCAAGGCCTTCATCCTGAGCCATTGTTCTTCCGGGGATGGTTCTCCGGAGTCTACAGACCCAACGTAAAAAACTTTCCCGTTTCTGGGGTCCGCGAAGGTAAAAATTCTGCCTTTCCAAGCTTCTGTCACGGCCGGTATGGTAGCACGAACGATGAGGCTTCACCAACACTGAAGCCTCATCCGAAAGAAAAAATAAAACGGTGCTTCACAGTACCTACATCTCTGAAGCGTCAGTTTATTTTTCCTCTCCCCGGATCTGAAGCCTCAGTTTATTTTTGATGAGGCTTCAGTGTCACTATCTAAATCCTATTATCATGACACATATAAGAAGGTGATTTTTTGAGTTCGTAGAATTCTGACAGCTTAACAAATTGGCTGCGCCTTAATGGGAAAAATTTTCTTTTTCGCGTCAGAGCCCCGGTTTGGTGTATACTCAAAGTCTTGAGGTGGATGACAATGCTCGTGAACTTCGTCGGTAGTCCAGCAAGTGGGAAGACCACTACCGCGGCTATGCTCTTTGCTACCCTGAAGGAAAGAGGATTGGCAGCTGAGTTCATCACCGAAGTAGCTCGTTACTACATCGCTGAAAGAAAGTTTTTTCTGGCTCTGGAGAATTTGGAAATGCCGGTTCTCTACGACCTAGACCAATGCAAAATCATGGACCGTCAATACAGGACAGAGTACACGATGGTCATCAACGGAGGAAGAGATTCTCTGATTATCAGCGATGGAAGTCCATTGAACTCTCTTCTCTACATGACTCCGGAATTTCGCCAGAACCCCTTGATTCAAGACCTCGTGGAAAGAACCAAACGGCTAATGGAAGGTCCATGTGGTCTACCAAAGTCCCTGACGTTTATCTGTGCCCCGGTAGACCGTGACCGCAACATCCCCGACCCTAACAGAGCCCATGACTTAGAGCAGATTAAGAAAATCGATAGTCAACTCATTGACGTCATGAATCAAACCGGATTGGGACTGCTGACAGAACCCGGAGTCTTTCTGGAGGCACTTGGGGAATGGAAGGAAGCCCGCTGGATTTGGTTGACCGGTGACACTCAGCGAAGACTTACCGATGCCTTGGAATGGGTTTACCGAAGGTTATGTGAATGAAAAAAGTTCGTTGCTTTATTTGTCAGAGAGTGTTCAAGCATCGGCAACCAGGAATCTGGGTGGCCCGACACTTCCCTAACTGCCCAAAGTGGAAGTACCTGACAGAGCCGCGTCGCCTGGTTTATCGAAATGGTTCCTGGTGGGATGAATGAGCATTCTTGACGTTGTTGACCCGGTACGGATGTACATCCGCGGATACGAAGACCGTCTGGGAGAACTTCAGACCGGTCTCACGTACGTAGACAAGAAAGTCGACTACCTGATTCAGAGGCACAGGCACGCTCACTGGTTCCGGCGAAAGTATGGAGAAGAAGCCTACCAGGAAAAGATGAAAACCCTCAAGGCTGAGCGGAAGAAGTGTTTGCTCTTCATCGACGAAGAAGGAATGTGGACTTACTCCGGTCTCAAGTCCTTTGTCGAGTCCATTGTCCGATCCGACGAAATCCGTTCCCAAATCGAATATCCAGAGCCAAAACTCATGGCCTGGGACGCCAAGCCCGTGAATGAGAGGTATCCGTATCAGTTCACGGCCACCGAGAAAATGCTCCACCACCGTCACTGTGCCGTGGAACTCGCGACCGGCCTCGGGAAGACTTTTATTATTCTTCATCTGGTGAAGGAACTCGGTTTGAAGACTTTGGTCATGGCCCCGAGTCTCAGTATCGCTGAGCAGATTCGGGACCTGTTCATTGAACACTTCGGCCGGCGTCGGGTTGGACAGTTTTTTGACGGCCGGAAAGAAGTCCACAAGCTCATAACCGTGGGCATTCCGCAGTCCCTGATTAGAATCGAAGAAGATTCCCCGGAGCAGCAGGCCTTAAGCCAGGTCCAGGTCTTTATTGCCGATGAATCCCATCTCTGCCCAGCACAGACCCTGGCAAACGTCTGCTTTGGGCTTATGAAGGCCGCTCCCTACCGATTCTTCTTCTCGGGTACCCAGATGCGAAACGACGGCCTGGATACGCTCCTTGGCGCTATAACCGGGCCAGTCGTTCTTCGCATGACTGTCCGTGAAGGAGTTGACCACAATCCTCCGTACCTTGCCAAGCCCGTGTTCAGGATGGTCAAGACTTTTTCTCAGTCTCCGTTCCGGGGTCAGGACGTGAATGACATGACCCGGACGCATCTGTACTACAACCCTGTGGTTGTCAGCCAAGCGGCTTTGATTGCCAACAATTCCGTGGCGGCCTACGGTCACCCGGTATTGATTCTCGTGGATGAGATTGAGCAGTTCGTCCAACTTCTGCCTCAGCTCCGGCATCGGGTCGGATTTGCTCATGGGCCTTTGGACGCTGAGAACAAAGGCAAGGTCCCTGACGCCTATCATGTCAGTGAGCCGAACTTTCTGGTTCGAGAATTTAATAATCTGCGTTTGCCTATCCTCGTCGGTACCAGCTGCATCAGTACGGGTACTGACGTACAGGCAGTGAAGACGATGATAAACCTCCGCGGCGGAAAATCAGAAATCGAGGTCCGCCAATCTGTAGGTAGATGTACGAGACTTCATAAGCCCGGAGAGAAAATAGCCTGCAATATCTTTGACTTCGACGTCGCGAACGTTGAACCGGTGAGCCGGCATGCGAAGTTCCGGAAGAAGGTGTATGAGGAGATTTATGGTCCCGTGGAGGACGTAGACTGGCGAATGAGTCTGGGAAAATGAGATGTGAAAAACGCACTTTGTCATCCCGAACGACGACATTATGCCAAAGGCTTGTGTGAGTCGTGTTGGCGCCGGGAGCGGTACAATCGAAAGCTAAAGGGTTACTACCAGCAAAGATACATCGAAAATTCAGAACAATTTCGGGAGTATTCGCGGGGTTGGAGAAAAAGGAATCCGGGGGCGGCGAGAGCGAAGGGTACCTTACAGCATCGTTTTGGCAATCTACTCCAAGTATCTAAAAAACGTCGGCTGGAATGTACGCTTGCTTTTGAAGATTTTCTAAAGCTCGCAGCCCAAAAATGTACTTATTGTAATGGTTTTTTCGGCGGCAGCAAAACCGGATACGGCCTTGACCGAGTTGACAACAGCGTTGGTTATACTAGGGAAAATGTGGTTAGTTGTTGTCCCACATGCAATAAAATAAAAAGCGACCATCTTACATTTGAAGAAACCTGTGCCGCTGTACGTGCTATAATCACAGTACGTCAGGGGAATCAGGTTTCTAATGAGTGTCGATGAATCAGCAGAGCATTTTCAGGTATTTGCCTCCAATCTGGAGAAGTGCATTGAGAAGTACGGCCCCGGCGAAGACGAATCCCTCCTGGAGCGCCAACGCCGACAGATAAAGCTCCTCATCAGCCTTGAGACCAAGTTCCGGAAGGTTCTCCTGGAGCATCGTTGGGGTCCGGGAATCTACCGCCGGTTCGTTCACTTCATTTGCGAGGAACGCCGAAACATTCTCGCCGCCAGGCCCTACTTCCGGGAACGACAGACGGTTTTCACGAAGTACATCAGCAACGCCCTGAAAAAGAAACGCGACCGGTCTCTGTATCGATTCCGGTTCAATTACATGTTCGTGCTCTTTGCCCTCCGTTGCTACCGATGGCGGGCCGGTAGCGAAGTCGTCGCCTTGGCGAAGCAAATTGAATCCATCCGTCGGGAACTGATGGAAATGAACATGCCCTTGGCTATCAGCCAGACGCGAATTTTCTGGTCCAGCACCCCAAGGTCTCACCTCTCGTATATGGACCTGATTCAGATTCATTGTGCCGGCCTCCTGGCAGCCATCGACAAGTTCGTGCCCGGGAGCACCCGCGGGATGACTAAGACACAGGCCCTGGAGGAATATCGCAAGTTCCGAGCCGTGGCAATCGGAAGAATGATTGGAGACCGTATAGAGCAGTACTCTGAGACTCTGATTCACTTCTACCCTGTCGACAAACGGAAAATATATCGTGCCAATAAACGGCTTCGGCAATTTCCGGACCAGATTGACCACGAGGCCCTGTCGCAACTTGTCAACGCTGAAGTCGACAATCCCGCTCACCGAACCAACGCCGCGGAAATTGCTGACTTACTGGCTTCTGCCTCGGTTCTGAGCCTTGATGCTGAAACTGAATCCGAGCCAGATGGTATAATCAGCAGGTACGTGGACCCGGCAACAGAGGGTGGGGAAAAAATAGAAAAAGCAGACGCGATGATTGCCATGCAGGCTGCCATCCAGGACCTTCCTATGATGGAAAAGAAATTGTTGCGGATGCGAGGAGTTTCGTATGAATGAGCCTTTGCTGAACGCGAATGCGAAAGTAACCGGCTACATGCAGGTCCTGCCATTTGGGGCCTGGACTGTGGGTAAAGTTCTTGCCCTGGAGCCATTTCCGACGATGTCTATTGAGAAAGACACTCGCAGTGGTTTTACGACCATTCGCCAGAAGGCTACTCTGACGGGTCTCAGGGTTGTCTTTCCCTCGGAAGATAATCGATTTCTTGCCGGCGATACGGTTTTCGTGATGGCAGACAACTACGCCCAGCCATTCGCCAAGAACGTCTATGAGCAGGAAGGAAAGAAGTTCATTCTCTGTCCCGAGGCTCTCATCCAATTGGTGCGCCGTGGAACCTAAGTTCATGGTGACATATCTTGACGTCGGCGACCCGCACGTCAAGGTCACGGAATTGGAAGAATGCGGGCGCCTGGCGGATGAAGTTCTTGCCCTGGCTCGGGCAAAGAAGGTTGACAAGATTCTAGTGACCGGCGATTGTTTTCATAGTTTTGCGCTCCTGCGTCAGGAAGTCATTCGCTATTGGAAGGATACTTTCAAGAAGTGGACTCAGCCAAAAGCTATCGAAGGTACTCTCGGGATTGTCTGCCCGCCGGAGTTTGAAGTCATCATCACGCCCGGGAACCATGATATGACCGGCGACGGCACGACCGCGGACAAATTGAATGCCTTGATGATGTTTGAAGGTACCCCTGGGGTCACCATCGTCAGCAGACCCATGGTCATAGACAAGATGCTCATGCTTCCCTACTATCCTGACCCTCGGGAATTCGTGAAAGTCTGCAATCAGTACAAGGATTGCCTGACCGTGTACTGCCACCAGGAATTTAACGGCTCTGAATATGAGAACGGCCTGTTCTCGAAGAATGGTGTCAACCCTGAGGACATCCCCCAGAGTCAAGTCATCAGCGGCCACATTCACAAAGCCCAAAATTTTGGAAAGATTTTCTACGTGGGTTCTCCGCGGTGGCTGACGGCCAGCGATGCCAATCAAAATAAGGCCTTGTGGGTCATAACTCATGGTCCAAATGGGACCGTTGCCAGCGCCACCGCTCACTCTACGGAGGGGTACTGCCGGAAGATAGTCGAAGTTGATGACACTCCCGAAAGTCCCTTCAATGAAGCCTCTCTCAACCCAAATCATGAATACGTCATCAACGTTCGGGGACCATCAGCTTGGTTGGAATCTCGCAAACCCCTGTGGACCGGTCGTGCTCGTCCTCGAATGGTCAATACCGACGTGCAAGTTGCCCGGGTGAAAGAGAGCGAAGGCATTTCGGTAGCCTTTCAAAAGTTCGCGGCCGCTTACCAGCCAAAGTTCGGGACGGAGCTGGCAATCTTGAAAGCAATGGCAGAAGAAAGGCTGTTTGGCCATGTCGCTTAATCCACTTAATATTGACATGGAGCGCGCTCTTTCGTCGCTAGTCGACAAGAATGCTCTCCAGCAAGTACAGAGCCTGCGAAAAATGACGGAGTGGACTGGGCAAGTATTTGAATTCCAGCTCGCTAACCTGAAGCTATGGCCTCTAGTTTTGTTCAAGCACATAGCCACGAACGAGGTTCGGGTTGACACTGACAGCAAGGAAATCACGTTCATTCTTCAGCCCAAGCCTAAGGCAAGGAAGCCTTCAGACCTGAAGAACAACTTGGCGATTCTGGATTACTCAGTTCGAAAACTTCTCGGTCGTGATTGGCTCATCAAGGTGAGAATCGGCAATGTGCAAGTCCACCGAGGAGAAAAGTATGACAGAGCAATCTCTGACAGTTCAATCGCAGCCAATTGAGCAGCTTCTAAACATACGAGAGCAGGAAGCCCACGAGAAGTACCTCCGTGGCGGCGGTGCTCCGTTGGCGCCCTCGACGGCTGGGAAGTTCTTTGAACTATTTCTTCAGGGCCATAGCTGTGAGGAGATTGCCAAGCTCAACCCAGGCTTTGGTCTCGGCATCGTCGTCAAGGCTCGTCTTGACCACCACTGGGATGACCTCCGTAACGAACACATGCTGGAGTTGATGAAGGGCATCCGCAGTCGTGTGCAACAATCACACCTTGAGGCTGTGGTCTTTGCCGCCGACGCCATGGCTGTTTACCACAAGCTTATGGGTGACAAGTTCAAGAAGTTCTTGCAGACCGGCGACCCGGCTGAGTTGGGAGAGTTCAAAAACGCTAGCTTCAGGACGTACAAGGATTTTGTCGACATGCTGCTCAAGCTCACGGGACAAGATGGGGCCAAGAAAGCTCCACCGATTGACCCTTACCACAATCCCCAGGCGGTCGAGCAACCAGGCCCCCCAAAGGCCATGACGGCAGATGAAGCCCGGATGACCATCAGGGGCTACGTGAAGAGAGTCAAGTGAGCGACCTGACAGAATCAGATAAGGCCCGGCTAGCCAATGCTGTATTCTTTTCCTGTGAGACGAAGGAAGACCTTCAGGATTGGATACGGTGTTACATAGGTCTTGACCTTCCGGATTGTATCGTTGACCCTGAATCAACTTCTTCCCCGATGGACTTTGTCTGGGAAGTTTACAACGAGAGCCGCAAGAATAAGCCAGCTTTCAGTCGAATTCTGGCCTACAGCTGCCGAGACGGTTTCAAAACATTAGGCGCATCGATTCTTGAAGCGTTAATGATTTTGCACATGGGCCGCAGTGGCGCTCACATGGCAGCTACTGAAATTCAGTCTAAGAAAGCTCAGAGCTACGTCAAGGACTTTTTCAACAAATCTTTCCTAACCCCTTTCGTTACGGTCCGCAACGACCGCCGGTTGGAATATCTTCGTTTTTTCAATCCAGAGCTTGGCGAGAACCTGACGCAGGCTCAATGGGAAGGTCTTCCCGAAGCTGTTCGGGAAACGTACGAAAGAATCTACAACTACATTCAAATTGTCATCTGTAATACCGCCGGTTCCCGAAGCGAGCACGTCCCTTACATGTCCGTGGACGAAATTGACGTCATCCCGACTGAAAACAAGAAAGCCTATGAAGACGCGAAGTACATCCCTGCTCCTTGGAAAGGAAAGCAACCTATTACCGTTCTGACTTCCACTCGGGAATTCTCGTGGGCTATTGTTCAAAGGGAAATCGACAATGCTGCGAACACTGGTCTTGAGGTTCGGCATTGGAACATTATCGACGTCACAGAATCTTGCCCGCCGGGAAGACATCTTCCAGCCGAGCCCAAGATTCCCATCTACTACAGCCGGGAGAACCTCCGAGCCATCAGCGAAGTTGAGTACGAGAACCTAAACGATGAGCACAAGACCCTTTATGCCCGGGATGAAGGATACGCCGGCTGTCTGAAGAATTGCAAGCTCTTTGCTGTTTGTCGTGGGCGGCTCGCCACCATGCAAAAGTCCAAGTCCCCACTCTTGAAGGGCATTGACTACGTTCAGGACAAGTTCAAGGAAGTTTCTGTTTCTGGCGCCAAAGCCCAACTCCTTTGCTGGAAGCCCTCGGACACGGGTTTGATTTATCCGAACCTCAATCGTGAAATCCATGCCCTTACTGCTGCTCAGATGTGGCAGAAAATAACCGCCGAAGAGTGCGACCCAAATCTGACGAAGCTACAACTCATTCAACTTATGCTCGAACGGGGAATGAGATTCTTTGCCGGCATCGACTATGGTTTCAGTCACAACTATGCTGTTGTTACCGGTGCCGTCGACGGAGCAAATGCTTACGTTCTCGACGTTATAGCCATAGCTGGTCTGGAACTGGACCAGAAGATAGAACATACCCAGAGAATCAGACCCTGGAATCCGACCTGCTTTGGCGACCCCGAAGCTCCAGCGGATACGAAGACCTTCAAACGCAAGGGCTTCAAAATGAAGGAGTGGGTCAAATATCCAGGAAGCGTGAAGGCTGGCATTGAAGTTGTGCGGATGAAGCTCATGCCGGCCATGGGCAATCCGACCCTTTTCTTCCTGAAGGGCGATGCTGGTGTCGAGTTCTTGTTGAAGATGATGAGCAAGTATCACTTCAAGCTCAATGCCGACGGGACTGTCAGCGAAATACCAGCCGAGGAAAACGATGACGAATGTGACGCCATTCGGTACTACATCATGAACGTTTTCGCGCCGAAGGGAAAAATAAAATCCAGTATTGAATCCGAAGGCATGGTGCAGACATACGTGGACTCTGAATATCCGGAGGTTCTGGCGGCAAAGCGGGAACAGTATACCGAAGAGAACTGGATGTCCAAAATCATTGCCGAAAACACCGGCGAGGAAATTCCTGAATCTGAACAACCGACGACTAAGGGGAAGAAGGGAAGTTTCGTCTGGGATATCAGTTAGCCCGGCGACAATCTTCTCCGTAGGCGCGAGGAAGCCCGAGACCAAACTATGCCCAATGCCTTCATGAACTTAATTGCCAAGGTCCTGGCGTTCAGTGACGCGATTTCCAACAGCAATCCGTTGCTCAAAAACGTCGATTGGGACAGAGAGCAACTTGGGATTCCGGTCACGGACCCACGTGCGACTCCGTACACCATCGACCCTCAGGCTACGTTTCTGGTCTTCAATGGCCAGCGGACTACGGCCATCGACGGTACCACAGCTTTCACGGTTACTCTTTCGTCCCTGGACCCGAGTACTTATCGTTTCACTGCCGTCAGCGGCACTCCCCCAGGCCTTCGAACCAACAGAAACCTAGCCCTCAATGGTAGCGCCGTTACCATTGCCGTCAACGCCAACCAAACCGTCAACATCAGCGTTGTTTCGGCAGCAGACTTTACCGGAACCATTGTCGGTGACATTGTCTTCATCCCCGGACCTATCACCGGCGACGCGGCAACTCCTTTCAGTGCCCTGAATCAGGGCTTCTGGCAGGTCCTGTCCGTTGTCACCAGTAAGAACCTTGTCTTGACGAGGCCCCCTGGCCAGTCTTTTAGTGGGACCTCCGAAACCCAGACCCTGACGGCGTCTTCTCAGGTCCAAGCTTTCTCGGCTGCTGGAGTCCAGGTTGGTGACATCGTGGATATCACCGCTGGATTCTCGATCGGGACCCGAACCACGTTTGTGGTCAAGACCGTGACAGCTACGTTCTTTGAAATTGTGGCTTCGACCCCAATTGCTTTGGATACCAGCGTTCTTCCCGGTGCCACGGGTCTGATTTTCTACACTCTTGGCCGGACGTTCTTGTACATCGAAGTTGACCAGGAAGCTGCCGTCCAGGTGAACAACGATGTGGGTCAAACGCAGCGGGTAGCACCAATCATTCCCGCAGACCCGTTGAATGTCGGCATCTACATGAAGAAAGGCCCGGCGTACGCCCTTTCGATTGTGAATCGAACTGTTTTCCCGCTACACGCCCTCGTCATCTCGGCTCTGTAAATCATGGCCAAAAAGACTTCCATAGAAGCGGACCTCTCACCGTTCGCTAAAAGCCTCATCGAGACTGTTGTCAGCAATCGGCCGACCAAGGTGGCTAAGTCTGTAAAAAAGGGCAGCGGCAACATCCAGATGATGATGAATTACCCTTCCTTTGACGATACCCTCAACGTCCTGGAGGCAGCGGAATTTAAGAAGCTCGAAGAGGAACTGAATAAGAAAGTAGCAAGTTCCAGTCCTCTTGTGAAGTCGGTTCTTAACGTCCTCAACGGACCAGGCAAGGTCAGCATTGAGCGGTTGGCCTTTGAGACAGACCCCAGCCAACACAACATTTACCAGAGTGTCTACCGGGTAAAGCTTCGGCTCCTGCCCGATGACATCCTGAAGCGAATCAGTATCCAAGACGACCTTGTGGCGTCTATTGCCAACGCCCGCTGCAACCAGGTAGCTGTCTTCGGACGTCCACAGCCAGACCGCTTCGGAACCGGATTCAAGATTGAAGCTGAGCCCGGGTATATGGAGAAGTTGGACAAGGAAGAGAAGAAAAAACTCCAGGAGAAGATTCGTAAGGCCGAATTGAGGCTCCTGAATTGCGGTAGCACCACCGGCTGGTCTGACAAAGAGGCCCTGACCTTCAATCAGTTTCTGTTCATCTCTGCCCGCAATGCGGTCATCTTCGGTCGGACGGCAACGGAAATCATTTTCAAGAAGACCATGGATGGTAATAGGGAATTCCATTCTTTCAGGCCCATCGACGCCGGTACTATCTACCAAGCTTCGCCCCAAAGGGAAGCAGTGGAAAGCGTCCGCCAAGAAGCTCGAAAGCTGTTGGAGCAACTCAAGAACCGAAAACTGGAGCCGGAGAAGTTCGCGAATGACGAATACGCCTGGGTCCAAGTTGTTCACGGTCGTCCGGTGCAGGCTTTCACTCCTGATGAATGCTTAGTCCACAACTTCTATCCGGTCTCTGACGTTGAACTTGACGGGTATCCGTTGACGCCAATCGACACGATGATTGCTGCGGTCACGACCCATATCAATATCACGAACCATAATAAGCTCTATTTCCAATCCGGTCGCGCAGCCCGTGGCATGATTGTCATCAAGTCGGATGACGTCGACGAGGGAGTTATCTCCAAGATTCGGCAGCAGTTCAACGCCAGCATCAACAGTGTTGCCAACGCATGGCGTATGCCCATCTTTGGCGTCGGCAGCGATGATGAGATTGGCTGGTATCCAATCGACAACAGTAGCCGCGACATGGAATTCCAGTATCTTTCTGATACGAATGCCCGGGTTATTCTCTCTGCGTTCCAGATGAGTCCTGAGGAACTCCCGGGCTACGCACACCTGAGTCGTGGTACCAACAATCAGGCTCTCTCAGAAAGTAATAACGAATACAAGCTCGAAGCCCACCGTGACGTTGGCATCAGACCCCTAGTGGGCCAGTTCCAGAACTTTATTAACAGCCGAATCTTCCCGCTGATTGACGAGGAACTGGCGAAGATTTGTACCATCAAGTTCATTGGCCTCGACGTAGATACTGCCGAAAAGGAAGCCATTAGACTCCAGCAGGACATGGGCATTCACATGACCATGGACGATGTTCTGGAGCGCGTCGAGAAGAAGCCGCTTGGGAAGAAATTTGGCGGCAAGTTTATCCTCAATCCTCAATGGCAGGCTGTCCTTGACAAGTATGTGCCCGTGGGCGTCATCATGGAGGAATTTTTTGAAGTCCCAGGCGCCAGCAAAGACCCTCTCTATGCGTATCTCCGGGACCCGTTCTATTTCACGCAGGTTCAGAATCTCATGCAGCAACAGCAGCTGCAACAGCAAGCCGAGCAGGCTAAGCAAGCCGCAGCTCAAGGTCAGCCACTGCCTGGACAAGAAGGCCCCCCTTCGGATAGTGGTGGTGATGGTGGACCGGCGAAGAGTCGTGAGCAGCATGGAGCAGACCGCGAGCAGGTCAAGGAACAGGGCGAACAAGGCGGCTCTGACCAATCTGCTGGTGACCAAGGTCAGGACCTGACTCGGTCCATCGACCAAATGATTGGACTCCTTAGCAAGAGCGAAAACCAATTGCCTCCTTCCAAACGACGCCTGATAGCTCAACAACGGAAGCTGGTGACCAGCGCCCTTGAAGCCTGGGAAAAAGATAGCCAGGACACGCTGAAGGAAATCACCGATATCGCGCTGAAACATCTGCCGAGGAAATAGCCATGAAGGCTAGGCTTTCTCCCGGTGCGGTCAAAATCATAGAAGATGCTGTCGATGAAATCTTCAACCGGGCCAAGACCCGGCTTCTGGGTCGTTATGCCGGAGGCAAAACCTTGGCTGTTGGCTTCCTTCATGAACTTACCTTGCCTGGGGTCTTCGAAGCGGCTGCGGCCGAAGAAGGCGTGAAGCCAAGCGAAGATGTCCTGAATACAGTCCTGAAAATTGCCGGCAACTACCTGGATGCGAGCAAGCTCCGGGCCAAGGCCAAGATAGTCCACGGGGTCCAGTCGTTCATTACCGGGGCCGCGCATCAGGGTGTACCGGCGAACGTTGAGACGGTGCTCGGGGGCCAGCTATCAAAGCTCTGGGGCGAAGTCACGAACGATGTCAGCCGAATCATTCAGACTGAGACCACCCAGGCTCGAAACCTGAGCATCATGGATGGTATCGTGCGGGTAAATGCTGCCGCGGGAGTCGAAGACCCAAACGTATTTTTTGTCGTGGTCCGGGACATTTCTCTCTGCCCTGAGTGTCGGCGTCTTCACTTAAATGCTGGCGGTACTCCCCGAGTCTATAAACTTTCCGAAGTCGGCCACGGGTACCACAAGCCAGGGGAAGATGACCCGAAGGTCGGGGGATTGCATCCACTTTGTCGCTGCGTGCTTACGACTCTTATGCCTGGCTACGGGTTCAACAAGGATGGCATGGTCGAATACAAAGGCCCAGGCCATGATGAGTACGCCAAACAGAACAGCTAGCTGATTATCTTAGTCTGAGTTCCCTTGTTAGAGTTGTATGCCACTAGATACCCGTTTCGTTTCTGGGGGTCCACGGTAACAACTCCCGACGTCGTGTAAATAACCACCGTGCCGTTTTCGACAACTACGCTTTTCACATTTGCCATGGCAAATTCTTTCAGAAAAAATTGGACCATTGCCGCGAGCCAGCGGTTTAGATGGTAGCTTTCTGCATTTTGACGTGACTTTCGTCGTAGGTGACGTCGAGAACGTTCTCGCCGGCCCCATCGACGTTGATATCCGGAAGCTTCCTCGACCAGGTAGAAACCCCTTCCTCTACAGAAATAGTCCCGTCAAGGAAGTCGCCGTTGACCACGACTCGGCTTTCGGCTGCATCGCGGAGGAATTTCGGCGCCAGCGCCACGGCGCCATCGCCATTGATTCGAAAGGCTCCGGCTGGTCGAACCATTTCCCGGCCATCGCTTCGGGTCTCAGTCACCCGGTAGACGCTGCCGGTTATGGCTCCGTCGTCGTGCTCACGGTTACTGGATTCCCAGAAATAGGCCTTACCTTTGACCGTGTAGGTATTTTGGCTCTTGGTGGAAATCAGACAAGCCGCGGTCCATTTCCGGAGGGTTTCCGCTGCGGCGCTAGAGTAGCTGGTGCCCATGTACGACTCCTTTAAGTCGAAAAATAAAAATCATCAATAAGTCTTCTACACCCGACTCCTGGAAAAGTCAAGCTCTGTCCAACTTTTTGTTTCATTATAGCGATAATCTTACCTCTGCGGGAAGAAGGGGACCGGCGCATGTCGCTACTCACACTGCTCAACAGCAAATTTGACCCGGGACCACCGGCTCAATCCGGCATGCTTACTCTATCAGAGAAGCAGGCCCTTGACCAGTTTTTCACCAACCTGCTGCCTTTGGCGCAATTCCGCAGAGACGCTATCTCCGACAGCATTTCTGCCCTTTTGGACAACGCGGTCCCGCCCTCGAACAACCTTCCTTCCATTCTCGGGGCTCCAGCCGCTGGTACTGCCTTCTCCAGCTCGCGCTCTGACCATTCACACGGTTGGGGAGTGCAAGCCGGTTCTGCGATTGCATCGGCTGCGACCATTGCTCCCTTTGCCGGCGTTCATCACGTCACCGGGACAGCTGCTATCAACACCATCACCCCGCCCTATGCCGGTTTTACCGGTTCCATTCGCTTGATTCCAGATGGCCTTTGGACTCTGGCCACCGGCGGGAACATTGCCTTGGCTTCGACCGCGGTAGTCAGTCGAGCCCTAACGGTCACTTTCGACGGTACCTCCTGGTACCCGAGCTACTAAAGACACAATCTTAATTCCTTAGAGGAGAGAAACAAATGGCAAACGATTTCGTCAAGGTCGCACCCGATAGTACCGGTAAAGCGGTCCAGACCTTTCTTAACACTGTCGGCGGCACCCCTGTTGAAGCTCAAGGTATTGCCCTTGTCGATTCCGGAAGCGGTAGTGCTATTGCTTCCTCGACAGCCGCATTGACGGGAACCGAAATGGGTCTCGCGGTCCGACTCATTCCTAGTACAACTTTGGCTCAGCTCGTGCAGCAAGGCGCTCCGAACGCGGTGGCGGCTAACGGCTGGCCGACAAAGTTGACGGACGCTACCGGCAACATTGCCAACGTCTTCCAATTCCACAACGCTGACAATCAGGCCCTCGGCGCTTCGTCTTTCGGTTTGAACACCGGTGGCGTGGCTCAGCTCCTGAACGCCGGTGGTCGTGTTGACCGTCAGCGTGAAACCGGGACTGATAATGCCCCGGCGGCTGGCATCGCCTCTGGGTCTCAGCAACTGGCTTCGCCGATTTCCATCACTTTGGCTCAGGTGGTAACCGGCAACGTGGCTTCTCAGACTGTCAACGTCTCAGCTATCAGCGGTACGAACCGTGGCGCTGCCTGGAATATCCAACCCGGGACTGTGCTCTTAGTGGAGCCGGGCCTGGCTGCAGCTGAGGCCGTGGTTGTTACCGCGGTCGCAACCGGCCCTGCCCGAGTGACCGGTATCTTCTTGAACAGTCACTTGAATAACGGTGCTGTGACCACAGCTGCGTATAATCAAGCTCGTGATGCCACGGCCCCGGATGGTTCTACCGGTCAAGGCTTTGCGGCCGGCGCAACATTCCTTTTCAATGGTACCTTGAATACCGGTGCCGGTGGATGGGAAAGCGAACGAAGCGCCGCCGGTGAACAAGATGGTGCAACCGGCGTCGGTACAGCGGTTGCCACAGAATACTTGTTCAATAGTGGCGGTCCTCTGTTGACTGGCGCTGTTACACCCAGTCAGTTAGGGTATGACCGAGCCCGCAATCTTCAGGGCAAAGGTCGAGGAACCTCTACTCTGGCCCAGGCCGGTACTCTGGCCGTTGGTTCTACGTCCTTGAACCTGGCTGCGGTTGTTGGCTTGATGCCTGGTTCTCCGATTATCATCGAACAGGGCCTGGCAAACGAAGAAGTTGTCTACGTTGCTACTACGGCAACTCTGCCACTGACTGCGACGGCAGTTCCTCTTGCTTCTCCGACTGTCGCCACCCACGCTAACGGCGTCGCTGCAGCTTGGGATATTTATGTCAATAAAGGCCCGGGCATCGCCGGATTCCTGGCAACTGGTATCGCCATCGCAGAAGAGGCACTCTGGGACCCCGTGTCCAACCTCTTCTACCTGGAGCGTTCTGCGACCCAGGATGCGGTCAGCGGCCAGAACGTTGTCATGGAGAACCCGGCTCTTTGGAACGGTGCAACGTTTGACCGTGGCCGTAGCGGTTCTGCTGCTACTCTTGCGGCTCAAAGCGCTACCGGTTCTGAACTGACTACGACTCCAGGTAACTGGACTGTTGTCAGTACCCCTGCGGCTAATACTCAGGCGTCTGCGATTAAGGCTGCTGGTGCTGCCGGTGTCCGGCACGTTTGCAACTCGATTTCAGCAAGCTTCGCCGCTGGCGCGACGGCTGGCGCCGCAATCTTGGTGAACCTCTTGGACGGTGCTGCGATTGTGTGGAGTCAATACTTGACAGCTCCAGTGGGCGATGTTCGAGCCATCGACATCACTGGTTTGAATATCGTCGGTTCTGCGGCAACGAGCATGACCCTTCAGTTTGCGGCAGCTGGTGGCTTGACTACCCTTGAGTCTGTGACCATCGGCGGATACGACTCCATCTAATAATCCTGCTTCGCTAGACTAGGACCTAAGAGCCCGACTTGCTTTCCGTCAGTCGGGCTCTTTGTCTATCTGGCAGCAATCTTTCCTTAAGGAACCCAGGAGCTATCCAGTATGGCGTCTACAGGAATGGTACTTGACGGCGTCCTCGCGTCCGAGGCCATTGACAGCTCCGGTGAAATCCTCGACATCAAAGGCGCAGACATTTCCGACCTTGTTGAGGGCAAAGGTATTCTCAACTGGGAACACAACGGAGACCAGGGCAGTCAGGACATTGTTGGGAAAATAATCTACGCCAAGAAAATATTTTCCGAGAAAGACTGCGACAACGACCGGGAGCTTGAGTTCTATCATAAGGTCAGGTTGCCGTTGATTTACGGCATCGGGCGCCTCTTTGACGGTTCCGGTCATCCGAATGCAGTAGCTCTGGCCGCTCAGATTCGCGACTACCTGGCCAATGACGAGCCCATCATCGTCGGCTTTTCCATCGAGGGTTCAACGCTCGAATCCAAAGACAAGAGACTGCTCAGGACCGTGTGTCGGAAGGCGGCTCTGACGGTCAAGCCCTGTAACAAATCCTGCGTTGTCGGCGTCGTGGAAGACCCCAACGCCCCGAAGGGCTTCAAACAGAAACCAGATGACAGCCTGAAGCTTAACGAGCACCCTAATTACACTCGACTCGGCGGCTCTGAGTTACAGTTCAATCCGGTTCTGGATGGTGATGTCCTCCAGCGGGCATTGGCCAAAGTTGAATCCGTCCGGAAGGCTCTTGAAGCCGGGAACTATAACGTGGCTCCTTCGGCTATGACCGGCGGCGCTGCCCTTCAAGTCGAAGACCGAAGTCTGCACCTGGCTCATCTCCGCAATCAGGCCCGGGCAGCACTTAGGGACTGGGACCGGAAGACGCCGTTTCGTGAGGTCCTGAAGCACAAGCTCCCAGAGGCCAGTGACGATTTCATCGACCGATTCTCGAACCTCGTCGATAATTACACGATGAAGCTCAGGAAGGCTCAGGAATCTTTTTCCAAGTGCATGGAATGCTCAAAGCCGCCCAGATACGAGGCCCGGTGGGCTGAAGGCATGGCCAGGGTCTGGTTCTGCGAAGACCATTGGCCTCAGTGGGAAGAAAAGCACCAAGACGACATCGACTTTGTCCGGAAGCTGACTGACGCCCGGGTCGGAAGTAAGTATGGTGAGGCTCCTGGGGAAACTCTTCAGAAAGCCGAAAAAGAATCATTGAACTGGACTGCCGGAAAGCAATCATGGGCTGGGGAAACAAAAGTACATTCTGCCGGAGCCCGTCATGGAGAATACCACGTATTGCCACACCAATCGGGAGGTTTTGACGTCCAGTATTACAAAAAAGGGCACGACTCTCTAAGGTCATCTGCTAAAGCCTCCACTCTTGAGAATGCCAAAGAACTTGCTTCTCAGCATCATAATTCTGGGGAATGGAAACTTTACAAGAAGGAAGGTGAACCTCGAAAGCCTGGTAGCCGTGGCAGTCAAGCCCCGTCATTTAAGAAATGGGTAGAAAGTGGCAAGGCCGAGACTGAGCAAGCCACCATCCGCGGCAAACCCGTGCAGCCGAATCCTCAAATCAAGCAACCTCATTTCGACGAGAAAGCCGGAATTCTGCATACCCCAAAGGGCAGCTTCCCGATGTATATCCCCTCTCGGGATAAAGAGAACAAGGGCGCTGGTGAAGCTTTCCACAATATCCTCAATGACCCCAAACTCAGCAAGTTTCACGATTATGCTACTGAGAACTGGGCCCAGGTTCATAAGCTTCTGAAAGAAGGGAAACTCCCCGAGGAAGTCATTATGCACGGAGTTCTCTTCTCCCAGCTCAGCCCTAATACTCCGGTGCCGGTGCAGGAATTGATGTACGGTCATCTTGTGGATTCGATGAAGCACACGGGCCTGGACCCTCGACATTCCGAATTTTCGAACATCCGTCAGGATTGGCTAGGTCGAGACAATCCGTCAGTGTTCCCAGAGCATGGCCGCAGCCATTTCGAACGGCTCCAAGAAGAACTCCGGAATAAGAGAGACTCGAAGCTCACTAACCGCAAGGCCGGGGATATCAGCAGCTTCATGTTGGCGAACAATAAGTTCAAGAACATGGAGAAGTACCATACTCTCCACCAAGGTCTTGTGGAATTGGTAAATCGCCATCGCCATGATGCCCGCTCCGCCGTCCAGGAGCTGATGGACCACAAACACCGCGCCATGCTCTGGAATTCGAAGCGAAATCGGGACATCGATAAAGGTCTTCCAGACCCTGGCGAATACCAAGGCCCAGTGGTTCCTGGTCTTGCTCCCAAGACGGCCAGGTATACGTACGGGATGATGGGTGGTGGAAACGTCATAGTCCCGGATACGCACATGAGCCGGTATCTGTTCGGGTTGGAGAAGGGCAAAGACAATCCGACGATTTCTTACGTCAAGGACCTGCTCTGGAATCCGAACAACAGTGAAGTCCTGAACGCCATCGACCGCTATTACGCCAAGCACCATGACGCCGTCAAGCACATGCGCGAGCATCCGCGTTGGGGCTCGGAATTTGAATCAGACGAAGACGCTATCTTCCCAGCGTTTTGGAAGAATTGGGTTGCCATCGCTCCTCACGAAAAATTCCGCGGCCTGTCGACTCTGGCTCATAATGAGGCCACCGACCATCGACCTTTCTGGGAAGCAATTGCTCCGCATCTGACCAAGAACGAAGGCGAATCCCTGGATACGTCTTTGCCCGAGAAGACTGCCATAACCATGCATTCTTGGGTCAAGGAATATGGCGAAGTTCCGGCAATGATGCTCTACTATCGATACCTGGCACCGCAGCTGTTAGAGGCTGCCAAGCGCCGGTTAAATAAGAAACCGAATCCGGTGATGAAGTTCGAGGCCATGACCATTGAACTCCGGAAGGCTTTCGGCGACCCGAATATTTTTGACCGACAGGGTCTTAAGTCGCCGGCTAAGGCGGTATTGGGTACTCCGGAACGGGCGAAAGCTTACGCTCAGGAATTTGCTCAAAAGAATGAGCAGAACCGGCTGCGAAATATTGTTGATTCTCAGCGTCATAGTGTCGGTGAGTACAATCAGCGCCCGGAACAACATAAGCTTGTCCACGGCCTTGATTTCAACAAGGAAGGCAGACGACCGGAAGCCCCTACGGCTCAAAGCGAAATGTCTCATTGGCGGAAAGCTCCAACTGGGTCTTGGGCGTTTGTAAAAGGGAGTTCTATCATACACCGGAGCGCCTATACGCCTGCGGGGGGTGGCAAGGCCCTGACTGAGCCTCACGAAGCTTTCAACGAAGCACGGCGCGAGGGATTGTTTCATAACCTAGCCCACAACGTTTTCAAGCTCGGCAATTACCTGCCCACGGTCTCGGTGGTACACCATCCAGATTCCGGCGACGAACTTGCAGTCATCGAGAAAATCAAAGGCGGCGAGCATTACCATGATTCTCCTCAACACCGGGCAATGCTTCAGCAATTGGGTGATAGCGGTGAACTCGACAAGTTGATGGCTCAAGACCTTATCCTGGGAGTGCCAGACCGACATGACCACAACTGGATGGTAACGCCCAAAGGAATGAAGGTCCTTGACCATGGATATGCTTTTGAGGACCCGGGCAACATTCCCGACTATATCGAGCGGTATTCATTTCTGGGCAGAGACTTCAAAAGCATGAAGCCTCACGAGCTTACCGAACTTGCCCGGAATTGGACCGGCGCTCCGGTGCACGATAGCGCCCGTCAATTCATCAGAGACATTGACGAGGATGCTCTCCGTCATGAGATGGTCAGGCATCAGGCCCCGCAGCATATCATCGAACAGACGATGGAAAGACTCCGGAAGGCAAAGGAAATAAACGATGACGAGAAATTCAAGCACGGACTTCCGAGGATGAAACTCTGGAATTCACACGCTTACCGTGGTCCCGAGGATTACTAATGGACATTCAACATGAGAACATCTGGCTGGTCTTTGCCGTGCATCCCAAAGATGGAAGTGACACGATAGAGCGAAGCCTTGTCGGGAAATTCAGCCTACATGATGGCAGACTGGACGTCCTGGAAGACCATGTAGGTTTTCTCAGGGACTTGGAGCGGCAACCTCCGGCCGTGGCGACGCGGAAAATCTGGTCTATGGAGCATTCACCATACCTGCAGCTCATCAGTCTCGAAGAGCTGAAGCAGGGCGAACATCCTGACCTACAGCCGTACTTGACAATGGTTCATGGTAAACTCGAAGATGTCGAACAGCCAAAGGGAGAGAATGTTTTCGAGTACCATCGACAGGGCATGGAAGCGCCTCAGACCGTCACCGTCAATGAAGATGGCACCGTCCTCCTTGATGGCCACGAGCTTATCCCCGAGGAAGTCCAGAGACTTCTCCAGAACGCAGCGCAGGGCGTTGCCACAATCCGTTATCCCCAGGACCACGAAGACCAGGCCATGCAGAAGATGGAGGCATTGCTAATGAGTCTTGACGGCGTTGGCGAGTCTGGCCTCGGCAGGGCCATGCAAGAACTCCGCAAGGCCCAGAAGGATGGCCGCATCGAATCTTACGTCGCTGAGGAAATTGCCCGGCATCTATTCAAGGACACCTTGGTTCCGGTCATGGGGAATCTGAAAGCGTACCGAGATTTTCTCAGTCGCCCGCGGCGGGGCATCCACGTCCACATCGACGGGAACCAATTTAAGTCCATCAACGACACCCACGGTCACGAAGTCGGTAATCAGGCCATCAGGGGTATCGGGATGGCAATTCGTTCAGCTCTCGATGAAGCGATCGGACGCGCCAAAGCAAAGTCCTTTCGTACCGGCGGTGATGAATTCGTGGTCCATGTGCCAACTCACCAGGAAGCGGCTCATTTCTCTAGAGTCCTGAGGTCCAAGCTCGAAGCCCTGCCGCCTGTCGGCGGTACTCATGGCCTCAGCGTGTCAATGGGATTCGGAATGGTTCCGGAGCATGCCGAAGCAGCACTGCAACAGGCCAAGGAAGCCAGCCACCAGGCCAATTATCAGCCGGGCAAGGCTCAGCATCACGTCCATAGTTTAGTTCCGGGTTCTGAGGGAGCCTTGTGAGGATAAACAAAACTTGCGGGTGTTTGGAACTTCCGCACTATGCCAAAGGTATGTGTATTCGAACTGCCATCGGCTAAAGGACCTGGGTTCGCCAACACGCTATTTCTTAGCGCAATCCTTACAGATTTTCTTCCGGCCGTAGAACTGCAAGTCCACTGACAGGACTTCCAAGCAGGTTTGGCATTGCCGCAGGTTTCGCCTGGCGTTGCACCGCCGGCAGGCTCTGTTCACGTCCAGGGGCCGGTTGTTCCCGCAGACTTCACAGACCGTATCCGGGTACTGGCGCCGATAATATTCTTGGCTTCGGCACTTCCGGCACCAGGACGTAACCTCTCTCTTCCTGTCCCGGTGGGGACTCTCGTGGAACTGATTCTTGGGCTTGGGGAGGCCACACTTTGAGCAGACGTAGTTCACGAAACAAAAGATTGTCGCTTCACACAATTTTTGTTCCAGCTGAGAGGCAATCTAATCCTTTGCACAAGACTTTTCAACCAACTTCTCTGAAGGAGAAAGACCATGGGGCTCACTTCCTCGAAAGCAAACAGCATCGCAGGCGAACTACTTGACGCGCTTCAAAAGCGTTTTGGTAAGGCGACCGCTACTGACGGTGGCTTGGACACGGACGGAAACCGTCTCATTAAGTACGGTCCCGGTACGGCCGGCAGCCAGTCGGCGCTCATCAAGGTCAGCGCGTTCCCGAACATTGGAGCAGATGTCCTTGGTCTGCAGCAACAGTCTTACAGCCCGACGCTGATTCAGATGGTCCTGGAAACCAGCACCATCGCCAACGTTGCGCTTCTGCAATCTGCGACCCTGATTCCGCTTAGCGATGAAATCGCGAAATTCGGGACCCGAGTTGAATTGTTCATGACCGCAAATCTCACGGGTCCTTCGGCAGCAGGTATCACGGGCAACCCCGTTGCAGTGTACGACGGCGCTTCGCTCCAGTACCGGCAATTGGCGAGCTTGTAATCCAAAAGATTTTTTCAAGACGGGAAACGTCAATGAAAATCAAAAACTCAGAGCTTATGGCAATTCTCGAAGACGTCGAAGCCGACCTAGCGAAGGCCTTCGATTCGTCTAAAGGGAACTTTGCCAAAGCTGAAGAGCGTGAGTTCGTAGAGGAAGGTCGTAAAGCCAAGGAACACGATGGCTATCACGACAGCCCCGAACATCACGACAAAGAAGTTCTGCCTGAAGTTCACAAGGCCTCTCCGTCTGCAAGTGAATCCAGTACTTCTGCCAGTAGGTCTGCCCGAAAGGCTGAAGATTCTGCTCACGGCGGCCCGGAATGGTCGAAGGTTAGAGAAGGCTCTCATTCTTCTACGGCTCAAAAGGCTGAGAGGTCTGCGAGCGAATCTTCTACGACCAGTGGTTCACTGAGCAAGGATTCACCGGATTTTGGCGACAAGTCGCCTTCTGATGGGTCTCCGAGCGCTGCCAGCGAAGGTAGTGCCAGCGGCGGTGATAAGTCCCCTGAAGACCTTCACAGCGAATTGAGTGCTGAGGCTCAACCCGACCAGGCTCCGCCCGAGAACGGTGACCAACCCCAGGACCCAGGTGCGATGCAGTCATATAGCCCTGAGGAACTGATGTCTGAGTACCTGAAACTTCCTCCCGAGGAACTGGATATCCATCTTCAAGCTGCTATGGCGGCCAAAGAACAGCAAGCCGGTGCGCAGCAGCAACCGGCTCCTGATGCTATGGCTCAACCCCCGGCTAGCCCTTCCCCGGCAGCACCGGCACCGGCTCCTTCTCCCAGCCCCTTGGCTCAGAATGAGAACCGACTGGACGCAGTGTCCCCGAGTAAGGCCAATGGCGGACAGAACCGCCTTCTGGATGTGAAGCCCACGGACGCCAAATCCGCAGGCCCGAGCAGACTCGCTGATGTGGCTCCGAGCAAGGAACACATGGAAAGCACGGACCCAGCAACCAAAGGAAACAAGGCCATGGGCAAGTCCGAACAAGAACAAGACAACCTCAAGAAGTCCGAAGCGGAGAAAGACTCCCTTATCAAGACTCTTCAAGAGGATGTGGAAATTCTTACCAAGGCCGTGAAACACGTCCTTGAGACTCCGGTCCGCAAGGCTGTGACCAGCATTTCTTTCATCCCCCGCGCCGACGCGGCCCCCGCGCCTGCAGCTGAGGAAAAGAAAGCTCCACAGAATCTGAGCGATGTCCGGGCTCGGCTGAATCAACTGACCCAAGACCCCAAGTTGGCCAAGTCCGACCGTGAACTCATCACGGCTTGGTACGAGCGGCGAGCAAGTCTGGAACAGTTGGCAAAATTTTTCGAGTAACACTGAAGGAAACTTTTCTTAAAACAGGAGAAACGTCATGGCAAGTGAAGTCACCCAAGCATTGCTGAAGGCCCTAGAGGCGGGCAACTACAATGCAGCTCCCTCGACTTTGGTCCAGGGTTCCGCATTGCAGATTGAAGACCTCTCGCCGGTGATGAACAACGTCACCTACGATGACAGCCACATTAAGCTGCAGAAGATGCTGAAAGTCGACCCGGTCAAGAGTACCTTGGCCCAATTCGACCGTCAGCTCAGCTACGGCATCTTCGGGGCTACCGCCCAGAACGAAGGCGCAGTCGGTCAAGAGGAAATGAGCGAATACGTTCGTATCGTGGTCCCGATGGCCTATTATAGCCATGTTCGTCGTGTGACGGTGGTCGCAAACCTCGTGGCAACGGTCGACGGCGTCAAAGCCGAAGAGCGGGCAGCCAGCGACGGTGCGAAGAAAATTGCCGGCGATATCGAGTTCGACAGCTTCCGCGGTAAGGCGGACTTCTCGAACGCGGGTCTTTTCGACGGCTCCATGCTTGCTATCCCCGGTCTTCCGAACATTCTCGGCCTGGATGCCCAGGTCCGGATGTCGGACGGTCAGCGGAACGCAACGGACTTGATGTTCGGCGAGTTTGGGTCTGACGACACCGTGGTCATCCAAGGTGGCGGTACCCTGACGCAGGACAACATCGAAGACGCCAGTGTCCGGTCCTCGATGAACTTCGGTATGGCGGACAAGTTAGTCGTCGACCCGAAGGTTCTCAGCGCCTACAACAAGATTTCGTTCGGCAAAGAGCGAATCATCCTCGCCGGGGCTCCTCAGGACGCCACCAGCGCCGACCTTCGGCGTCAGTGGGTGTCCGGTGGAACCGTCAACGTCGAGGCTTCTCGATTCCTCTCTGGCAAGACCCGTCCGGCAACGGCACGGTCTTCTTCGCCTGGCGCGCCTTCCATCGCGCTGACGGACAACGCTGCTCAAGGCACCAGTGCTCCGGCAGGTACTTACAACTACTACGCTTCAGCTGTCAACGAGCGTGGTGAGTCTGTCAAGTCGACCTCTGTGACTGTGACCATTGCCGCTGGCGACAGCGTGACGGTTACCATCACTCCTCCGGGTTCCGGCGTGGTTCGGTACTTCAACGTGTTCCGTTCGAATGCCGGCGGCAACGATGCGACCTCGCGGTTCATCGGCCGTGTGTCCAACAGCGGCGCTGCGACGACAACCTTCCTCGACCTGTTCAACAAGAATCCTGGTTTCGTCACCGGCTTCTTGATTCAGGGCGATACGATGGCTTTGAAGGAGTTAGCCCCGTATTCTAGGCTGAAGCTTGCAGTTACGGACCTGAGTATACCTGAAGCGCACTTCAGGTTTGTAACGCTAGCCGTTATGCATCCGAGAAAGAATGTTCTGGTAGACAATCTCAGAGGCGCATTCTAACAAACCGTAAAAACTTAGATTCTTCCAAGCCGGGCGAGCCCTAAAAAGCTCGCCCGGCTTCGTTTTTGAGGTTTGTGATATACTCTTCGTCACCATGGCAGATGAAGAAAGAAAAAAGAAAAACGCAGAGAGACAAAGGCGATGGAGGGAACGACATCCTCCAACGGAAGAAGATTTGAAGCGTGCTGCTGAGAGGGCTGCAAAGCGGCGACTAGAGAATCCAGAGAGGGTTGCTGAAAGCAATAGAAGGTATTACCAGAAGCATCGAGAGGATATTTTGGAGTATCAAAAGCAATACAATGCTGAGCACCCTGAGAAGAATATAGAATGGATTAAAAATCATCCCGACAACGTAAAGAACAACCGTCTAAAAAGTCACTATGGCATCGACCTCGATTGGTACAATGAGACTTTATCGAAGCAAGGTAATGGTTGTGCCATCTGCGGAACAAAAGAACCTGGAGGCGCAGCCACCAATGGTTACTTTCACGTAGACCACGACCATGAAACCGGCAAGCCCAGAGGTCTTCTTTGTCATGCCTGCAATACTTCTCTCGGTGGCTTCAAAGAATCTACAGACCTCCTCCAAAAAGCCATCGACTATCTCAAATCTTTCCTCATTTGCTCGGGTAGTTCAGCGGTCAGAACACCGCACCTGTAATGCGGCTGTCGAGGGTTCGAATCCTTCTCCGAGCTTATTCCACGGTAGCTCAATCGGGAGAGCGCCTAACTGTTAATTAGGAAGATGTTGGTTCAAATCCAACCTGTGGAGCTTTCGTGGTATACTGAAGGTCATGAAAATTATTTTCCTCGACATGGACGGAGTCCTGAATTGCTATGACACCACGGACCGGATTGTGTTCCCGCCCTGGAATCAGACATTCTTGGGCCTGGACAATGATAAGGTCCAGCTGCTCTCCAAGCTCGTCCAGGAAACCGGCGCCAAGGTCATCATCAGTTCCAGCTGGCGAGAAAACTTCAAACCTCAAGAACTTCAGAAGACCCTCAACGAGCGTGGATTCACCGGTGAGGTTGTCGGTGAAACCCCGAAGTCTTACGAGCAGGTAGGCTTTGGCCTGCCCTCTAAGCGCGGTGACCGTAGCGATGAAATCCAGGCCTGGTTGGCGGCGAATCCCGGGCTGGAGTCGTTCGTGGTCGTTGATGATATCAAGACCCGGTACTTGGACATGGGCAGGCAGGTACAGACAAGCATGGTCACAGGTTTTACGCAGGAACACTACGACCAGGCCCTGACGATTCTCAACAAAGCTCTTTGATTAGGGAGGTCAATCGTGTGGATTTTCGTTGACAGGAAAAACAGAAGCTGGCTCGTACCTTGAAGCGTGTCTGATGAAGTCCTGGAAGGACTTTCAGAAAAAGAAATCACGAGTTCGGAACTGGAAGCCTGCAAAGACGTGGTTGTTTCCTTGAACCCAGTTCCCCTCTCGATTGAGGTTCCGAATGCCAAGACACGAGCCGCGATGGAAGAAGCGGAGCAAGGCGGTCTGCCTTCGTTCGATACCGTGTCCAAGTTGATGGCGGATTTGAAAGAAGACTGATGCACAACCACTCAATCACCGTGGGCTGTCACACACTTTGTCCGGCGTTCTGCGTCTGTGCCTGGCGGTGTGCCTACTGCAATCGTCAACGGCCGATGATGGCGGACACAGAGTCGTGGCCGGTACAGATTTGCGACGAATGTTACTTGGAGTACTACAATGCACAAGACGATAGGGCCGAAGAAGAGAACGGGGCGGTACATTGAGCGGTTTCCGCATTGCGACCAGCGCATCCTCCATGCGCCGGAGGAATGCGAGTTCTGTGACCGTCATCCTGAATGGCAGGAACTGAGGATGGCCTGGAGTATTGCCTTTACCGGTTGGACTCCTGACGCCAATGAGCTTCCCTGTCCAGCCGACAAAGCCCGCGGCCCTGACCATCAGAAATGGCCTGGAAATAGACCCGCCGGCAATGATGGCAAGACCCCTGAGCCCCTGAGCAGCTAATGACCAAGGAACTCACTGCCGACTCTAAACATTGTGACCATCGGTGGTTTCTTGTGCCCGGCGCCGAAATCGATGGCTGGCAGGTATTGGGTTATTGGGTTATTGGCTTTGTGTGCTTTGCAAGTTAAGAGGCCCAAGTAGCCGTTTCGGATGTCCGGGTAAATGGTATGACTACTAAGAAAGAGAAGAAAGAGGATAACGCCGCGAAGTGGGCCCATGAAATAGCTTTGCGCGCCCGGGCCAAGAAGGTCATCAAGGGCCTGTGCCGCGACCTCCGGGACGCTGAGAAGATGAAGCTACCCTGTGATGAGTGCGCGGAACCGGCTACTGGCCGTTGTTCGTCCGGGAAGCATTGGCTCTGTGACAGCTGTGAACTCTGCAGGGCCTGCGGCTGTGATACAATCAGGTCATGAGATATTCTGTCCCGGGCTGGTTTGCCTTCTTGGTCCTGGTGGCCATAATCGGACTTTCTTTATTTGAATTCCGGATGGGCTACCTTGCCGGCCTCCAGGCCCTGGAATCGCCTGAATACTGCCCTCCCCGGGGCTTGGACCCCAAACGTTTTGGTCAACCACACCGGTGGAAGATATGAAACTGCCAGCTGAACTCATAATCCGCTGGCGCGGCAATGAATTGCGGATGGACAGACTATCTCGCGGCGGCGTGGTAATTCAGGTCGGCGTTGACCGTGGCGGTACGCAGCTGGAGTGGAATTATATCGAGCTACCGAAACGCTTCGCGGTCTATGTTCAAAAATACCTTGCCCTAAAGCTACAGAGAAAATCATGACCCCGGAAGTCGACCTTATGGCAATCTGGCGTCGTTGGGCTGCAGCAACGTCTGGACCCTGGACCGCTGAAGAGGACTCTACGCACCCCCGCGGAGTTTATCGCGTTGTTGAAGTAGACGCATATCGACGTCGCCGGGAAGCTAGGTGTTCTGCACGACCTCAATATTTTGCGACAGTCTACAGTCTTGCTGACACAGAGTTCATTGCCCATTCCCGTGAGGACGTCGGGACGTTGTTGGCAGAAATAAAGAAATTGAAAGCCGACTTGGAGGCAAGAACATGTCCTTCCTGCAAACCGTCCTAGGCCTCGCCGGTGGCTCCCTATTCGCCTACGCTGCCGTCCCACAGGCTCTGAGGACCATCAGGGCTGGCAGACACCTTGGCGTGCCCCTGGACCTCGTAGCGGCCATCCTTGGCGGCACCATGGTCATGTACACGTACCTGACCTGGACCCGAGGCTTCGATTGGGTCCTGGCTGTGAATTACAGTGTCGAGGCTGCCAGCTGGGGAGTCCTGGGTTTCTACCGACTGTTTAGGCGCCAGCCGGTACTTGAGGTCATTTCTGAAGCCTTCCGGAAGAGCGCTGAGTCCTCGAAGAATCTCATCCGGGCCATAGACGAAGCCGGTCGGTCAAGAACATGAAGGACGCCGCTTTTGTATCTAAGGTTCTTGGATTTTTTATTTTTCTGTCATTTGGCACCATGACCGTGCTCATGTGGCGGGAAGCAAACCCTTTTGTGTTCCTGTCCGCGACCACCGCGGTACTGGGTTTGACTACTGTCGTTCTTCCTGACTGAGGGTTCTGATGGAAAACATTACCTGCTACCTTTGTGGAATTGTCTTCGGTTGTCCAGACAATTGGGTTGATAACCGTCGGGACCGGCACGATACCTTTTACTGTCCGAATGGGCATGACCAACACTTCGTCGGTAAGTCTGAAGCCGAAAGACTCAAGGATGAGGTAGAAGCTCGGAAGAAGCAACTTCTTAACGCCGAGGAACGGTTGAAGGAAGTCTGGAAGCGGGTCTACCACCAGGAACGCCGCGCCCGGGCCTATAGGGGCAAGTTCTACAGCATCAAGGAGCGTTTGAATGGACGCGCTTAAGATGGCCGGGGTTCAGCTACTGACCAACAAGATTATTGAAACGCTTCGATTCTATGGAGTTGAGCCGGCTTCGATTCAAGTCGAGCCGGTTCGTTCTGACCAACTTGACGTCTTCCCGCTGCGGTTCACCTGTGTCCTGAAGCTGCCCAACCCTGTGAAGTTCGTCCAGCTGAATCTTGAGGAACTTTCTGATACGAACGCCCAGGTCATTCTCTCCGCGTTCCAATTGAATTTTATGGACCCGTCCGTAGAGGATTTCCCAGATGAGTGAATCCTATCAGCCGGAAATTGAGAAGCTCAAGAATGACTTCGTCAACTGGTGCTGCACGTGGCAGATTGCTGCCCGTCCGCACAGCGGGATGACTGCAGTCGAATGGGCTCTGGATGAGATTGGCAGGATGACGCTTTATTACCTTCTGGACAAAATGAAAATCCGGCTCTACAACGGGCCTCGTCACGGTCGCCAGCTGGTTCACGCCGTGGTCATCGATAAAGACATCATGGCAAAGATGCTGGCCACCAAGACCAGCAGTGCGTACTACGAAATCCTAGACCCTTTTCGGAAGCAGGGCCTAGACGACATGCATTTTATTGTTCCCGACGCCGTACACAGAATCGGATGCACCTGCTGCCAGGGCGATGGACCGGATATCGACATCCGCCACCCGCGGCCTCAACTTGATGGCTCGGCTGTGGTAGAATTCTGGGTTGATTTCGATTTCAGGATGCCGGAGGCAGAAGAAAATGAAGAAGAAAGCTAAGCCGAGCCCGTTTCCACGTGTGATTTATGTATTCGCCGACGAAGAGTTGCATTCGGGTGTCGTTAACCTGTTAGTGAACAACGGTGACGGAGTTGATGATATTTCTGCCGGCTCGCCGGTGGCTATCTACAAGCTGGTAGAGACTGGCACGGTCAGGGTTCAGAGCCAGTTTGTTCCGCACTTCACCCCCGGGAACCTGCAGGGTCGAGGTTAAGATGTTCCCTCCTAAATGGCTCAAAAAGTTTCGTTGGGACAATGCCAAGCGAGTCACCAAGGCCGACCGCCTGGAGTGGACACGGGGCGTCTTCCAGTCCCTCGTCGGCGGCAAGACGAAGGATTATTATTTTCATCTCAGCGGGGATTCCGCGGTCCTGGGCTTTCGGACCGAAAAGGGTCACATCAGTATCTACGACGTGAAGGTGAGAACCATTTGGGAAGGCTTTGAGCCAAAATGAACCCCGTGGCTGGAATCAAGTATTACTTCCGGTACGGATTCTGGACCACGGTCAAACTTGACTGGCGGGTCTTCGGGCTCCGTTGGCGTACCTTCTGGAGCCAGCTATTGACGCCATACCTATGGCGAGAACTTCCTCTGCTCCGAAAGCAGATTATCCAACTGACGAACGACCTCGTCAACGCGGAACAGAATATGGGCAGATGCAATCACTTGACTATCAGAGCCCCGTTCCTGCCCTGCCCGCATCCTGACTGCTATTCGGTTGGTGGAACGCTCTACCTTAACCACTACCCTGGCCATTGGATTCCGAGACTATTCCTAACACCTGAGGAGCCTATGACGCAACAATCTTCTTGGAAGAGGGAAAAGGTAACGATTGGATACAACGCTTATCCCCGGACTGAAGTTTGGGCCTGGATTCCTCTCTGCGGATTTCCTCCGAAGGAGAATCCAGATGCCGTATAGTGGAAAATCTTTCGTTTTCATCTGTCCGTTCAGCTGCCGGCAGATTCTGAACGTCAGGGCTGCTGACCCCAACGAGGGCTGGATTGACCTTCAGGGACCCGGGACTTCATGGGTTAACCTGCACAGGATTTACTGCGACTACGATGTTTGGGACCCCCTGGCAAAAGCGGTCGTGACGTCGAGTGTTGATGACGACCCTATTTCTGATGAGTTCCCCAATCTGGATGCAGTTCTTGGGTACTTGGTTCCCGGCTATCGCGAGGATGAAGATTTCATCAAGGAACTGAACCCTGACCTCAGTGAGCTACCGGCTGTAGAGGAAGATGTTGTTTACGACCTGCCCGACGAGAAGTTTCAACCTGCAAAGACCAAGGTCTTGACCGGCGCGGTGGCCAAGCTCATCATCAGGAATGATGACGGTACGGAACGCGAGATTATCCCTCTCAACAATGTTTCCTGGAGTATGAATTACGACACGAAGCCCGTCTTTATTCTCGGCAAGACCGACCCCGTTGAATACAGCCCCGGGGATGCTGAAGCAGTGTACAGGGCTGTGACCTGGGAGTCATCGCATAGCGAATCTGGAGAGCTTATCAATGACTCCGGGACTCCGCCGGCAAGAGTTGAGTTTATTTCCGCTGAAGAGGCAGTGAAGAATGTGCCGCAGTACTATGACAGCGTTAAGCGGGTAACAGGACCGGTGTTTACCTTTCCGGTCGAAAAGATTGAAATCGCGGAGGAACTTATCCAAGACCCGCAAAAGGCCTGCGAAGCCGACCGAGACCTCAGCGCCGAAGGCGACCTGTTCCTGACCGACAAGAGCATTTTCGGGGACATCGACTCCATTACCTGCGATTTCAAGCCTCCAGGCCCCTTGACCATGAAGATGATTGAAGATGCATGGATACACGCTCTCAATGACCATGGCCGTTGGCGCGACCACGATTTTGTCATGGACCCGGTAGAGTTGAAGGCTTATCAGGATATTATTGAAGAGTCCGAGAAGAAGAAATTTAGTGGTCTCGGTATCCAGCTCCCGGAGCTACCCGAAGGTTCGAAATACTGGAATGTCTACCGTGGCTCCGACAAAGTCTTTGCCGGCACCGTGAACGCGGCCGGCAATTGGATTGACCTCGACGAGGAAGAAGAGAACGAAGAGACTCCGGTCATCGACGACGAGCCTGATGAAGGTGATGCCCCGGACTGCATGCGCTGTGGAATTGAACTCTGCGACGCCCTGGACCATTGGTACGGGCATCCGGATGACGTCCGCCAGGACTACTGCGCCAAGTGCCGGAAGCTTCCAGAGGTCGACAAGCTCGGCCTATCACCTGACTACAAGGGGACGTGACCCATGGGCTATCCAATGACCTATCGGCGGGTTATCAACCGCAACAACCTCCTGGAAGGTTATGAGAGCACGAGGCCTAACCGTCTCATTGCCGGTGACCTCCGGCGTCTGGAGGCCGACACCCGAGATGAAGGGCATTTGAATCTCTACGCTCAGATTGCAGGCACGACCCCGGACATCGTGAAAAAGATTTTCGATGAATTCTTTGAATGCAGTCGCTGGAAGTTTACGCCAAAAGGCATCGAATTGTTTTTGAGGAGAAATGAAAATGAAAAAGCTTGACGGTTTCGTAGAAATCAAAACCCTGACTCCGGACATGGAATTCGCGCCCGGAATTGACCCCACGACCGCGGGAATAGCCGTGGTCGAAGCCGGTGGGAAACTCTGGCCTTGGACCAAACTCAGCACCCAACGTGACATCGAGGAAGCCTGGGTTCTATTCGAAGGTATCGGGCTACCGGTTACCATCGTGTACATGAATGCTGACGACCTGAAGGCTTACAATCAGTTGGTGTGGAGAACGAAGGAAACCGTTATCCTCCGGGAGTCAGATGAGCTTGCGTAGCGAAAATATGAAATTGACCAACCGGGCCTACTGGACCCCGGTGGTCAACATGGTTGAAGTCGAGTGCGCCTGCCTGGAGAAGTTCTATGTTCGGGCCGACCGTGCTAAGATAGTGTGTCCGTCGTGCCGTCGCACGGCCAATATTCACGTCCTGAGGATAGCATGATTGGCGGAGCCAGCAAGCACAGTCACGATGATGCCTGTTTTCTCCGCCAGGCAGGGTATAATCATCGTCTAAACGACTGCGTGAATTGTGGCTCCGGACCGGAGGAACACTTCGCCCCGGAGCTGTTCTGTACTTATCAGATGATTCCCGGTGACAGGCCAGAGAGATATGAATCGATGATACTGAGAAAAATCGCTGACTCCCCGGAGCCCTGCCGCGACCGTGAGCACCTGCCTCCGTCAATGATTAGCCTGAGCCCAGGCCTCTGGGAGCACACCTGCCCCGGTTGCGGAAAGAAAATTATTTTTTACATCTCCGGGAAGTTCCTGGAGTTGAAGCCCAACATGCACCGGAGCATTCTCCCGGTCCGCTTGCCGCGGAAAAACGAGGTCTGGATATGACAATGATAGTCGAAAATCGTCAACAGGTTATGGAGCCTTTTCTCAGTGAAAAGGCAAAAGCAGCTTTCGCGCCTGAGAAGTCGTTCAAGTCTCTGGAACGGTACCGGGATGAAACCCGTGAAGCCTCAGGTCGAATCAAGTGCATCTTTCTTTCGAAGCTTGTACCCAAGGTCAGTATCGAGGAACGGGTTGCGGAGCACTTTGCCGGAATTTTGAATCAGCTCGCCGAGTTCAATCTCCTTGAAGGGCACTTGGTCACCTTCAGCCGAATTGAGGCCATCATCTTCGGTGGTTACCAGGACCTGAAATGGACCGGGGAGCCGGTTTACGGCTACGCGTATCTGTGCTTTGTGCATGTACCGGCAGAGGAAGAATACCTGGCTACTGCCATCGCCAATGCCAATGACGTCACCGTCAGACGTGAAGGTTCGATTGGAGAAGTCTGTTATGATTTCTGTCCAATGTCCACGAGCGGGCAGACTCTGAAGGACTTGGCCGATTCCTTTAAGGGCGTTCTCAAGACCGGCGAGTCTGCGTAATGGGCTGCAAGCATGAGCATCAGATGCGGAAGCTCATCAACTTTGACGAGCAACGCGCTGACCCTGACCCTGAGTATCCAACGCCGGTAAACCACCAGGTGAACTTTTGTTGCGATTGCTGGCAGGTCATTGGCCAGGAGCGGTCGAACCTTTGGGGACGAGCTGTGTACCTCTGGTATCGGTTTGGCGTTCGCGCCCGATGACTCGATGGAAGATTTCTCGTGAAGCGCGTACGTCAGTGTCGAATCTGTAATTCGCGTCCGGCGCCGGCAGGCGTCATATGCGGCCTCTGTCTTCGGTCCTATCGTATAATCGTCCAGGAAGGTGCCTTCGATGTTGCTGTCTGGGCCGCAGAACGTGCCCGCAAGTACGAACGCCAGGCCCGTGGGGTTCTGAGTCGTCTGGAGAGTGAGTTTGTCATCAAGTTGATAAAGCGTCCGCCGCAGGTTAACAGTCGTCTTCTCCAGGCAATGAAGAACTACGAGAGTGTCTTATGTCCTCCCCCAGAGTTGTCCACTGCAAGCGGGATAAATTTGACGTCTACATCGGCAGGCCCTCAAAATGGGGCAATCCCTTCAGCCACAAGTCCGGCACCTTAGCTCAGTTCCGGGTCGCTACCCGTGAGGAAGCCGTGGCCCGGTATCGTGAGTGGTTCCCCCAGCAGTCTCATCTTGTGGCCGACCTCGGGGAACTGATTGACAAGGTCCTGGGTTGATGGTGCGACCCCCATGCGTGTCATGGGCATGTGCTCGTGGATTTCGCCGGCCGGATGAAGATGCTCAGGGGTCTGAAATCAACTCCAGGACTAGCAGTTGGTTTTCCCTGAACTTCATGCTGTGGCAAATTTTGCCGTGGAGTTCGGGGTTGCTGTCCAGGGTCTCGGCATCGGGGGCCTCAGTGTTCAAGTCCCAGTGCGCGCCCATGCCCTCGGTGATGACCTGTTCATAGGCGTACGGGCCATTGAGGAGTCGACGGAAGGTTAAATGCATCTCAGGGTTGACCGGGTTAAGGTCGTAGATGTCACCGTCTTCGTCTCGGACGATTTCGATGATGGCTCTGGCTTTCATGTCAGCTTCCCATCGCGGCCTTGGTGGTAGTGTCCTGCTTGGACGTCTTTCCAGAAGAGCATGGTCAGAACCCGATGCAGATGCCGAAAAAGTGCAAGACCCGATCGAGGATGAAATATGCCAAAGTCCCGAGGCCCCCAACCCAGAGCACGACCCGATGCCACCAGACCCTGCAGATTGGTCCGTACTTGGCTTTCATCGTGATGTCTTGCGCCAGGGATGGTCGGGGTGGTTCTCTTCCAGGCGCCAGTTGTTGTCATCCCAGGCCTGGAGATAAGCGCCGCGTCCCGAATACTCTACCTGGTGACAACGTTCGCAGTGTCGACGCCGGGTGTAAGGGCGCCTGAACTTATAGTCCGGATTGTCCGGGCCAATGGTGTAGATTACCCAGAGATGAAATCCCAACCGGCAAAGCCAGGGGACTTCTACTTTGGGCTCGGGTTTGATGAGCACCCCATCCTTCCAATAGCCGCGCCGGCGCTCTTCCTCGTCCAGTTCGTCTTGGATTTCTTTGGCGCCTTCTCTGATGAGCCGGTCGCATTCCGCGTTGAAGCTCCTAAATAGACGCATCATGACGGCGATTGTACCAGATAATCCTTCTTGCAGGTAGGGCAGACGCCTTCGGTCGGTCGCTGACTGGTGGCCATCATAATAAAATGTGCACACGGCAGCCGATGGGTCCGGAGTCCGCGGGGTTTCCCGGTGCCCTTGTTGGTCTTCCGGCCCGCCATCCGAGCAAGAGTTCCACCGCCGCTGACGATGGGGGTCTTGCTGCCTTTGTTTGCTCCCGTCTTTGCGTCAGCCATTTTGTTTCTCCAGTTCCTTCACTGCCAGGTTCTCGGCTCTTGAAAGAACAGTCACTACATCCCAGGTGGATTTGGCTACTCGGTTGTTCCACTCGACCATGAATTGCCAAGGTATAATGGTCTCTAACTCCTGCTTTTCGGTAGCGGTAAGAGTGTCCACAATGACTTCTTTTATAAAAAGGCTTGCGATGTCTTGCGAAGGTATTTCCCAGTGTTTAGAAAACTCTTTACGTTTGAGGTGGGGGCGGATTTCAATGCCCATGAGCGCTCCGCCAATACACCGCTTGCCGGACAGGTCCTGGAGAGTTCTTCTTGTCCATCCGTCTTTGATGATGAGTCGTCGGCCCAGGGCAATGGACCGTCGGGCTGATTCAATTAGGTCGGGTCTCATTTTGTTTCCTTTGCCATTCGGGCGTAGATGATAGCAGCTTTGGCCAATCTCCGCCAGAAACGAAGACCTACTCTATCTTTAGGGTCGTCGCGCGTTGGAAGAGGAGCATTCGTCCAGTTTCTTGCGGCTTCTCTCAGGGCTATAGCTTGTCTGCTGATTCGCAGCTCATATTGTTTTTTGGTCTCGCTCATTTGCGTTTGAGGTATCTCTTGGCTTTCTTTAGGGTCTTTGTTTTCTTCGGGCTGGGGTCACTTCTGATAAGGTCCTGCAGCTGGCTGATGCCCAGGCTCACCCCGAGAGCCATTTCGGCGTCGAAGAGGAGCTTCTGTCTCTCGCTGATGAACTTCCTGGCCTTGTTGCGGACGTTTTGAACCGCTTCTTGCGGGGTGTCACCAGACTCAGCCCAGGTGCCGCTGCCGGGATATTTCCCGTCGCCCAGGAATGCGGTAAACCATTCCGCCGGCTTCGTCTTATCAAGACAGTGACCTGGTACAACGGTCAGGCCCTTGAGGAGGGCACAGTAGTGCCAGCCCAGATTTTCGAAGACATGGGATTCCCAGCCCGGGCCTAGATTCTGACACAACTCCGCAGCATAGGCGGTGGCTTGTTCCCGGGTGGTGAGATAGCCAGTGGGTTTCAAAATAAGTCCTCCTCGTACCGGTAGTCTACTCCGTAAACTCCTTCGTAGCCCTCGATATCCCGCCGCTGGTACGCAGCTTCTGACCAGTTGTCGTATGGACCTGACTCGAACTTCTTAGGCTCTCCGTCAGGGGTCAGGCCCTGTCCTTCGACGTGATACGTGACGTAGATTTTCATGGAGACTGTGGGACTCCTGAAGGTGGGGGTCTGGTACCGCTGATTGTGGTGCCGCTGCGATGGTAGTAGTCCTTGAGTTCCCAGCGTAGCTCGGCGGTAAGCTTCATCATCTTGGCCAGAGCCCAGCGGTTTCCTCCGACGCCGTTGTAATTAGACCCAAGCTCGTGTTCCACTTCGTCGAGGAGCTGATGTATTTTCCCTGTATCCATGGCTAGGCCTGCTTCTTGGCCCTGAGGCCAGTCGAGGAACGGATTGCCGGAGCGCAGGTCCCGGAGAATACTGTCTTGTCACCCAGGCATCGCTTGCACCTGACGTTATTGTGACCGAGCTTGTGACCGAGCTTCTTTGCAGCAACTCGTTGCTGGGTTCGGGACATCCTTCGCGCGGTGCGGCGCTTGGCCTTCTCTTTGGTTTGACGTTCAGCTTTGACTTTGGCTGCAGCTTGGTCGAGGACCTCATCCGATGCATTGGCCAGCATTTCCGGTGTCAGTGGAGCTTCCATTTTCGCAGCATCCTCTCTATTCCTTCCGGGGTGGGATTGTCAAGTATGGCCTGGACTTCCTCGGCATCTTCCATCCTGGGGAAGACAATCGAGGTCGACCTGCCGGTGGTGGGGTGCTTGAAAAACACACCCCATCCCCATCGGACCTTGTAGGCCATTAGTTCAGGACAACTTGCTTGACGTCGATTCCCGTCGTGGACGTGATGAAGTCGAAGGCGTGACGCTTCATCAGGGCACCGGTGCCGAACCAGGCGCTTGCGGTTCGTTGCTCGTCGACCGTGTTCGGATTGCCTCGACGGACGCGGGTCGTGCGCTTGTGGTCCACGTATTCAGCAACCGCGTTCAGCGCTGCCCAGGCGGTGCCCTGGATACGGGTTTCCTCGTGGCCGGCGCCGTTTTCAAATAGGTCCAGGAGCGTCAGGCGATTGTTGACCGTCCGGGTCGGAATCTCAGCGACACCAGGGCCGACAGGGAAGAGCATCTTGGTCAGGGCCAGCATGTTGCCAGCACTGAATCGGGTCTCGTAGAGACGATTGGCGACTCGTTCATAGGCCCTGTAAAAGCCCATGGCCTGACCAAGGGTCTGTCGGGCTACGTCGAGTTTCTCGTCCATGCCTCCGGTGTGGCGGATGCTCACTCGGTCCGAGGAGTTTGTCCGCAGGAAGCCGCTATGTAGAAGATTCGGCAGCTGGTTGGTGCAGAACAACCGGATGGCGTTGATGAGTCCAGACAGAGCCGAGGTTCCGTCATGACTGTTGAAGAGCGTGAGGTACTTCCGGGTTACATCATTGCCAAGGCGGATTTCGCCTGGGAGTTGAAGGCTCAGGTAAATCTTCTTTCCATCTTCGAAGCTGCCGGCGCGGGCGAACTTGACGCCTTCGTCGCGGGCTAGAACGTCGGCGACGCTAAACATGTCCGCGTTCTGGACGAGGGAGTAGTTTTTGCCTACGACCCCGAGAGGCTTGCCGTCGTTGACCCGGATAATAGCCTTGTGGCTGGTCACGGGTCCGTTCGAGGCCGTGAACAGAGGTACGGTGGCTACTTCCCAGTTGAGTTTGGCGATTGCCAGCGCATCAGACGAGGTCTTTGCTTCCGAAACGTCGATGCCGGGGATTCGATTCATTGTGTCTGTTCCTTGGCCTCTGGATTGAGGTTGAGTTGACCTTAGCTCAGTCTTCTTTAACTTGTCAAGGATGCGAAGGGTCTTCGCCGCAAGTGCTTGGTTTTATGGTATTTCCGAACGGTGGCTTCCAGTCTTTGCCCTTGGCCAGGTAATTGTCCATGATGAACTTGGCGTGTGCGATACTGTGTTCCAAGTCACCCATGGCCCGGTGCTTGGTACTGCCGGTGCTGGGATAGAACGTCTGGATATGGCCAAGGTCTGAAAAGGCTTTGAAGACCGACATGTTCAGGTGCCGATACGAGAACCGTCTGAACAGGTCCGCTGGTAGAAAGCTCTTGTCGAAATGAGGATTGTTCCCGGCGAGGTAGATGTCATCGTTGTAGGCCAACTGCTTGCGGAAGAAGCCCTCCAGGTCGCCGAGAACTGCGCCGATGCTGAATCCAAATTCAACAGCCTCTTGGTAGAGTCCGGTGGTCAGGTGCGAAGCAAAGGTCATGCTTTCAAACGGATGGGTTATTGGCTTCACTAGGCTATGGAAGCGAGCCTGGTCTTGTTCCTGGAAATACTTGTCTGTGATGATTGACGCGATTTCGAGAATCTCGTCACGCTGCGGGTCGAGGCCGGTAGTCTCAAGGTCCAACCATACGAGTCTGATGCTCATGGTCTCAACTCCATTTCGATGATGACAAATTCTCTGTCGATAGCTTCCCATCTGCCTTGGGTATAGTGTTTCCCCCAGTCGAGCATGTCGCCACCATGGTGCTCGGCGTATTCCGCGGCGCCTTTCCACGATTGGAAGACTCCCAGAATCTCGATATCATCCAAAATATCCAAACCTTTCTCTTGGAGAAGGTAGACCCTGGCGGAAGAAACAGCAGTGAAAAATATTTCCCGCTCCCCGTCGTCACGCTCTTCGTTGGGAGCAAAAGTAGTCATGCGAAAAACTCGGCCGTCGCGGATGTCAAGCCAGAAATTCTCCCAATGGGAACCTGCCTGAGGACATTTGTCGCAACTTTGGTAGATATGAACTGTCCCAGAATACGCAGAATCTGTAGCTACGAGCGGTCGTGGAGGGTCGAGATTAAGACCAGCAGCACGGCAGTTGTCGATGTCCGCGGTGTTGCACTCCTCTAGAATTCGACCGTCTGCCATGATGCGGTAGTTGTCCAGCGAGCAGTCCAGGTCCTTGGTCTGCCATTCTTCGCGCATCACATGCCCGTTGCGGCATAGTCGCGGGGTCTCGAAGCGGAATGAATCGAACATGCCCATTAGCGTAGCTCCTGCAGTGCCCTTGCCACCGGGTCGAGATTGAGTTCGTTCGGAATGAACAGCGCGTCGTAGCCCTGGCATGGCGACGAAGGATAGCAAACGTAGGTGATGAGTATTGCCCATCTGAGGGCTTCGGGGTCTTCGAGCACAGCCCCGCAGAGAAACCAACTACGGAATGGCATGCAATCGACTTTTGCCCTCAGGAACTTTGAGTCAGCGAAATGCTGTTGGACCTCGACTATCGCCAGCTCTCGCTCGCTCATCGGTCGACCTTCGATGTCCACCGGCGGCGAGTCGACTTCCGCGCAGGCGCCCACCGACAAGAGAAGCATGAAGAGAAGAAGGCGCACTAGAATCCTTTCTTATGGTAGAGAATTTCCTTCAAGGCCTCGCGGGCATACCCGCTGCTTTCATAACTGTCGAATTCTGACTCAACTTTGCCGATGATACCCCGGACCAGATAGTCAAGGTGCTCGCGAATCAAGGCCCGAGTTTCTGTGACCTGGTTAAACGTGAATTGAGATTTCCATTCGGGAAACAAGCGTTCAAACAGTTCATCCACTCGGTCGTCTAGGGTTCTTGGTCCAATTATGCCCATGCTACACTGCTCCTACCTTCCGCGATGCGGATACGGTTGTCTGGGTTGCCGTCCCATTCTACTACAAGGCCATTCAAGTTCTTGGCGGTACAGTAGACCAGATGGCCGATGTTCTTCTGTGTCAGTCCGGATGCCCCGGGGCCGACGTCGAACGCCAGGTAGACTTCCTTGCTGTCTTCTAGGCGTTCGCTATCCTGTTTGTGGTAGAAGACGACACCCTTCTTGTCTCTGAGTTCTTCCTCGGTCAGTGCCTCGAAGCCGCAGCCGAGGCAACACATCCAATTCTGTTTAGCCAGGAAGCCCTCCTTGCGGAGGTCCCGGAAAAATCGGTTCAATTTTTTCTTAAATTCGGTCATGGCCCCAGCCAGATTCGGTAGTAGTCTGCGAAATCATACAACTCGTCGAGTTTTTTGTCAAAGTCTTCGACATCTGCCTCGGAATCTTCAGCCAGGTCGCGGAAGTCCTGGTCAAGGTCCGTGTCCTTGAAGAGGGTAGGATTCTCCGCCAATTTGCCGGCAATCTTCACCGCGGTCTGCCGCCAGTCGAGGGTGTTATCGTTTAGGAAAACCTTGATGTCGACGGTGCCGCGCCAGGGTTTCGGGGAGTAGCTCATGGGGTTTATCCGAATGGGTACAGGTGGCAGTTGCGTTCAGCACTCCACCGGGGACCGGCTTGGCCTTTCTTGACCCGCGGTCGATAGTGCATATTCAAAGCGTGGTCTACTTCCATCTGAGACCCACCGGTCATTTCCATGATTTCTGCCAGGCTCCAATTGCCAGGGCGTTTGATTTTGGCGAGAACTTCATCTGGGGTCATGGAATCTCCGCGTGCTCCGGGCAGTGCCGGCCAGGATTGGTGTCAGTTCGAAGGCAATTCGGTCTGGAGCAGACCCGGACGAATTCCTCTACGTCCATGATAGTGGCCTTGGGATAGAAGTAGAGAACCTCATCGCGGTTCCGGGCATAGCCCACCGACGTCCAGGTATGACCCATGAGGCCAGTGTCCTGGAAGATGATGTAGCCGCCGTTGGATTGTGGCGTGGCGACGGTCAGGTCGCCGGCTGTGACTGCAAGGCGCTTAGCCATGATTCTGGTTTTATCCGAAGATAATATTTTTGTCAAGTAGCAGCCCCGGGAGTCGAACCGATATCTCAGGCTTATGAGGCCCGCGTTGGTTATCCGTTCCACTCGGCTGCTATAAGTCCATCTTAAAAGAAATCCTGGTACCTTTGGCTTGACTAATGACGGTGCCGTTGTCCCAGCTCTGGAACATGCTCTGCATGCGCTTGAGGACGCTGACTTCGTCTTCTGGTAGATACTGGTTCTCGTCAATGAACCTTTGAGCATCCGTCGCAGTTTTGAAGACAGCCAGGAATTCAGTACAGCCATCGCCCGAGGTCTCTCGAAGCACCATGAACGCTCCGCCGTCCCGCGTCTGTTTAATCAGCCACATTGGTTATGCCGTCCCTTCAGCTTCGAGTTTTTTCAGGTCCGTGATGAGCTTGCCGATTCCCTTGGATAGCCTCTGGTTGCGGGCCTTGGCTGTCTCCGTCGGCCGGCAGAGGTAGAGCACGGCTGCGGTTACTGGCTGGCCTTCGACTAGGAAGTCTCTGGTGGAAGTGAACGCCCGGTAGTTCTTGCCCCCGACATTCACTCGACCCTCAACGTCATGTCCGCTCATTTGCGGTCTTTGCAGATACCGTAGACCGTAGACTCGCAAGCCGTTGCGCGCGACTTCAATGACCAAGCCGACCAGCTTCTTGATAGTGCCGTCCTGGTGCCAGCTAACGTCGAAGCGGACTCGACCGTCGGTAATAGGCGCCGGGAATGGGATGACTTTGGGCCATATTGCCGCCGTTAGGTCATCATTCGATGACCATTCCGCGAAGGCCACGATGCCCTTGAGTGGTGGAACGTCTCTCGTTTTCATGGTTCCTTCTTTAGCAAGCGAAAATATTTTTGTCAACTGCCGAATGTGGGGACTTGGACCACGGGCTTCAAGTTCGCGTCGTGTTCCAAGGTGTAGGGGCTACCGTAGCAGCTGTGGTAGAGCAGGATTCCAACGGGCTTGATGTCGGTCACCCCGTAGTCTGCGGAAGTTTTCTTGATGGAGGTGTAGATGCGCTTGACTGTACGGCCGGTGTCGATGAGGTCATCCACGATGAGATAACGGGTCCCGTCGGACGCGAATCCGTTCACCCTGTGGCTGTCGTGGGAGTCATCCCTTTCCTTGCGTACAGATAGAATCGGGAGCTTGAGCTTGTACCCCAGGATGGCGATGATGAGTCCGGATTGACCGCAACCGGCCAAGGTATTGACTCCGTGGGTTGCCTGCAGGCGGCGGATTTTCCTCGCGAGTCTGGTCACGAGTTTCGGGAGCGTCAGTGGGTTGAAAATGTCTGACGTGTGACCGGGTGCGATGAGACGACCGGAGCCCTGTTGATAGAAGTCGTCAATTGGCATAGGATTAGCGGGCATGTCAGACCTTAGATGAGGGGTAGAAAACGGTCGTACTTGTCGCCGGTCGCCTTCACAATCTTGGCCGCGAGCTTGACCGTGGCCTCATTGCGGGGGTCGTACCACCCCGAGCCCTTCTCGAAGATGTCAGCCCAGGCCTCAATAGCGACCAGGAATAACCTCATCGCCTTCTGCTGTAGGGTTCGATGGGTCCGGGTCGTCAATTGCTCGGCAAACTCCTTCATGTCGCTCTCGTTGGCCTTGTTCACGAACTCGTCTACAAGCTCGGCCAATTCAGTGCCGGATAGGTCTCGACCATGGACAGTGACGGCCAGGCGATTCTCTCCATGGAGATAGATGACTTTGCTACTCACGGGTATATCCCACTTTCAGGTAGGCGTCGACGAATTGTTTGAGGAGGGCCTCGGCGGGGACTGCAACCGCGTCCCGCATCTTGCCAAACTTCTTCCAACCGTAGCTGTGCCGGCGGCCATCGGACGAGAACCGGATGTCGCGCTTCCGGAGGATAGAACCATCGCTCATCAGCGCGACCGTGGTTCGACTCCAGTTCGTGAGGTCGTCGGTGGGGTCCTCGCGGACTTTGCTCAATCTGACCAACTCCGTTCTGCCCCGCGCGTTCAACTTTGCCATTTGGCTCTCCAGGCGTTTGTGGTAGACTCTTTATCCAACGTGGAATATTTTTTGTCAATAGGCCCTCCGCGGCACCGTATATTCTACTGTGAGTGTACCTGCGCTGAGGTCAAGAAATTTGCTGACGGTCAGGGCATACCTCACTTCTACCCACTTGACAAAACCCGCGAGGCCATGAAGAAGTTCCGTTTTTTCAAGGACATCAGTCATCGACATTTTGCCGACAACAATCATTACCGCCCGGACTGTAAGTGTCCTCTGTTCTGGGCTGTGCACATCGGCGGAAAACACGTGATGAGTTTCAAGGAAGATAAAGGCGTCCAGTTGCTCTCTGACACAATCTCCGCTTCGCCCGGGAGTCAATCTATCCTTTAGGGAGCGTGAATGTTTCTCGACCTGACAGAGCACTTGAAAGAGCTACGCGAGACTGCGGCTCTGATTTTGCCCCGGGTTGAAAAGATTCTTGCCGTCCGGCGGAATCTCAGAGCCTTCAAAGACCATCTGGGAGTGGTTCGCTACTGCAGCTCTGACGTCAATGCGGTCGTGGACACCGTGGAGATAACTCACAGGACCGATGAAGAAGACGGGGTCCTGGAAATTCTACCGTCGGTTCTGGACGAGGGAATGCACATCTACTCGGACCCGCCAATTTTCATCCTCGGGTATCGGAATCCGAAAGGCTTTGGAGAAGTTCCGCTGCATGATTGGCGGGACATTCTCAATGACAATAATATTTCTGATGCCGTCATCCGGAAGGTCCGGTTGTATTTCAAGAAGCACGCGGCCGTGAACTACGACCAAGTCTCGGAAGAGCCAAAACCGGTTGAGGTAAAACCGTAGACTGTGGTAAACTCCTAGCTTAGGAGACTATCATGGCCACTGCAGAAGAACGACTCGATGCTTTTCGTCGCGATGCCATGAAGGCATTGTTGGAGAAGAACGCAGGTCCTTTGCTTTTTAATGGTATCCTTTGTGAGGATGCTCGCTGGGAAGAGTATAGCGTCAACACGAAAAAAGTCATTCAGCGCTTGGCGGAAATTGCCGAGACCGTGGCTCAAGAACAATTGAAGGCTTCTTACCGTGGGTGATATTGAAGCCAAAATCCGTTGGGACCAAGACGCCAACGCTTGTTCGAAGATTCCGCAAAGGACCTGGGAGCAAAAGAAAATCCCATTCAATGAGTGGATAAACAAGATAGATATTTACTTGGACCGGGATGTCAGGTTGTATCCGAACTATTGGGCAGAAATCACCAGGCGCGCAAATGCTGAAGCGTTGCCCCTGCGCGAGCAAGAATTGGACCATTACAAGGAAGAGCGTATACCTTCGACTTGGGACTACGCCACGACTCGGACTCGGCAAGTTCCGGTGATGAAGACTGTGGTTTATATGCCGGCAAAGGCTATCCGTCGAATGCGCGCCAAGTATCAATTGGAGAATCCTCCACGCCCGAAGTATGGTCCGAAGATTGATTTCTGGATTCAGGATGAACTCCGTGACCTTGTCAAAGAGCACGGTGACCACTGCAATAACAACTGGCGCTGGGCGGACAAAAAGAAAAATGGGGAAGTCCGGAGGTATAAGCGCGCCCGGGACAGCGGCTGCTGCGGTTCGTACGACACCGAGGTCGAGTACAAGCCCATCTTTGGGAAGCCTCGAACCTTTCTGCTAGGGTTCAACTATGGACACTAAAGAAATTCGTGTCTGTGCTCGATGTAAACATGAAATTCAAGGCAACGACATTCACCTGGCGTTGCCAGACGGCTTCAAACGTCTCTGTGCGATTGTAACCAATCTTCTGGGGACTGAAAAATGACCACGCGCCGGAGTGCAACTGGAATTGACCTGGAAAAGCTCAAATCAGACCCCGGCACCGAGGTCTTCCACAAGAAATGTGACCAGCGCGTTTTCTACGACCCGGTCACGGACTATTTTGACTGTACCAACAACCACGGGGTCCACAACGCCAAGTCTCCGTGCCCACGTTGGAAGGGGTATATCTGCGACGAGCATCAGTGGAATCAGCGTGTCCTTATAACCGGGCAGCCAACTTTGGGCTGGAAGGCGTATTTGGCCGAATATTTTTACGTCAACGCTCCCGACTTGGAAATGGTCTGGAAGCTGTACTTTGACGAGAAGCTTGGCTGCACGATGTCCAGGGAAATGACACCCGAGGAACTCCAAGAATATTATCACCGAGTCTCGCCTTGGTCCACGGCCGGCCGCAGGTTGTGATATACTACGCGCATGTTTGGAAAGTACGACTGCATCGAAGACCCGGAGATTGAAATGGAACAGCAAGAAGCGAAGAAACTGGATTTTGACGAAGTGCAGGATTTCGTGGCGCGAGCCCAACAGCAAGGCTATCCGCTGGATTTTACCGGTGACATTGCGGAGGGTTCGCCAGCTTGGGTTAGGCTCCAAATTGCCAATCTTGAAGGAATGGCAGCAAAAGGCCCTCTCAGTGATATTGATGCTCAGTACCTTGTCAGTCTTCGCGATGCTCTTGGCCGAGGTAATGTTCAGGAGTTTGTTTTCGTTGAGAATCTACTCCGAGAGAAACTTGGCAAAAACTACGCCAAGTTTGTGCGCCGACGTGGCAAGCACTCTGAAGAGCTGAAGCGCCTGGAAGCCATTAACGCAGAACTTCAGAAAGAGGTTGAGCTTGCGGCTCAGCTTCGTGGTGGGGCCTATCCCAGGTTAAATCACATGACCACGGAAATCGATGAAGTTAGCGGGGGGTCGGTTGATGTTCCTAATACACTCGCTGCTGCTTTTGAGGGCTATTCGGCCCAGGCCCGCATTGACCCAGGAACGTATATCGTCGATGTCGACAAGAATCACAGGCTTACCAGCTTCAAAGTTGAGCCCAAGACCTCGGAACAGACTGCGACTTCGCTCGGTGGTAAGATTATTCCGGTCAGTTTTTGGACTCGGGTTTACAATTGGTTTTTCCTCTTGGGCCGCTATCGTTTCGGGGGCTCCTTCCGCAATCGTGAGTAGACAATGGCCATTGAAGCCAAAGTTCTTGCCGACAGCATCGCCAATGGCCATCGGCTGACGACCTTTCAGCTGAAGTTTCCGCGTTTCATCTTGGCTGAGTTCAACACTCATCGGGCCTTGAGCCGGAATGCAAGTTCCAGCCGGGCCATCCCGGTCAAGAAGGTACTGCAGATGGTCAGAGAAGACCCCGCAATGCCGGTGTTCTGGGGCAAGAATCAACCGGGCATGTTGGCTGAGGAAGAGATTTCCGGCGGAGTCAAAGATATTGCCATCAGGCGTTGGCTTCGGTTCCGGGACGATGCTGTCCACGAGGCAGAATGGTTCGACTACAATGGAATCCATAAGCAACTCAGTAACAGATTAGTCGAGTTATGGATGAACGCGCATGTTGTCTGTACAGGCACTGAATGGGAAAACTTTTACGCTCTGCGAACAGACAAAATGGCCCAACCGGAAATGAAGGTGCTGGCTGATACTATGCTCGAAGCCCACAATGCCAGCACCCCAGTCTCTCGCGAACCCTCCTGGGCCGATGAAGAAATTAACTGGCATCTTCCGTATATCAGCGAGGAAGACCGTCGTATTCTCCTGTTCCCGAATGCCATGAAAGTTAGTGTAGCCCGATGCGCCCGAGTTTCGCTTGTAAACCACGACGGGACAACCCATAATCTGGGTAGAGATATAGAGCTTCATGACCAGCTGAAAAACAATGGCCACGTCTCGCCGTTCGAACACCAAGCCAGGCCCGCGATAGATGATGAGACTGGCTCTGGCAACTTCCGGGGTTGGATGCAGTACCGGTATTTCCTTCCCAACGAAAACCGGTCCTTCGAAGGACTTCGGAGGATATCATGAGGGGAACAATCAGAGACGCGTTGGTCCAGGACCTGATGACCATGGACCGCCGGGAAACGGTCCGGGAACTCGACACTTTCCTGGTGGACCTGTACAAGGCCTTGGCAGACTACGACCTGAACAAAGGCGATGCGCATTATCTCAGTGTCACCCCCGAGCTTCAATACCTTGAGGAAGTGGCAATCTTGAGTCGAGAGCGGTTCCTGAAGATTGGTCGACCGCCCGCCCCTCCTCTGCCGGCTGCAGGTGGCAAATGACCGACGACATCAAAAAGAAACTGGCCGAGATTGCCGAGAAGATGAAGACCGCGACTCCGGCGCAGAAGAAGGTCCTCAGCAAAGAGCTAGATAAGCTCTTGAACACCCGGGCCGAGGAGTCTCCTGAGGACTTTTACCCTGAACCTCAATACATCGGATACGATGATGAATTCTTCGAAGATGAGAAAGACTCCGAAGATGACATCCTGGATTACTAAATGGACACTGAAATCAAAGCCAAGTGCGAGCATCAACTGCTGGTTATCCAGGACATGCGTCGGGCTCAGTCGGTAGCTGACAACGACTATTTCAAAGTCCTGGTCTGTTTGAGCCACGAATATCTCAAAGGCGATGATGTCAACATGTGCCTCTCCCTTTTGAATCAATGCGCGCCCGCATACTTCAAGGACGTCCAGCCGCAGCAGATGCGCGAAGACCCCATGTATTGTGGCCTGGTCATTCTTCTGGCAGAGCTAATTCAGAAGAAGGGTTTGGTAGAATATGTACAGGGCGGTTTGATTCCAACCCAGGCTCCGGGGCTAGCATGAGCGAAAATACCGAGAACATCGAATCCGTATCTGACGAAGTCGTAGCTATTGAGAAGGTCTTCACTCAGGAAGAAACTAAGCTTTTTAGAACCAAGGCTCTTCTCTTTCAGTTGACCGGCGAAGCCCTGAGGGCTAAGGTCGAGCATGCTCCGTCGGTACCGGTCTTTTCTGGGGAGAAGCTAATCGGGTATGCCAGTACCTGGCAAGACGGCCCGAGAGTGAGCGCCGAATTGGTCATCGACTACTCGACTCCTGAGCGTCTGGAAATCGAGAACGGTGGAGCCCTCTACGCTGCCCCTCAGGTCGAGTTCTACCAGATGGTCGAGACCTCGCCGTATTCCATGCAGTGGATTCCCACAGTCATCAGGGTCCTTCAAATCAAGATTGTCAACAAGAAGCTTTTCGAAGGTATGGAGCCCATCGGGAAGATTTTATGAAACCCGTTCCCGGATGGTGTTTTTTGTCTGGAACTACTATCTGGGTTGAACCAGCTGAGGACAAATCAATGTTGATGACTTTGGAAGAGTTTTTGAAGAAGTTCCCTGAAGTGAAAAGCGCCCGGGGACTTGACCTAAACAGCCTACAAGGTCTCATGTCAACCACAGAGCGCGAGCAAGAAATCGGACGGCAGGTTCTTAGGAATCTGAAGCAAAAAGCTGATGTATGAACAGGCAGGAAATTTGGTATCCCCACTGGGTTTTCGTGGTCGGAGGTCGAGCGATGGTCTGGAAATTTGGTGACGAGCACATAGCGAGTTACCGAGAGCATCTCCCCGACGGTAATTTTCGTCAGTCTGGTCGTTGGGCCAAGGCCCGAACCGCAGAAGAGGCAGCCGACACGGTCAATGACCTATACTTCCGGTACGAGTTGTTGCCTTTTATAGGATATACTTGCGAGACGTGCGGAGGCTCCTACGACGCCCAGGGGCTGGATAGCATCTTGATTGTCGGGGTGAAATCTTGTGATGCCTGCATGAACGTTTTGTTGAGTTTGGGGCTCGACACTCTGGGTAAGCTCAAGCACTTTGTACAGATGTTCAAACACGCTTGGGAAGGACAGGACATCTTTGACTGAACACGACGTAGACGACGGACACTGCAGCTGCGGGGCCACCCATGACCTCTTTGCTGACCAGGCTTACCTTGAGAGAATCAGGACCTTGGAAGGCAAAACCCACCCCGGGCCGTGGATTGATGAATACAGTTACAGAATGCGTTTCCCAGATGGGATGCTGATTGCTGAGTTTAAGCACGTTGAGGATTGGCCAGTCAAGCCCAGCGGTGCTGACGTTGCATTCCTGGCCCAGAGTCGCGAGACCGTGCCTTGGCTCCTGAATCTGGTCGACCGGACTCAAAGCTATGTCCGGGCACTCAGGGCAGAGATTCAGGCCCTCCGAGCCGGGGACCATTGATTGCCGGAAGAGTGAGATGAACAACAAGGTCTACCATACCGTTGGCTATTGGTTGTCCGTAACCATCGTGGTCGTAAACGTTTTCATGCTGACCGTCGTATCCAGGGTCCCCAGGCTCCGGCCATTGGGCATGATTTTTATTCTTTCTGCCTTGTCTGGATTCATCGGCGCCCTCAGCCATTGGCATAAGTCGAATCGCAAGAAGTAGCCCTTGGCGGAAGTTTATCAAGGCGGTCCTTGCAAGCGCGGGCATTCTGGGCTCCGGTATAAGAGCACTCGGAACTGCATAACTTGCGCTATCGGTCGCACGACCGACTGGCGTCAGCGAAACCCTGACCTTGTAAGCAAGTACATGAAGCATCCGAATAGAGCCCTATGGCACGCGGCTAAATTTCGTGCAAAGCAGCGAGGCTTGGAATTTGATATTCTTCCAACAGAAATTGTCGTTCCTGAATTTTGTCCAGTATTTCAAATCAAACTGGGGAAGATTACCGGCAGACTTCGAAATGACACCCCATCACTTGACCGCGTTGACAATTCCCTCGGCTATGTGCACGGTAATGTTCGTGTTATTTCTTGGCGAGCTAATCAGGCCAAGAGCAATTTGTCTGATGAAGAGCTTATTGCTCTTGGCCTTGATGCTTTTACCAGGCTGGAGGGGCACTAAGCGACAATCTTACTCCTGTAGAGGAGAAGCTCATGCTGCTCAGTGCCCGACCCCTAAAGAATGTTGCCAGCGCCAATGTATTCGAATACGCCAATACCTTCGAATGGACCTCCGGGGACACGGTAACCGTCTTTTTTCAGCTAATTGACGCCCAGCTGGACCGCCCAGAGGATGGCTTCGTGCCCCCCGGCCGGCGGTTTATGCCCGCGGTTGGCTCGACACTGACCGTTACCCTTCAGACCCTCGACCAGCTGAAACAGATTGCAGGCCGGGTCGCGACCCAGCCGTTTCCCCTGGACCCCAGTATTTGGTCTTTCAACGTTCTTTCCACGGACCTCTGTACCGGGACCGCCAACCTTCGACTCAGTCTGAACCAAGGCGGTATCATCACGCAGGGCGTTCTGAAGAATGCCTTCAGGGTTCAGTCAACGACCACAATCTAAGGTGACCAATGGCCCAGGACTACTCAGGCAGTAAAGTTGGTCCGGGAGCAACCTTTCCTGAGGTTGCCCTCGACACAGCCAGGGTCCGCCTGGAGCCTATGCTCAAACCCGAGCAGCTCCGGGAACGGTTTCTCTTTGGTATCCCATTGGTGTCCAGAATCAAGGACCCCATCACCGGCAAGTTCCAAGTCTTCACGGAAGAAATGCTCTCGGACATCATTGACGGTGCCGTGGAAACTGCGGAACAGGAAACCAAGATTGACATCTTCCCGGTAAAGCGCCGGGAGAAGCATCCTTTTGACCGCAACCACTACGAGAGCTTTGGCTACTTCCAGGTGGAGCACAGGCCCATCACCAGCATTGACAAGCTCAGCGTCACGCCCTCGAATGCCATCGACATCTTCACCGTGCCCCAGGAATGGATTGAGGCCGCATACCTTATCCGTGGCCAGGTGAACATCGTCCCGTTGACCATCAGCTTTCTGAACGGAGGTTTCGTCCCGACCCAGGGGGCCGGTGGCGCCGCGTTCCTGTCTCTCTTGGGTAACAAGGCCTGGATTCCTGCCTACTGGCAATTCGAATACACGAGTGGCTACAAGGACGGCAATGTGCCCCGCATCGTCAATGAATTGATTGGCTCCATCGCGGCCATCGAAGTACTCAGCCAGCTGGCAGCTACGTTTAGGGTCACCAGCCATTCGCTGGGAATCGACGCCATGAGTCAGTCGGTGTCCGGGCCAGGGCCGCAGATGTTTGTGGTCCGTATCAAGGAACTCGAAGAAAAGAAGACCCGCATCGTCAAAAAGCTCAAAGCCGCCTACGGTCTCAAGATTTTTTCCTCGCACGTGTAATCATGAAACTGGGCAAGTCTCAACGCGAGAAGGCCCTCGTCGTAGCCTCGGTGGCCTGCTTCAACCCCGATGGCTTGCTCCTGCTCGGCAAGCGCGACGATACCGGCAAATGGGTTCTGCCGGGCGGCCATGCTACGCTCAAGGAAGAGAACGAAGAAGACCATCGCCGGACCGCGGTCCGGGAACTTTACGAGGAAGCTGGCCTCAAGCCCAAGACCTTGGAATATCTCGGTCAAGATACTGTCCATAAGGGCGGACATGACATCGTCGTGCACTGTTACCGAGCCGATGTTGATGGAGAGCCTACTGGCAAGCATGACCCCGACGAAGAGTGCTCTCACTGGGAATGGGTAGACGCCAGCGACGGCATCCCGGAGAAGTACGACCTCCGAGACCGGCCTAATTGCACCCTGGTCAGGCTCGGCATCGAGGCCAGCCTCAGCAAGGCCCAAAAGAATTGGCGGTCCCGGGAAGGCATCACCATCCCGACGGCTGATAATCCGGAGCGTAGGCACTGGAACGATGCCTTCGAACAACACCTGAAGGAAGTTTTTGGCAGCCAGCGAGGCCAGGACCTCCAGCCGATAAAGGTCCCCGTTGAACAACTCCAGGGCATGAACATGCCCGTGAACCAGGACCGGCTCCGACTCTACCGTCGCATGGCCGCTGCCGGCGAACAACTCCCGCCCATCGTCGTCCGACGTTCGGGGAAGGGCTTTAACGTCATCGACGGCAACCATCGTCTGGCAGCCGCCCAGGCCCGGGGTGTCACGCACCTGAATGCGTACGAAATTCTGGACCCAGTGAAGAAGGCCTTGAAGGACATTCCTGTCGGGCCACGAGTTAAATTTCAACCAGAAGAAGTCCAGCAATGGCGCTCGTTGACTGGTGGTTCGAATCCATGGAAATTGGACCAAGGTTTGCTCCAGGGCGCCGTCCATGACTATAGCCATGTCCTTAAGCCAGAGCATCGACAAGCCGGCTATCGGCTCAGGGTTTACCACGCCCCGCGAGTCTCGCACCCTGACTTGAAAGGAAGATTCCCTGGACACAGGCTAGAAGCTAAGTTGTTCCACGGTGACCAATACGCAGGCGGTATTCAAGCCCTCGTCGGTCACGAAGACCCGGTAGACCCGGGTGTAATTGACATCGGTCATTCTCGGCTGAGAGACGAGCATCGGGGCAAGGGCCTCGGCCTGGCTCTCTACGAGGCTCTCCTGGCCCATGGGAAAAATAAATTAGGTGCCTCGCACGTCAGCGGAGATGCTCATAGTACCCTGGCGTCTAGAGTCCATCAGAAGCTGAGCGAAAGACACGGAATGGGGTACGAACCCGAAGAGAAAATGGGGCCATCAGAATCAAAGCCTACTGCTGCCGAATTTCAGCGCCTAGGAATTGAGCCAAAGTCCCAATACAATTATGCCGCAGAAGCCTTCGATGAGCGTTTTGCCCCGTATCAATACGCTCTGAAACAGGAAGTGGCTCCGACCGATATCGGCCTGGAGGCCAGGGGCTACCAATTCGGAATTCATCACCTGAAGGACCGAACCGGGCAAGTCCATACCACGACCGTCTCAGTGACTCATCCTGATGAATATAAGCGGTCGGGCGACGACAAAGTTGGTGCCGTAGATTTCGAACATACGCCAGACGAGCATCTTGTTGCCAGCCAGGTTTGGGTTCATGAGCGTCATCAACGACAGGGTATTGCCAGGCGAATGTATCAGCTTGCAACTGAAGCAGCAAACAAGCCAATTAGGCCATCTTCTCTGCGGACCCAGGCGGGTGCCAATTTTTGGCTTGGTAAGGATGAACTAGATTTTAATAAAAAAGAAAATGCCGAACCTGGACACTCGGACGAGGATGATGGTATACTACCCTCTTTTCAGGAGCGTGATTCATTGGTTCTTGAGAAGGCACTCTGGCCGAGTTTGTTGACAGCCGCTACTCTAGCAACATCTCCGGTCCAGGCGCAAGTCCCAGGTGCAGAAATCCAACCCCAGGCACAGCAGGTCCAGCAAGTAGAGCAGAAATGGACTCCGCATGGCCTGGACCGGGAATTGAAACCTATCGCTCACCTGGAATCTGGTTTCGGCCGAAACACGAACCATGAGCCACATTCTGGGGGTCCGTATCATACGGCCTATGGAGCCCTGGGCCTGAAACCGGTCACCGCTCACGAAACCTATAAGCACAGTCCGCGGTTGCAGAAGCTTTTCCCGGGTCTCGACTCTCCGGAGAAAGTCATCGAGAAGATGAAGGACCCACAATTTTACAACATTGTGGCCAGCGGACATTGGCGCTACCTCAAGAGAGTACTCGGTGACCCTCTGAAAGCCGCCTATGGTTGGCGTTGGGGTCTGGGTGCTGCTCAGCACGCTGACGACTATCAAATCAAGACCGAGCCCTATGTGCAGAAGTACGGCCTGATGATGGCTGCCAAGCTCGGTCAAGCGGTTATCAGCCACCTGATGGAAAAGACCGAGCTTACGAAGTCTGAGCAGGACCATCTGATGACCCTTCTGGACCATGATGACCGTCTCGAACGACGCCTGGCCCTCAAGCACAAGAGCATAAAGCCGTTCCACTTGCGCCACGCTCTTCATGATGAAGACCCAGAGATTCGAGCCCTGGCTGCTGCTCACCCGGCGATGACCGATGAACTTCTGACCGAGTCCTTGTATCACGACGACCCGATGGTCCGTGAGACTCTGGCTCGTCGACCGGACCTGCAGGCTCATCACCTGGACGTTCTGCTCTGGGACCCAGCGACTCAGGCCTTGGCCAGCCGGCATCCGGCTCTGACCGAGGAACAGCGACAGAAGCTTGTCGAGCATCCCCAGACCCCGGCCGGACTCCGAGAAGAAGTGCTGCGGAAGAACATCGGCTTCCTTCTCTATCCCAATTTTGGTCTCAAGCAAGTTCCCACGCAGCCCATGATTTTGGGAGATAGAAAGCATCGCGAAAATCGATATCTGCTGCAAGCAACAAGGCTTACCGGGAAGAAGGCTCCTGCAGCTGCTCAGGTCAAAGCTTATCTTCGGGCTGCCAGAACCGGTGGTTCGATGCTTTACAACACGATGCCCGATGCGCCGACTCCTAGCCATTGGCGGACCATGGGTGGTTTTGTCAACCCTGAGACGAATTTGAATTTACACGGTAATGTCGGTCACGAATCTCAACACAGCGTCTACGGACAGCTTTCTCAGAACATTGGCCAAAAGGGAATGCGGGAAGTAGTTGACCGGACCATTGGTTCCTTGGATGAAAAGCATCGCCAGGCCCTGGATAAAATCATGGCCACAAAGCGCTATGCGTATACCCCGGAGCAAGCGCCCGAGGAAAACCTGGCCTACGTCCATAACTACCTTCAGGACCCGGTGATGCGGGCGGGGGTTCATCGGCATCATGGCCTGAATGAGCAAGAAGGTCGGGAGTTGGTACAAGACGTCCGTCGGGCCTGGCAGCAGATGCAACGGTACGCCCAGACTCTGAAGCCCAAAGATATCGGGCCTCACATCTGGGCCGACCCCAAGCTCAACAAGACCGAAGAGCTTCGCGACTGGGCCAAGCATCACGGTGCCGACCTGACCAAGCGCAGCGAGGTCCTGCTTCGAGACCCTTCGCGTGGCAAGCCCGAAGAGAAGGAAGACCTTGCCCAGGACCTGATGGGATTCAGCGAACATGCTGACGCCGTCATGGCCGCAGCAAAATTCCTATCCGGAGGCAAAGAAATCAACGAGGAAGAATTCCGTCGTTATCTCTGGGTTCACGACAACGATATCGAGGCCGCTGCTCTGGCAGCCTATGGCTTGGAAATCAACGAAGCCAACCTGAAGGCTCTGAAGGGTTTGCTGGAGATTCGTGACCTCGGGAAGAAGGAAAAGATTTGGGACTACGACCCGCACGTGGTCGCCGCGGTCCCTGAAGGCGAGAAAACGGCCCGTGAGGTTGAAGCAGCTCTCCGTGCCGGCAACGTGAAGCAACTTGAACTCAAGGGCAAGCACAGTAAAGGCGCCCTTATGGTTTGGGCTCCACATGGTGGCGATACCTATCTTCTGAAGCCCGGGTCCGGTAAGCCGAGTCCGGCAAAGGGGGTCAAGGAAGAACGCGCCAGCCAGTCCCAGCGCGAGGCAGCATTCGCCCACGTGGCCCGGAATTGGGACCTGGAACAGTATCTTCCCAGTGCCGACCTGATTATCGTCGAAGACAAAAAGGACGGCCAGAAGGTAATCAAAGAATACGCAGCCATCAAATTCCTGGGCATCGGCTGGAAAAATCTTGACAAGACCCGGAGTAAGACCCCGAACCTGGGTCGCATGGCCATGACCAAGTACCTCCGGAACGGGAGTCTGCACAAGTGGGCTGTTCTCGACTGGGTGCTCGGGAATCCGGACCGCCACAGCCAGAATCTGATGATTTCTAACGAGGAAATGGGTAGCCGGTTGATGCTCATTGACCACGGCTCCGCGTTTGCCGGACAGAGCTTCGACCCCGTCCACGACGAGAGTAGCTTCACACCCTATTACCTTCGGATTTGGAATTCGGACTCACGTAAGAATTTCAACCTCCTGAATCCAGAAGAGCGTTTCAAGGTCATGCCCCGGACCAATCACTTCAGCGAAGACCTCCTGAGGGTTTGGTTGCAGGGTATCAACGAGCATGAACTGGAATCAACACTGCTGCGCTATGGCCTGAACCCCGATGCTGAAGTTGGGCGCCTGCAGTTGGTCAAGACCTTGGCTCTCTCAATGCCGGTTGATGAAGCCATCAATCAGATTTGGTCCGGGATGTACGGTGACCCGACTCACCAGGCCACGGCAGAGGAATTGACCGGACAAGCCGAACCGGTGGAGAACTTGGTTCGCTAGTAGCCGTCGTCTGGACCCAAGTCGCCAGTGAATACACGGCACTTGAGGCAAGCCGGCATTTCGCCCTCGTACGGGTCAAACTTGGTTGCTTCGATTATCTGAACCTTGGTTACCGGCTTCGGGTTGCACTTGCAATCCCAGGGTTCGTTCCGGGTGTTGTCTCGAAACTCCGCTCGGTCCTTGAAAATCTCCGGATGCCAGGTATCCGAGACGTGCGCGTAGACTCCGAAGCCAACCAACTGACCTTCGTGGAAGACGTTAAAGTAAGTCCGACTCATGGTCGTGGGTGCGGCTTTACGAACTGGCATTTGCCGTTGTGATTTTCGTCCAGGCTGCAGACCAGAGCGTTCCACTGACCGCAGTACTCGCAGTTCTTGGTCTGCAGGCAGGAACCGACAGCATGACCATACTCATCGTAGACGGCCAGCTTGTGACCCTGGTGATTGGCGAAGAATTGGAGCTTGTTGCGGTCTATTTCGAGGATTTCCCGGCCGTCATCGTCTATCTTGGCAAGCGCAGCTAGGGTATCGGCGTTCTTAATCAGGTCCTGAAGCCCCGGGACATCGTAGTAAGAGGAGTCGTGATTGTTGATGTACCGGAAGGAGCCATCTTCCAGGTCGCAGGTCAGGCAACGGATATCGTATTTTGTGCTCACTTGGGAAAGTCTTTCGTCTTGAGTTTGGTTATGAGACGATGCCCCTTCTTATCGAAGAGAGTCTCTAATGGACGCCCCACCAACCCCTCTGCCATTTGCTTTGAATCGACGGCGCACTTCGACTTGAAGCCGTTCCAGACCATCACGGTCGCATCTTCCAGCGTCATCTCACCAAACGATGGCACGACGTCCAGACCCAGCTTTGCCGCAACATCGCAAACGTTTTCGTAGTTGAGCCACCACTTGCCGTCCACGAGCACGTCAAAGACAATCAGCTTCTTGGTAGTTGAGTACCCGCCACCTTTTTGAATTCCTGCTCCGTATCCTTCGCCGTAAATGACTACGTCGATATCCTTGAGTCCGGTGTACTCAAAGCCTCCACCTTCGCGGTCCCATTCGTCTGGAGGAAATGCAACTCGGACTTTTTCTGGCGTCACATTCTCGTAGAGCCACTTTACGAGGTCTGCGTGTATCTGTGCGTTGTCAGTCTTGCCGCCGAAGCTCAGCTTTCCATCTTTCCAGATGCAACGGATATTGGTACCGTCTATCTTCTCGGTCCAATGCCACGTTTTTAGCAACGAATAGGTTCGGTTCTTCAGCTCGCCCACACGAACCTTGAACGTCTTTTCATCCCGTTCGTAAAGCGTTTCTATCTTGTGATACTCGCTCATTTGCGCTCCGAACCTTGTTGTTTCATTTTGCCCTACTATGGGCTCGGTGATACTTGCGGTTCTTTTCCCGGGCCTGCTCTCGATGCGAATAGCACCACACGGTTCTATCAACCGTTGGCGAGACGACACCTATCGGGCACATGACGCAGAGACCGTCGCGCTTGCGGGCGTGGTACTTGTTGTAACTCCACTCCCAACAATATTTCCGATTTTTGATAGTATGAGGCATGCACCGCTGTTGACCGGGGATATGTCTTTGGTCACAGCTGTGGCAGAGACCTTGGTGATAGCGGCTCTTGGACCACCGGCGCCAGCGGAATCTTGCCTTGAGCAAGTGCTTGCTGCAGATGCTATAGCCGTTCAGCTTGTCTGCGGAACACTGCGGACACTTCACTTTGGCTTTGAAGGCCTTGATGAAAATAGGACTCATGATGCAATCTTCCTTCCCGGGACATCTTCTCCGCTGTGCGCGCCGAGGATATCTACCCAACTAGGGCTTATGATTTCTCCACCCAGGCGAGCCGGCGTGCTGTGCACGAAAACGTCAACGCGGATGTCGTCGTGAACGATGTCGACGATGTAGACCTTTTTGTCATTCAAGGTCTCTGGGATTCGGGCAATCCGCTCTTTCAATTCTCCGACGGTCATAGAGTCAATCCACCTTGTATTCTTCGTCCGGACCCAGGCCTAGGTACTCACGCCAGTAGACCCAGCGGTCTTCTTTAATGAAACCCCAGTGACGGAAATGCGGTCCGGTAATAACCAAGGTCCAAGCCGGGGTTGGTGGACCAGACACAAAGGAACCGTTGGCGTCCCAACCGTAGTCCTTCGAGAACAGAATCACCCGATGAATGTGGCTAGCTGGTCTGCGGACAATCTCTCCCGGAAAGACCGGGGTGCCTTCCTTCTGGTACCGATTACCTGGACCGCCGTCAACGCTTGGGGGCACGAAGCCCCATTCTTGGTCAAAGTAGCCGCCGCGGAGGATGATGCTGGTGAAATCGAACGGATGGTCGTGCGGGTCCGGGTCGTCGTCGCTGCGGAGAATGTGATGCAGGTAGATACTGTGGCCGGAACTGGTATTAAAGTGGAATCTCTTTTCCGGACTGACTGCCAAAGCGTGGCGGTTGCGCCAGAGGAAGAAGCGCCGCAGGTAGACAACCTTCTCCCCGTTCACGACTTTGGTGATTTCGAAGTACGGGAGCAGGGCCATCAGCACCCGCTCTATTCCAAGCTGGAGAATGAGGATGGTCAGGAAGGCCGCCACCCCCACGAGACTAAGAATTATCCAGAGCAGAATCATGGTTCATTCACATTTCGGACAGAAGTTGGCGTCGCCGCCCAAGAGGCCAACGTATATTTTGGTTGGACCACCGCAGACCGTGCAAACCTTGGATTTGGCGTTTGCCGGGATGACTTTTTTGGCAGGGGCTGAAGTCGACGGTAGGGTGGATGATGCTGCTGGAGCACTGCTGTAGAGTCGGCCCGCGCCGCCGGGGAGCGGCGGCAATACATTCTGGGTTCCTTGGAACTCAGTGATAGCAAAGACCGCGTCGACATCGTACTTGTACTTTTTGATTTCCGACCAGGTATTGTTTTTTAGGATGCGGTATTGGAGTTCAACTTGGGCGTTGGTCAAGCCAGGATTTCCGGGCAGAAGAGTCAACGAGACAATATAGAGAACCTCGTTCCTCTTGTTGGTGTAATAGTACCCGGTCTTGATGTCTTTGGCTGTCAGCGTGGCCATTTTAGTGTCCAGGCTTCAGCAAGAAGCTTGCCAACTTGTCCACCAGATTCTCGTTCTTGGTAACCAGGAATTCGATGCGTTCCCGGAGTTTTTTATTCTCTTCCAAGGAGGCTTCGTACCTGGCCTTGTAGCTGTTCCCGACCTTTGCTTTGATGGGGCGATTGGGAATCCGATATGCCGTGTTCTTGGCGTTGGTCTCGGCATTGAGGACTTGGTCGCTGTCGTCCAGCCGACCAGCCTTGGCTAATTCACTCAGGGCACGGTAGATGGGCTGGGCTCGGCGCTTGCCCTCGGTGACGCTGACTAGGTCGCTGCCATAGAAGTAGACGATAACATCTTCTGCAGTCCCGCAACCGCCCATCCGATGAAGGGCCTCGTAGACGTCATCGTTGCTGACGCTGAACGGATTCTTGGTCGCGTAGGTGGTTTTCGAAGCATCGGTCATGCTTTCCTCAATGGCTGGATGCGGTGGTCACAGTTTTGGTATGGGCTCAGACCAATGCTGTTGATGAGAACCTTGGTAAGAACATTGCCGGTCTTGCCAAAGGTGCGTCCACCAATGGCCGGGGTCCACGTTCCCTCGGGGAGGTCTCCATCGATATCGATTTCAGCGTCGACACCGCCTTCGACTTTCTTCAGGGTCGCGGAACCGATTTTCTTCTGGGGGTCGAAACCCAGCGTGACCCATACTGGGCCATCTTCCAATTCCACTCCCGCGGGGTCGAAGGTTTCGCCCTGGCTGTCGGGCACTTCATCAAGGTTTAGGACTCGGACTGTGAATTTCATGTGATGGGCTTCTCCCCTTTGGCGATGCGGTATCGGTCAGTCATGGCCTTGGCGTCCTTGAGGTCTTTTCCGGTGCGGCTGCGCAACATCCGGATAGCGTCGATGACCCGACCATCGTCGACAAGCCCCCGTTCGACCTCACTGAGGGTATAATCGCAGCGGGCTACCATGGCCATGATTCGATTCCGGGCCTCGGCAAGAAAGGTCACATCTTCGGGGCTACCTTCGAACGCGGCCCAGCCCAAGGTATCGATAACCAAGTCGCGGAGCTTCAGTACCGACTCTTCGTATTTTTCTCGTGTCTCGCTCATGTGTTCATCCTCAGGTAATCTCGCACGGCCTCGGCGCCTTCGGTCTTGACTTGTCCCTGGCGGAAAACTTCTTCATCAGCTCTGCGAGCATACTCCGGTATGATGCGGGTGTCAACCGGAGTCAGTGGCTTGGGGGCATGAGCTAGGACCAGGTCCCGGAGTTTTACCCAGGCGGTATCTTCCGCGGTCACAGCTGATTCATACGCCCGCGAGCCTCCGAATCGATAGAGGATTTGAGCCTCGATGAGAAGGTCTCGGATGGAATCCAATTCCTTGAGTGCGGCGCCGGTTGGAGTCATGACAGACCAGCCTGCAACTTGTTCAGGAACGCCTGGGCCTCGTGTTCTTGGTCGAAGAACCCGACGTAGTAAATACCCTTCAACACGAACCACTGACCTCTGGCTGTTTTTTTCAACGTGTACATTCAGTCCTCAACACCGGTTAGACTACGTAAGTGCCGGCCAGCACTGTATTTTCCTGATGGCGAGCTGTACAATCCGTAGCCGAACGATTCCTGACTCGGTACCCCAGTGCCCCGCTGAAGCCGGCGGTGAAAATGTTAAAGGTCGCTGTTAATTCAGTTCCCGGGGGCTGTCAACCCCCTGCGGCTTTCGCCTGGGTAATAGTCTCCTCGCAGAAACTCCGACCTCCGAAAACGATGTCAAAAATATGGGTGGACACTGGCAGGAATCGAACCCGCTCCAGCCCTGTAGGGGCTAAGGCTCCAGGCCTTGAACGATGACGTCAACCCGTCCGGAAAGACCTTAAAGACAGGGTCTGCAGTTTTCTCATTCTGCTTCACCCTGTGCGTCCAGTCCTCAGTTCCGAGACCCCTTTTAGCAGGCAAAAATAAAGAAGTCAAGCGCGGCGGCAATCTTCTTCTTTGCGAGAACCTGGTCTATCCTGTACGGGGGAGTAGCAGATGATTGAAATCGACGAACGCCAGCTTGACGGGAAACCGAAGAAAGTCGGGACCCTGCATGGGAAACCTGTACTACTTTTTCGCACCAAGGGCGGTTTCTACATGAATGTCATCATGAAGAACGGTGCCCCGGAGTGGATTGGGACCGGACCTCACGCGGCTGTTTGCCGTTACGTCAGCAAGCTCCGTGAACCCGAAGTGGTCTGGACCGAGTTGTCGAAGTCTGATTGGGTCGACCCAGCGCATTTTACCGAAATGATTCCCAAGTATCAGGAACTGACAGACCGCTGCAACGAGCTGTATCAGCTCAACAAGTAGGTCCCGCCGTGGCCAGACAAAGACCGTTTCAGATTCAAACGGAGATTCCGTCTGAGGCACTTCTGTTTGATGCTGATGCTTTCGACACTCAGATACGGTCGCAGGGCGTAAAGCTCGACCATTTCATCGCCATGCGGTGTCCGGTCGGGATGACAGACCTCGACGATGACCGCCGACCTCATCACGACCACGTCAGCTGTAGCAACGGGTACCTGTACAAGAACGTTGGCACCATCACCTGCCTGCTGACCTCGAATCAGAAGACCAGCCAGCAAGACGAAGTCGGTATCATGGACCACGCCACGTTCAACATGACGGCCCCGCGGACCTACGATGACCAGGAGAACAAGCTGGTCAATATCGCTCCTTTTGACAGATTCTTTATCCACGAGGACAATGTCGTGGTCATCTACTGGCAGCTGTTCCTTGCGCACCAGAGCGGCCAGGAACGGTTGAACTTCCCGGTTGTGGAGGTGATTCGGCTCGTGGACGCCAAAGGTCGTGAATATCTTTCCGGCTGTGACTTTGATATCATCCAGGGCCAGGTCGTCTGGAAAAGCCAGAACCGGCCTGGAGTTGACCCTGAGACCGGTCGGGGCCTGGTCTGCTCCATCCGCTACACCTACCGGCCGTTCTTCTACGTGGGCCCGATTCTCCACGACGTCCGGGTGGCAATGAACATCGACCAGCAGACCGGGGAATCAAAAATAATTCGTATGCCACAGTCAGCCCTGGTCCACCGTGAATTCGTGTTCTTGAATGAACAACACGACCATGAGGCCAAAGACAGTACCAGCGCCCGGCAGATGTACGGGCCTGCCCAAGGTGGATTCGGTCCCAAGTAATTGGTGGCAATCTTCTTGGTGTGGACCCACGCCAACATCGCTTTCTGATAGCAACCCTCGGTTCTGATGGCGCTGCTGCCTTACTCAAGGCCGCGGAGCGTTCCCGGCCTCTTGGCAATGCCATAATCCCCCGTGCTATCCTGGCTTGGCTTGGTCTCGCCGCCCGTTTTGAGCACGACGGGGAGCTGCCGGGCAACCCCGGAACCCATGTTATTTTCAGAAAATCTGAATCCGGGTTCAGCGGCACTATCAGGGTCAACGACGAAACCTATACCTTCCAGGACGCTAATCTCTACCGGGTAGCTGCAGGTATTGGAGTAGCTCTGGGAGCTGATTCTTCCCCTCTGAGCGAAGAGCTTCGAGACCTGGACCTGGTCAAGCTTGGCCGAACTCTTGATGCTCTCGTGGTGACCGGGGAACTGAGGAAGACTCAGCTCCCAAAGACCGGACTGCGATTGGACCGAGCAGGAATTCTAACTGACTCAAAAATTTTAGCCACGGCTAATAGGGCAACTCGCAAGGCTGAACTTCCCGGCCAGACCGCGAAGCCCATCCAGCAACAGGGTCCGATTGCAGCCGAGGTCCCGAAAAAGCAGCCCAAGCAAGTCCAATCGAATCTCCCGAAGAAAGCCGGGGCCGTCAAGCTCCCGAAGACCCCTAGCCTCAAAGTTGGCAAATCCGAGGCCCGGCGACTCTGTGAGTTCTGCGACCGGCCGCAATTTAAGGCCGACAAGTTCATCGGCTGCGCCTGTCTTCAGGACCTGGCCAAAAGTATCAACACCACGGCCTTTGGCGACGGATATGTTCTGGAGTTCAAGGGCCGGGAATGGGATGAGGATTCAGTGAGACTTCTCATTCAAACCTTGCGAGGAGAGTCCAGTGGCACGTAAGATTAACCCGCCCCGTTGGCTGGGCCGCCCGATAGTCGACCCTCATCACGCCAACGTCCTGGAGCGCAATGCAGCTGCCCATGAGTTCTTGCACGGCCACCGGCGTGAAGACGCCGAACGAAAGGCTCATGAGGATTATCGGAAGGAATTCCATGAGAAGGCCGCTGGCCATCATCTCCAGGGCATGAAGATTGCCCAGGCTGCCGGCGAGCCTAACCATGCCCACAAGCATCGTCTTCTCTATGACCTGCACATGAAGGCTCTTAATCTTGACCCTATGGCAGCTGTACCGGCGCAGATTCAAGCCCACGCTGAGCAGAATCCCGGCCGGGCCACGTTTTACAAGTTTCACCCACACAAAGGGGACTTGTTCCTCTTTGAACCGAAAGAGTAACCATGGCAAGCGTATTCACAGAAAACAACTGGCAACAGCTGACTCCGCTGCCGACTCCCCGGGCAGTGACCTGGGCTTTGGCCCGTCAGTGGCCGGGACAGGCAAACGCTATCTATCAGGTCGGCGGCTTCAGAGGTACCGGCACCCCGACTACAGCCGGCTACACCGCTGACATCGAAAGAACCCCCGTCAACGGAGATGGAACCCTCGGCCAGCCAGTAGTTGCTGGACAGATTCCGGTCGGCGCCCGAGGTAACTGCGGTGCTACCATCTACAACGACAGACTCTACATCATCACCGGCGACGGCCCCGGGGCTGGCGTCATCAGTTGGTTCTGTTGGGGAAACATCCAAGGTGACGGTTCTATCTCTCAGATGAGTTTTGTCCAACTCCCGGAGCAGTTTGCCGGCTCTCGATTGGTTGTAGCTAACGGGTGGATTTACATCATCGGCGGTACCTTTGCTCCGGCAAACTTTGGGAACGGGAACATCTACAGTGCCCCGATTTACAGCGACGGGTCCCCAGGTCCTTTCCAGGTCATCAGTACTCCTCTACCGACTGGCAACATTGGCCTTGGCCACTCGACAGTTTTTGAGAAGGGCGGATATCTCTACCTTGCCGGTGGCCTCAACGGATTCGGTGGTGTCTTCAACGCTTCTGCGGGAATTTGGAGTGCACGCGTACAGGCCAATGGACAACTTGACCCCTGGGTTTCGCTCGGGGCCATGAGTACCCCCCGTTGGCGCCATGGCGTCGTAGTTGTAGACGACCAGATTTTCTGGGGCGGCGGCAACGCCGGCAACCCCCTGGCCACGGTTTTATCCAGTGTCGACACGGCGTATCGCGAAGGGGAGGGACAGTTGTCAAAGCTTCGAGTCCTTACGAATCCACTTCCGGCAGCCCTCAGAAACTGTCGACTGATGGAAGTGAACGGAATCATCTACAGCATCGGCGGTGCCGACGGAACAAACACAGCTCTGGCCGCGGTGAACGCCCTTAGTGTTAAGTGGTAACATGAGAATTGAAACACTTAAATATTTTCGGAGCCTAATCAAAGCCACGTTGGAAGGGAAGTTCGGTGGCGATACTTTTGAGCTGCCACCCGAGCACCGGGCCGGGATGCGAGTGCCCAAAGGCGGCAGTTCCTGTGCAAACTGCAAATTTCTAGTTCCTGGTAACAAGTGCAAGAACGAGTACTGGGTGGCATGGCACGGTGGTGACAACAAGATTCCGGCTCCGGCAGATGAATATTGCTCGGATTTTTACGAGCCTCGTCGTGGTACAATGGAGAAATAGAATGTTCGAATACAAAGGCTACAAGTTTGAGGTCAAGGAAACGCGCGGGTTTTCTCTCTGGAATCCGGACCCGATGACCGGTGGGGTGAATGGCGAATTTCGAGTCACCGACAACGGCGCATGGTTTTACTTCGGTCAGTCTGAACTCGGCTTCACTTTTTCCACAGACCCTGAAGATGCTGCGCACATGCAGCGCGTGCTCATTGAGAGAGCGCTTATGGCCGTTGAACCACCGATGGTCAGGCGCGACGATTTCAACTAGCCCTCATCCAGGATTGAACTGGAGACCTCATCCTTACCAAGGATGCGCTCTACCACTGAGCTATAAGGGCGGGGGCAAATGAAGAACGTTGTGCATCAGTTCCCGGACCAGGTCATCAGCTTTGGCGTCAGGCCAGCCGGCTAGATTGCCAATTTCCTTCACGATGGCATCCCTGGCTTCCTTCCAACCGTTTAAGTACTCTCGTCTGTATTCGACCATTTTGAGAGTCTCGGCGTCCTTCAGGTGCTTTTCGAGTTCAGCTATCCGGTCGGTTGTTGCGGAACGGAGTTCGTGGTTCTTGAACTCAACTTCCATCCATTTCTCATTGGTACGGGCAAGCTGAGACCGGAGATTGTAATACTCCAGCAACAAGTCTTCGTAGTTACTTGGTATGGGTGGTCCGTCTTTTGCTGCTTCGCTGAAGCTGCTCATTTCCCTGCATTGCCGACAAAGAATCCGCCTGGTGCAGGTTCACCAAGGAGAACATTCCCGGTAGCTTTGACGCCTGGGCCAACATGAAAATCATTCGGTATATAAGGTCCAATGACTTTGGGATTCTGGCTCCCGGCCAGGACGGCAACCGAAATTCCTAGTTGTCCAAGACCCCGGGTCTTGTCGTTCCTGATGACGAAATCAAACCAGGTCTCGGGGATACCCTTCTGCTCCTGTTCGCTGGCATGGCCTTTGACCCCGACTTCCGGCCTCGACTCAACTTCGACGTTCTGAATCTTGACGGTCATGCCCCCGACCCTTTTGACTTCAAGGAGTTCGTTCCTGAATCGCCCGTCGCTGATGATGACCATGGACGGGGGAAGAATACCTTCAAAGTCAAAGATTCCTCGTTCCCGGTAGTAACCGTATCCGCCTTCCAGCAGGTCAGCCGCGGCACGAAGAGCGAAGCGTATCCAGAGGTTCTTGTCCACGGCTCGACCAAACTCCGTACCTAGGGTCTGCAAGGCCACCCGGGGGCTGAGTCCAACAACTTCGTTTATGAATGTTTTTGGAACAGCTAGACGTCTGACTAGGTAGAACCAATCGGTCAATTTATTCCGTTTGGGGCCATCAAGATTCATCTCATCAAGGAAATCGTGTCTATGGTTAAGGAACCGGTCATACGATTCTTGCCAAAAAGCGGTTGAGTTTTGAAGGCTAGGTTCGTGGATAGCGTTTCGAGATTCGCTGGGTCCCCAGAGTTGGTCGTTGGAAAAAAGAAAAATCTTTTGGGCGAAGCGCTTCATCGGGTCGGCGAGACTCAACTTGATGGCTCCGTAGTCCTTCACCAGGAAGTCGGCGACTGTATCCTTGCCGCTACCTGCCTGTCCAACGAGAATTAGAATCGGGGTACTCATTTCTGTTCTCCTATCCATTTCGTCCAACAAGTTCTGCAACCGCACCGGGGCTCGCGCTTGCCCTGGTACTTATTGGCATAGGAACATTTTTCTTTCTTTGCTTTCATTTGTACTTCCTCCTACTGCCACGGCGCCGAGTCGAACGGCGGTCTTCCCACCTATAAGACGGGGCTCTGCCCTTGAGCTACCGTAGCCAACCCCTCTAAACTTTGTGAGTCACCTTGATTGTGACCCCGAAACGGTCTCCAATTTGCAGCTTGTCCCAATCCCCAGGTAGCACTGGTATTTCCAGCGTCTTCAATCCGAAGATTCGGTCACCAACGAGAGCAGTAACGGAAACGGAGAAGACGTTTATTCCGGTGTCGCCGGTGATGTGCTTGCTGTCAACAATGTATTCAATGTTCATTGGACTTCCACCAATTCTTGTTTGGGAGTGGCAAAATTCAGCTCCAGGGATGCTTCGAAAAGAGAGTTGAGTGTGGTCTCGTCAAAGAGTTCTTTCGAAACCAGGACCTCGATGCGGCTGGCGCCATATCCGGTCCACCGCTGCTGTTGGGTCTCGGGGACGGGAATCAAGGAGAACCAATAAGATTGCTGGAAGTTTCCCTTGGTGTCCTTGTATTGCTGCGAGAACTTCGTATCCACGCGGAACTTGTAGGCGATGGTGAACATTGACGTTTCCTTTCATTGTCGGGGCTGGCGACAATCTTTGAGAGTATAATACCACAGGTGGCCAACCGAATGCACGTCTACATTTCCTGGGAGTCGGATACATTCCACGATGAGCTTCAGTCTACCATCATGGCGAACGATGCTGAAGCCATCCGACACCTAAATCAGCGTGCTGAGCACTCCAACCTGATTTGGTCTAGCTGGTCTGCCGCCCGCGGCGGCTCGATTATTTTTCTGAGCGCCGGTCGGGGCCTGGCCGATATAGAGGCTGCACATCTTGGGGAGCTTCCGAACATTCATCAACAGTACGGCGACGACCTCGGCCAGAAAGTCAGTGTCGGTGTCGGTACCAACCCCTTTGAGGCTGACAGAGCCCGAAAGTTTGCCTGGAAGTTGGGTGGCGACAGAATTATTATCTTCGAAGAAGGCCTGGAAGACTTCAGCCATACCGAAGAGGAATCCGCAGAACTTTCGAAGGCCGAGACTTGGCAGGACCTGACCCCGGAACAGAAGTCTGAGTTCAGGCGCCAGTACCGTGAGGACATCCAGAAGCTAGCCAAGATGGAATTCCCGATGGCTGCGGTTCGTGACGGCCAAAAATATGAAATCCTCGGCCCGCTAAGTAACGTCCAGGGTCAGTGGGGTTCTGACCACATTGTCCTTGCCAAGTCCGAAGACGGGAAAAAACATTTTCTCGACGCCCGTGAATTGTGCACCGATGGACAACCCCTGGTCCGGCCGGCTCCGCCCCGGTTTGGCTACCTGTTCAAGGCCGATGAACCCGGTCGCCACATCCCCAGTAGGCCCGCGGCACCGGCGAAGCCAACGATGTCCGGCGAGCACGAAGAGGCTCAAGTCGCCCAGCAGGCAGCCGAGGCCCAGCAAGCTGCGGTACCGGAGCAGACCGATGCCGGTGAAGGATTCCTTGGCCAGTTGAAGGCTCTGGCTGATGGACAGCAGGACCAGGACAGCCAGGCTGTTCAGGACGATGCCGGCGATGACCGTGCAGAAGTTAAAGCTACGGTGGTGAAGATTCTCAAGGACATCCAGGCTAAGAGTCCGAACCTGAACGAAATCCGCGAGAAGGACCCGGACCTCTACAATTCCATCTCCGGACTGGTCAAGGTGCTCATCACCATGACCCGGGAACTTGTCAAGGAACAACCGCAGCAAGCGGCCCAGCCGACTCAGAAGGAAGAATTAGACCCGGCTCATCCACCGCCGGAAGGTAGCCGGGTCCTGGATAAAGAGGACATCGAGAAAGCTGCACTTCCGATGCCCAAGGCTCCGACTCGACACGAACTCAACCTCCCTGTTGGTAGTCAGAAAGATTCCTCGCCTGGTGGTAGCCAGGATGCCGGTAAGCTCAAGGTCCAAGACCCGAAGACCGGCAAAGAGAAATGGCGCAGCGTTCGTGCCGGTCTTGTCATGGACCCCGGCGGTGCCCCGACTTCCAGCCGCAATCCATCAGGAGAGTAATCGTGTGGAAAGGTTGGCCGCGAGACATCAAAGGGTTTTTGTGGGCAGTTTTTATCATGGTCGTTCTCCTTGCTGCTGTGCCGTTTATTTGGTCTGTAGACTGGCGCTGTAAACGGCGGGAAAAGCGGGGCCAGTCATTATATACATAAATTTTGACATCTCCGACATTCTCAAGCTCGGGGAAGAATTGCGCCCCAAAGCCCAGGAAGTGTTCAGCGATGCCATGCGCGACCTCAGTGCACAAGCCCACGCTCACCTTCTTGAGCAGGTACAGAGCAAGCTCCATTCCACGAGACAGAAGTACATCGACGCCCTGAGATTTGAGCAAGTCGAAGACGGGGCCTGGCTTATAACCCTGGAACCGAGTGCTCTCTGGATTGAGGAAGGTATTCCTGCCAACCGGGAGATGATTGACGACCTCCTGAAGAGTAAAAAGGCCAAGATGTCCAAAGACGGGAGCCGGTACCTGTCTGTGCCGATGCAACACAACAAGGGTCCGTCGCAGCAGACCCCGGCTCAACAGGACCTGACTGCTACTCTCAAGTCTGAACTCAAGCGCCGGAACATCCCTTACGGGAAGATTGAAAAGGATAGCGCCGGTAATCCCAAGGTTGGGCTCCTGCACAAATTCGACATCCGTCACGGGCCGATGAAGACCGCTCACGGGCCTGGTCAAGGTAAGGGGCTCATCGGCCAGGTCCGCCAGGGGTCGAGCGGGATTCCATTTCTACAGGGAGTCCGTGTCTATCAGAAACCGGTTAAGGACAAGACCGGAAAGACCAGTGTCCAGCGCTCAATCATGACCTTCCGGACCGTGAGCAGCAAGCAGAAGGGCAGCGGCAAATGGGTCCATCCGGGCCTGACGCCAAAACATTTCTTCGAAGAAACCGCGGATTGGGCGCTTCAGGAATGGGAACGTCGCATCAAGGACAAAGTCCTCGATTCCCTGGTCAAGAATCTTTAACTGTTCTTGGTGATGATGTTCTTGAGCCGGGTGTAAGACGTCTGCAGGACGTCCATCAGGTCATTGATTGAAATCCGGTCGTAGGGATAGGCGGTGTTGAATCCCTGTGCCTGGGCTCCCAGGACCTGGATGATGATACTGGCTGTGTTCCGAAGCCAATCGGCTCGATATCCTTCCGGCTTCTTCCCGGCTCGTAGCTCTGACGCCATGTTCTCCCGCTGGATGACTCCCCATCGGAGTTTGGTGCCTTCGTCTGTCACCAGCTTAAATAAAACTTCGGTCGCGAACTGCATTTCTTTTTCCGAGTGCGGTGTTTCCATAGGGGAACAATCTTACCACAGAGGCCGTGAATACATACTTTCAGTATGCTTTGCGGGAATGAACAAATCCTCTAAGTGAAATAGCAGGCTGAGATGCGAGATTCAATACCAGAATCATTTACAGAAGCCCCCGGCGTCAAATTTCCTTCAACCGTTGCATGGATGGGCGGCTCGATTTCAACAAGGGAACCAGTATATCTGCCTGGAAGCATACAACCAATTTCCTTGACCACGGCCGGCGCGGTTCGGACAAAACAGACAAATGTTACTCCTGTATATGCCCCTAGTCTATTGACGAACTCCACGACAAGTCCCTCAAATTTGTTTGTGATTGAATCTGGTCCAACCAAACAGACAATTTTACGGGCAATAATTATCAATTTCTCTGGTACCCAGACAACAGCGGGGATAAGGACTATATCTTTTACAAGAACTACGACCGCTTCTGTTGGCGGCGTCTTTGTCCCAAGTAGATACGACAACGGTGACGCAAATTTCTCTGGAATTTTTAGGGCGCTACCGTCGGTCCTAGGCACATTAGACCAAGGGGTTGGTTTCGATGTTGATTTTTTTGTACCGGCTACTATCACGGCAGCCTTTGCGCCAATAGTTGTTGACTTCACTCTCGGGGGCAGCATCAAGGGTCTCGTAATACCCATCGGCACTTCAAATGGAATCTTGGTTCGAGACAGCGGAGCCCCTGGAGCCACAAACCTAAGCCTGGTGCTGATATTCACAGAAGAATAAAATCCACACCACTACGAGGGAGCAATCTTCTAGTGTATGGCCCCAGGAAGCACCCCACTCGCGCCCAATCTCAGTACCACTGAAGTCCAGGGAATCTTTCAGGGTGATATCATCATCCGGAAGGCCCTGACTGCGGCTATTGCTGACATCAGGGCCAATCCCCAGTTGCTGGATTATGTCTGGGCAGGTCTTCCCAAGGACTCTCTGTCTTCCAAGGAATACGGACAGCTGGAACTTTCCGAGGCCAAGAAGTGGATTCTGCAACATGAATTCCCGGTCAAGATGGCCCCGGCCCCGCAAGAAGGTCGGTGGCATTGTCTCACCATCCAACTTGTTGGCAGCCAGGAAATCGAAGCCGAATCTACGCTCTCGGACGTCCACTATACCCCCAGCGAGTTGAATGACAGCAGCTGGCCGACGTACGCCGGACCTTTTACTCCGCTTGGCTACAATCCCGCCACGGGAATCATCACCGCTCCGCCGGGGGTTGTCAATCCATTTGCCCTGACCACGAATATGTTCATCGTGGATAGATTCGGGAAAGCGTTTCCAATCACCACGGTCAACGACGACGGAACCTTCGGCGTAGCTCCTGGGACTGAGACAGATTTCACCGGCGCCATTATCAAGACAGAGCGCCCGGGATTCATTACCTCCTTGGAGTCTTCGAGCTTCAGGGAAACGTACCGAATCGGAGTCCATACCGGTTCCGAGCCCGTGTATCTTTTCTGGTTGCACAGTGTCCTGGTCTTCATCCTGCTCCGGTACAAGCAAGTCTTTCTGGAGGCTCGCGGATTCGAGCGGACGACTATCAGCAGCAGTGACTTTGCCCGGGACCCGAATTTCGAAATATATGAGGGCGTCTACAGTCGGTACGTGACCGTGACCGGATATTGTCGCAACTTCTGGCCGAAGTTCACCGACCTCCGCATCAGCACCACGGTTCCTGAAATCATGACCGATGGCGGTAGCAAGAGCCCGTCGAACGTGAATCCGAATACTGAGCTTTGGTTCATGGACCAAGATGCTCTGACTCCGAAGAAGTAGGCGCAATCTTCTACCCATGGACTCGATTGCGCCCCAGCCTCAGACTCAGCCTTTGCTCGGCGGCGGAACCTTCGGAATCATGTCCGCGGAAAAGCCTCTATACCCGAGTCTGGCGCCACACGGTCACGAAGCGCTCGGCAAAATATTAAAGCGCCATGGACTTCAATTCCAGGAAACTCACGGTCGCTACCAGGAACCTGAGCGCGCGTATATCATCCACGGCATCCAACCCGACTTCCTCCGGTACCTGGGCAAGCTTTTCGGCCAGGAGTCTGTAGTCCACAGCCAAGACGGACAGCACCGACTCATTTACACGAACGGTCCCCACGAGGGCAAGTATCACCCGCAAGACGTTCAGAATCCGGTGGAGATGTTCCAAGACCACCCGGATGACTATTATACGCACGTCCCCGGCCAAGGGTACGCCCGCATCAACTTTGATTGGAACCGACTTCATCCCCTGGTCGAGACCGGTGTCCGCAAGGATGAGTACACCATTGAAGAAGCAGTTGCTATCCTCAGAAAGCATTTTGCTCATGCGAAGTTTCAGCCTCACCCGCACGCATACAGCTGGCATGACGGTCACACCGACCATCACCTGGAGGTCAATGACCCGCTAGGTAAAGCCGACCCAGTGCATCCGCACATGAGCCAACCAGAACCTCCTGTGGCTCCGAAGAATTTCGAGAACGAGCAGGCCATGGCCCCGGGCGGCGCGACCTACCATCAGTTCGCGGCCCCATACGGTCAGGTGACTCCGGCTCAGCAGACCAATCTCCGACACTACCGATATGAAGGCAAGCTCCCGCAGATTGAAGACCTAGTCAAGCGCCACGGCTACCAGACCTACTATGCCGGCGGCCGGTACGGGAAACCGGACCTTGCCAGGAAGAATTATAACACCGGGCACCTGATGGTTTATGACCCGACTCCGGGTAGTGGTGGCGACTTCAAAGACGAAGAGTACAACCGCGGTTGGCGACAGATTCACGAACTCAGTCACGCTCTGACCTATCCCGAATTAAATAAAATCTACGGCGAGGGTCGACGCATCGGCAAGCTCGGTACCCACCGAAACCTCCGGGAAGCTCTCCGGGCCGTGCACTGGGAATGGTTGGCGGCTCACAAGCAGCGAGAACTCAGTAACCAACTCGGGGTCCCGATGAGTGACGAGGACTTCCACCGGGAGCTGAATACGGTCATGCACGATGCCGCGCATCGGGCCGTGACGGGACAATTCACCGAACCCGGGGGCGAAGGCTTTACACCCCACAGCCACAAGATTCCCTTGGCTACGGCGTTGGACATGGTCCGCGACCACGCTGTCCGTCTTGGGCTCAAGGGCATGGAAGACACGCTGAAGAAGCCGCTGCTTCGAAGCGAGCAGAACACAATCTTAAAGAGTAACGAGGAGACTGCTGTGGCCGATGAGAAAACCTTTAGTCCCGAGGAAGTGAGAAATATTCTTCTCGGCTTCACTCAAGAACGCATCGCAAAGATGGAACAGTCTCTCGTCGACCTCCGACAGCGAGAACTCAAGAAGGCTGTCCCCCCGCAGAGTAGAACCCCGGGTCAGACCGCTGTCAGTTCCGGCATTGATGATATTCCCCCTGGCGCTCTTGAAGCAGCCGGCAGAAAGTCCGAGCTGGAGAAAGTGACTCCCCCGGGTCGCGAGGAACAAGTCCGGAAACTGAAGCAAAAGCCCGGTATCGACAATCCCTGGGCGGTGGCTTGGTCTTCGTACAACAAAGACAAGAAAAAGGCTGAATACTCTTCAGAGGAGTATCACAAAGATGAAGTCAGTGTCAGTGTCAGCGAGTCCTCGGGCGAGAGCCCTGAGATTCGTGTCCGCACCAAGAAGACTGCTCAGACCGATACTCATACCGGCCAGATGCAGGCTGAGGCTATTTCTCTGGCTGAGAAAGAACCCCGGGACAGGAAAGCGTATCTGAAAAGCATTGCTCATTCCGTGAGAACTCACTACGCCACCGGCGCTGGACCTAAGCGTCTGCAGAGCCAACATTCCATCACCCCGCGTGAGTTTCATGAGATTCTTTCCGGGACACATACTCAGAAAGCAGAAGCCGGCCCGAGTCCTCATGAGTCCATGGGGGCTGAGACCGGTTCTGGGACTCTGGCGGCTAGCGAAAAGTCTGTTGGCGAGCCGATGAAGAAAAACATCACCGGACCGGCGAGCCCAATCACCAGCACCGCGGCATCACTGGAACCAGGCGGAGCCACGGGGCCATTCCTGGCCATGGCTGATAAAGGACCGAGCAGCCCAGAAGAGCATAAGCTTCGAATCGCCCGGCAGACCGGCAAGATGCCCAAGGAGATGGTAGGTGTCATGGGCGGCCCGTCTAAAGAACAAGCCGCACGAACTATTGCTGAGGATAAAGCAAAGCGGGCAAAGGAAGCCAAGAAAACTGAACTCCAAGGTTGGAAGGGCCACGACAAGCACAACGAGGTCGACAAAGAAGGTGTCCTGCCCAAAGACGCGGAGCCCAGGCTCTACCAGCGCGATACCGCAACTGGCAGTGGCGGGAAAATTATCGACAACCGGAAGAATGTCGGCAAGACTGAACCCAAGGCCGAAAAGCCAAACATGCCCAGAGATTACACCGCGGCAGGCGTTATCAATGCCCGCGGGGCACAAAAAGCCGAACCCCCGATGGCTAAGCCACCGAGTGGTAAAAATCCAGCTACTAACATTTCGGCCAGTAAACCTGCGGCCCCAAAGGCTGGGGGAATGCCGGCTGGTGGCGGTGGAATAAAGACCGGGGGAATGCGCATGCCCGGGCTTAGAGTCAACACCGGTGGCGTGAATATCGGTGGCCCGATGGCCATGAAGTCCGAAGCGGAAATGAAGAAGTTCATCGGTGGTATGTCCGGTAGTTCAGGCGTCAGTAGTCCTCGTCTCTTTTCTCGGCCGAACAAGCCCTTCAGGCAAGGCGTTGGCCCGATGCAACCGACTGCGACCCAACCGGCTCCGGCTCCAGGTGCTGTACAGAAGGGTGATTTCGGTCTCGACCCAACAGGTCGTCCGGCAACTCTTCCTCCACGTGAGGCTCCGGCACAGAGACCGACTCGTCCTGCTTCTGAATTCAAACTTCCCCCGAAGCAAACATATACTACTCCTCCGGCTCTTCAAAGAAAGCCCCCGGTCCAAAAGGCCCTGGCAGCTGGGGCTGGCGGGGGCGCTGCACCCAGCGCTCAAACCGGCATGAGGCCAGCCGGTCAAGTAAGTCAGAGCAGTCGGCAAATCCTGAAGCATGGTGAGATGCCGGCTCATAAACCAGGAATCTTCGGCCGGATGAAAGACCGTCACCTGGCTCAGCCACCTGAGGATTTGAGTCACCTTAACGCACCGCCTCCGGCCAATGCACCACGAATTACAAGTCGTGCCCGGGCTGTCGGAGCAATACCTGCCGTTCAGAGTCCGGTGAAAGCGCCTTAATCTTTATCATGCTGGGAGAAATGTAGACCATGGCACAAAGCTTTATTACAGACCAAGGCACCCTGATAATCCCAGGCGGTTATCCGTCTATTCGAGTTCAGACCGCGGCCAGTGGTCTTGCGACCTCCGGCGTCATCATGCTCGTCGGCGAAGCTGACCAAGGCCCGGACTTTACGCTTGAAACAGACCTGGAGACAACCTCCGCCTTCGGTCCTGACCAGCTGTCCTCAGTGGTGGCGAAGTACAAGAGCGGCAACTTGGTTGATGGATTCCGTGCCGCTGCTCAGGCCTCGAACGACCCGCAGATTACCGGTGCTCCGTCCAGAATCATCCTCGTCAAGACGAACCCCAGTACCAAAGCCAGTGCCACGGCCCTGACCTGGGGTGCGTTGACTTGGACCCTGGCTGACCGTAGCTTCGGCAAGCTCGGGAACCTCATCAGCTTTACTGTCACCGCGGCTACTTCCGAAGTTGTTCCCACGACCGGTTCCTTTACCTGGATTCCGAACGCCGGGACTACGGCATACAATGTCCGTATCAACGGCGGTGCTGCACTGACCAGCGGTAACTTGGCTGCGAATACTTCTCCTGCTGCCTTCGTGGCGGCAATCGGTGGTCTTGCCGGTATCACGGCTATCGGCGGTGCTGACAGAGGCATTCTCGCAGCTGCTGCCGGAACCCTGGCAGTTGTAGCCAACCCCGGCGGTGCCGGTGTCACGGTTGTCACCGTCACCCGGAGCATCAACTTCGACGTAATCCCGACGGCCGGCGATACAATGATTATCCCCCTCGGCTCTGTAATCGCCGGGGCCGGTAGCGCAAACGTCGGTGCATACGTTGTCACGGCTGCAACGGCAACGGTCATCACCGCACAAAAACTCAGTGACGCCGGTGCTGCGGCCCCGGTTCCTGGAACCATTACCAATCCCGTCAACGTGGCTGCGGCTGCTGTCGTGGCTACGACAGATGTTCAAGCCAAGGCTCCGGTTACGGTCAGCCTCGCGGCTGCAAATCCTGTCGACGGTATCGGCAAGTCTCTGGAAATCAGCGAACTGACGACCGGCACGGACCTGCTCAGTCGCAGCACCTTCGCTCTCGGCGTACTGCCTGTGACCTGGGTCAGTAAGGCCCTCAGCCCCCAGAACCTGGTCTCTGCGACCGAATACCGGGCTACTTATACCGGCAGCCGTCAGGTCGACAACGTCCTTGAGACCTTGACTGCGGGCGGCGAAATTGCCTTGCTGATGAGCTATAAGGGCACGACCGCCACTGTCACCATTACTGCCACAACCTTCAGCACCACGGTCACCGGCGGCACCGGTGCCGGCTTCAGTATCAACCTCAGGGATTACCCGACCATCAACGACCTGGTGAAGTTCATCAACGCCCAGACCGGTTATACGGCAGCAGTCGGTACCGCGGTCCTCGGACAGATTGTCCTCACGACCCCGGGTGCGAACATCGGCCAAGCTGCTCTGACGGCTCTCGACCAGGGTACCTTCGGCATCTGCTCGACCCAGGGTGTTCAAAACGGCCGCATCAAGATTGACAGCTTCCGGTTCTTCAACGCCATCAACAACAACAGCGTCCTACTGCAGACCGGCACGGGTCTCTTCCCGACGCAGGCGACTGCCGGCGTTCCTCAGCCCACGGCCCTGACCTTCTTGGCCGGTGGAGCCAAGGGTGGAACCACGGCCGTGAACTACAACGCGGCAATCGACGCCCTCCAGAAGGCCCGCGGAAACTTCGTCGTCCCCCTCATCAGCCGTGACGCGACACTGGATATTGCCGATGGTCTGACGGA